>JACCDP010277168.1_pt1 | contig 19371 bp, 16 predicted proteins | sample 7445841 | NCBI WGS metagenome assembly JACCDP01 (sample SAMN15323441, study PRJNA562643) | freshwater metagenome | isolation source: river surface water | place: USA:Blue River Watershed | collected 2017-08-17
GAGTCGTTGCTGCGATCATCGTGATCGAATCGGTCTACTTCTTCGAGCGCCGCGGCATCGACGATCCCGTCGGGGCGATCTCCGTACACGGCGTCGGTGGTCTGCTCGGCGTGCTCTTCGTCGGAATCTTTGCCAACGGCTCATACGGTGCGGGCTGGAACGGCTCGAGTGTCGAGGGCGTGCAGGGATTGTTGTATGGCGATGCGAGTCAGCTCGGTGCGCAGGCACTCGGCGCGGTGACGATCCTCGTCGTCAACGGCGCGCTGTCAGGAGCGTTCTTTGCGATCCAGAAGAAGGTCCTGAAGAAAGGCCTTCGCTCATCGGAGCAAGACGAACTCGACGGACTCGACATCGCCGAGATGGGCGTGCTCGCGTACCCCGAGTTCCAGGGTTCACACCGCTAGATCAAGGATTCAGAGTGACGTGGTGGTGAGGTCGTCCCCAAGGACGATCTCACCACTGAAATGGCGCGCCGCGATGGCGCGCCATTCGTCTTCTTGTCCCGGCTGAATCGATGGCACGTAGTGCGTGAGGATCAACTTCGACACGCCTGCTCGCTGCGCCGTCTGCGCCGCCTGTTCGACGGTGGAGTGGTAGTCGAGGATGTCGAGGAAGCGCTTGTTCGGGATGAGCTTCACGAGGTCGTCGCGTAGCACCGTCTGCACGTAGGCGGTCGCGCCGCGGCAGAGGTCGTCCAACGTCGCACACGGAATGCCGTCTCCGCCGAGCACCACGCTCACCGAGTCGTCCTCGAGGCGATATGCAACGGTCGGCTCGACGGGGCGGTGGTGTGTTTCGGCGACCTTCACCTGGACGGGACCGATCGAGAACTGATCACCAGGAGCAACCTCGATCACCTCGACTTGTGGCTTCCACGTGAGGGTGTCTTGATGATGTGCGAGTCGGTAACTGATGTCGGGCGCGAGTGCGGCGAGTGTCGCCTGCACCACTTCGTTGGTGCGCGGAGGGCCATAGATCGTGAGCGTCGTCGGCTGTTGGCTCATCACCCAGTGCGTCGTGATCACGTCGTTCAGATCGGTGAGATGATCGCTGTGGAGGTGCGTGATCAGCACCGCATTCAACATCACGGGCAGGGTGCCTGCACCGGCGAGTCGCATGACGACTGCGCGACCGGCATCGACGAGGATCTGGTGACCGCTCGTGCGCACGAGCGTCGCCGGTCCGCCGCGCCGCGGGTCGGGGAGCGGACTTCCGGTACCGAGCAGGGTGATGTCCATGGGTCAGCTCCTTGGTGTTGCGGCGATGAAGTCGGCGATGATCGTGGCGACTTCGACACCCTTGTCTTCCTGGATGAAGTGCCCACCGCCTTCGACCTTGGTGTGAGGTTGTCCGGCTGCTCCAGGAATGAGGCGCGTGAAGATGGCATCGCCACCCTTGGTCACGGGATCACGATCACCGAAGCAACAGAGGACCGGACGCTCGAACTTGCGCAGCACGTCCCACGCGTTCAGGTTGTCGCGGTGTGCGGGGTCGGAGGTCGACGTCGGGACGAGTGCCGGGAAGATGCGCGCACCGGCCTTGTAGGAGTCGTCGGGGAACGGTGCGTCGTACGCCGCGATGTCGTCGTCGGGGAGAGTGGTTGCCGATCCACCGTTTACTATCGTGCCGATCGGGAACTGCGGGGATTCTTGGGAGAACTTCTGCCACGCCATGAACGCCTCCGAGAGTGGCTGCTCGCCGGTCGGCAGTCCGGTGTTGCTGAGCACGAGGCGAGCGAATCGCTCCGGTGCGCTCGCCACGAGGCGGAGTCCGACGAGACCGCCCCAGTCCTGTCCGAAGAACGTGGCATGGCGAATCGAGAGGTGGTCGAAGAGCAACTCGGCCATCCAACTGACGTGACGCGCGTAGGTGTAGTCACTCTTCTCGGTCGGCTTGTCACTCTTCCCGAACCCGACGAGGTCCGGGGCGATCACTCGATGGCCCGCCGCGACGAGCACCGGGATCATCTTGCGGTAGAGATAACTCCACGAGGGTTCGCCGTGCATGAGGAGTACGGGGTCTGCATCCCGTGGGCCTTCGTCGATGTAGTGCACACGCAGTGGTCCCGTGATCGACTCGCCGACGACGTGATAGTTGGGTGCAAAGGGGAAGTCGGTCAGACCATCGAACCGTTCCTCTGGCGTGCGGAGTGCTTTCATGACAACACCTTTCGTATTCCTGTGGTGAGCGTGGTGGTGATCGATGCGATCGTCATGTCGTAATCGCTGCGCATGATCGAAAACGATTCGAAGTTGCAGAGCGAGTCGATGATCGTGGCGGCGTGAGACCGTTCCGCTGAGGGAAGTGCAGCAATCTCGTCTGCGAAGTGATCGGCAATCTGGCGACGCAGGAGGACGCGTGCACGGCGCAATTCCTTGGCGATCACGGCGTTGCGATGCGCGAACACCCGTGAGGCGCGTCCGATGCTGCCGATCGAGGTGAACAGTCGGACCCGCTGCTCGACGAAGTGTGCGATCTTGTCCTCGGTCGAGCCTTTGCTGAACGAGTCGATCGTGGCGTGCTTCCTCTCGCGTTCGAATTGCACTGCACACACCGTGCGATACAGGTCGTCCAGGTCGTCGAAGTAGCGGAAGATCGATCGCTCCGACAACTTCGCGCGCTCGGCGATCGCAGCGGCCGAGACTTCGATGTGGCCTTCGCGGAGCAATGCAAGCAACGCATCCACGATCTCCGCGCGGTTGCGCTCACGGCGCAGCACGCGACCGTCGGTTGAGGCGTCGACCGCGGAGAGACTCATTGGGTGATCGAATCGAGCGTCGCGTGCAAGGTCATCGCGTAACTCTCACCCGCATTCAGACCGGGGATCGCCGACACGGTTGCGTCCGCGGCTTCATCGCTGTCGACGAGGACGAACTGCACCGTGTCCCACTTGCGACCATCACCGATGATCGTGCCCTCGGCGGTCAGCCCCGTCGAACCGGGCATGGTCGAAAACGCAACTGATCGATCGTCGGTCTGGCGAACGACCATCACGACGCGGCGGGTCTTCACCTCGGTGGGTCGGGGACGATCGTCGAGAGCGGGGTCGAGTGGGCGACAGCACACGATCGTGGTGCGCTGCATGCCGGCCGCCTTGTGTTCGTGTTTGTCGGCGAAGTCCTTACGTTCTTGCATCTCGATGAACGACTTGCGGGTCGCGTATCGCACGATGGCGATGCGGTCCCAGTCCTCGTCTCCGACGTGGTTCTTCACGACGTCTGCGACGAAGACGATGCTCGCGCCGATCTTGTTCAAGATCGATGCGGGGTTGTAACGATCATCTGCTTCGCGACCGCTGATCTGGGGTGCGTTGTCCGAGTCGTATTGGGCGACTTCGTGATACTTCATGAGGTTGACCATGTAGATCGGTCCGTCCTCTTCAGGGGGCCGAGTCGCGAGGTGGATCGCGTAGTCGTAGTCGATGCGACCGTACTTGTGCTTGAGCTTGGACTTTTCGCCGTCGGCCATGACATCCCCCAATGCGTGAACCAATGTTTTGACAGAGTGTATGACAATACCTAGAGTCTGTGCAAGGGGGCAGGGGTATGAGTCAGTACGAACCGTCGTTTTCGGGCGTCATCGCCGATACGTATCAAGAGTCGACGCCGGCATGGCCGCCGCTACCGGAAGGTCTGAACGGGGCGAACGTCATCACGATCGTGTTCGACGACATGGGGTTCGCACACCCGAGTTGCTTCGGCAGTGGAATCCCGACGCCGAACATCGACCGACTCGCCGGTTCCGGACTTCGTTACACCGGTTTCCACACCACGGCGTTGTGTTCACCGTCGCGCGCGTCGTTGCTCACCGGACGCAACCACCACTCGGTCGGCATGCGCGGTGTGTCGAACTGGAACACCGGATTTCCGAACATGCGTGGTGGCATCACGCCGGCCGCGGCGACGATGGCAGAGGTATTGCGTGAGCGCGGATACGCGACGCTGTGTGCTGGCAAGTGGCACCTCGCTCCGATGGAGGAGTGCACGGCTGCGGGTCCGCACACCAACTGGCCGCTGCAGAAGGGCTTCGATCGTTTCTACGGCTTCTTGAACGGTGAGACCGACCAGTTCTATCCAGAGCTCACGCGCGACAACCAACACATCCTTCCGCCACGGTCGCCCGAAGAGGGTTATCACCTGACCGAGGACCTCATCGATCAATCGACGACGTGGATTCGTGACCTTCGTTCCGTGCGACCCGATCGACCGTTCTTCTTGTATCTCGCCTTCGGTGCGCAGCACGCCCCGCACCACGCTCCCGATTCCTATCTCGCCAAGTGGCGTGGCGCATTCGACGAGGGCTGGGACGTCCATCGCGAACGAGTCTTTGCGCGACAGAAAGAGATGGGCATCATCCCGAACGACACCACGCTTGCGATGCGCAACCCGGGTGTGCGACCGTGGGACGAGCTCACCGCGAACGAAAAGCTCTTCGCCTGCAGATTGCAGGAAGCCTTTGCCGCGATGCTCGACCACACCGATGCACAGATCGGTCGACTGCTCGCATTCCTCGACGAGATGCAGATCCGCGACAACACGATGATCGTGTTGCTCTCCGACAACGGCGCGAGTCGCGAGGGCGGACCGCAGGGCGTGATGGACGAGTGGAGCTTCTTCAACGCCGAGTGGGAGGACGTCGACGAGATCGTCGCCAACCGACTCGACGACATCGGCACGAAGAACGCGCACTCCAACTATCCGTGGGGCTGGTCGCAGGTGGGGAACACGCCGTGTCGTTGGTACAAGTCGCAGACCTACGGCGGTGGCATCCGAGACTCACTCGTGATCTCGTGGCCGAAGGGAATCGCTGACCCTGGCTCAATCCGACCGCAGTTCTGCCACATCTCCGACATCGCCCCCACCGTCTACGACGCACTTGGCGTCACGCCGCCGGGAGTCGTGAACGGGCACGAACAGATGCCGATGCATGGCGAGAGCCTCGCGTACACCTTCGGTGGACCGACATCGAAGCGTCGATCGTCTCCGCAGTACTTCGAGATGATGGGGCATCGTGCGATCTGGTCCGAGGGTTGGAAGGCCGTCACGTTCCACGACCAGGGAACGCCGTATGACGCCGACACGTGGGCGTTGTTCAATCTCGACGACGACTTCTCCGAGATGCACGACCTGTCGAGTCGCGAGCCGGAACGGCTGGCGGCGATGGTCGAGCTGTGGTGGGACCAGGCGCGTCGCTACGGCGTCCTTCCACTCGACGATCGTGGAATTGAGATCTTCGGATCGAAGTCGCGTCCGGGTTCACCGCACTACGGCTCGACCTATACCTATTACCCACCGGTGGCGCACATCCCATCCGATGCCTGTCCGATGCTGAGTGGTCGCGCGTGGACGATCACCGCTGACGTCGACGTTCCGACCGGCACGCTCGAGGGTGTGATCTATGCGCGCGGTGGACACAACATCGGACACTCGATGTTCGTGCGCAACGGTGAGTTCCACTTCTATTACAACGCGCTCGGTAAACACCAGCGGGTCGCTGCTCCGATTTCGCTCAGCCCAGGACGTCACCAACTCGGCGCGCGGTTCGATCGCGAGGGCAACACTGGAACCCTGACGCTCGTCGTCGACGGCAAGGACCTCGCCAACGTGCACATTCCCAAGATCATGCGGATCCTCGGCTCGATGGGCATGGACCTTGGTTCCGATCGTCTGTCGCCCGTCTGCCCCGATTACGTCGCACCGTTCCCGTTCACCGGAACGCTCGACAAGGTCGTCTTCGAAATTCGCAGCAAGCCGACCCGCACCGATGAACTCGCACAGATGCGTGCAGAGGCGGCGCGGGAGTGAGGAACACGAACGAGCGTGACAGACTGACCGTCACGTTGATGGGGGACACACATGAGTGAGCTGATCGTCGATTCCTTGCGTCGCAGGATGCGGGCCGTGTTCTCGCTCTATGAGGACGCAACGCAGACGATGTCCCTCGAGCACGTCAATCACTTCGAGCGTGAAGGCGTCCTCCCCATCGCGTTTTCGTTGTTTCACATCGTCAACATGATCGATTCGTCGTTCATGTTGATCACGGGCGAGATGCCGACGTGGAACGACGAATGGAAGGAACGTGTGCAGATGTCGATTCCCGACCACGGCAAGCACAAGACCGTGGGCGAGATGATCGACCAGCGCATCGGCGACTACGAGGCGTTCAAGGAGTACATGACGATCGTGTTCTCACGCGTGGAGAACTGGCTCGCCTCGATCGATCACCAAGACCTGGAACGCGTCGTGATCGCGCGACCATTTCCGCCGCAGATCGCGAGCACGTTCAGCGCCCGCGTCGCGGGAGACGAGGGGATCAAGGTGTTGGATGCAGTCGAGTGCTGGATCTACCAGCACGCACTGCGGCACATGGGTGAGATCGAGCACGCGCGAGGCCTCGTCGGCCTGCACGGCATGACGTCCTAGCGACGCGGTCCGCGAATGAGCTTGCCGGGGAGTTCCCCGGTGAAGGCATCGTCGGCGACGGTCTGCACTCCGGAGACGAACGTCGCCACGTAGCCGTGTGCGGTTTGCACCAGTCGGCGTCCTGACGCGGGCAGGTCGTAGGCCATCTGTGGCATGTCGAACCCGAGCGAGTCGAAGTCGATCACGTTGATGTCGGCCTTCATTCCCGGGGCGATGAGACCGCGGTCGCGCAAGCCGTGGAGCTCGGCAGTGTTGCGGGTCTGGCGATGCACGACGTGTTCGAGGCTGAGCTTCGGTCCACGCACGCGATCGCGTGCCCAGTGGGTGAGCATGAAGGTCGGCATGCCACCATCGCAGATCGCTCCACAGTGGGCGCCGGCGTCGCTGAGCCCGTTGCGGGTCTGCGGGTGTTGCATCAACTCGTACGTCATCGAGAGATCGCCGTACATGTAGTTGAAGAACGGCGAGTAGATCATCCCCTTGCCACCGTTCGACAGCATGTGGTCCACGATCAACTGCATCGCAGGAACGTTGCGCGACTGGGAGAGTGCGAGCACGCTCTCTGAGGGATCCGGCTCGTAGTCGATGTTTGCGCTCGTGACGAGGTACATGCGCTTGAGCGCCTTGGTGACGAGACCCTCGTAGAACTTGTCGGTCGGCACTTCGTCGACGAAGCGCTGGCGCCGCACGGGATCGGAGAGCGCAGCGACACGTTCTGCGAACGGAAGGTGCGCGACCTCGTGATACGCGGGATGTGCGAGCAGGGGATGGACGCTTCCCTCGAGGCACATGATGATGCCGATCGAGCGCCCGGCGATCTGGGCGACGATGTTCTCGCCTGCCTTGTGCGCCTGGTCGAGCAGTGCAAACGTCTTGCGCCACACTTCGCTGCCGTCGTCGAGTTGGTTGAGGTTCACGCTCACCGTTGCACCCGAGCGACGGGCGAGTTCCTGCATCCAAGGCCACTCCTCGACGGGCACTCGAGTGTGCTCGGGGCTGAACTGGAAGATGCCGTGACCGACTCGACGCATCGCATCGGCGATGCCGTAGAGCTCATCGGGTTCAGCGTGCGTGCCAGGGACGAGTTCGCCACTCTTGCTGCGATGGAGCGACGTGCGCGAGGTCGAGAACCCGAGCGCTCCGGCGCGCAGTGCCTCTTCCGTGAGTTTGCTCATCGTCACGATGTCGTCGGGCGTCGCAACTTCGTTTGATGCACCGCGGTCGCCCATCACGAAGGCGCGGAGCGCACCGTGGGCAATCTGCGTCCCGAAGTCGATGACGTGTGATCGTCGCTCGAGTGCATCCAGATACTCGGGGAACGACGTCCACTCCCAAGTGATGCCCTCGACCATCGCCGAGCCGGGGATGTCCTCGACACCCTCCATCAACTCGATCAGCCATTCGTGGCGGTCAGGAAGCGCGGGTGCAAAGCCGACGCCACAGTTGCCCATGACGACCGTGGTGACGCCGTGCCAACTGCTCGGCGTGAGCCACGGATCCCACGTGGCCTGGGCGTCATAGTGCGTGTGCACGTCGACCCAACCCGGAGTGACGAGACGTCCCTCGGCGTCGATGACACGTGATGCGTGCGCAGTCGAGACCGAGCCTGGTTCGCCGACGTGGGTGATCGTGTCGCCCTCGAAGGCGATGTCGGCTGAGCGGGCAGGAGCGCCGGAGCCATCGACGAGCGAGGCGTTGGTGATGACGGTCGTTCGTGCATCAGCCATGCAAGAAATCTACCCCTCGGTGCGAAGTACTCAGACGAAGCGGTGGCGCATGGTGCCGACGCCTTCGAGCGTCGTTTCCACCACGTCGCCGGACTTCAGGTACACCGGTGGCTTGAACCCGTGGCCGACACCAGCGGGAGATCCGGTGTAGATGATGTCGCCGGGATACAACTCACAAATCGATGAGAGGTACGACACGATCTGGTCGATCGAAAAGATCATGTCGGTGATCACGGTGTCCTGACGCTGCTCGCCGTTCACGGTGCAACCGATTCGCAGTGCCTGGCGATTTGGCGTGCCGGCCATGTCGGCAACCCACGGACCGATCGGTGAGAATCCGGTGCGACTCTTGCCCATGCTGAACTGCGGAGGAGTTCCCGCATATTGCAGTTTGCGATCGGAGACGTCCTGGCCGGCGCACAGACCCGCGACGTGATCCCATGCAGTCGACTGGCTGATGTCGCGTCCACCCGAGCCGATGACGACGACGACTTCGGATTCGTAGTCGACGGTGTCGCCGACGATCTGGATCTCTGCGTACGGCGCATTCAGTGAGCTCTGGAACTTCGCGAAGATGAGTGGCTGCGAGGGGATCGGACTGCCCATCTCCTCGGCGTGACGCTTGTAGTTGAGTCCGACTGCGAACATCTGGCGCGGTCGCGGCACCGGGCAATCGAGTCGTTCGAGGGGAATGCTCGTAGTTGCAACCGACGTCTTCGACGCGAGAGCGCGAAGATCATCCCAGCGGGCGAAGCACGCCATCGGATCGGATGGCAACGAGTCGTTGCTCGCGCGCGCGACGTCGATCACGTCACAGTGCGTGGCCGTGGCGCCGACGACGATGTGGGCGCGCGAATCTACCGAGGCGAGACGAAGCTGCATCGTGTCGGGTCCTACAGGCGACCACGAGCCGCGCGGCGTTGTGCCTCCGCGGACTGACGTGCGAGGCGATCCTTTTCCTTGCGCTCCGCGCGCAGGCGACGCTTCTCTGCTTGGGCGGCTTCGTCCTTCGTCGCGGCAGTCGCAGCAACGGCGGCCTTCGCGGTCGAGGCGGGGATGGCGAAGCGTTCGTCACTTGCGACGAGCTTGCGGAATCCGCCGAGCGACACGCTGTATTGGACGGCCATCAAACGCACGGCATCGAGGGTGAACTCCTCGGCGAGAGGGGTGATGATCATCTGCAGGTCTTCGAGGCTCGGGTCATCGGAGCGGTCGCCGAGCATCTCGATCGCCTTCTCGGTTGCACCTTCGGCGAGCAGGATGCCGACGTCGAGGTGAGCCTTGCGTGATGCCAGTCCGGCGCGAACCTTGGAGGCCAGCGTTGCCGCATCGTCGAAGGAGCCTGCTGGGAGCGCGAGTACCTTGGCGAGTGGGTCACGCAACTTCTCGCTGACTGCCATTGTCAGGGTGGCGAGCGACTGGTCGCTCAGCGAGTCGAGCACGGCGGCATAGCGACGTTCAATAAGAATGGTGTCTCGGGAGGTGCTGACGGCCATGGTGATCCTTCGTGTGGCGACGCCTGATTGCGCGGAGGCAATGCTAACGGGCGAGTTCGCTCAGGGCGCAGTGGAATCGCGATGAAGTCGGCGACCCCGGCCATGGTTGCCCTCGATGCCGCATCGGTTCGTTACGTCGCGCACGCCTTCGACCACGACGTCGCCATCTCGAGCGACGTGGGTTACGGCAAGGCCGCCACGGCCGCGCTCGGCGTCTCAGAGGAGCGGGTGTTCAAGACGTTGCTAGCGCGAGCAGATCGCGACTTCGTCGTGGCGATCGTGCCGGTCAATACGACCGTCTCGCTGAAGGCGCTGGCGAGCGCGCTCGGGGTGAAGCGTTGTGAGATGGCGCGACCCGAAGATGCACAGCGTGTGACGGGATACGTCGTTGGCGGTATCAGCCCGTTCGGACAGAAGAAGTTGCTCGCCACCGTGATCGATGAATCGTGCATTGCCTTCGACACGATCTACGTCTCGGGAGGTCGGCGAGGACTCGACCTCGAAGTGGCACCGAATGATCTCGTCACGGTGTTGCGAGCGCGCAGTGCTGCGATCGCACAATCCGAGAATCGATCAGTCAAGGAGGGGTAAGGTCGCAGTATGACGACAACCATTTCGAGTGAGCGACTGTCCAACCTGCGCAAGTGGAACATCGGTCTCACCGTGCTGCACATCGCGCAGGCCATTGCGATCGCGCTCATGGCGGGCAGTTTTGCCATCACCATCACCTCGACGTTCCCCGAAGGTCCTCCGGGAACGCGCATCGACACACCTGGTTCGCTCTTCGATCTCCCGATCGGTCCTGCGGTCGCGGTGTTCCTCGCGCTCGCCGCACTCGACCACCTCATCACTGCGACGGTGATGCGGGGTACCTACGAGCGCGATCTCGCTCGCGGCATCAATCGATTCCGTTGGGTCGAGTATTCGATCAGCGCGACGCTGATGTTGATCCTCATCTCGTCCTACTCGGGCATCACCGACGTCGCTGCACTGCTGTGCTTGATCGGCGCGAACGTCGGCATGATCCTCTTCGGTTGGCTGCAGGAGACGATGAACCCGCCGGACCGCACGACGACAACCATGAAGCCGTTCTGGTTCGGCACGCTCGCGGGAGCGTTGCCGTGGGTGGCGATCTGGGTCAACGTGATCGGCGCAGAGACGGTTCCGGGTTTCGTGTTCGGCATCGTGGTCGCCGAGCAAATCTTCTTCTTCAGCTTCGGTCTGAACCAGTGGTTGCAGTACCGCAAGGTGGGCAAGTGGGCCGACTATCTCTACGGAGAGAAGGTGTACCTCGTGCTGAGCTTGGCGGCGAAGTCGTTCCTCGCGTGGCAGATCTACGGGGGATCACTCGCCAACTAGGCGATTCAACGCGTCACGTTCTTGACGAGACCCTGGATCTCGCGCACGACCATGCGGTGATTCGCATCCAGGGTGACGGTACCCAGTGACCCACGGGCACCGAGGCTCGACACCCACGTCACGTCCCACTCGATCGACACCGTCGCGTCGAACACGCCGTCGTCCTGCGTGGAGGACGAATGGAGATACGTATACATACACGGCGAGGGGAGCGTGTCGCCGAACGCCTCGACCCAGGGAATGCCCGGCCCACGACACGTCACTTCGCCCGTTCCGAGCGCACCATCGCCCGGATCGAAGATCAGTTCCTTGGGTGTGGCCGTCGTCGTCACGCTCACCGGACCCGCGGGCGTCGGCACCCACGCCGTCGCGCTGATCGGGATCCACATCAAGGGGTTGACCCAGATCCAGGTGCCGAGCTTGACGATGCCGCGATGTGCAGGTGGCGCGAAGTTGCCCCACGGAGCGGGGATGTTCTCATAGACGACCGACGATGCCTGTTGGGCGAGCGTGGACGTCGAGACCTCGGGAATCCAGTGATACGTGGTCGCAGGGTCGCGATCGAGGCACGTGTAGTCGTACAAGCGATACGTGGTGGTGCCGACGACCTTGGTGACCTCGTCTGCGTCGCTGTGCGTGTCTCGCGGGAGAGCCACCGACCAGTCACACTCATCGTTCGATCCATCCGACCCGGGAGGCGAGCCCCAACGAATTCCCGCCATCACGCGCGCACCATCGACGCCCGCCGACACGTCGATCGACGACGAGTTCTGCGCATCCGATGCGCGAACGGGCGAAGGGACGGCGAGCCCCGTCGCGATGATGATCACACTCAGTCCACGTCGAAACCGCACAGGTCCTCCTCCATGTTCATCTCCGTGCCACGTGCCGACACCCACTTCCAACGGCCCGACTCGAGAGCGATCTCCCAGCGTGTGCGTGCGGAGACCACCGCGTCGTCGACGATGATCGGACTCGTCGTGAACTCGGCGATGTCGTTCGAGTGACCAAGATCGAACAACACCACCGAGTCCAATGAGCATGTGTGCACGACGGCACGCCCGACGTCCGTCAGGTCGACGGATTCGATGCGATAGCGGAACTCGCCGACTCCGGGGAGGGTGCGAAATCCGGCCTGGCTGCGTTCAGCCATCAAGTTGGTGAGGAAACTGCGGTATTCGCTGCCGCTTGCCGTGATCTGGGCGACGGCACACCGATCAGGACGTTCACCGCAGCGTGTTCGTTCGGCGATCGCTCTCGCAAAGTCCCGCGTGATCGCTTCGCGCGAGTTTGCATCGCCGACTTCTTCGGATTCCATCGTCGATAGAGGAGATGGTTCGTCGAGCACGCTGATCGGGTCGATATCGGCGGACACCGGCCGCCACGTGTTCGCCTCTGGATCGCGCGCACAACCGAGGAGTCCGACGAGGACGATGAGGAGTAGTGGTGATGATCGGGACAACTCTGCCTCCGCCGATAGCAGTGAAGTGACGATGGGGATGTGTGTGCAGAGTGTGGCACGAGGTACTGATTCCGTGCCCGGTCGAGGTGCAAGTTACGGACGGTAGAGTTGATGAACCCCAAAATGAGCCATCCGCACCCCGACCACGAGGCCGAACAGGCCCACATCGACCGAGCGTACGACTGCCTCGAACGCTCCAAGACCGACGCCTGGCGCATCCGCGACCTGAATGAGGCGAGCACCGGCGGCACCTTCCAGGCCCGCTACGAGCGCAACGCCTTCGACGAGCAGTTGCTCGCTCGCCTCACCCAGCTGGACCTCGGGGATGCCGCCCTCGTCTTCGGGCGGATCGACCGGACCGCAGAGGGGGACTCGGGGCTCGAGAGTTTCCACATCGGTCGTCTCGCGGTCGCGGACCTCGATCGAGAGCCGGTCGTCGTCGACTGGCGTGCGCCAGTGGCCGAGCCGTTCTATCGAGCGACGGGTCGCGAGCCGATGGGACTCGTTCGTCGTCGTCACTTCGCCGTCGAGGGCCGCACGTTGCTTGGGATCGAAGATGAATTGTTCGGCGAAGGACACCTCGGTGTCGGTCACGATGAAGGTCTGACGAGCGTCGTCGGTCGCGAGGGCATCCGCGGCTACAGCACGCTGCTCACCGCACTCAGTCGTGGGCGCACCGGTCAACTCGGTGACATCGTCGCGACGATCCAGTCGGAACAGGACGAGATCATTCGCGCGCCGCATGCGGGCGTGCTCGTCGTGCAGGGTGGTCCGGGAACCGGCAAGACCGTCGTCGCGTTGCACCGCGCCGCATATCTGTTGTACACGCATCGTTTCCCACTCGAAGACCAAGGCGTGCTCGTGATCGGACCGAACCGTGTGTTCCTCCGCTACATCGAGCGCGTGTTGCCGTCGCTCGGTGAAGCAGGAGTCGAGCAAAAGGTTCTCGCGGATCTCGTTCCCGGTCACCGCATCGGCCTGCGTGAGTCGAACGAGACCCGTCGTGTGAAGGGTGACGTGCGCATGTCGCGTGTCGTCGCGAATGCGATCCGCGATCGCGAGCGACCGTTGCGCGAAGACCTCGTCATTCCCTATGGCGCGAGCAACCTGCGTCTGCGTGCCAAGGAGAGTGCTCGCATCATCAAGGAGGCACGTCGTCGCTATCGGCGACACAACGCCGCGTGCCGCTTCGTCGAGACCGAGGTGGTCGCTGCGATGGCTACAACGGGCCGCAATCCCGACGTGGACCTCGAGGCGCTGCGTGAGGGCTTGCGAGACATCGTCGAGTTCCGCGCGGCGATCACGCGCATGTGGCCGATCCTCACACCCGCGGAGTTGTTGCACGATCTCTTCGGCTCATCCGCGCTCCTGCGGCTCGCGTGTGAAGACGTGCTCACCACCGACGAGCGCGACGCGTTGCATCGACCACGCAGTTCATCGCTCGGAGAGGTCGTGTGGTCGGAAAGTGACGTCGCGCTCCTGGACGAGGCGCTCGCCGGTCTCGGCCCACGTCCGCGCAAGAGCGGTCGGATCAACGAAGCCGACGAAGTTCGCTCGTACGGCCACATCGTGATCGACGAGGTGCAGGACTTGACGCCCATGCAGTTGCGAATGGTGTCGCGTCGTTCGCTCAACGGATCGATGACGGTGGTCGGTGATCTCGCCCAGGCGACGGGGCCGTTCGCGCCGGACGACTGGAGCGACGTCCTTCGCCATCTGCCGGACAAGCGCCAGCCGCAGGTGGTTGGGCTGAGTGTGGGCTATCGCATCCCGTCACAAATCATGGAACTCGCCGACAAGGTCATGAAGGAGGCGGCGCCGTCGTTGCGCGCGCCGACGTCTGTTCGCGACGGCGAACATCCCCCGCACATCATTCGTTCGACGTCGTTGCTCGACGACGTTGCCGCTGCAGCTGCTCAGATGGTCGCCGACGTCGCCACCGGCAACGTCGCCGTCGTGTGCCCGGATCAGATGGCCGATGCGGTCTCGGCCTCGCTGACGAAAGCCGGTCTCTCGCATGGACGAGCAGGCGCGACCGCGCTCGATACCTCGCTCACCGTCGTTCCCGTGAGCGTCGTCAAGGGTCTCGAGCTCGACGGAGTCATCGTCGTCGAACCGGCAGAGATCGTGGCTGCCAACCAGCACGGTCTGCGACTGCTGTACGTGGCGCTCACTCGTTCGACGCAGCGGCTGACGGTCGTGCACGCGGCCGATCTGCCGGCATCTATGCGCTGACTAGGAAGTCGAGTCGACGAGCAGCTGCATGAACCGCGCGGCCTTGTCGGCCTCTGCGGGTCTGTTGCGTACCACACTCGTGCGTGCGAGTTCGACGATACGGAGGAGGTCCGCGACGAACTGTTCGCCTTCGCTTGCTGCCTGCGGTTCGAGTGCGAGCCACACGGCCTCGATGTCGGCGAGGACCGACTTCGCTTTCGGTTTGTCCTGAGCGAACGTGGCATCGGACAGTGCGTCGAGATGGGACTGGAGGTTCGCCAACAGTTCCGTCGTCGACCCGCTCGGAATCGTCGTCGTCGACGGTGTAACGGTGGTCGTCGGGGAAGTGTTGACGATCGTGGTTGCGCAACTCGTCAGCGCGACGAAGCACGCGAGGATGGAAACGATGCGATGCATCACGCCTGGATCATGATGCGGGCGGTGGCGAAACCATCGAGCGTGATGTCGCGATCCGCAACGCGCACGGTGCGCGAGCCGTCCATCTCGCCGGCAACGACGGTGCCAACGGCACCCGGATAGAACTTCGAGGACTCGAGGAGATCCAACATGCCAGGTGCGACCTCGAGCTCTTCGGGGATGCGCGACACGGTGAAGCTGTCGCCGACGTGCACGGTCTCGAGCGGTGCGACGCGCTCGTCACGATGCTGTGAGCCCGGGATCGGGTTGCCATGTGGGCAGGTCGTCGGGCTGCCGAGAAGCGTGTTCAGGGCGCGCTCGACGTCCGCGCTGATCACGTGCTCCCACTTGCAGGCCTCATGGTGGGCCTGTGACCAGGACAGCTTCAGGACGTCGGTGAGGAAGCGCTCGGCGATGCGGTGGCGGCGAACGACCCGTTCAGCAAGTTGGTCACCTTTGTGGGTGAGGGTGATCTTCTGCCCGCGGATGCTCACGAGGCCCTCGGACTCCATGCGCTTGATCATCTCCGAGACCGACGGTCGGGAGACCCCGAGGCGTTCGACGAGACGGGCCTGGATGATCTCCACGTTGTCCTCGCGCAGCTCGAAGATGCACTCGCAATATTCCTCGAACGCCGGGTGATGTTCGCCGGGCGTGGCCATGCACTGAAGGATACCTATTGACTACCCTTCGGCCATGGCCGACCACCAGGTTCTGGAGGGATTCTCCAAGAGCGTGAGCGCGTGGTTCGCGTCGTCGTTTCCGCAACCGACGACACCACAGATCGAGGGTTGGCCACACATCCGTAACGGCGATCACACGTTGATTTGTGCGCCGACGGGAAGCGGCAAGACGTTGACCGCATTCCTCTCGTGCATCGACCACCTCGTCAGCGATCCATTGCCGCCGAACATCCAGCGAACGCGTGTGTTGTACATCTCGCCGCTACGTGCGCTCGCCTTCGACGTGGAAAAGAACCTGCGCGCGCCGATCGTCGGCATCCAGCACGCAGCCGAGCGGCTGGGGGAGATGTTCGTCGAACCCACCGTCGGCATCCGCACCGGCGACACCTCGAGCAAGGAACGCAAGCAGCTCGTTCGCAATCCGCCCGACATCTTGATCACGACGCCGGAGTCACTCTTCTTGATGCTCACGTCCGCTGCCTGCGAGACACTCGCCAACGTCGACACGGTGATCATCGACGAGATCCATGCGCTCGCACCGACCAAGCGCGGCGCGCACCTGATGGTCTCGCTCGAACGACTCGAGGAGATCACCACCAAGCCGTTCCAACGCATCGGATTGTCGGCGACGCAGCGACCGCTCGAGGAGGTGGCACGTTTCCTCGGAGGATCGCGCGACGGGATGGCGCGCAAGGTACAGATCGTCAACGCGGGTGTGCGCAAGGAACTCGACGTGCAGGTCGTCGTTGCGGTCGAGGACATGGGCGACCTCGGCAAGCCGACGACGGAGTTGCGCAGCGGACCTGCGACGGCTGCGCTCACCGAGCGGCGTTCGAGCATCTGGCCGAGCGTCTATCCCAAGATCTTGGATCTCGTCCTCGAACACAAGAGCACCATCATCTTCTGCAATGCGCGTCGCCAAGCAGAGCGACTGGCCGCCAACATCAACGAACTCGCCGTGGAACGAGGCGTGGGTGGAAGCGGTGTGCACGAGTTGGTCAAGGCACACCACGGATCGCTCGCTCGCGAACAACGCGTGATCATCGAGGACCAACTGAAGCGCGGGGAACTGCGCGCACTCGTCGCCACGAGCAGCTTGGAGCTCGGCATCGACATGGGCGCGGTCGACCTCGTGATCCAGGTCGAGTCACCTGGTGCGGTGAGTCGCGGAATGCAGCGCGTCGGTCGTGCAGGACACCAGGTCGGCCAGCCGAGCATCGGCAAGATGTTCCCCAAGCATCGCCACGACCTGCTCGAGGCCGCGATCGTGTCCAAGCGCATGATGACGGGGGAGATCGAATCGACTCGGTTCCTGCGCAACCCCCTCGACGTACTCGCCCAGCAGATCGTCGCCCACGTGGCGATGAACCCGCAGATCACTCGCGGTGCACTCGCCACGCTCCTCCGTCGTTGTGCGAACTTCGCCGACCTCTCCGATGACGTGCTCACCAACGTGCTCGACCTGTTGAGCGGTCGCTACCCGAGTCAAGAGTTTGCCGAACTGAAGCCGCGCCTCGTGTGGGACCGCATCGAGGACACGCTGCGTGCACGCGAAGGTGCGCAACGACTTGCGGTGACGAACGGTGGAACGATCCCCGATCGTGGACTGTTCGGCGTGTTCTTGCCAGACGGCACACGCGTCGGCGAACTCGATGAAGAGATGGTGTACGAGACGCGACCCGGTGAGACGTTCATCCTCGGTGCAAGCACGTGGAGGATCGAGGACATCACCTTCGATCGCGTCACGGTGAGTCCCGCGCCGGGTCAACAGGGCAAGATGCCGTTCTGGCACGGAGATGGTCCCGGCAGACCACTCGAACTCGGCCGTGCGTTCGGCGAATTCATTCGCACCATCCGCGAACGGGACGGTGCGAATGCCTATGACGAACTCGTCGGTCGTCATGGCCTCGACGATCTCGCCGCGCGCAACGTCGTGCAGTACCTCGCCGAACAGGCGGAAGCCACGGGTTCGGTACCGAATGACCGCACGATCGTCGTCGAGCGATTCCGCGACGATCTCGGCGACTGGCGCGTGTGCATCCACAGTCCCTTCGGCACACCGGTCCATGCACCGTGGGCGATGGCGATCCAGCATCGACTGAGCACTCGCTTCGAGGTGCCCGTCGACACGATGTGGAGCGACGACGGGATCGTCATTCGCTTGCCGGAGGCAATGGAGGAGTTGTCCGTCGACGACATCGCACTCGATCCGACCGAGGTGCACGACGTCGTCGTCGCGACCCTGCCGCAAACGTCGCTCTTTGCCGCACGATTCCGCGAATGTGCTGCTCGTGCGCTCCTGCTCCCACGGCGCAGGCCGGGTCAGCGCACTCCACTGTGGCAACAGCGCCAGCGAGCGGCAGATCTGCTCGCCGTCGCCGCCAAGTATCCGACGTTTCCGATCTTGCTCGAGACCAGTCGCGAGTGCATCCAGGACGTCTTCGACGTGCCCGCGCTCGCCGAGGTGCTCACCCAACTGCACAGTCGCGCGATCGCACTCGTCACCGTGGACACACCAAAGCCGTCGCCATTCGCCCAGAGCTTGTTGTTCAACTGGATCGCCACGTACATGTACGAAGGTGATGCGCCACTTGCCGAACGGCGCGCGGCAGCGCTGTCACTCGACCGCGACTTGTTGAACGACCTGCTCGGCACGCAGGAATTGCGCGAACTGCTCGACCCGCAGGTGTTGATCGACGTCGAATGTGAACTGCAGTGTCTCGTCGAGTCGCGCCAGGCGAAGAGCCCGGATGAAGTGCACGACCTCCTCCGTCGACTCGGTGATCTCACGCTCGAAGAGATCGAGTTGCGCAGCATCGGTGACGCACAAGCGATGGTCGATGGTCTCGTGGCTGACATGCGTGCGATTGCCGTGCAGATCGGTGGGGAGGAGCGATTCGTCGCGGCCGAGGACGCGGCTCGCTATCGCGATGCGCTCGGCTGTGCGCTTCCACTCGGCTTGCCGAGTGCATTCACGGATCCCGTCGATCATCCGCTCGACGACCTCGTTGGTCGATACGCCCGCACCCACGGCCCGTTCGTCGTGCGCCAACTCGTCGAGCGCTACCAGATCGGACTCGAACGTGCGACGGGCGTCCTTGATCGACTTGCAGCTTCGGGACGCATCGTCGACGGCGAGTTCCGCCCTCGCGGTATCGAACGCGAGTGGTGCGACGTCGAGGTCTTGCGCCAGCTTCGTCGCCGCTCACTTGCACTGCTGCGCAAGGAGATCGAACCGGTCGAGCAGCGCGCGTATGCGCGGTTCCTCGCCTCGTGGCAGGGCATCCCGCCGACGCAGCGCGGCCAACACGCACTCGTCGAGGCGATCTCGGTGATGCAGGGATGTGCGCTCGTGGCCTCGAGCCTCGAGACCGACGTGTTGCGCGCACGCGTGCGCGGTTATCAGTCCGTCGACTTGGATGCGCTGTGCACGAGCGGAGAAGTGGTGTGGGTTGGCTCGGGTGCGATCGGCTCCACCGACGGACGCATCCGTCTCTATTTCGCCGATCAGTTGCCATTGCTGCGCGCCTCGGTCGAAGAACTCGAGCGACCGACGGGCGAGATCCATGACGCGATTCGCCGGATGCTCGC
>JACCDP011007802.1_pt1 | contig 19371 bp, 16 predicted proteins | sample 7445841 | NCBI WGS metagenome assembly JACCDP01 (sample SAMN15323441, study PRJNA562643) | freshwater metagenome | isolation source: river surface water | place: USA:Blue River Watershed | collected 2017-08-17
CCCGGCGACAAAACCCACCGGCTGCCGGACATTCAAAAAGTCACCAGCGGCTCCACTCCCGAAGTCGCGAAAGCCGTAGACGCCCTCTACCAAGAAATCATCACCGCCGGTACGCACATGGCCAGTTCCATCAAAGTGGCCGAGGCAGCCAAGGTAATCGAAAACGCCCAGCGCGACTTGAACATTGCCTTTGTGAATGAACTTTCGGTGATCTTTAACCGCATGGATATTGACACTACTGAGGTGCTGAAGGCTGCTGCCACCAAGTGGAACTTCCTGCCCTTTAAGCCGGGGCTGGTGGGTGGGCACTGCATTGGCGTAGACCCTTATTACCTAACGCACAAAGCTCAAGAGCTGGGCTACCGGCCGCAGGTTATTCTCTCCGGTCGCGATACCAACGATAACATGGGTCGCTATGCTGCACGGAACGTCATTCGACTCATGATTAAAAATGGTATCGATGTAGCAAATGCAACTGTTGGAGTATTCGGCGTTACTTTCAAGGAAAACTGTCCGGATGTACGCAACAGCAAAGTCATTGATATTATGCGAGAGTTACAAAACTGGGGACTTAAGGTAAAAGTGAGCGATCCGCTCGCCAATGAAGAGGACTTGCACAAGTACTATGGTGTAACGCTAACAAAAATCACCCCCTTAGACTCGGTCGACTCTCTGATATTTGCAGTAGCCCATTCGACGTTTGCGAATTTCTCCCCCACTGATTTAAGAGCTCTATGCTCGCGGGAAAAGCGACCAGTAATCGCGGATTTAAAATGTATCTACGATCAACAACTGCTAGAGGCTCATGGATTTTCTGTATTTCGATTTTGATTTTTTTCGAATATGAGGGTTTTCTGTAGCTAATTTCTTGGCTTTGTGAGGGTAGAAAATCGTGAAGCACACATAAACGACTACTGTTTCTGACTTAAATTAAGTCTCTTCGATCTATAATTTAGTGCAAAAACTTACTTTTTCGTAAAAAAGATTAACAGTGAACTATTTGGAATTCGCATTTAGAGATCATTTTTGACTTATGAGGCAACTAGTTCTTCGCGGGGGGCAGGTTTTTTTGGAGCACGTTCCAGCTCCAAGAGTCGAAGATGAATCAGTTTTAGTTAGAGTATCCCACTCTTGTGTATCAATCGGCACAGAAATCTCGGGCGTTCGCTCGAGTTCTCAGTCGATTTTCAGGCGTGCGTTTCGACATCCCGCAGAGTTAAAGAAAATTTTATCGATGACCCGCGAGTATGGGGTTCGGCGGGTCTATCGATTGATAAAGACTAGGTTGGACGCGGGATCGGCTATTGGATACTCTGCGGCGGGAACAATAGTCGGCGTAGGTCAAGGAATAGTCGATCTAAATGTTGGGGATCGGGTAGCCTGTGCCGGAGCTCAGTGCGCTCATCATTCTGAAATTATTTGTGTCCCAAGAAATCTCGTAGTCAGACTTCCGTCCAGAGTAGATTTCATTCAAGGTGCCACTGTCGCACTTGGCGCGATCGCGGTGCAGGGTGTTAGACGTCTCGCTCCAACATTTGGTGAGACCATAGTCGTACTCGGCCTTGGCGTTATTGGACAGTTGACAGCGCAGCTATTAAAGGCCGGTGGATGTTATGTTATCGCTATCGATTTAAATACTGAGCGAATCGCTCTAGCGCGTGAACTGGGAGTTGATCATGTTTTTCATCCTGATGATGAGGCAGTTCTCGAAAAGATATATCGCTTGACCGAGGGGTATGGTGCTGACGGTGTTGTAATTACTGCGTCATCATCTTCAGACACTATCGTTTCACAAGCTTTTCAAATCTGCCGTAAGAAAGGGCGAGTTGTGGTGGTTGGTGATGTCGGGCTTAATATTAAGCGGGAAGATATTTATAAAAAAGAATTAGATTTTTATATTTCCACGTCCTATGGTCCTGGTCGTTATGATTCAAAATATGAGGATGAAGGTCTCGACTATCCACTGCCCTATATACGATGGACTGAAAATCGAAATATGGCAGAGTATTTGCGCTGTATCTCCGACAGGCGTGTTCGACTTGAAAAATTTTTACCGCACGTTGTGGATATTGATAACGCCCAGCTCGCCTACGAGAAGCTTAAGTCTGGCTCAGATGAGCTTCTTGTCCTTTTCCGATATTCCGCTAGAGAAGAAGTTTTATCAAACATTGTTGAAATTGATCGCTCAACGTCGGCAAAGAGTGGGGAACTATGCTTCGGTTTGATAGGTGCGGGAAGTTTTGCAAGGGCTGTACATTTACCCAATCTAGAGCAGTTATGCCGAAGAGCGCGATTGAGGGGAGTGGTTAGCAGAACTGGTCTAAATGCACTACAGATAGCGAAGCAATTCGGCGCAGATTACGCATCAACGGACCTTAACAAACTGTTAGAGGATCCGAAAATTGATGCTCTCATTATAGCTACGCGCCACAATCGTCACGCTTCGGAGGTCTTGGCGGGTCTCAAGGCCGGGAAGCATGTTTTAGTGGAAAAACCACTTGCGCTCAACCGGCAGGAACTCGAGGCTATTGCTGATTTTTACAGCGCCTACCCTAGCGGACCGATCCTGTTGACTGGCTTCAACCGACGCTTTTCTCCCTGCCTCAAGCGCGTGTTCGATTTGCTGTTGGGGCGCAGCGGTCCTATGATTATTAACTACCGGATGAACGCTGGCTATGTGCCGACAGATAGTTGGGTGCATGGGCCGGAGGGTGGTGGCCGCAATCTCGGTGAGGCTTGTCACATCTATGATCTGTTCACATTTCTTACCGGCGCGCGGTCCATCTCCGTGTCAGCGCAGGCGATTATGCCAGCGCCGGGCCATTGCGGCTGTACCGATAATTTTGTTGCTACCGTAAAATTTGACGATGGGTCGGTAGCTTCACTCACATATACGGCTCTCGGTAGTAAAGCCCATCCTAAAGAGCGTATGGAAGTCTATGTGGACGGCAAGATCCTGCTGCTGGACGACTACAAATCACTTGAAGTGGTGGGAGCTCGCCAGCCTGGCCTTAGGCTGCGATTGGCTGATAAAGGTCAGAAGCAGGAGCTGCTGGAGTTCGCCGACGCTATCCTCAAGGGCCTCGATTGGCCGATTCCCTTGTGGCAGCAGTTGCAGGCTACCGACATCGCGCTTCGTGTGGACGAGCAGATCCGCCCAGGCGTCCCGCCGCTACGATCGGATCAACCATGACACGTAAGGCACTGATCACCGGAATCACAGGACAGGACGGCTCCTATCTGGCGGAGTTTCTGCTGGCCAAGGGGTATGAGGTCCATGGAATCAAGCGCCGTTCGTCCCTGTTCAATACCGGACGTATCGATCATCTGTACCAGGATCCGCACGTATCCAACCGGCGCTTCTTTCTGTATCACGGAGATATGACGGACTCCAGCAGTCTGATCAATACTGTCCAGAAGGTGCAGCCGGACGAAATCTACAACCTGGCTGCGCAGTCGCACGTTGCAGTCTCTTTCGAGGAGCCGGAGTACACCGCCAATTCTGATGCGCTGGGGACGCTCAGATTGCTGGAGGCCATCCGGATACTTGGATTGACCAGAAAAACACGCTTTTACCAAGCGTCAACTTCAGAGTTGTATGGCAAGGTGCAGGAGAGTCCACAGCGAGAGACCACTCCGTTTTACCCTCGCTCACCTTATGCGGCGGCCAAGATGTATGCCTACTGGATCACGGTGAATTATCGTGAGGCCTATGATATTTTCGCGTGCAACGGCATTCTCTTCAATCATGAGTCGCCGGTGCGTGGAGAGACATTCGTCACCCGGAAAATCACCCGTGCCATGGCATCCATCAAACTTGGACTGCAGGACTGCCTGTATCTGGGAAATATTGATGCGCGTCGGGATTGGGGTCATGCGCGCGACTATGTCGAGGCGCAGTGGCTGATGTTGCAGCAGGATGTCCCGGAAGATTTTGTCATAGCGACCGGCGAGCAGTACAGTGTGCGGGAATTTGTCGAGCAGGTGGCGCAGCGGCTCGACATGGAGTTGCAGTGGGAAGGGGTTGGTGTCGAGGAGCGCGGCATCGATACCAAGACCGGCAAGACAGTGGTTGCCATCGATCCTCGTTACTTCCGTCCAACTGAGGTCGAGACATTGCTTGGCGATGCGACTAAGGCGAAAACCAAGCTGGGCTGGACCCCTCGCATCAGTTTTGCGCAGTTGGTTGATGAGATGGTGCAGTCTGATCTTAAGGAGGCCGAGCGGGACGCGCTGGTGCGCGAGCGAGGTTTTTCCTCATTCCGTTCGCGCGAGTGATGTTTTCTATCCATGAGCACTGTGCTCACTACTGACTCGTCCATTTTCCTGGTTGGCCATGGGGGCATGGTCGGATCTGCGATTCTGCGCAAGATGCAGAGTCGCGGCTTCAATCGCGTCATCACCCGTACTCGCCAAGAGCTTAACCTGCTTGATCAAGAGGGAGTGTTCCGCTTTCTCCGGGAAGCGAAGGTGGACTATGTGGTCTTGGCGGCGGCGCGGGTGGGGGGGATAGTTGCGAACAACACCTACCCTGCCGACTTCATCTATCAGAACCTGGCCATACAGAACAATGTGATTCATGGGGCATATCAAGCGGGTGTTAAGCGTCTGTTGTTTCTCGGGAGTTCCTGCATATATCCGAAGCTGGCGCCGCAGCCCATGAAGGAGGAGTGCTTGCTGACCGGGCGGCTTGAACCGACAAATGAGCCCTATGCAATTGCCAAAATTGCCGGTATCAAGATGTGCGAGTCCTATAACCGGCAATACGGAACACGCTATCGGTCAGTCATGCCTACGAACCTGTATGGCCCGAATGACAATTTCAACATCAGCAATAGCCACGTAGTGCCTGCGCTGATCCGGAAGGCGCATGAGGCAAAGATCAGTGCCGCACCCACCATGGAAGTGTGGGGTAGTGACCGTGTGCTGCGTGAGTTTCTTCATGTGGATGACCTGGCGGATGCCTGCCTTTTTGTCATGTCTCTGGATGATGGTGTCTATGGCGATATAACGGATCCGATGTTGAGTCATATCAATGTGGGTGCGGGCCATGATGTTTCGATTGAAGATCTGGCCAGAAGGATATGCCGGATGGTTGGTTACGAGGGGAAGCTCCGCTTCAATAGCGATATGCCGGAAGGCGCGCCGCAAAAGCTGCTGGACGTCACCAAGCTGAACCGCCTTGGGTGGCATGCCGGCATTGGCCTCGAAGAGGGGTTGGCTGCTACGTATCAGTGGTTTCTTGAGAACCGTGAAGGGCTTCGCGACTGATGGCGATTCCCTCCGTAAGTTCCGTAGAGCACAGCTTGTCGCCTTGGGTCAACCTTGTCGAAAAGTGGGTGCAATGGCCAGGACGCCAGGAGTCCGAGGTCTTTCACGCATTTGCGCAGGCTGACTATGTCTCCGTGCTGGCGGTGGACGGCGGCGGCCGAGTTCCGCTGGTTTGTCAGTTTCGGCCAGGATGCGGCGAATTTACTCTGGAGCTGCCTGGTGGGATGCTCGAGAAGGGTGAGACACCCGAAAAATGCATCAGGCGCGAGTTGTTCGAAGAGGTGGGGTGTCTGGACGGCGAGCTTACATATTTGGGTGTCCTCTGGCCGGATCCAGTACGCCTGACAAACCGGCTGCACTGCTTCTTTGCCAAAGGGGTGACTGTTCAGGACACTGGATGGACGGAGGAAAGCGGGCTTGAGCGTCAACTCGTGGACGCCCAAGAGTTTGCGAAACTGATCCGCGATGTGCGGCTGAACAACGCACATCATTTGGCACTGGTCTGCCTCGCCCGGGCGGCCGGATTGTTTATTTGCTAACCGTATTAAATAATGTCGAATTCAATAAGTCTGAAAGAGCAGCTGGCACGGATTGTTAGCTGGATTCCTTGCACACCCCAGTATCGGGCACGGCAATGGGTAACCAAGGAATACATGGCCCTTGCGCATGAAAACATGCGCAAAGTGTTTCTAAGCATTGCAAGATTTGCACACATCAACCGGCCGGTCGAAGGCTACTATTTCGAGTTCGGTAGTCATGAGGCGCGCACGATGCGTTTGGCTTGGCGCCACTTCCACCACCTTTTCAAGTGGGACTTTGTGGCCTTCGACTCCTTTGAGGGGTTGCCGGAAATCGAGGAAATCGATAAGCAGGCAATCTGGGGGAAGGGACGTCTCATGACGAGTGAAGAGGATTTCGTGCGAATTGTGACTCGCGCGGGAATGCCGAGAAGTCGTCTGAAAACAGTCAAGGGTTTCTACGATCAATCCCTGACCCCGGAGTTGCAAGCCAGTCTCCTCCCCCGAAAAGCGGCTGTTGTTTATGTCGACTGTGATCTCTACAAAAGCACGGTTCCCGTTCTGAGCTTCATCAAGCCATTTCTTCAGGTGGGAACAGTCATCGTCTTTGACGATTGGAACTGTTTCTGTGGCGATCCAGAACGCGGGGAGCGACGAGCTTGGCAAGAGTTCCGCGCAGCACATCCTGAGCTGCGTTTCGTGGATTTTGTTTCAACGAATGAGGCTCAGGCCTTCATCTGCGTCAACAACGGCGAGGCGGTTCCGGCGGGGGGTTGAACCCGCTGGAAAAATAAAAATCTTTCATATTTCGATTTCAAGAGAGTTTGACGATGACCAGCAAACCCAGTCACGACCTGTCCCCGGGACACATTGACCATTGCCAGATCTGCGGAGCAGGCGATCTGCAACCTATTATCGATCTTGGCCATCATGCACCTTGTGATTCGCTGCTTTGGCCAAGACAGCTGAAGGAGGCTGAGCGGACTTATCCGTTGAACCTGGTCCGTTGTCCTGAGTGTGGCCTTGTTCAGATCGACTATGTGGTGGCGGCGGAAGAGCTGTTTTTTCCGGACTACCCCTACCGCAGCGGCATCACTTCAACGCTAGTCGGGAATCTGCGTTCAACGGGTCCGACGATCATGGCCCGCTACGGGATCGGTCAGGGAGGCCTGGCGATAGATATCGGGTCCAACGATGGGACGCTGCTGAGCGGATTTCGCGACGCCGGGATGCGCGTGCTTGGCGTCGAGCCCACAAACATTGCCAAGATCGCCAACGACAATGGCATCGAAACAGTGCAGGAGTTTTTCGACGAGAACTTGGCGCGTAAACTCGCCGCTGAGCGCGGTAAGGCGCAGGTGATCACCGCGGCCAATATGTTCGCCCACGTAGCCAAGCTCGGCAGTCTGATATGTGGTGTCGAGTCCTTGCTGGACCGTGGTGGTCTGTTCGTGACGGAATCACATTACCTGATGGACCTGATCGATACGGTGCAATATGACTCGATCTACCATGAACACTTGAAATACTATTCAGTGCGCTCCATCGTTCGTCTCTTTGATTGCTATGACTTTACGGTCGTCGATGTGGATCGAATCCCGAACTATGGCGGATCGATTCGCGTGTATGCGATGAAAGGTAAAGGGCATGCAGTCGGTGACTCGGTGAAGCATTTGCTTGCCGAGGAAGAAAAGGCGGGTCTTAATGGTCTGGCAATTTATAAAACGTTTGTCCAGCGGATTCGGCAATCGAAGACCGATTTGCAGACGCTTTTGGTGGACGCGCGTGCCAGTGGTCAGCAAGTCATAGGCATCGGGAGTCCTGGACGTGCCGCGACCCTGCTCAATTACTGCAATATCGATACCGATGCAATGGCGTATATCGCCGAACAGTCCACCTCCCTCAAGCTTGGTTTGTTTATGCCGGGGGCACATATACCGATCGTCGACGAGGAGCGGATGTTTGCTGAGCAGCCTGCCTATGCCGTCATGCTTTCCTGGCACTACTGGGAGCCGATCGTTGCCAAGCTGCGCGGCAAAGGTTTGCGATCGCGCATAGTGTTGCCTCTGCCAGAGGTGCGCGTATTGGAGCCATGATACGTGTGCGCCATGCCATCGTAGGCACGGGTTTCGGGGCTTCCGTCCATCTGCCTGCGTTTGCTGCCGAGCCTGGTGTTGAAGTTGTCGGCATCGCCGATGGTGGTTCAGGGTCAGCTTCCAGGCTGACTCTGTCCGGGGTGTCGACGTATTTCGACTGGCGACGCTTGCTGGATGAGGTCAAGCCGGACTCTCTGTCTGTCGCTGTGCCACCGGCAGTACAAATGCACGTCGTGGCTGGGGCGCTGGAGAGGGGTGTTCATGTGTTGTGCGAGAAACCCCTGGGGAGTGATGTTGAACAGGCGTACACCATAGCGGCACAGGCTGCAGCAGCAGACGTAGTCAGTGCTGTCTGTTTCCAGTATCGCTTCGAGGCGGGAATGGCGGACATGAAGCGTGAATTTGCTGCAGGAAGAATCGGCCGCCTCCGACGCGTTGACGTTTCCTGGATGACTGCCGGTCGCAGTGATCCAGGCCGGGCATGGGGGTGGCAGCACAACGCTGAATCCGGGGGCGGGGTGCTGAATGGCTTTGTCGCCCATGTGGCTGATTTGCTGACATGGCTGACCGGCAAATCACTGCTATCAGTGGCAGCACGAACCTCCGTTCTCGTTCCAGTCCGACCTGACGTCAATGGAGAACTGCGTGGGGTTACGGCAGAAGATCAGATGGATGCGCTGGTCGAACTGGATGGAGAGGCCGTGGCCACGATCAGGGTGAGCAATTGCCAGCCAGGGGGTGACGGCCTGACCATTCTCTTGTCTGGTGAGGCGGGTGCGCTGCAGTTTTCCCATCGGCCACCTTTTGAAAGCCTCCCCAGCATCACATATCGCGGAAGGGACGCCGTCGAAATGTCCATGGACGCGAAACTGGTGTCGGATGGTGGGGGAGATACCCGGATAGCGCCATTCAGACAGCTCGCTGCGCTGTTTGTTGCAGCCGTTCGTGGCGAGAAGCCGGCCGATCTTCCTATCTTCGAAGACGGTGTCCGAGTGCAGAGATTCCTGGCGGCGCTTCGCAAGTCGGTGGAAGACGGACGATTTGCCGCCGTGCAGCAGGCATAAATCCAAGATCTGCTTGAGATGAAAATTTTTTTGCTGTTGTCCGCACTCCCTTATGAAAAAGGCGAGGCAATTGAGGTCGTATCTCACGAAGTGGTGCGGCTGATGGCTGATGCCGGTAACGATGTAGTCGTCCAGGTGCTTATCAGGGAAAAGCGATCAGATGCCTTCCTTGATCGGGAATGGCATGCCGCAAAGCTATACGCGGGGAGTCCAGGTGTTGAATTTTTGCCGACGATCTATCTAGGTGATTTGCCGCCGGCTGGGGCCTCCGGCAGTAAGGTGTTTTCACAGGCGTGGCTGCTTGTACGATGCCTTCCGATTCTACGCCGCAAGATCAATCCTGCGCTGTTCCCGGCTATGGCAGCGGGACCTCTGGTCCGGGCTCGCGCAAAGACCGTCGGCCCTGACGTCATTGCTTCCATCTGGAGCTGGGAATCACTGGAGGCCAGTTACGACATCAGTGAAACGCCCAAATTCGTCTACTACGGGAATCCCAATCATAAGCCTCCTGAGACCCAGCTGAATCATCCGGAACTTTTTGATCTGGGAGGAAAGGGGATCCTGGCTAAGTTCAAGCTGACGTTGTTACGCATGGTGAATCGAGCGCGCGAGGTTCAGCATTTACAGATGATGGCGTCGTGTGAAACGACAGCCAATAACGCCTTGATTGATGCGCAGTACTACACCGAAAAAGGGCACCCCCGTTCGATCTACCTTCGGAACATGTGGCCAGAGGCCGATCGCGCCCCGGTCTTTCATGGGGAGCCTGCCCAGGACGGGTTGATTCATTTCTGTGGGAGCGTGGGTAATCTGGGGGCTACAGGAAATACTTTCGGACTCTACTTTCTGGGGGCGGAACTTGTCCCGCGTATCGAGGCGGGCCTTGGACGGGGGAAGTTTGTCATTGATGTATTTGGCGGCGGGAAGGCAAGAAATGCCGTTTCACGAGTCATAGGGACACCGAGCATACGCCTGCGAGGCTGGGTGGACGACATCAATGTGGAAATCGTCAATTCCATCGCATTTCTTGTGCTGACAAACGTCTACGGCTTCAATGTCGGGAATACAAGAATCTTGCTGGCATGGTCACTCGGCGGATGTGTTATTGCCCATACATCCAGCGCCTTGTCGATGCCGGAACTGGAGCATGGTGTCAATGCCTTGCTGGGGGAAACGCCGGGGGACCTTGCAGAGCTGGTGGTTCGCGTTGCCAAGGAGCCCGGATTGCGAGAACGAATAGGGCGTGGCGGGTATGAAACCTATCGCCGGTTTTATCGGTCAAAATCCGTGGTTCCGCAAATGATCGTGGAGATCGATCGTACGGTAACTGAATTCAAAAGTCGGAGTGCACACTGAATGTTGATTGGTCTTTTTGGCACTGGCCGCAATGGCAGCTCTCTGATCGGGCGGCTACTGGATGGTTTGCAGGACACATTTATTCACCCAGTCGAAGAAAAGTTTCTGACCGCATTCGATGATCTCGCGGCGCGCGGTCGCGTGACCCGCATAGTCGAGCAGAACTGCACACGGCGCCCATTGCGGCATCTCGATCAAGCAGTAGCGCATGAGATATTGGCGGGGTACTTTGGACAGAGTCTGTATGACATCAACAAGCATTGCGCCAACACCATAGGACTGCCGGATGAAGTGAAGGGGTTGACGCTTGGGGATGTTGTGGGGCGACAGGCGATGGCGGCGAAGGAGTTTGTTCCGGCGTACCTGTCCGGCATAGCGGGGCGCGTGAGGCCGGATTTGAAATTCCAGCATCACCTGTTCAAGTCGATCGAGGTCCCATACATTGGTGCGTACCAGCGCATGTTCCCCGAAATGCGCTTTGTGCACATCATGCGTGACCCGGTTACTGTGTGCTCATCGCAAAAGCGATCTCTTCTGGAAAACAAAGGCCTCCCGGCATCGTATCTCGGGTTCGACTGGCTCTCATGTATGTTGGACGAGCGCTGGGTTCCCCACGCGCGCTTTATTGCAGAGCACAGGAACGATCCGCGGCACATCATCGTTCGCTATGAAGATTTAGTGATTTCTCCCAAGAAAGAAATTGGACGCATAGCTGCGGGGCTCGGCCTGGCGTCACCGGCCCGACCATCCGTACAGACCATCTTCCACGACCTCGACAAGAAAAGCTGGGGCGGGAACCCGAGCAAGAAGGGTGTTGAAACCCCGACGCACGTGGAAGCCGATTTGCAGTCCAAGAACAGTTATGACGAGGTTCTGACTCAGCGCGAGCTTGACCTGATCGCCGTCAAGACGCGCGACTTGCGCGGCCAGTTTGACTATCCATGTCCTTCGTCAGCCACCCGAATGCAGGTGGCCATGAAATACATGCGCATTGACAAATGGGAGCTTATCAATTGCGGTTCCCCCCGGTATTTGGCGAGAGGGCTGCTGGGTCTCGCATACCGCAGGTTCAAGATCTTTACGTGATCGTTGTCAGGTGATGGTGGCAATTGCTGTCAGGGATTGTCCGTATTTACGCTAAAGCGAGAAGCTTGTTTGCCTTTGTAGGGCGGGACTACTTCCTGTACCTGCTGCCTTCGGTCCTGCAAAGTGTCGTGGGACTGATGCTGGTCCCGGTCACCACGTATTACCTGAATCCGGTCGATTTCGGCATTTTCGCCCTGATGGGCGCGGTGGCTATCCCAGTGAAGTCTATTGCTGCGACAGGAGCCCGCTGGGTCCTTGGCGGAAACTACTTTCAGGCCTCCGATGGCGAGCGCCGGACCATGTTGTTCAATGTGCTGGTGTCGGAACTCGTTTTGCGTACGGCACTGATTATGGTACTGACTGTGCTTGCAGAACCTATCCTGCATGCAGTGGTGCTTGACTACCGGGCCGAATACTTGACGTATTTCTATCTGACCCTGGGTGCCGCCTGGGCAGGAAGTCTCTGGTCGGCGATCTCGTTTTTGATGACTCTGCAAAGCCGGGCACATTCGTTCGCACTGTATTCCTCGCTTCAGGTCACCGTGAATGCCATCGTCACAGTGGTCGGTTTGATGGTGCTAAAGCTCGGGGTTGAAGCGCTTTTCCTGGGGGCGCTCGTTTCGGGAGTGGCCTCCATGGTGTTCGAGGTACTGTATGTCAGGCGCTATGTGTCGGCAAAACTGAGTGGACGCTGGCTGAGAGAGATAGTCAGGATGGGGTTGCCCGCCACGCCGGGAGGCCTGGCCGAGCTGGTGGCGGGAATTGCCGAGAAGGTGTTGATCCAGCGTTGGGCAGGCTTGTCTGCTCTGGGGCTTTATAGCCACTCGCAGCAATATCAGTCGATTTTCAAAATGTTGACAGCAGCATTGAATAACGTGCTGACGCCGGCGAGCCTGCGCACCTATTCTGGACACGAGAGCGCTGACGCACAGGAGCGCATCTTGACATACTGGTACGGCATTCTTGGGGCCACTGGTGTTTGCGTGGCCATGCTTTCCGACAATGTCATTGGCTTTCTGACTCACGGAAAATTCACGGCCGCCGCATCCTTGGTCCAGATCTGGTACTTGATCGTCTTCAGCGTGTCGCATGGCAACCCCTATGCAAATTTCCTGATGGCGCGCAAGTACAACCGTGCGCTGATGTACACGCAACTTGTCCCTACCCTTCTTGGAATCGGCATTGTGGCGGCAGCCACCTATCTCTATGGAATACATGGCGCAGCATGGGCGCTCGTAAGCACCAGCGTGCTTATTCAGACGGCACGGCGGATTGTGGCGGGGAGGCTGGGTTACCGCGGAGTAGCCGAGAGGCGGTTCGCGGAGGCTCTCGGTGCTTACCTGGCGCTCTGGGTATTGGATGGATTTTTCAAATGGACATTGCTTACCGAGTTGGTCGTGGCAGCACTGATTTTGCCGCTGTTAATTGCGCGCTTTCGCCTGTTGACCCATTTGAGTCAAGTGGTCCCTGGGGATAATCGAAGCATCAGGAAAGGCAAGGAGAATTCGTGACAAAAACGTGGCTGGTTACCGGGAGCGCAGGGTTTATAGGCTCAAATCTCTGCGAGCGATTGCTGGTGGATGGCGCGAGCGTGATCGGCTTGGACAATCTGGCGACAGGCAAGCGCGACAATGTCGACCGGAATATGGCTGCAGCGCAAGGGCGCTACCGGTTTGTGGATGGTGACATCTGCGATCGCACACTTGTCACCAGCTTGATGGAAGGTGTGGATGCCTTAGTGCATCTGGCCGCGCAGGGTTCGGTGCAGAAGTCCTTTGCTGATGTTGGCTACAACAACCGCCAGAACATCGATGGTTTTGTCACGATGCTGACCGAAGCGGGGCGGTGTGACATACGCCGTTTCATCTACGCCTCTTCATGTGCTGTCTACGGGGATACTCAGGATCTTCCAATCAAAGAGGAGCTTTGCCCAAAGCCGCTCAGCCCGTATGCGAGCTCCAAGCTGATGAATGACTTGCTGGCGAGCAATCTGGCCCATCGATTTCCTGCCACCCGAATCACAGGCTTGCGCTTCTTCAATATCTTTGGCCCTTGGCAGGACCCTTATGGGGACTACGCCGCAGTGATACCGAAGTGGATAGACCGCTGCCTGGCCGGACAGCAGCCGATAGTCTTCGGGGACGGGACGGCCACTAGGGATTTCTGCTACGTGGGGGACGTCTGCAATCTGGTTACCCGTATCGGGTCAGATGCGGCCGGAGAGGCGAGGGGGGTCTTTAACGTCGCTTCCGGGCGCCCCACCAGTCTTGCCGAGCTTGCGGCGGCAGTGCTGACCGAGCTAAAAGCCGCGGGTTTTATACTGCCGTTTGCCGGGCCAGAGAATCAGCCGTGGAGGGATGGGGACATAGTCCACTCCCTGGGCGACATCGGTCGCGCTGGCCGCGAACTTGGATTCAAGCCTGCTTTTGATCTGACCGGCGGCATACGAGCGGTTCTTCAGCAGCAATACGGATTTTCTATCAAAAGTGAACTAATATGACTCAGATACGAATAGTGGTGACGGGTGGTGCAGGCTTTATCGGCCGTGAATCGGTGCGAAAGCTGCTGGACAGCGGGCACGAAGTGGTTTGTTTTGATCTGGCTGAGCAGATCGCACGGTATCGTGCGGTGCTGGATGAGATTGGCAAGGGTGGCAAGCTGAGTCTTGTCCCGGGTTCGATTCTGGACCGCAATGCCGTGCGTCAGGCCATTGTCGGTGCTGACGCAGTATTGCATCTGGCGGCCATGCTGGGCGTCAAGAAAACTGAAGACAACAAGCTTTCCTGCATTGAAGTCAATATCAACGGGACCGAGAATGTCCTGGATGCGGCGGTTGCCCACGGTGTCAAGAAGTTCGTCTTCGCCTCGTCGTCGGAAGTGTACGGCGAGCCGAACCGTAATCCGATTCGCGAAACCGATGACACCAAGGGCAAGACGGTCTATGCCGTGACCAAGATGGCCGGGGAAGAGCTGGTCAAAGGCTATCACCAGCGATATCCGTCGCTGAACTACGCCATCATCCGTCTCTTCAACACCTATGGCGAGGGGCAGGTCGCTCAGTTCGTGCTGTCCAAATTTGTGCTCAACGTGCTGAATGGCAAGAACCCCGTGGTCTACGGCGATGGCCTGCAGGCGAGAAGTTACGGCCATGTGGACGATGTCACGGATGGCGTACGTCGCGTGATCGAGAACCCGGTCGCCAATGGCAAGGTCTATAACTTGGGCAATTCCACCCAGGTGATGACGCTGGCCGAACTGGCTCAACGTGTGATCGATCTGGTGGGGCCGGACAAAGGCTTGCGTGTCGAGACCCTCGGTAACTTCGAGGGAGCAGACCGTGTGCCGGAACGCGAGATTCATGTTCGTTACTGCGATACCACCCGTGCCAAGGAAGACCTCGGCTTCGAGGCGCGTGTCACAGTTGACGAGGGTATCCGTCGTATTGCCGCCCAGGCGGTGATCCACACCGACTGGCCCGGTGTTTGATACGGCCATGTATCGTGGTGCACGGGTTCTCGGAGTGGTGCCGGCCCGAGGGGGCTCGAAAGGTGTGCCGCGCAAGAATATTCGTCCCTTGGCCGGTGAGCCACTGATCGCCTATACGCTGCGAACGGCGGCGCAGGTGGCAGAACTCGATCGCTTGGTGGTATCCACCGAAGACGAGGAAATCGCCTCGGTTGCGAAAAATTGTGGCGTCGAGGTCGTGCGCCGCCCGATGGCGCTTGCGGCGGACAGCTCCCGTACCGAGGAAGCGCTGTTGCATGCGCTCGATGCGATGGAGGAGCAAGGCGAACGTTTCGACGTCGTGCTGGTGCTGGAGCCGACTTCGCCGTTTCGCTCCGCGGCCACGATCACGTCAGCTATCGCCACATGTGTCGACGGGCCGAGCCCCTCGGTGCTGGCTGTGCGGGAAACGAGAGAAAATATAGGCTATGTCACGGGGGGGGTGTTCCATCCTCTGGCGCCCGGGGCGCCGCGCCGACGCCAGGACCGCCAGCCTTTTTACGTGGAAAGCAGCACAATCTATGCGTGCCGTGTTGATTACCTGCGCCGTACCGGCACCCTTGTCGCCGATGACTGGGGTGCAATAGTGGTGCCTGAGCTTGAGGCGGCAGATATCAACACCGAAGACGATTTCCTGTTTGTCGAATTCATGATGCAAAAGCGGAGGCTTGCTCAAAATGTCTGATTCCATCCGAATTGGGAACCGCCTCGTTGGCGATGACCACCCCCCCTATGTGATCGCCGAGGCCGCTGTCAGTCACCAGGGCGACTTCGAAACGGCAAAGCGCATGGTGTACATCGCGCACGCCATGGGTTGTGATGCCATCAAGTTCCAGATGCATGTGCTGGAAAACGAGATGCTGCGCGATGTCCCGACGTCCGACAACTTCGATGAGCCATTGTACGAAACGCTGGACAAGACGAACCTGGCCCTCGACGAACATAAGGCATTGAAGGCCTTGTGTGAGAGTCTGGGCATCGACTATATGTGTACCCCCTTCTCTGCCGCCGCGGCTGACATCCTGGATGAGATGGATGTACTGGCCTTCAAGACGGGTTCAGGGGAACTCACGAACATTCCGCTGATCAAGCATATTGCCCGCAAGGGCCGCCCCATGATCGTCTCGACGGGCATGGCGCTGGTGGAGGAGATCCAGGAAACGGTGGATGCCATCAAGGCGGTCGGTACCCCATTTGTACTCACCCATTGCGTGTCCGCCTATCCCTGTCCCTACAACAGGGTGAATCTGCACAACATTCCCCGCTACCGGGATTTATTCCAGGTGCCTGTCGGATTGTCGGATCATTCCATCGGGATCTATACGTCTCTTGGCTCGGTGGCGCTGGGTGCGTGTGTCGTTGAGAAACACTACACCCTGGACAAGCTCCAGTCCGGGCCGGACCATGCCGTGTCCCTAGAGCCCTATGAGCTAGGCGAACTGGTCAAGGGATGCCGTGCAGTGTTCGAGGCACGCGGAGCCGTTCGGGAAATCTTCCACGAAGAAAAGCCGATCATAGCCTGGGCCCGTGAGAGCGTGGTTTCGGTGGCAGATATTCCTGCGGGAGCGACGATCACCCGGGACATGGTGTGGGTCAAGCGTCCGTCGCCCGGCCCCGGGGCCATTCCCGCCAAGGAGCTTGAGAAGGTCATAGGCCGCAAGGCGAACAAAGCCATTACCCGTGATCGTCAGATTCTGTGGGATGAGGTTGCCTGATGTCGCGTAGGAGAATTCTGGTCACGCTCGAATCCAGGGCGACCTATGGCTATTCGAAGAACGTCATGCTGGCCATGCAAACCTATCCGGAACTCGAGCTAACGACTCTGGTGACGGGTATGCACCTGGTGCCTGAGCTGGGCAACAGCGTGGATCTCATCCGGGCCGATGGTTTCCCTGTCTCTGCCAGTGTCCCCATGCACGGCGGCGATGCCAGTCGTGGCGCATGGTCCAAGGCCCTTGGGCAGGCCATGGCTGGGTATGCGGAGGCCTACGAGCGGCTGTCGCCGGACATCATTTTGCTGTCGGGAGATAGGATTGAAACCTTCGGCTGCTGCATTGCCGCCGCGTACATGGGTATACCGTTGGCGCATATCCAGGCGGGGGACAAGTCAGGCCACATCGACGACTCGGCACGGCACGCCATCGGCAAGTTTGCGCACATTCATTTGGCTTCTTGCGAAGATTCCGCCGACCGGTTGCGCCGTATGGGGGAACAGGAGTTCCGGATTTTCAATGTCGGCGCTCCCCAGTTGGACAATATCGTCGGCAAGGAGTATCGGCGCCGGAGTGTCCAGATTGGAGACCGGGAGCTCGATCTGAGCCAACCGTACCTGCTGGTGGTACAGCACTCGGTGATGGCGGAGAAGGAGGAGGCGGGGCATCAGGTTTCGGCCACGCTGGACGCATGTGCCAGTACCGGGCTTCCTGTGTACATCATCTATCCCAATTCAGATCTGGGCTATACACAGATTGTCAACCGGCTCGGAGCGCTGTCCAACAATGACCGATTCGTGATTCTTGAGAACGTGGAGCGTGAGGCCTATCTGGCATTGCTAGCCAATTGTGCTGCTCTGGTTGGTAATTCATCCAGCGGCATTCTGGAGGCACCCTCGTTCCGGGTCCCGGTTGTCAATATCGGCAATCGTCAGCGTGGTCGTCCGCAGGCAGCCAACATTCTCAACTGTTCGTACGATGCAAGTGAGATTGAAAAAGCGATTCAAACCGCTTTGCAGGGCCAGGGTTTCCGGCAGCGTTGCGCACAGGCGGTGAATCCCTATGGGGCCGGACGCAGCAGCCAGCGCATCTGCGAGATCCTGGGCGACATATCGTTGGATCAACGGTTGATAGATAAAGAATGCACGTACTGATATATGCGCCTAGTTGAGCCAGATCTAAATACACCGGTCAATTACTTCACGTTCTTTCAGGCATCACCTGATGAAAAGGCTGATGTGTTGTCGTACCTGCAATTCCTTGTTTCGGAATCTGCGTATGAACGCGTCGCTACCGATGCTCAGTATGCGCCATCGACCGCGTGGTGTTGGTGGGCGGCTGGGACTTTTGTTGGGATTTCGAATGATCTACTCATGATAAAGAGTGGGCATAGATTCGTCAGGTCGCAGGAAGCGATGGCTTATTTACCTGGGGTCGGAAAGCCTTCGCTCATTCAGTATCTTAGAAAGTGCGTGGCAAAGTTCCGTCAAGTCTCGGTGCAAGGAGACTTAGAACGAAATATCCGTGCTTTTCATGATCGCTATAGGAGCTTTAAACATCCTTCTGAACATGGTTGTTTTCTTGAGACGCATGGGTTTACATACCTGCGAATGCTTGAGGTGTACAACTTAATGAAGTTGTCCAGTGCGCCTCGTGCAGTGATTGAAATTGGAGCGGGTGCAGCGGTTATGGCGGCGCTAATGCGGAGTGTTTTTGACTGTAAATATGCCATTGTCGATCTTCCGGAAACCATATCAGTTGGGTACTCGTATTTGAAGACGATGTTTCCCGAATTGCGAGTTGCTCTTCCGAATGTTGTTCAGCATGAGTTGTCTTCGGGTGGAGGGATGGGGTCTCTTTTATCGCGGTATGACGTTGTTTTCATTTTGCCGTTTCAGGCAAAAGATCTTCCGAATGCTTGGTTTGACATGGGGATTAATGTTTCATCCTTTCAAGAGATGAACATTGAAGTAGTAAATGAATACCTCTCATTGCTGCGCAGAGTCTTGAGACCAGGAGGATCCCTGGTTCTAGAGAATTTGAAAACTTCACGAGAGACTGCAGGAAATGAACTTGATAGATATTGCTTGAATGGCTTTCATGGGGAAACATTATCTTCTCCATCGTACGCAGATTTTGTTGTGCAACATGTCCCGGGATTGAAGCACTTTTTCTACCAAGGTCGCAGAGAGTAATGTGATTGTTTTGCTATCCAGATGACTTTGATATCGACAGGTAGTCTGAAACTCCTTGCTCGGAGATATCTTTTCTCGCTTCAGTTGTTTCATTGGTGGCGGTTGTTGACCAGTGCGATTTATCGACGAGAGCATCGGAACCTGCTTGGACGCGTGGTGTCCTGGAGACGTGAAACCCGTGATGTGCTGGTGTGTCCACTGTCCGATGGTCGAAAGGGTACGGCACTCATCTTTGGCTGGAGTCAGTTTGAGTACGTGCTTTCAGAAACTGTGATTCGTAAGGGATTCGAACTCGCAGGCTTTCGGGTACGAGTTCTGACAGATCCGACTCCAGCGGTCCGATTCATCTACAGCGCGTTTGGTTGCGAACAGGTGGAGGCGTTTCTGCGCTATTGCCCTCTGCCGAACCGGGGTAGGGCGGCAAAGCTGCTGTCAGCGGCCGCCAGTTTTGCCGATGTTGTCGCACTGGAGTGGTGCGGCGTGACGATAGGCAAATATGCCAGTTCCAGCCTGATGCGGCAGACGAGGAAAGGTTGCCTGGATCTGGACGAGCCAGCTCTGCGTGCCCG
>JACCDP010651080.1_pt1 | contig 19365 bp, 18 predicted proteins | sample 7445841 | NCBI WGS metagenome assembly JACCDP01 (sample SAMN15323441, study PRJNA562643) | freshwater metagenome | isolation source: river surface water | place: USA:Blue River Watershed | collected 2017-08-17
CAGTCTGTCCCATGTGGTGGGCCGGCAGCCGCGCGCGGTGCGGCTGCTCGACGAACCCATCGTGCTGTACCGACGCGAGGACGGTCAGGCGGTGGCGCTGGAAGACGCCTGTCCGCATCGCAAGCTGCCGCTGTCCATGGGCCGGCTGGTCGGAGATGCCATCGAATGCGGCTACCACGGGCTCACTTTCAACGATTGCGGCCAGTGCATAGCGGCGCCGACTCAGGCCCGCATACCGGCCGGCGCCAAAGTGCGCAGCTATCCGGTGCAAGACCGCTATGGCTTGCTGTGGATCTGGATGGGCCAAGCCGACCAGGCCCAGCACCACCCGGTGATCGAGATCGAGAACCACGACCATCCCGACTGGCACCTGACCACCGGCGACAGCTTGCTGTGCAAGTGCCACTACCTGTGGCTGGTGGACAACCTGCTGGACCCTTCGCACGTGGCCTGGGTGCACCGCAATTCTTTTGCTGCATCGGGTACCGAGGACACGCCGCTGCAGATTCAAGGCAACGATGAAGGCGTGATCTGCAGCCGCTGGATGTACGGCCAGACCCCGCCCCCCTTCTATGCCCCACTGCTTAAATTTACCGGTCTGGTGGACCGCCTGCAGCACTACGAGGTGCGTCTGCCTTCCATGGCCATCAACCGCAGCATCTTTGCGCCGGCCGGGCTGGGCGGCCCCGACGTGGGCCAAGACCGGCGCATCTACCGCATGGTCTCGTACAACTTCCTCACGCCCATCGACGCCGACTCCACGCTCTACTTCTGGCTGCAGCACCGCAACACCGATGCCCAGGACCAGGCCCTGACCGAGCGCATCGCCGCGGGGGCCAAGACCGCCTTTGAGGAAGACCGGCAGATCCTTGAGGCCGTGCACCAGGGCATGAAGAACAAGCGCACGCCCCACATCGGTCTGCTGCTCGACACCGCAGCCAGCCGCTTTCGCAAGACCCTGGCCGAACGGATACAGGCCGAGGCCGCGGCCGAGCTCTAAGGCGCCCGGCAGGCCCGACCCAGCCGCCGTGGTGGGAGCCAGGCAGCCCCGGGGCACGGGGGTCGCAGCCTCAGGCTTGGCCCCATAATGGCGTAACAACGGCTCATTTTGGAGAACTTATGGCTACACAAAAGGTTGCACTCATCACCGCGGGCGGTTCTGGCATGGGCGCCGCAGCCGCCAGGCGTCTGGCCGAAGACGGGTACCGCATCGCCATCCTCTCCTCCTCCGGCAAAGGCGAGGCCCTGGCTCAATCGCTCGGCGGGGTGGGCGTGACGGGCTCCAACCAATCGAACGAAGACGTACAGCGCGCCGTCGATTTGACGCTGCAACGATTCGGTCGCATCGATGCGCTGGTCAACTCGGCCGGCCACGGTCCCCGCGCGCCGATTCTCGACATCACCGATGCCCAGTGGCAGCAGGGCATGGAGGTGTACTTCCTCAGCGCTCTGCGGCCGATCCGGCTGGTGACCCCCGTCATGGTCGCCCAGGGTGGAGGGGCCATCGTCAACATCAGCACCGCCTGGGCGCAAGAGCCCTCGGAGATGTTTCCGACCTCCGCCGTGTTCCGCGCGGGGCTGGCCAGTTTTTGCAAGATCTTCGCCGACACCTACGCCGCCCAGAATGTCCGCATCAACAACGTGCTGCCCGGCTGGATCGACAGCCTGCCGGCGACGGACGCCCGCCGCGACAGCGTGCCCATGAAACGCTACGGTCGCGCCGACGAGGTGGCCGCCACCATCGCCTTCTTGCTCTCCGAAGGCGCGGGTTACATCACAGGCCAGAACCTGCGGGTCGACGGCGGCATCACCCGCTCGGTTTGAGGGGCAGTCCAGCCGGTGGAGATGGGCAGGGCGCCCCGCCGCGCTGCACCGCCGCCGCTCGCTCGAGCCACCGCTCAAAGCTCTCGGCCCAACTGGCCTCGGCCCAGAGCCACAGGCCGCGACCCTCGGGGCACACCACCACCGTGAAAGCTGCGCAGCGGGTTCGACCGGCAAATCCGGACGGCAGCCTTGCAACATCCAACTCACAACCCTGCGTCAGCAGCTCGCAGGCCGCCCCCTCCAGGCGCAGAGCCCGATGGGCGTCGCTGATCTCCACCAAGGCGTGGTGATGGGCCCCGGCCGCCTCAGAGACCAGCCCCGGCAGAACCTCCGTGGCGCCCGGGTGCGTCCAGTACCACCACTCATCAGGGCCCAGGCGCATCCAGACCGCCCCCTGCCTGGGGTCCCGCAGGCAGCGAGCGACCGGCAAGAGGGCCAGACCCGGCGCGAGGACATCGAGCCAAGGCTGGGGCCGCGCACGCAGGCAAAACAGTCGCCCTGTGTACGACTGCCAGAGCGCTGAATCAGCCACGCATGCGCCCTCCCTGAGGATCGACAAAAACCGGCGGCACCACCTGGGCCGGCCTGCGGGTCAGCCCCGACGGGGCGGTCGCGGTCACCCACACGGTTTGTCCGTGTCGATCGGCCCCGTCTTCGAGCAGCGCCAACGCCACCGCCCGTTGCAGGCTGGGGCTGAAAACGCTGGCGGTGACAAAGCCGGCGCTGGCCTGATCGATGGCCAGCGCGGACTGCGGGTCCATGTCCAGGTCGGCCTTGAGAATCTGCGCGCCCTCCTCCAGCGGCACCTCCCCAGCTGCCACCAGCAAGCCCACCAGCTGCTGCCGCCCCCGCGGCCTCGCCAGATCTCGCTGCAGGGACCGCTGGCCCACGAAGTCGCTCTTGTTCAGGTGCACCGCCCAGGCCAGGCCCAAGTCCAGCGGATTGATGCAGCCATCGACCTCATGGCCCACCGAGACAAAGCCCTTCTCGACCCGCAGCACGTGGTTGGCTTCCGAACCGATCGCAGTCAAACCCAGGGGCCGGCCCAGGTCCAGCAAGAGCGCCCACAGGGCGAAGGCCCGACCGGCCGGCAGGTGAATTTCAAAGCTCAGTTCGCCGGTGAAGCTGACGCGAAACAGTCGCACCGCGAAACCGCCCAGTTCGGCCTCACGCCAGCTCATGAAGGGAAAGGCGCTGCGCGAGAGGTCGATGCTGCAACCGCAGACCTCCAGCAACTGCCTCGCCAGAGGACCGCACACCACCAGGGCCGCCCACTGGTCGGTGACCGGCGTGACAAAAGCCTCCAGGCGCCCCTTGAAATGCACCTGCAGCGCCAGCTCCAGAGCGGCATGCACCGCCTGCGCCTGGCCGCTGGTGGTGGTGATCCACCAGCGCTGCTCATCGAGGCGAAACACCGTACCGTCATCAAACACACGACCATCCTCGCGCAGCATGAGGGCGTAACGCCCCCGACCCGGCGCCAGATCGCCAACCCGGCAGGTGTAGAGGTGCTCCAGCAAATCCAGGGCCTGCGGACCGCTGACTTCAAACTTGCCCAGCGGCGAGCTGTCATAGATCGCCACCGCCTCGCGGCAGGCTCGGCATTCGCGCTCCAGGGTCTGTGCCAGGCCCTCGCCGGGCCGTGGGTAATAGCCCGGCCGGCGCCAGTTCTGGCCCGATTCATACATCACCGCGCCCTGCTCCTCGTGCCAGGCGGTGATCGGTGTGCGCCGCACCGGCCGAATCAGCGGCCCCGGGTCCGCGCCTGCCAAGACACCAAAGGGCACCGGCGTGTACGGCGGTCGCAAACGGGTCGGGCCCAGCTCACCGGCCGACAGCCCGCGCAGCTGGGCCATCAGCACCGCGCCATGGAGCGCCGATGTGCGCCCCTGATCGGGGCCCATGCCAAGAGCGGTGTAGCGCTTGAGATGCTCCGTGGCCTCGTAACCTTCTTGCTGCGCCAGGCGCAAATCATCCAGCGTGACATCGCTGGCCCAGTCGACAAAAATCCGGCCCCGGCTGAGGTGCCGCAGTTCGATGGCACTGCAGCCGCCGGGCTCGGCGGGTAAATCTGGACCGGGCTCGCTGGAGAGCCGAAGGCCCAGGGCGCTGGCGATTCGGTCTGCCCCCTGCGCAGCGCTGGCCAGCACAGCGGCCGTCGATTGCACGCCGGTGGCCGCGCCCACACTCAGGGCCTGCAGACTTGCGCCGTCAGGCACCATGCCATGCAAGGTCGTGTCATACCGACTGCGACCACCCGCCTGCGCGTGCAAGGCCAGGGCCGAGGTCCAGCCGCCCGAGACGGCCAGCAAATCCGCCTCCAACCACTGGCGCTGGCCCGACCCCAGGTCCAGGGCCACTTCGCGCACCGCCTGCCGCCCGCGAACAGCGGCCGGACGCGCGCCCAGCTCCACCCGCAGACCGAGTACCGCGGCGCGCTCGAGCAAATCCGGATGCACCTGCGGTCTCAGATCGGCCACCGCCTGCACCGCGATGCCGGCCTGATGCGCCTCAAAGGCGGCGCTCCAGGCGGCGTCGTTGTTGGCAGCGAGCACCATGCGGCGACCGGGCGCCACCGCCCAGCGGTGCAAATAACTGCTGACCGCGCCGGCCAGCATGACACCGGGGCGGTCGTTGTCGGGAAACAGCAGCGGCCGCTCGATCTGGCCGGTGGCCAGCAGGGCATGCGGTGCGCGTATCTTCCAGAGGCGCTCGCGCCCGGGCCGGCTGCGATCGACCGCCACCCACAGGCCATGATCGTGGCGCGAAACCACCTGGGTCAGCGGCCAGCGCTGCACATGGGGCAAGGCGTCAAGCGCCCGCACGGTCTGCGCAATCCAGGCCTCCATGGCACTGCCGGCGGGTCGGTCGAGCCAGCGGCCGCCCGGCTGCGGCGCATCGTCGGCCAGGATTACCCTGGCCCCGGCCTGCGCCAGCGCGTGGGCGGCCCGCAGCCCCGCCACACCGCCGCCCACCACCAACACATCGGTGTGCGCAAAGCGCCTTTCGTAGGCGAGCTGCGAACTCTCGATCGGCGCCGCAGGCAAGCGGCCCAGACCGGCCGCATGGCGCAGCGCACGTTCAAACCAGGGCCAGGCCCAAGCCGGCGATTTGAAGGCCTTGTAATAAAAGCCAGCCGGCAGCAAAGCCGAGCAACGATCGGCCAGCCCCATGAGATCAAAGCGCAAACTCGGCCAGCCATGCTGACCCCAGGCCTTTAGACCCTCGGCCAGGGGCTCCACCGTGGCCAGCACGCTGGGCTCGGCGCGCGGGGATCGCAGCTCAACAAAGGCACAAGGGTCTTCCCAGCCAGCAGCGAGCAAGCCGCGTGGCCGGTGGTACTTGAAGCTGCGCGCCAGCAAACCCTGGCCTTGGGCCAGCAGCGCCGAGGCCAAGGTGTCGCCCTCAAAACCCTGCAGATCGCGGCCTTCAAACTGAAAATGCAGTGGGCGGTGGCGGTCAATCAGCCGACCGCCCTGGGGCAAACGCCAACCGCTCATGGCTGCGCCTCCGCCTCGCAAGCGACGATCTCCTGGGTGTGGGGATCACGCCGCACCCTCAGCCAGGCCCTGCAACCATGCGCATGCCACCAGCGTTCATGCACCGGTGTATCGGGGTTGTCGCGGTGATAGAGGTGATCGGCCCACGCTGCGTCATCGAGCGACTGCGGCTGCGCCGGTCGCTGCGAGGCCTCGCCCGCGCAGACAAATTCCTGCTCGTTGCGCGGACCGCAGAAGGGACAGGCAAGGATCAGCATGCGAAGGGGTTAAAAGCGGTTGGAGGCACTGGCCGTCTCAAAGAGCAAGCGGCCGCTGGTGAAGCGCTCGAGCGAAAACGGTGCGGCGAACCGGTCCGCCTGCCCGCGGGCCAAGAGGCCCGCCAGGCTGCGCCCGCCCGCCGGAATCGACTTGAAGCCGCCCGAGCCCCAGCCGGCACTGACACACAGGCCCTCGACCGGCGTGCTCGAGAGGATGGGGCTGGTGTCGGCCGAGAGGTCAATCGCCCCGCCCCAGGTGCGCAGCAGCTTGACCCGCGAGAGCGCCGGAAACAACTCGAGCAGGCTGGCCACGCAGTCCTCGATCACCCCATGCTGGCCGCGCTGTGTCCAGGACAGCCCCGCATCGGGCCCGCCGCCAATGACCAACTCCCCCTTGTCCGACTGGCTGAAATACAGGCCCAGCGCCGGGCATGAAACGATGACGTCAAGCATCGGCTTGAGCGGCTCGGACACAAAGGCCTGCAGGGTCAAGGTCTCCAGCGGCAGGCGCAGCCCGGCCATGCGCGCCAGGCGTGACGTGGAGCCCGCCACCGCCAGGCCCAAGCGCTCGGTGAGGATGCGGCCGCGGGTGGTTTGCACCGCCTGCACCCGGCCCTGTGCCTGTTCGATCCCGGTGACCTCGCAGTTTTCGATCAGATCAACCCCGGCCGCACTGGCGGCCCGGGCGTAGGCCCAGGCCACGGCGTCGTGGCGCACCGTGCCCGCCCGGCCCTGCCAGGCGCCGCCGAGCACCGGCAACCGCTGGGCGGGGTCCCGACGCAGCAAGGGCAGCAGACGATAGACCGCCTCCACGTCGAGCAGTTCATAGTCGGCGCCGACCAGTCGCATGGCGTGCAAACGCCGGCGGGCATCGCGCCACTTGGCCCAGGTCTGGATGATCTCGATCTGACCGCGCTGACTGACCATCAGGTTGAAATCGAGCCGCGCACTCAGGTCCTGCCACAGGCGCAGGTTCTCGTCCTGAAAACGGATGCCCGGTTCGCGCAGGTAATTGGAGCGAATGACCGTGGTGTTGCGCCCGGTGTTGCCACCGCCGAGCCAGCCGCGCTCGAGGACAGCCACGCGTCGCAAACCCTCATCGCGCACCAGGTGCCATGCCGTGACCAGGCCGTGCCCGCCGCCACCGACCACCACCGCCTCATAGCTGCGCTGGGGCTGCGCCGCACGCCAGGCCCGCGGCCACCCACGATGGCCCTGAAAACCTTGTTGGAGCAGTTGGAAGAAGCTGTAACGCACGATGGATACACGCCAGAGCGCCCGCGCGGCGCCAAACGGCGATGGCAGAGCCGCACTGTAACGGACGGTCCGGCCCCCTCCCCGAGGTTGCGACCCAAAGCCGAAGCGGGCCAGCCGACTATCAGGCCGCTGCCAGGCTTGCGCCAGCCGAAACTGCTACGATCTGCCTCACTCCCCGCCCCCTGTGCAGGCTGGGCCGCCAAACCCCGTCCGACGGGTGCCAGCGGCTTGCTTGCCTCGACCCAAGAAAGGCACTCCCATGAAATTGTTCAAATCCCTGCTGGCCGTGGCCCTGTGCGGCCTCGTGGCCTTCACCAACACCGCCCTGGCCCAGGCTGCCCCAGCCAAAAGCCGGCTGCAAACGATTTTGGAGCGGGGCACGCTGCGTGTGGGCACCACCGGTGACTTCAACCCCATGTCCATCCGCGATGCCGCCACCAACAGCTACCGGGGTTTCGACATCGAGGCCATGGAGCAACTGGCCAAGGATCTGGGTGTCAAAGTCGAATGGGTGCCGGCCGAGTGGGCCACCCTGGTCGCTGGCATCACGGCCAACCGCTACGACATTTTTTCGGGCGCTTCGCTGAGCATGGCGCGCGCCAGAACCGTGGCCTTCTCTGACCCCTATATTGAGGCCGGCACGGTGCCGGTGATCCGCAAGGCCGATGCGGCCCGTATCAACAGCTGGGGCGATCTCAACCGCAGTGGCAACACCATTGCCGTTTCCCTGGGCACCGTGTTCGAGGAGCAGGCCAAAGCCCACTTCCCGCAGGCCACGGTTCGCTCGATTGAAAAGCCCGCCACCGGCTACCAGGAGGTTCTGGCTGGTCGCGCTCTGGCCACCATCACCAGCAATGTCGAGGCGGCCACCCTGCTCAAGACCTATCCCAACCTGACCACTGTCTCAAAGGCCGAATTGCGCAACAAGCGGCCGTTCGCCTACCCCATGCCCCAGGGCGACCCGGTCTGGACGACCTTCGTGAACAACTGGGTGGCCCTCAAGAAGTCTGAAGGCTTTTTCGACGCTCTCGAGGCCAAGTGGCTCGGCCGCTGATCGCCTGATCGACCTGCCATGAAATTGCGACCGGCCGCCTGGCTGGCCCTGCTTTCGCTCGTCCTGCTCGGCGCCTGCAGCGCCGGTGGCGACTCGAGTGGCTACAGCTGGGGCTGGTATGTCATCAATCCCTTGACGGACAAGGGGGCCTCCAACCTGAGGTTCCTGCTCGCTGGCCTGGGGTTGACCATCGGGCTTTCGGTCACGGCCATTGTGGTCTCGGTGATTTTGGGCGTGTTGCTGGCGCTGGCCGGTCTTTCGCGCTCTGGCCCGCTGCGCGCCGTCTCGCGCACCTATGTCGAAATCTTCCGCGCCATCCCGCTGCTGGTGCTGCTGCTGTGGGTCTATTACGGCCTGCCCATGGTCACCGGCTTGCAATTTGGCGCCTTTGCGGCCGGCGTGATCTCGCTGGCCCTGTCCGACGCCGCCTTCGAATCGGAAATTTTCAGGGCCGGTATTCAATCGGTGGCCAAGGGGCAACGCGAGGCAGCGCACACCTTGGGACTGTCAGGACGCGACACCTTTCGCTACATCGTGTTTCCACAGGCCATACGCACGATCCTGCCGGCACTGGGCAATCAGTTCGTCTACGTGCTCAAAATGAGCTCGCTGGTCTCGGTCATCGGTCTGCAGGAACTCACCCGCCGTGCCAACGAGCTCAACGTGACCGAGTACCGGCCGCTTGAAATCTACACGGCACTGGTTTTTGAATACCTGCTGCTGATCCTGCTGACGTCCTGGGCGGTACGCCGCCTGGAAAGGCGCATGGCCAGCACGCCGCACTGAGGTCTTGGGCCCGCACGCAAATGCGGCCGCCCCACGCCGATCCTCAGTGGTGCAAGATCCGGTCGAGAAAGCTGCGGCAGCGCTCGCTGCGCGGGGCGCTGAAGAAGACCGCCGGCGGCGCCTCCTCCACCACCCGACCCTGGTCCATGAACACCACGCGGTCGGCCACGCGGCGGGCAAAGCCCATTTCATGGGTGACGCACAGCATGGTCATGCCGTCGCGGGCCAGCCCCTCCATGACCGCCAGCACCTCCTGGATCATTTCCGGATCCAGCGCAGAAGTGGGCTCATCAAAGAGCATGATGCGCGGCCGCATGCACAGCGAACGGGCAATGGCCACGCGCTGTTGCTGCCCCCCTGAGAGTTGCCCCGGAAACTTGTGCGCCTGCTCGGCGATACCAACACGATCGAGGTACTGCATGGCCAGCTGCTCGGCATCCTGGCGCGACAGGCCGCGCACCCGGACCGGGGCCAGCATCAGGTTGTCCAGCACACTGAGGTGGGGGAACAGGTTGAACTGCTGAAACACCATGCCGATGTCACCGGGCACGTGCGAACCAACCGGCGAGCGGTCGTGCAGCTCCAGGCCATCGACCCAGATCTGTCCCTCGTCGTGGGTCTCAAGCTGGCTGACGCATCGGATCAAGGTGGACTTGCCCGAGCCCGAGGGACCGCAAATAACGATCTTTTCGCCGCTCCCCACAGACAGGTCGACGCGATCGAGGGCCTTGAAACCCCCGAAGGACTTGCTTACCGCCTGCATGCGGATCAAGGGGCTGGGCCCCGCGGCCAACTCGCTCATGGAAAACACCCTCACCGTAGGAACAGCCGGCCATTATCATTGAAGGCCATGCGGCTTGCTCACACCACCTGGCCACGCGTGGCCCGCTACCTCGAAAAGTGCAAGGGCGTCATCATCCCGATGGGCTCGACCGAACAGCACGGCACCCTGGGCCCCATCGGTACCGATGCCCTGGTGGCGCAGGCCATCGGCCTGCAGGCCGCCGAGGGCCCAGACTGGCTGGTGGCACCCACCCTGGGCATCGGGCCGGCCCAATTCAACCTCGGCTTTCCGGGCACGATATCGCTGCGCGCCTCGACCCTGATGGCCATGGTGGTCGACGTGCTGGGCAGCCTGCAGATCCAGGGCTTCCAGCGCTTTTATTTCCTCAATGGACACGGGGCCAACATCGCCACGGTGCAAGCGGCCTGCCAGGACTTCTACGCCCAGTGGAGTCTCGGACAGCGCAGCGGCGAGGCGCCGCAGTGCCGGCTGCGTTCCTGGTGGGACTACCCCAAGGCCAACGCATTGCGGCAGCAGCTGTATGGCCACTGGGAAGGCATGCATGCCACGCCCAGCGAGCTGGCCATTGCAATGGCCTTGCTCGGCCAGGCCTATCCGCACGATGAGCAGGCCCATGAGGCCGATCAGCCCCCCGAGCGCCTGCCCGAGGGCTACGCCCGCCTGCATGCCGGAGACAACCACCTAAACGCCCAGCGCCACCGGCAGCAATTCCCCGACGGCCGGGTGGGCAGCCACAGCGCGCTGGCCACGCCCGAACACGGTCGGGCCTTGCTCGAAGCGGCGGTGGCCGACGCACAGCAGGACATCGCCGAGTTCTTCGCATCATGATCCTCTACGGCTTGCCAGTTTCCAGCTACACCGCCAAATTGCGGCTGGCCTTGAGCTGGCGCGGCATCCCTTTTGAGGAGCGCGAGCCCCCAGGCGGCTACCGCTCGGACGCCTGGCGGCGCATCGTGCCCATGGGCACCCTCCCGGCGCTCGATGACGCCGGGTTTGTGCTGGCCGAATCCGAGGCCATCCTGGAATACCTCGAAGAGCGGATCCCGGCCCGCCGCCTGTTGCCGCAGGACCTGCGGCAGCGGGCCCAGGTGCGTTTGCTGGCCCGTCTGCACGACCTGCATGTCGAGCCCAAGGTCCGCGCGCTGTTTGCGCTGGTGCGCCGACCCGAAGACCGTTCGCAGTTACCCGAACTCAAGGCCGCCCTCGACGACAAGCTGACCCGACTGGCCGAAGTGGCCCAGCCGGCCCCCTACATGGCCGGCCCAGCCCCCACGCTGGCCGATTGCGGCTTTGCCGTCACCCTGCCCCTGGCCGAACGCTTGCTCCAAGCCCTGCAATCGCCCCTGCACCTGCCCGAGAGCCTGCGGCCCTGGCAGCAGGCACTGGCTGCCGATACGGTGGCACAGCGCGCACTAAGCCCCTGGCGAGACGCCACCGAAACCTGGCTGCGTGCAGCCGGCCTCGATGCCTGAAACAACCATGGACGACAAACTAAGCCCGCTCCTGCAAGCGCACTGGCGCTACGTCGAGAAGAACAGCCTGGAAGACTTCAGCCGCGCCGACTGGCAGCTGCTGCTCAACCAGCGCGAGACCTACTACCGCGAGCAGCAGGCGCGGCAAGTGCTGCGTCTGCTCTCCGACTCCGAGCACGACCCCAGCTTTGGCTACCGCGTCAACAACTACCGCCACTGCCTGCAATCGGCCACCCTGGCCCTGCGCGACGGCTTGGACGAAGAAGACGTGGTGGTGTGCCTGCTGCACGATGTGGGTTTCATCACCTGCCCCGACAGCCACGGCGAATTTGCCGCTGCCCTGCTGGGCTGCTATGTGTCCGAGCGCAACCACTGGATGCTGCAGCGTCACGCGCTGTTTCAGGACACCCATTCACCGCATCACCCCGTCAGCGACCCCCAGGCCCGGGAACGGTGGCGCGGCCATCCGCACTTCGAATGGGCCGCCACCTTCGTCGATCGCTACGACCAGGCCGCCATTGACCCGCACTACGACTGCGCGCCGCTGTCGACCTTCGAGCCCATGGTCATGCGAGTCTTCTCGCGCCCGCCGCGCACCCTGCCCCTGCCCTGAAACACCAAGGAAATCCGAACATGTCTGCCTGGATCAAGATGATCGCCCTGGAAGAGGCGCAAGGCGCGCTGGCCGCAGCCTACGAAAAAGTCAAAACACCGCACGGCACCGTCGACAACGTGATGAAAGCGCACAGCCTGCGCCCGCACACCATGGAAGGCCATGTGGCGCTCTACCGCAGCGTGCTGCACAACCCGGACAACACCCTGCCCTTCTGGTTCCTCGAAGTCGTCGCCTCCTATGTGAGCATGCTCAACCGCTGCGACTACAGCCTGACCCACCACTTTGCCAACGCCCGGCGCCTGATGGGCGATCCGGCCCGGGCCGAACAGGTGCGTCTGGCGCTGATAGACCGCGCACCCGAGCGGGTGTTTGAAGGGCGCGAACTGGCGCTGCTGCGCTATGCCGGCAAGCTCACCACCGATGTGGCGCGCATGGTCAAAGAGGACATGGACGACCTGCGCCGAAATGGCTGCGACGACGGGCAGATCCTGGAGGTCAACCAGGTCTGCGCCTATTTCAACTATTCCAACCGGCTGCTCAACGGACTGGGCGTCACCACCGAAGGTGACGTGATCGGCTACTACAAAGAGGCGGGGCAATAAGGCCCCGGCCGATCTGGCCGCTCGGGCCAATCGCCACAAGCGCGCAGGCTCGTGGCATCACTACCGGCCAACGAAGTCACTCGGCCTTCAGGTTGGCCACCTTGGCAGCCCGCGCCATGGCTTCGTTCTCGCGGGCAATCACCTGCGCGAAGGCCTGCGGTCCGGCGCCGACCGGATCGATCACCGCCGTCTGGAAGGTCTTGACCACCTCGGGGTGCTTGACCACCTCGGCGATCTCCTGCGCGATGCGATTGATCGCAGCTTGCGGTGTCCCCGCTGCAGCCATGACCCCGATCACCACCGAGAAGTCAAAGCCCGGCACCAGCTCGGCCAAGGTGGGGATCTCCGGGGCTTGCGGCGAACGCGAGGCCGCATTGCTGGCCAGCAACTTGACCTGCCCGGCCTTGGCAAAGGCCTGCATCGAGGGCAAGGCAGCCACTGAAAAATCGACCTGACCGCCCACCAGGGCCGGGGTCGATTGACCCGAGCCGCGAAACGGCACGTGGCGCACATCGAGGTTGAGCGCCGCCTTGAGCGCCTCCATGGTCAGATGGTGGGTGCTGCCTATGCCCGAGGAGCCGTAGGTGAAATCACCGGGCTTGCCTTTGACCAGGGTCACGAACTCCTGCATGGTGTTGACATTGGTCTTGGGGTGGGCCACCAGAAACAAGGGCGAGCGGGCGATCAGCGAAACCGGCAGGATGTCGGTGCCCACCTTGTAGGGCACGGTCTTGTTGACCAGCGGCGTGATCGACAGCATGGACCCATCGGAGACGATGAAGGCATGGCCGTCCTGCGGCGTGCTCTGCAACAGGGCCTGATAGGCCACCACCCCGTTGCCGCCAGGCTTGTTGTCCACCACCACCGACTGCCCCAGGCGCTCGGTCAGACGCTGCGCCACCACCCGGGCCACCGAATCGGGCAGACCACCGGCCGCATAGGGCACGATGAACTTGATCGGTTTGGAGGGATAGGTCTGCGCCGACGCAAGCCCCGCAACAGCCATCAGGGCCGCAGCGGTCACGGTCATCAAGGATCTGCGATGCATGAGAGTCTCCTCTGTGGGGGTGGGCTTGCGCCCACGGTTGATTTGCGAAATGTTTAGGCGGCTAATAGAATCATTCTAGGTGCAGAACACGGCCCATGCCGTCAGCATGCACCGCAATGCCCCCGCGCTCTATCCGCATTTGTACCCACCATGACCTCCGAGACCCTGCACCTGCGCGTCAGTGCAGCCGCAGAAGCGGCGCACAACATCCGGTGTTTCGAGCTGCGCCATCCAGAGGGCGCCCCGTTACCGGCTTTCACCGCCGGCGCCCACATCCGCGTCAAAACACCCTCGGGTGCCCTGCGGCAGTACTCGCTGTGCAATGACCCTGCGCAGACCGATCGCTATCAGATCGCGGTCAAGCGCGAAGGCAAAGGCCGGGGCGGGTCCCTGAGCTTGGTCGACGGGGTCCAGGTCGGCGACCTGATCGAGGTCAGTCCGCCGCACAACCAGTTTGAGCTCGATCACCGCGCCAAAGAAATGCTGCTGATTGCTGGCGGTATCGGCATCACGCCCCTGCTGGCCATGGCCCGCCAATTGCAATCCGAAGCCCGCCGCTACAAGCTGATCTACTTGACCCGCGACCCGCAAAGCACCGCCTTTCGGGACGAACTCACGCAAGATCCCTGGGCTGGCTCCGTCAGGATCCACCACGATGGCGGCGATCCGGCTCGCGCTTTGGACCTCTGGCCCTTGCTGGAAAAACCCGGCAGCCTGACCGGCCTGCAGGTCTATTGCTGCGGGCCGGCCGGACTGATGGACGCGGTACGCGACATGACCGGCCACTGGCCGGCCAATGCCGTGCATTTCGAGAGTTTCGCGGCTGACAACCGGGCCCAGGACGATGACCAGGCCTTCGAGGTGCAACTGCAAAGCAGCGGACACATCCTTGAGGTGCCGCCCGGAAGCAGCATCCTGCAGGTCCTGCGCAACCAGGGCATCGCCGTGCCGTTTTCCTGCGAAAGCGGAACCTGCGGCTCGTGCAAGACCGGTCTGATCGAAGGCGATGCCGACCACCGCGACCTGGTCCTGCTGGATGAAGAAAAATCCAGCCGCATCATGGTCTGCGTGTCTCGATCACGCGGCAGTCGCCTGGTGCTCGACCTGTGAAGCCGCTGACCGTGATGGATCCGCTGCGCATCGGCGTGCTGGGTCTGGGACGGGCCTTCACCCTGATGCTGCCCACCTGGCGCGACGATCCCCGGGTGAAGCTGGTGGCGGCCTTCGATCCCCGGCCACAGGCGCGCAGCGCCTTCCGCGATCAATTCGGCGGCACCGGGCACGACAGCGTCGAGGCGGTCTGTGCCGACCCGGCGGTGCAGTGGGTCTATGTGGCCACACCACACGGTCTGCACGCCGACCATGTCTGTCTGGCGGCCCACTGCGGCAAGCATGTGCTGGTTGAAAAACCCATGGCGCTCACCCTGGACGATGCCAACCGGATGATCCAGGCCTGCGAGCAGGCTGGCACCCACCTGGTGATTGGTCACAGTCACAGCTTTGATGCGCCGGTCTTGCTGGCGCGCGAGCTGATCGCCAGCGGCCAGTTCGGTGCGGTCCGCATGGTCCACGCCATGCAATACACCGATTTCCTGTACCGGCCGCGGCGACCCGAAGAGCTTGATACGGCCCAGGGCGGTGGCGTGGTGTTCAGCCAGGCGGCCCATCAGGTCGACCTGGTCCGGTTGCTCGCAGGCGGCCGCGTCGAGCGGGTGCGTGCGGTCACCGGCCGCTGGGACGCAAGCCGGCCCACCGAAGGGGCCTACAGCGCCCTGCTCACCTTCGAGGGCGGCGCTTTCGCCAGCCTGAGCTACAACGGCTACGGCTTTTATGACAGTGATGTGCTGATGGACGGTGTGGGTGAACTGGGCCAGCCCAAAGACCCGGGCACCCATGCCCAGACGCGCAGCCGTCGCACCCAATGGCACGACGAAGCCGCCGAGGTCATGGCCAAGGCCGAACGCAATTTTGGTGGAGCCAAGCACCAGCAACCGCCCCGACAAGGGCCACAGGCCAGCCAGCACTTCGGCCCGGTCCTGGTCAGCTGCGAAGGCGCCGATCTGAGGCTGACGCCTTACGGCGTGCAGGTGTATGAGGCCAGCGGCATCCGAACAGTCCCCGCCAGGCTGCCCGACGTGCCGCGCGGCGAGGTCATCGACGAGCTGTGGTCCATCAGCCGGGAAGGACGCCCCCCGCGGCACGACGGTCCCTGGTCGCGGGCCACGCTGGAGGTATGCCTGGCCCTGCTGCAGTCACAGCAGGACGGCTGCGACATCGTGATGCGGCATCAGGTTGCCGCCCGGCCTTGAACGGCCAGGCCGTCCCAGGGATCTGCCCATGAGCAAGAAAGACCCGATGCCCGATCTGCTGCGCCACTGGCGGGAGGCGGTGCCCGATGACCGGCTGGCCCACCTGATTCGTGATGTGGCCCGGGCCCAGATGCGAGCGCTGCAAGTGCGGCTGGCCGATCACGGGGTGTCTTTCGGTCACTGGACCTTCCTGCGCATCCTCTGGTTGCGCGACGGGCTGACCCAGCGCGAACTCAGCGAGCTCGCTGGCGTCATGGAGCCCACCACCTTTGCGGCGGTCAAGGCCATGGAAGGCATGGGCTTGGTCGAGCGCAAGCAGCTGGCCGGCAACCGCAAAAACATGCATGTCTTCCTCACCCGCACCGGCCGCGGCCTGGAGCGCAAGCTGGTACCGCTGGCCGAAGAAGTCAACCGCATCAGCGTGGCCGGCAGCACCGACGCACAGGTCACGGCGGCACGTCGCTTATTGCTGCAGGTGCTGGAAAACCTGGCAGCCGAGGACCCGGTCGACCCAGGCTCAGCGGCTTGAGACCGGCCCACGGCCGGCGCGTTGGCGCCTCAAATGGCGTAGGTTTCGTAGGTCGCGGGATGGAAGATCTCCTCCACCTGCAAACGCCGCGAGGACAGCCCCTGTGCGTGGTGATGGCGCAGGAAGGTGTCGAGCGTGCTGCGGTTGGCCGCCACCCCATACGACCAGAAATCCTCGCCCAGGGTTTCGCGGGCGGCCTTGAGCTGCTCCTCGACGAAGGGCAATGTCACCTTGGTGGCCGAGGTGTCTGAGAGCGCCTGCAGCGCCAGGTCCTTGGCCTGGCTGAAGGCCTTGAACACGGCTGCAGGCAGCCAGGGGTGCTGCTCGCACAAGCTCTTGCGCACGCCCACCACATGCATGATGGGAAAAATGCCGGTGCGCTTGTAGTAGTCACGGGCCACGGCCGTGGGGTCGTCGAACAGCCAGCCCACATTCGGGTTGAGCAGGGCCTGGGCGCTGGGCGGCCGCGGGGCCATGAAGCCGTCGATCTCGCCGCTGTCGAGCATCTGCGAGATGGTGCGATCAGCGGGGGCCGACTCCAGTCGCACACCGGCGGGCAGCTGCAAGGCAATCTTCTCCGGTCGACCCGGCGTTTCGATGCCGCCACGCACCCAGATCACGTCCTCCGGCGCCACCCCGTAGTCGTCCTGCAAGATGGCGCGGGCCCAGACGTTGGCGCTGAGTTGATACTCCGGCAAGCCGATGCGCTTGCCCTTGAGATCCTTGGGCTCTGCAATGCGATCCTTGCGGACATAAATCGAGGTGTGGCGAAAAGCCCGCGACAGAAAGACCGGCACGGCCACATAGGGGCAATCGCCTTTGGCGGTCTTGACGGTGTAGCTGGAGAAGGACAGCTCGCAGATGTCAAAGTCCTGACTGCGCATGGCCCGAAAGAACATCTCCTCAGGGTACAGATTCATGTAGACCGGATCGACCCCGTCGATCTGCACACGCCCGTCCATCAGGGCGCGCGTGCGGTCGTAATCCCCCATGGCCACGGACAGTTGAAGTTTGCTCATGACAGTTCAGTCCTCGTTGGTGATCAGGCCCGGACCGAATACGACGGTTCAAGCTCGGGCCGCTCCTGCCCATCGGCCCACACATAGGTGCAGGGGTGATCACGCCAGTCCACCGTCTTGGGGATCACGGCCTGGTAGGCCACCACCGAGGGCGGGATGGCCAGATCGCCAGCGCCTATGGCCGGGGCTCCGGCTTCAAACGCCCGCACCGCCTCAAGCATTTGCTTGCGAAATTCAACCACTGCCATGTCACTGGCACCGAGCCGGTCGTTGCTTCGGTCGGCAATCGGCCCCATGGTGATCCACATGGCAATGTCCTGATTGGGGAAACCGGTGATGCCGGTGAAGTTGCCCGCCTTCATCGCCTGCCGGTCCTGCCAGAACCGGTTCTCGTCGGTGCGCAGCGGCCGGTAATACGGATCCAGATCCACGCCCACCGTCTGCCGCAAAAACTTGCGCCAGGTCTCGGTCTCGGGCGTCTGCGAGGGATGGCCCCAGGCTATGAAATAAAACGCTGTGTGGGTATCGTCAATCGGCACATTCACATTGGCCACGTTGTACAGATTGTTGGGCGGTATCAGCACGGTGCTGGGTGCCACGAACACGGTGGAACGCACGTACTCGTGGGTGGCCGCATTTTGTATGGGACGCCGGATGGCCGCATAGCGAAACCCGTAGGAGCCGCGCTGCACCTGCATGCGCGGCGCCTTGTCGGTCGAGGGACGCAACCAGGTGTTGGCGGTGGCCTTGGCCCCATCAACCCGGGCCGGCACCATGTCGGACGAATGCAGGCTCGAACTGTGGGCCGAATCGATCGCCCCTTCAAGGATCTGGGCCCAATTGCAGTCGATCACGGCCTTGGCAATGGTCACCCGCGCCTCCTGAGTCGGCGCCCAGGCAGGCGGCGTGAAATCGGGAACCTCATCGGCCGCGCCAAACCAGGCCCAGACCAGGCCGCCCCACTCCTGGACCGGGTAGGCCTTGTGCTTGACCTTGGCGGCCAGACAACTGGCCGCGGGCTCCGAGACCATCTCGATCACATGGCCCTTCACGTCCATCTTCCAGCCGTGATAGAGGCAGCGCAAGCCCCCCTCCTCATTGCGGCCGTAGACCAGGGACACCCGCCGGTGCGGGCACGACTCTTCCAAGACGCCAACCTGACCCTCGGTATCGCGGAACACCACCAGGGACTCGCCAAGGACACGGGCGCGCACCGGGGCGCAGTCGGGCTCGCTCACCTCCTCGATCAGGCACACCGGCAACCAATGCTTGCGCATGAGCCGGCCCATCGGGGCCTGGCCTTCAACGCGGCACAACAAATCATTTTCTTCAGGCGTGATCATGAACAAGTCCTCCGGTCGGACCAGCAATTTATTTAGGCGCCTAACTATATGGGAAACCGCTCGAATCGGCAAGACAGCCCCGCAAAAGGCCCGGCTGCTGCGTTGCGTGGCAGCCCGCTGGAGTCGGTCGGTGAACGGGCCTCGAAAGAGCCCGGCCTGCTTGGCGCACAATCAAGAACCCCTTCCCTTCCCGCTGGAGAACACGCCCGTGACGCAGAAGCTTCCCACCGCAGGCCTCATCGGCATCGGCCAACTGGGCCTGCCGGTGGCCCGCAACCTGATTCAAGCCGGTTATGACCTGGTGGGCTACCGGCGCTCGGCCCTGCAGGCCTTTACCGACGCCGGCGGCCGCGCCCTGGGCAGCGCCGGCGAAGTGACACGCCACTGCCACGTGCTGTTGATGTGTCTGCCCGACGAATCCGCTCAGTTGGCCGCACTGGACGGCCCCGAGGGCGTGCTGGCCCATCTCAAGCCCGGCCAGATCGTGATTGAACTGGGCACTTACAGCCGCGCCTTCAAGCTGGCCCAGGCCGAGCGACTGCGTCAGCGCGGCGCACGGGTGCTGGAGGCCGAAGTCAGTGGCTCGCCGCCCATGGTCAGCGCGCGCAAGGCGGCCTTGTACATCGGCGGGCCGGCCGACCTGCTGCAAGAGTGCGAGACCTTGCTCAAGGCCATCACCGAGCATCAGTTTCATCTGGGGGACTACGGCTCGGCGGTCTCGATGAAGCTCATTGCCAACTACCTGCTGACCATTCACACCCTGGCGGCGGCCGAGGCCATCGACATGGGCACACGTGCGGGCTTCGATCCAGCCCTGGTGGCCCGCGTGATCGCACCGGGCGCTGGCGGCTCGACCATGTTCAGCGTGCGCGCGCCCTTGATGGCCGAGCGCAAATTCACGCCGGCACCCGGCCCCTTCACCACACTGGCCAACTACCTGGACC
>JACCDP011366957.1_pt1 | contig 19361 bp, 24 predicted proteins | sample 7445841 | NCBI WGS metagenome assembly JACCDP01 (sample SAMN15323441, study PRJNA562643) | freshwater metagenome | isolation source: river surface water | place: USA:Blue River Watershed | collected 2017-08-17
CCGCACTCTCCTTCATAAATTCGTGTAAACTCATTATAACCTTCTCTATTTTCAAACCAAGCTAATTTACCAACTTTAAAATTATAATCCCATGTCTTTATTTCAGATGATATAGAATCCTCTTTGAATAATTTTTTAAAATCTTTTGTAAAAATATCCCATCCAAAATATATGTAAAAATGCTTATAGTTTTGTTTTAATAAGGCTAATATCTCCTTAATATTTTCTATATGTAGTTTATAATATTCATTCATATTCACCACTTCCACAAAATAATCCATTTTAACATTTTCAGGTAGTATTTCAAATACGTTTTTATAATAATATTTCCCTTTTTTGAGAGATGAGTGTTCTGAATTAAAAATTCCATCAAAACTTGCCTCAGTTCTCAATAATGCACTCAATTGAACTATTGCAATATTTTCAGATTTTGTATCAATTTCTTTAATTCTATTTTTTAAAATTTCCTTAATAACATGATTACCAAAACTTCCTCCTCCGAAATTGTTTACTTTATATTCTTCGTTATTATTATAGGCTAAATCAAACTCAACAAAGTTACTTATTGGTTTGGTAGTTTGACAATGGACGGAATATGCTTCTAAATCGAATTTGTCAAAATTAGGCAATCTAGGCCACACAGGTGCTTCAGTAAAGCTGCATCCAAAGAAATCTATGTTTTTCATATTGTCGTAACACCTCTTTTTTGTACAACTTTTGTTGCACATTCGTTTGCAAATTTAATTGATTGTTTTAAATCAGAAGTTTCTACAAATTTATAAACTAATGCCGCCATAAATGTATCACCAGCACCACTTAAATCCCTAACTTCAATATCTCTATTTACAGGAAATATCTCATTCTGATATAAACATCCTCTTTCACTCATTGTAATAATAAGTTTGTCGGCCCATATATCATATTTCGCACCTTTCTTTTCACATAATTCCCATTCAAACTCATTCATTTTGATATAAGTGTATTCGGAAAATGTTTGTATATTAATTGGTTTTTTTGTATCTATAAAAGTTAAAGGATGCCTTCCACTTATAAGATTTATATCTTCTTCAGTTAAAAACCCTTTGTCATAGTCTGAAACTATAACCGCATCAACATTCCAATTAACTCTATTGATATCAAATGCAGATTTAACTTTATCAGATGAATCTACTCTGATAAATAACTGATTTGATTTTTCATCAACATATCTTGTTTTTGTTATTTGTTCTTTGTTGGTGATTATGTCAACTTTCGCACCCAAAGATTCCAAATTTGCCTTAACATTCCCAGCCATACCATCATTTGCTAAAGTTCTAGATGGCTCGAATACCGGAGCAGGAGCTTCTGGACATAACCTTGTTACATTCCCATAAATGAATATATCGGTGCAACTATCTCCTATAACTAATATTTTCATAAACTTTCTATTTTTTTAATAATAGAGTTGGCTAAAATTAAATTACCTTCCTTATTAAGATGTCTATCATAAATATGATTGCCATTTAAATAAAAATCAAATATATATTTATTCATTTCTATCATAAAATTAAAATCATAACCACAAAATTTATTATCTATATAAATGGGTATAAATCTATCAATTTCATATTTTGAATAATCATCTAACCATTGAATATAAAGAGTTTTAAACCCATAAATCTTTTCTTGTTCTAAAAAATAATTATGTATTTCATAAAAATAATCCCTAAGTTTAGATTGAACTATCTCACCCGCTCTTTCCTTTGCTCTTTCCACATAACTAATGTTAAAATCAACATTTGTTAATACAAAGTCAGTCATATCTCTTGCAAAAGAACTCAATTGAAAAATTACATATTGGACGTTATTTTTTATCTCTATTCCATTGAAAAAAGCAATATTGTTTTGATGTGAGCCACCATTATTATTTATCTTTATACATCTTAGATTTAAATGACTTGAAACTAAATTTGTAAAAGATAATTCATCTTTATATTTCAAATCATCTTCTGTTATATAATCAGAATGAGATAGAAACTCTCCATTTATTTTTTTATTAAATCTTCTATTCTCTTCAATCCATTTATAATAGTATAATCCTTGCCCCCAAGTGTAACTATCTCCTAAAAATACTATCTTTTTCATTTACCAACTGATTTCCCAGTCTTTAAATTCTGCTGCTATACAATCAATTTTATAATCCTTTCTACCTCCTACTCTTTCCTGAATTTTGTTTTTAGCGGTATTACGAATTCCATTGAGACCATGTGTTAATAATAATTTATTTCCAGCATCTATACCTGCTCTTGCATTAGTTTCATTTGCCCAAATGTGTAAATTCATTTGAGATAATACTACAATCGCTCTAACAAATTCGCCGTCAATTTCATAATCACCTGATTTAAGTATCAAATCTATATCATGCACAATATCTTTAATTTCTTGCCCATATTCTGATTTGTGTTCGGTGATGAATACTTCTTTTAATTGAATAATTGATAATCTATCAATTAACTCTGCCAATGTTGGTAGATATTTTCTTTTCTCCATTATTGTAAAAATTTATTTAAATGTTTTGGTATTTCTAAGTTATTGTAAAGAGAAGACCATTTTATATAATTTCTAAAATTTGTTAAATGCTCTTCATAATCACCTTCTATTCCTTGTTTAATATGCAATATGTAATTCTTAATATCCCCACTTAGATAAGGATTTCTTTCTATCCCCTTTATATTTTTTCTATCAAAATATTCTTCAATCTCTTTTTCTATTCCGAAGTTTTTAGCATCTAAATGTTTAGGCCAACTTACTATTTGTAATCTGATATTCGAATAATCATTTATATATCCATTATCAATTAAATAATCATAAGTTTCAAAGAATTGAAATACATTAATTATAGTTGTCGTAAAAGTAAAATCGTAACTAATATTTGGGTTTAATTTAATCTCCTCATTTAATTTTTTCAGATTTGATAAAAATGTTTCAGTTTTAAAGTTTGTTCTTTGAAATTCGCCCGTTTTGAACAACCCATCCAAAGAAATAGAATAAACTACATTCTTAAAGTTCTTAGTAAATTCAAATATAGATGTATCTTTGTATTCTAATATAGAAAAATTTGTCTGAAATTGAAGTGTTACGTTTTCAGGATAAGGGATTGTTTCTATGAAATCCCACACTTTTCTCATATAAAGAGGCTCTCCACCTGCTAAATAAACGTATTCTAGTTTTTCTAAATCCTTTTGGGTAAAATCATTTCTGAGTATATGTAATTTCTTTTTATCGAATGCATTTATATATTCATAAACTCTATGATCCAATTTCCATTGTTTTAATTTCTCTCTTACAGGATCAACAACTTCCTTTTCCCAATATTCAGCCCTCTCATCATACCAAGATGTAGAATCCCTTTCTCCGCACATTCTACACTTAAAATTACATTGATTTGAAAATCTTACATCTAAAAAAACTAATTCATTTTTTTCAGATTCTCCTCTCATCAATTCTTCATATTGCTTTTGGAAATGAGTATTCTTTTCTTGCCTAAAACTTCTACCTCCTCTATCTTCAGTTTTCCAACAGGCATCACATATCTTATTCTTTACACCATTTTTTAAATCTTCTCTTAGTTTTTTATAAGATTCATTTTTATAAAATTGATTAAAATCTACATAATCGTTATAATTCTCTTCGAAGAAATCACTTGCCATACAACAAGGTTTCACCTTACCATCCTGAAAAACAGAAAGGTGCATAAAAGGCATCACGCATATCGTATCTTTATTATACATAAAACATTTTAAATAATTTACGAATTTCTGAATCTGCAAAAGTTTTAACTAATGTATGATTGTATTCAAAGTTATCATTATAAAGTTCTATTTTCGCTTTCAAATCATAAAAATTAGTTTTTAACAATTTGTCAGATTCATCTAATACCATTTTCAACCTCTTACCATCATCAATTTCTGAATCGTATGACTCATCTATCAACCAATCGAATGTTTTAAATCCTAATTCTTTTAAAAGTTTTAAAACTCCATGTTGGCCAAAAACTAAAAATGGAGTTTTATATAAAAATCCTTTAAAAACCTTTTCACTTAAAACAATACCACAATGAGAATGATACCTTGTTTCAAATATTATTTGAAATAAAGATTCCGCTGCATCTTTTAATGCTAAATTTTTTACTTGATTAAAATTATCGTATTTTAATTTTTTGGGAACATATTTAATTTCTAAATCCAATTCCCCTAAATTTGAAACATAGGTATTATCTTTACCTACATTAGCTTTTAAAAAATGATTACTTAGAAAATCTTTGATGTTAAATTTTTTACCGACTCCCCCATATAATGGTAGGAAAAAAGAAGTGTTCGTTTTATACCAATGCTTTCCCTTTTCCAAAAACTGATAAAGATGAAGTCTTTCTTCTTTAACATTACAATTAGCAGAAAATAAATGAAACCTTTTTTCTAAATTATCAAAACAAAAATCTAAAGTTTCACCGTAGTTGTGCAATAGTTGAAAAGGAAAACATCCGAATCCGTATGCGTGATTTATTTTAGTAAAATTAAATCTCGATTTAAAGATATTCCTATGAAAAAGAAATCTATTATCATCTCCAAATATACTATAAAAAAAATCTTCAATATCTAATAACTTCTCAAAGGTATCCCAATTGACTTCATTTTGAAAAATAATTATTTTTTTATATAATCCCTCATCCAATCCAGCCTTTATTTCTTTAAAATATGTTTCCTGTGTAATAAAATGTTGGGCCTGCCCATTGTATAGTATAAGCAATATTGTATTTTCTTCAGCATAATTGAATCTGATATTGTACATTTTTTCTAATACCCCTAACCAATAGTTATTCCCCTCAACCCATTCCTTACTTTTGAATTCATTCATAGGTCGGAATTTTTGATCTTTATTCTCATCAAATTCTATTGGTAATAAATTTACAACAATTCCCATTTTGTTATTTCATTTTGTACAAAATAATCCCAGTAAAAATAAGTAGGATGTCCGTTTGGATTAAAATTATTATCTGCAATCTTATCTATTGCTCTTTGAATGGGGTACATTGGTTTAAATTCAGTCGGAGTTCCATCAATATCTTCTACCACCAATGGAGTATATTCTGTATCTTTATATCTATATACATTTCTATTATAAACCCACTCAGTAATACCACCGTACATACAGTTTTCATCCTCTAAAAACCAAAATCTATCTAAATCCAACATACCAAATAGATTTCTAACATATGGGTCTGAATTTATAAAAGATAATCGTTTTTTCTTAGTAAATTTTTTATCTAAAAACATAGATTTAAATATCTCCTCAGGTGTTTCACCTGATATTTCAAAAATAGGAGAAAATGGAATACTAAATGATTCGGTTTTACAAAATATTTTATACGGAATATGATGTACCCTACAATAATTTTGTAATAACAATATGTGAGTTAAAGATTTTATATAACTCGCTTCTATTGAAAAAAGATTTTCACCAATTGTTTTGGCTAAATTAACTAAATTTTCATTGGTTGAGAAATTATTTCTTACACCGGATAAAGTTCCAAACTGAAAAAACCCATTATCACTCCCATCAAATAAGTATGTATTATTTCTAACTGATGAATTATCCCCTGCGACATTTTTTCTTATTTGAAAACTTACTGGCATATAATTCGATGTACGAGTGAATTCAGTACATTGTAATATGATTGATATATCCTTACTTTCTTTTAGTAATCTGTCTGCAATCGAAATAATAGATAATACAGATGTAGCGATATCATTACCCGCCATACCTGCATTATAAACTTTATGCCCACAAATTCTATGGATTGCCTCAGGATAAGAACCCAATGGATTAATACCATCTATTTCCGGTGTAATCCCTCTTATTACCTTATCCTCATTAACCAATTCAAAATTAGTGAAAGAACATCCTGAACAAATGATTTCTCTCATTTAAAAAAAACTAATATATAGGTGAAACAATTAATTGAACTGATGCGAAATTTGGGAATGATGTATCTTCCTCTTTAATTTGATGAATTTGCCATTCTAGCTTTTCAAATTTGATTTTACCCCCAACATTTAAACACGGCCCCCCCTCAAAATCAAACATACTTATATTATTATTTTCCGAAGATTTTCTAACAAAATAGGAATTCCCCATTATCCTAATTCTATCGTGCGAAATTCTTTCAATGGTTCGCTCTTCACCATTTCTATTAATAAGATTTTCCATTTAAATAACTTTTAATAAAACAATATTTTTTATAAATACAATAATAATTAATTTTTTCTACTTAATAATTTCGTAAAGTAAATATAAACCCCAAAAAACAACCCCGCTATACAATACAAAACGAAGTTCGCTTTCCATAAACTTCCTGTCAGTAATATTAGGGAATATTGAACGGCATCGAACCCAAATGGATTGAAGAATAGAGCCATCATCAATGCCATATCTTTGTATAACATTATTCTGTTTTCCTTGCTTTTCAGCTTGTTGATTGTTTTTACTATCACCTTCGTCCATGTATGTTTAATTTAGTGAAATTTGTAACTATTTTGATTTTATAATTAATTCACCCAATACTTCAATTAGGCCAACTAACTCCTGAAAATGAATTTGTTCCATATCCGAAGATACATTGCACAATTCATCTAAATACTTTTTAAGTTCTATTTGTGCTTCATTTACATTAAAAGCACCTTCTGTTGCTTTCTTATAATATGGTAATTTTACAACAAAATGATGATGGGTTAATAGTGCAGCTCCGCCTTTTTCTTTAGCCTCATTTGATATTTTAGTTGCACCTTCTAATCTTTTTTTAGAAAATTCTTCAAATGATAGGTCTTCAGGATATCCTGCTTCATCCAACTTTTGTTCTAAAATTATATTTTTCAATCGTATCATCGTGTATAAATATAATCTATTTACTTAATGAGTAATCCCAATTTGATTCAGATGGTCTCCATTTTCCATAATCTTCACATCTCCAAACCTTAGTAGAGTATCTAAAATATGGTATTTGTGTTATATCATTAGTTCGGCTTGGCTGATACCACCTTGTACGATTATTCGGTTGGGCTGAAAATTGTCCATTAACTAATTTTGATATATTATATGATTTATGTTCGTTTGGAGTTTCACTCCACCCCGTATCAATTTCATTTGGTTCTGAATGAGCAGTATCAATTGTGAAAAGATATTCACCCTCTATTGTAGTTTGATCCTTTAACGTTGTAAAGGTTTTAGAACCTCTTAGCACCCTTTTCTCTATTACTGATATGTTGTAGGATAAACAATCCCAAAGTTGCAGAAAGTCCAAAGGAAGTACCTTATCAGATGCTTCTACTGGTCTCCATCTAAAAGCGTGGATTGGTAACTTATCATATACAGCCCCAAATTTATCTATATAAGTTTCAAATAATAAAGCTCTATTTGGTATTGATTTAACGGTTACCCAATGACCCCTTTCCCATTCACCTTCACCTAATAATTTACCTTTAGAATCGTTTTGAAAATCATATAAAAACCTCTTATCTACATAAACCTCAATTGCGGGTATATTAGCAACTAAATAACTCATCTTATCTATTTAAATTCATTTATAAATATGAAATTAGTAAATAAGATGTTCTAACCCCTTTGTATTTGCTCTACGATATTTTATATCAAATTCTGAAGTAGTTGTTCCTTGTTTAACTTGTTTTTTATACCAAAAGTAAAGGTCTTCCAAAGTCCCTTTACCTCTTTGTCTTTCCATAGCTTTATCCCACAAATCCTTTTCGAATTCTTTCTTAAGTTCTGCTCTCAACTTCCACAATATAAGTTCTTCATTCTTAAATGCTTCTAATTCCAATTTAACTGCTTTGATACGTTTCATTCTACCGGCTTCTAATGCCGCCTCTTTACGATTCCTCTCATCAGTACCACCATAGTTTTTATAAGTTTGGTTATACGCTTCTTCAGCGGATGCTCTTTGGGAAGCAGCTTCGTTAAACATATAAGAATAATCAAAGTCACCATTTCGTATTTTTAGTAAAAGTGGAGCATCAGCTCTTAGTGGTTTATTTGGTCTACCCTTAGTCCACCATCTATACGGATTATATCCCATAATTTATTTATTAATAGTTATATAATTTTTAAGAATATGTTGTAACTTACTCATTCCTTTTGTAAGTCCATCTACCTTTTCAATTTCGGAATCATACATATCCAATCCTGTTTCAATAATAGATTCGGCTTCAACACACTCAAAACAATAACCCATTCTTAAATCTTTTTCTCTTTTGCAACATTTACATTGTGCCATAAATTAAAATTTTTGAATTACTAACATAGCATCAGTTACATCTTCGGGTCTTAAATACCCCACAACATCCCCATTTGCAATAGGGTTGTCATAATGAATATGCCCATCTTTAAATACAGCCAATTCATACAACCCCTTATCACCACCATAGGTATAAGGAGTACACACTACACTAACCCCAAACCCATTATCGAAATCCATACGGGCTTGCACACCTCCCATCATGTGAGTTGGATGTGGTTGAAATAATAAATCACTAAATGTTTTCATATCTCTAAAATTTATATGACAAATATACGAAAAAATCTCAAATATTCCAAATAAAAAAAGGGGTATTTCTACCCCTGAAAACCTTCATTTGAGAGTTTGAGTTATGAAATTATTGAAGGTTTTTAAATAATTGTGGAACTGTCCCATATACCGGCAATTTACCATCCCACTTTTGTACAAATTCTAATTGAATAAGCAATGGTGTTAATGTTTGTTGCTTCATTCTATTTGCTTCAGCTTCAGCTTTAGCGGATGTTAATAATGCCTGAGCGTTACCTTCAGCGGTTGCTACCTTAATCTTCGCCTGTGCTTCAGCCGTTTTCACTTCGTTCTCTGCTCTCAATGCCGCTTGAACTGCATTGTTCTTAGCTTCAATTGCCTGTTTAAATGTAGCAGGATATACTAAGTTAGATGTAAATTGATTAACTACAAATCCCTCTCTCAGTAATTGGTTTTCTAAAATCTTACGAACTTCAATTTCATAAGCCTGACGATTACCAATCAATTCATCAGCCGTATATTTGTTAGTTGCTAATCTAAATGCGTCAAATACTGCTGTTTTCAAAAACCCTTCCTCAATCTGCTCTAAACTTCTACGATACTTCGCAAAGATAGATGGAACTTTTTCTCTTTGAACTGAATAGTTGATGATAGGTGAAACATGAAACTCACTACCATCTTTTGAATTTACTACAAATGAGTTATCTCCGGTATATTCTTTGTGTTGAATAAATGTAGGAAACTCATAGATGTTATGTGTAATTGGATTGTAGAATACCATACCAGTTACTTCAGTAACATCACTTACACCTTTATTATCACCATAAAGGTTTACTTTAACACCCACATGCCCTGCATCAATTCTTTCACAAGACATAAATAAAAATACTAATAGGAAAAATCCTACTACTGCTGCTCCAATTGTTTTGAACATTTTCTTAAATTTTAATTGTTGATTTTGATTAAATTGTTTTTCTAATTCGTTTAGTTCTTCTTCGCTTCTACGATTACCAAACTCATTATAACGATAGCTGTATCTATCAAATGTTGCCATATTATTTTGTTTTTTTAGTGTACTTACGCTTTGGTTTAGTTTGCTCATCTAAAATTTTTTGAGCTTCTTTTAATTCTTCTTTATCAACTATACCACCTTTATCACTTCTTACATAACTGTAAAGTGCTAATCCACCCCATACAATCAATAACAATAATCCAATACCCGCCAATATATTAGCGAATGTATTAGCAGTTGTAAGGCCAGGATAAATGGCGAATTCTAAAATCAAAAATATTGTGATAATATTAAAGATTTGTTCTTTGTACTTTTTTAAAAATTCTATCATTTTATTTTATTTTATGTTTTAACAAATATACGAAATTATTTTGTATTTTCCAAAAAACTATTCAATGTATCCCTATACAATTTAGCCCATTTTTTGGTTTCTTTCATATTCACTTTTTTACTAAATGAAGTGGTTTCCCAATTTGTCATCATATATGCCTGAATTTCATCATCCATTACCTCCATAGAATACCCATAATCAATCAGATTCTTTGTAAATTTTGAATATAATTCAGTAGGAATCATTTGGGTAATCTCATCTGCTAACTCCTTATATAAAGGATTAGTTGCGTATAAACCATGACAAACTTCATGCCAAAATGTCCCTCCTTCCATATCACCCGCTCCAATAATGTATCCATCGCAACTATCCCCATTCATTTCATAAATTTGAAATACAATCTTCTCCATAATCTCATCATACGGAGTATATCCATCCTTTAGCGTGTCGTAACAATTATAAGCCACTTCCAAAGGTATATTGAACCCACCCCAATCAAATGCGTATGTAAAGGCATCGTGATGATTTCTACTATACCATTCAATATAATCCCATATATCAAAGCTCTTACCTCTAAATTTAGGATTAGGAGATTCGTAATACTCCTGCACCCTACAAAATAACATTGGTCGATGATAATCATCTGAAACAATTACTGCGTAGATTTTGGGCTTTACTTCTTTTATTTCGTATTTTATTTCCATAAAAAATTAAATCAAATTATAAATTTGTTTTGGAGTAGATTTATCATTATATAGTTTAATAAATTTAGGAATAGGATCTTCATACACCAACTCCAAAAATCTATTGTAATTTTCAGTTGCGATTACTTCCGCTTTACTTATTAATATTTCAAATTCAGTATCAGATAAATTACACATTTCTTCCATTCTATCCAACACATGTTTGTAGTAATCATCTTTTTCATAATCAACTCCCCATACATCTGAATAATCGTTGATTCCTACATTTTTGAGAATAGAATGACAATGGTTAGAAATATATAAAAAAGGCAATTCATTAAAAATACAATTAAATGTTTTCTCAGTTAGATAGTTTCCATTTGGAATTCTAGTTTCATCATCTGAAATATTATTTGATTCAAATACACAATCTATTTTGCCTAAAAACTCAACATCCCTTAATTTTTTTATCCAACACGCTTCTTTAACTAAATTATTTGAAAAGGATAATCCTCCATTTGTTTCATCAATCGATAAAACTTTTTCATCTATTAATTTTTGATTTTCCTCATACAAATTAGCAATGGTGAATAAAAACTTTGAATTATTTAATAGGTTATGATTCATCAATTCAGAGTAAAAATTCTGTCTATCCTTATTTGAAATTTTTCTTAGTGAGGTAACGAATCTTTTGCTAGCATCTTTGTATTTAAAAATTTGTTTCGGTAGTTTATGCAATACCGATGATGAAAAAAACATTCTAGCTGTCAATCCAAAATCATATATAAATCCATCACAATTTTTATAAAAAGGTTTATCAGTAAGGTGGTATCCTCTTAAGTTTTTATTAGAGAATAGTGTTATTAAATCTTCGTATATACCACCACTTTCTCCATATGCTCCATTTATAATATACAAATGTTCATCCGATGAAATTGAGTATTCCAGCAACCCCTCTTTGATTATAGGATTATCATCATATTTGTTTATAAAATGAATTCCATTTTTAGATAGAGTTTCCAATCCTATTTTACTATCAGCAATCCAAATCAAATTTATCAATCCTTCTTCTCTCAAATCAATACCTATTTTGTTGTATTGATTTATTTTCCCATTCATCGTAAAGTCTCTATTTAATTGTAGGTTATCACTTAATAAAAACAGCATTGCATCTTCTTTTGTGCAATGTTCTTTACCATAGATAAATAAATTTAACCCACTATCATAAACCTCATTTATTTTATATCCGATGACCATTTTATATACCTTCTTCTTTGTATATTTTTCGATACTTATCTCCCATCACCTCATAGTTCATATTGAACTTCTTTGGCATTGATTCTATGATTCTTTCATTTCTATATGGTGAATTTTTAGGAGTTGCCCATCTGCGAGTTTCCTTCATCCAATTATAAAACTGTACATAAGCGTTCGCCTTCTGAATGTAATGGTCGGTATCAACATCTAATTCCCATTTCTTAATCAACTTAACTGCTCTCTTTTCATTATCCAATTCCAAATCCCTACTATCATTCAAATACTTATCTATATTTCTGATATTTTTACCACCCAACCACTCATCCACCTTCGGCATTGATATCATACACTTCTTCCATAAATCTATTTGTTCTACCCACTGCGTTAAATGTGAATATTCATGAGCAAGAATTTCAATCCAATCAGGACGGTTTAATGAAGAGACCAATTCTGGAACTGATTCGTCAAACCAACCACTGCATTTGATATTACCACTCATTTTTACATAGTTCACATTTCGTAACGAACACTTTACTCCATATTTTTTGCATTCATCTTTTACAAATTGAATAAACTCTAATTCCTTTTTACTTTTTTTAATCATAGATTAGGTTTAAAAAGAAGAGGGGATTGCTCCCCCCAACTTCCGAGTTATGAAATTTTTACCAAACTATTGTTTCATCTTTTGTTTCAGCCTCATCCTTAATCTCATTAAAGAGATTTTCATCAGTTGTTTTCACATACTTCTGAACCAACTGCTTCACATAAGTTCTCTCACTTTCCAATCCACCATCATTGGAGAAGAAAGGTAAGATAGCAACCTCAGCGGCTTCCATTAAGGAGAACCCATCGTATAACAATCCAGCCATTTCAACCGATGCTCTGGTTGAAATCATATTGGATAATTTAGCAACCTCAGAACGGCTCACCTCTCTTGTGTTGTGAGCAATCTCAGCAACACCTCTCAAATCATCAGAATTTACATCTGGATACATTTTCTGAAGTAGTTCGAATTCCTCATTGGCGTTCAGCACATCCATCTCAATCGTTACGAAACGGTCTAAGATAGCTCTATCCAACACCCTTGTTGCAGTATATTCATTACCAATGTTTGCGGTTGCAATGAAGGTAACACCCTCTGCCACCTTTACAATTGGTGAACCTTCTGCCTCATCCAATCGAAGATATCGTTGGTTTTGGTCTAACACTGTCATCAAAATGTTCCAAGCATCAGGGTGCGCTCTACTCAACTCATCCAAAAGGATAATTGCGTTAGGGGTTTTGATTGCCTTAACGAAAGCCGATTCAGAGAAGTAAGTACCCGTCTCTTTGTTGAATTGAGTATTACCAACCAAAGTTGCTCTAGGGTCTTGTGTAGAACCTAAGTTAAAGTAGAAATCAGGTCGTTGTAATTGGGTAACTAAGAATTTAGCCGCCATAGTTTTACCACAACCCGCAGGCCCTGTCATCATAATATTTTTACCACGAACTGCAGAACGAATTAAATACTTCCATTTGATATCTTTGATAATAAGATTCTCAGGTTTCAATTTAATTGAATCTTCGTGGATGATACGAAGTAATTCCGAATGTTCGTTAGTAGCTTCGATATTAACCTCACCATTTTCTTTCAATGGCTTAACCAACATATTGTATTCACTAATATCAACCTGTCTCCATTGTTTTTTACCATTGGAATTTACAACACTCTTAAGAGCGTTTCCAGATTGGTGTGCTTTTTTTCTGAGAACACTACCTACACCGGCATATCCCATATCCACACCTTGTGTGTTAATCATGTGGTATTTTCCTTTACCAACCATAACAACCTTACAAACTTCGTTGCTTTCGGAGAACGAATCCTTTTTCATAACTTTTTTCATAACTCTATTTTTATGTTTAACTCTCAAACTGATTACATAGTAAAACTACGAAATAATTCCGAATTTTCCAAGCCTTTTTGAATATTTTTTTCAAAATTTTCCATTGAAAATCAATTACTTAGTAAGGAACATCTTATTTAGAGTAGTTGTCACCTCACCAATTGAGTTGATATCGATGAATCTGGCATCAGAACCATACATAAATCTGAATCTATCTTTATAAGCATCTGCATACATTCCATCGGAAACAAAGTAAGAAAGAACTCCAATCCCATTTGATTTGATTTTAGCAAATTCCTTTCTTGTATGTTCAAATGCCGCCTGCCCACCATAATGGATTTGGTTATTTTGAAAAGTAGGTTCACCATCTGATATGTTGATGAAGAAAGAATCTAAATCATTAGAAGGTTTCACCATTAGTTTTTGAATCGCTTCAAAAGTCAATCCTTCTGGCGTTGTACCACACTCTTTAAGATAAGGGAAAGTGGATTTAATTTTATTGAAAGAATCCTTTCTGCTATCATAAGCAAACACTATAACAGGTAAGTTATTATCTGAATATCTGAAACTTATCTGCATCTCTAAGTTAGAAATCATTGAAGTTGCCTTTGCTAATGCAACCGCGTTAATCATTGTTTCTCTCCATTTCTTACCACCCATAGATCCGGAAGCATCAATTGAAAGGTGAATGTTTGCTTTCTTAAATCTGTCTACAAACTTTTGAGAGAAAACATTCTCATTATCGAACCCTAGAGTTGAAATCATTCTACCATCAATCTTACCATTTTTCTGGCGGTTGAAGATAGTTTCTCTACTCTCGTTACGAACTTGAAGTTTCTTACCCATAATAGTACCCATCATTTCCGCTTTTTGAAAATCTTCATCTTTCATTGATTTCATCAATTTAATTTCATTAGATTTCCAATCGGTATATGAATAAGTCATACCAAATTCATTTGATTCAAGCATTTGTTTGGTAAGATTTTTTATCACAATCACATCACATCCTTTGTAGTTTTTGCTATAATTCTCACCAACATGCACAATTTCAGAACCAGAGTTTTCAACAGCTTTGATTTCATTTTCCAAAGCCCTAGTAATCTTTTTCTTTTTTACATCACCATCTAAAAATTCTTTTTGTTGTTTGATGATTTTGTGTAATTTTCTCAAATTGGTCTCAGAAAGAGAATCTGAAGATGATTTACTTGATGAAGAAGATGCCTCTGATTCATTTGATTCACTCTTCATATCATCTCCCTCACCATTATCTGAACTACTGCTCATTGAAGGCCCATTAGATGAAGGATTTTCTTCTTTATCACCTTCCATATCTTTAGCATCACCATCTGAATTTTCAGATTCTCCTTCTCCATCTTGTGATTCCTGATTTTCACCCTCTCCGCTTTGGTTAGTGTTTTGATTTTCCACAACATCGATATTACTCATAATAACTTCCGCGATTGATATTGCTACCATCAAAGCATCGTATGAGTTTTTCAATCTATCTATGTTTTTCAAATCCAATATTCGATAAATTTCCCTCAATCCTTTCAATGAAGAAAGATTAGATTTCTTATTCATTAGATTGATTAACCTAAACATATAAGATTCTATATTTTCTTTTTTGAAATCATCACTTTCCAAACCTTTCTCAATTGTCTTATCTCCGAAATAGTGTTCGTAAAGTTTAAGGTAATACTCTCTATATCCAGGTGCATTTTTGTAGATAAAATTATCAATTCTACGGTCTTCAACTATATTATCTAAGTTTTTAACCATATCAACCAAAAGATAATTACCTACATTCTTTTCCTTAGCTAACTCAAATAGAGATGAAGGGATGTGTTTTGAAATATCCCTTAAAATTGTAAAATCGGAAAGTAAAATGTGAGAACCTTCGTGCAAAGCCAAACCAACTCCAATATCGAATTTTTCTGGCTTATCAATATCACCACTAATTACAACTGATTTACCATCAGTAAAAGAGTTGTTAGTAGCAAAAGTAACCGGAATGTTTTTTCCAGTAGCAATCGAAACGAAGTTTGCAATTGCCTTTCTAGCAGATGATAATCGATACTTTCTAATAGCATCGGCTGATCTTTCGGAAATTGAAGAGAAAACGATATCCTCATCAAAGTCAAAATCTTCCATCCAAAAGGAAGAGTGGTAATTTTTAGTGTATTTTTTCATAACTCTCAATCTTTATATCACTAAATTATGAAAAAAAATTGAGAAAAACAAGCCTTTCCTAAAAAAGTTTTGATCTTTTTTTGTATTGATAATCAATCACTTATGGATTAATTTGTAAAGAAACATATTTTTTTTATAAAAATTATCCATTAATTTCAAATTATACTCAGCTAAAGGTTTCAATTTATTTAAAAATATATCATACTGAACCTCATCATACTGGCAAATTTCTTTTATCAAATCGATTTTATTCTCCGATATTCCATCGAAAATTTCATCTGTATAATTTTTAAATCCAAAATTTTTTAAAAACACATCAACGTTTTGACTTAAATGAATAAATGGTTTACCAATATTGAGTAAATCAATTGTTTTTTCAGTAATCAAATAATTCATAGTATTTCTAATATGATTCTTTTCCCTTGCAGTCTCGAAATAAATCGAAACATCCGAAGAAAGTGTATTGAATAAAAGTTTATTCGTTGCCCAAGAATAAAAGCCATTAAAATTTATAAGCTTATCAAAACTAAAAAACTTTTTATCTAATTTAATAAATTCCAAAAAAGTGGAAAGTTCATTCTCATTTTCAAAAAATTGTCGAACTTCACTAAAATATTTATCATCATTAAGAAATCCACCATGTGCAGATATTTTAATCAGATTTTGTTCTTTATCAGATAAATTTTCTATCAAATTTAATAAAAATAGAACTCTATTTTCTTTTTTTACTTCCCTGAAGCAATAATCCAATCTATGCTCCTTTCTTCTTATAGATTTGAAAAGTTCTCTGGCTGAGTAATGATATAGTCCCCAATTATCATTTTTATTATTTAAATTTAAAACTAATGATAAATCGAATATCTGATTCTTTGAATGAAAAATATTAGTAGATAAAAAATATAAATTTGGGAATTCAGCATTAGCCCATTCTAAAAGATTTTTATATTTTGAAAAATTTGCCTCTGGCCATCTTTGGGATATAAACCCATCTGAAATATTGAAATCAATTGGAGTTATGAAATAATATTTTGTATTTTTATTTAACGTATCAAACTTTAATAAATCGTCTATTACTATAATATCAAAATTTTTTTCAATTTCTGAAAATTTTCGATCATCTACAATAGTAATATTATTTTCAAATAAAATTTTTTCTAAAGATTTTTGATCTAAATTTTCAACTGATTGATTATCAATTATGGGAGAATTATTTAATAAAGCATCAACCCATCTTTCTTCACAACAAATAAGAATTTTATTCATATTAATCTTCGTAGTCTCCGAATTGATCTTCCATTTCTATTTTTTCATACAATTCTTCTAATTTAGATATTGCATGTTGTACTAATGACCAATCTTCAGAATCTACTGCATCTTCTAATGCAATCAAAATTTTGTTTAACTTATCTAACATAAAATTTTAGGTTATTATTTTCAACATAAATATATATCTAAAATAAAAAAACAAAAAAAATGGCTATTATAAAATAGCCATTTTTAAATTTATATAATTTATGTTATTTCTTAAGTTTTATTTTCCAATAAACTCCTGCTCCAATATAAGGTGAAAGTGTACCATTAGTTCCATCAATTGTTCTATTAGCAACTCCAACTCCTAACTGATATATCTTATCTTTCTTAGTCTTAAGCATTATACCCGTTCCAACATGAGATACCACATCTGCTTTATTAAATCCACCATCGAATCCGAAATAAACTTGATTTTTTGGAAGTTCTTTTACTATTGTAGTTTCTTTGATAGTTCTCTCTTTTACTTTAGCATCAAATGTTCTACCTAATATCTTATTTTGTGAAATGGTATCTATTACCGATACGGTTCCTAATGAATCTGGTAATACCAATACATCCTTATATAATACTTTTGAATAATAATCTTTAAGCAAAGCAGCAGTATCCACATTCGCTGGGATAAAAACCTCTTTTTCTACAATTGTTTCATGATAGATATCATCTCCCTTTTTGGTAACAACTTTGGTTTTGATTACATCCACTGTATCAATTTCATGCTTAATAACTTCATATTTCTTTCCTTCTATTCTAATAGTTTTTCCTGGCATTATTCCACCTGGATTCCAAATTTCTAATAATACAATTACAACCAATACTGCAATTGCAATGTTTTTAATGTTTAACAATTTTTTCATAGTTCTGTTTTAGGTATAAATATATAATTGTATAATTTAAGGAACTTTTATTAAGTTCTTAGGAAAATACAATTTTTGTGAGTTTAACAATATTTTTATCAATATATATATTAAAATAGTATAATATATGATAAATTTACTTATAGCAATCGTTTTAATGTGTAGCTCATTTGGAGCAATTATTTCCAAAACAACAAAAGAGTATGGTCTTAAAAAACATAGAGAACATACCGAACCTTTAAAATTGGATTAAAGTATCATTCTACTTCCAATCATTATCATATGGGTTGCTTTAATACCCTCCATTGTATTTACATTTATTTTGTAGTTGGCACTAAATCCAAAACGTTTGCTAATTTTGTAATCAAACGAAGTTCCAATTAATCCACCAAAATGTCTATTAACTATTGTAGTTGCATTATGTGTATCATAGTTTATCGGTGAGTTCATAATAAATACTTGTGGAGATAGTGTTATCTTTTTACTATATTGATACGGCTTTGTCCAAAATACAACGGCTGATGTAGAAAGAGTCACATTAAATTTATTTTCTGCATTTTTTAATAATAACATTATCGCACCAACGTTATATCCATAAGTTCCCCACTTCGGATGAGGTTTGATCCAAGTGTATCCTAATAATCCCATCCAATTACCTCTAAGATAAGCGGTTGTAGATGAATAAGAACTAATAGAGTTTAATTTTCCATCCTGAAAATCCATCTTTGTAGTACCGGTACTTAATGCAAATTGATTAAGAGTACTCCATACCATTAAGTTTGCACTATATGATTTATCACCCATAAGAGATGAACGGGATACACCTATCGATGCTATCGTACTAAATTTCCCCTCTTGATCATCAGCTACGGTTAAATCTGATGCAACCAACATTGGATTCACATTTTGTTGTTTTTTCTTTTCCTCTTTTTTCTCCTCTTTCTTTTCTTCTTTAGATTCTTCCTTCTTTTCTTCTTTCTTTTCTTCCTTTGATTCGGATTTTGATTCCTCTTTCTTTTCTTCACTCTTACTTTCAGATTTCGATTCTGATTTAGATTCTGATTTCGCCTCACTCTTATTTTCCGATGAAGATGATGAAGAACTCTTGCTTTCGGATGAAGAAGATGAACTATTAGATGAATTTGATGATGAGCTAGTAGTTTGTGTTGATGAACTATTTGTTGAAGTAGAAGAAGTTGGTGGAGGAGTAGATGCAGCCGAACTAGCCGCTGTACTCGCTGATGAAC
>JACCDP010301350.1_pt1 | contig 19353 bp, 20 predicted proteins | sample 7445841 | NCBI WGS metagenome assembly JACCDP01 (sample SAMN15323441, study PRJNA562643) | freshwater metagenome | isolation source: river surface water | place: USA:Blue River Watershed | collected 2017-08-17
AAAGAAAACCCCTTAAAGTAAGTCTTTAAGGGGTACTTTCATTTTGACTGGCGGACCAGACGGGAATCGAACCCGCGATCTTCTCCGTGACAGGGAGACATGTTAACCGCTACACCACTGGTCCAACTTTCTTATAATATCAAAAAACAAAAAATACTTAAAGAATTATCATTTAATTTTTAGTAAGTTTTTCAACTCATTAATGTAAAATATAAAAATATCTTTATTAATAAAGTAAGATAAAATAAAGTAAATGAGAAGAAAAACAATAGTTTTTACAAATAATTCAATAAATAAGCTATTACTATTAAAATTAAATAAAAATATAGAACAAATTGAAATTAGAGTAGGGATTGACGATAAATAAAAAGATTTAAAAAGTTCAAAAATGTTAGTTATTAAAATAAACTTTGTAAGAAAAATATAAATTTGCAAAATTATTAAAGATGTAAATATTTTTAAATAAATAATAAATATCAAATCTGTGTACAAAAAGACCGAAGCAATAAGAATAACAGCTTTAATGAGATGGAAAAAAAGTAAAAAAGAATTTCTTTGTTTAGCAACAAAAGCCTGTAAAGTAATACTCAGCATAATAGAAAAAAGGAAATCAATTGTCAATAATTTCATAAATTCAATTGCTTCAATCCATCGATCTGATAATAAAAATATTATCAACGGGCTAGATATAACATATAACAAACCAAATAAAGGTTGAATTAAAAATTGAAATTTAGAATTAAGACTAAGATAATAATTTGTAAATTTTAAATTATCCTTTTCATATAAAACAAATAATGGTAAAGCAACGGGCGAAATTGATGAATCTAAAGTACTATAAAGTGTTAGGGGGATTTTAATACCTCTATTATAAAGTCCTAGCGTTCTTTCTTTAAATCTATAACCAATAAATATACTAAAAATACTATCAGAAATAATGAATAGAAATGAAGATATAAACAAATTTATAGACTTTCTAAGAATTAAGCTTAAGTTTTTGAACGAAAAACCAAACGTGGGTATCCATTTAATAAAATAAATTTGAATTGTTGTAAAAATAAACTGAGAAATTATATGGCCAATAACTATAGAATGGTAATTAAAACCTGCAGATGCAAGTATCAAAGTAATTAAGCCATATAATAAATTTGAAATTAAAGAAGCAATAAAACTATAAGAAAATAAAAGTTTTTTCATTATAATTGCATGAGAAATGGTTTGAAAAGGTATAAATAGTAATGAAAATGATAAAAGTCTTAATGGTAAAACTATATTAGGCATACCAATTGATGAACTAATTATTGGGGAAAAAAATAATATCAACGAAAAAAATAAAATTGATAATACAGTAGAAAACCAAAAAGCGGTAGAAATTGTTATATTACTTATTGGATTAGTTTGAACTATAGCGACGGTTAAACCAAATTGAATTATTACTTGGAGTATGTTAATAATTGCTAACAAAATAGCAACAATACCAAAATCACTCGGGTATAATAATCTAGATAATAGAATTTGAATAAATAATTGAATAAATTGGGATAATGATTTTTCAAAAAATCTTATTAGAAATGGCTTTTTATTATTAATAAATTTAATTTGCATTTTAAAAACTCAAATTAGAAAGATCAATTTTAATCTTCTTGGATTTATATGAATATGTACTAAGATAATTAAACCCAGAAGCCAATATTCCTTTATTACTTGCAATATTTGAAGATAATGCATAAATTAATAAAATAGAATCTCTTGGTAAAATTGAAATTATAATATTTAGCAGTTTTTTATAGAAACCTTTATTTCTATATTTTGAATTTGTCAAAAAATCATACAAAATATAATTACCATTTAAACTTTTAATTTTTATTGAAATTTCTTCAAGATTAAATATAGATTCTTTTGTAAACTTATATATCCATCCATATGAAAGAAAATCAAATGAATTATAAAGAAAAACAAACTTTCCAAAATCTTTAAATCTACTTTCGGGATTAAATGAGGAATTAATTTTATATTTTCTTAAGAAGATTTTATAGTCATTATAATTATCTATTACAGAAAATTTACAATTATTATTAATTAAAAACGATGAATTCTTTTTAATATAAAATAAATTAATCTTATTATCTTTAAATCTAAAAAAGTTTTTTAAATTATAATATTTATCTCTGAAAAATTTCTTAAATTTCATTATAGTTTTATATTTTAAATGAAATTTTATAAACATTATTTATTTTTGAACCAAATGATATTTTATATGGTTCAATACCATTTGTAAAATCAACAAAAATAAATTTATTTTGGTTTTGTTCTAAGCTATTTTTAATAAATTCATTAATCAATATAATTCCTGGGGAATAGAATTTGTAGGATGAATTTAATACGATTCTTGAAATGTAGTAGTTATTTTTATCATTAAAGTAAAAAAGGTATGAAGAAATTTCATTCTTAATAGTTAATGTCACAACTTTAAAGGATGCAATTTTATTTAGTGAGTAAAAATAAATATCAAAACCATTTAAAAATTTACATTTAAAATGATTTATATAATTATTCTTTTCATAAAATCTTTTTAAATATATTTTTTTCAATTTGATTTGAAGTGAGGAATATACCGGTTTGGTAATAAAAGATATTTTAAATTGTAAATTATCATTAGCCAACCTATTATAGGATGTACGTAAATTTTGTTTGAGGTTTTTAGAAATGTTTTTATTATAAGATTCAATGTCATTAATTTTTATCCCTGCAGAATTAGTTACCGAATAATTCAAATCACATTTCATTTCCTTAATCAAACCAAATGTCTTTGATTTTTCATTGATTAAAGGCAGCTCAAAATTAGATATTTTAAAATATTTAGATAAAAAAGAGAATAATTCGTGAAGGTTTTGACTATTTATTTTAGAATCATAGTAAAAGTCAAGATAATCCGACTTACCAGATGAACCTAGTAAAAATATGCCTTTCTTTTTGCCAATTTTTTTAACATAAAAAGGAAATAATATTATTGGTAGTTTATCCTCATACATTATAGAAAAATAACATTTAGAAGAAAGAAGAAGTTTTAAATTGGAGTTGTATTCCTTTATTAGGCTTAATAACCAATTTGGATCCTGAAATGGTGTTATCTCAGATCTCGTATTATTTAATAAAGCTATTAATTCAATAAATTTATAAATGTATCTTATTTTAAATATTTTTACCTTATACATTATTAAGTCCTTTTAATTAAGTATAGACAAATATACCAAATTATCTTTATTATCCCATTTTTTTTCCTATATTTAATATCAATTGCTAAATAACCATGCTTTAAAGAAATAGTATGAAATCCAATATGATTATTATTTTTATAAAATACATTTTTATATGAATAATTATCGATTATCATATTTTCATGAAGACTGAATTTTGATTTTAAAACACCTAATCCATAATTATATTTATCATTCAATTGAGTAAATCTGAAAGTTGAATTAGAATCATAAATAAAATCACCAGCATTTCTTGAAAGTTTAAAGCTCGGTAAGTTTTCCAAAAGTAATTTATTTATTGAAAAATCATTATTTAATTCATAAATTCTTTCGCGTACTAACATTGAGTTTCCACATAAAATAGAAGTTACAAGGTATAATTTATCATTTTCTTTATATAAGTTTGAATCAACAGCTTCAATGTTTGTCAAAATATCTTTTTCCTTTATCCATTTTAGAGGAAAAATAGTAGATTTATAAATTTGAACTTTAGAAATTGAGGACGATTCAATTAACATGTAAACAATATTGTTAAATAAAAAAACAAAAGGATAAGAAATATGATAACCGGTTTCCAAAACTTTGGTTGCTTTTAATTTTTTAGCTTTTAAGTCAAAAAAAACAATATTTCCTTTTTTAAGAAATCTATCATATTCCTCAGCAAATAATAAAATTTGACCATTATAACTAAATATGAATGGATCGGCATACCAATGTCTAAAAGTATTTTTAATTTCAAAGGATTGATTAAAATCTAAATTAATAAAATAACTTTCCTTATATAAAATCTTCCAGTACTCCTCGTATCTATTTTTATTAATGAAACTAAATATTTTTTTTAACATAATTTGTGAATGAAGTAATCAAAAACTGTTCAATTTTAGCTATTGAATTATTGTCTTTAAATTTATTTAATGCTTTTGAATTGTTGATAAAATTAGGCTTCTTAATCATAGAAATGGATGATAAATATTTTTTAATTTTAACATACAAATCATATTCTGTATTTCTTGTAATTATAGAATTTTTACTATATTTTAATATTTCTTTCGTTGCACCTGTGTTGGTAGTAATGATTGGTATATTAAGAACGTTTGCATCAACAATTACATTGCTATATGCCTCAGTTTCAGAAGGGCAAATGAATAAATCACTCAAATTAATATATTTGTAAGGATTACTTTTGTGACCAAGTAGATAAACATTTTCAAATTTATAAGACTTATACATATCATAAATATCTTTATAATAATCCCCATTTCCTATTATAATTAAATCGAAAATGAAACCTAAATCATTTAGTTTACTAGCAATTTTGAATAATCTTTCAATTCCTTTACCTTTTGAAATACGAGAAACGCAACAAATGGTAAATTTCGTTTTATAAAAGTCAAAAACAGGTTCTTTTGAAAGTTTAATAATTTTATTATAGTCTATCGGATTGTATAGAACTGCAACCTTATTGTTGAATCCAAATCTATTAATAAATGATTTAGCAGTAGTATTAGATATTAGAACTATATTATCAACTTTTACCAAGTATTTTAAAAATAAGTAATTTTTAAACTTATGAATAAATGATGAAGAATATTCTTTATTGATCCTCTTTTCATATAAATTTGTTTTTAAAGAAAAATCTTTGTGTAACCAACAGATTTTAAGTCCTAAAAAAGAATTTAAATAAGCTAGATTATTGGATTTAAAATCTATACAAATATCATAGTGTTTTTTAAATATAAATTTCCTAATTATTCTTTTTGGAGTAATAAACAATAATATATGATAAATATACCTTATAAATCGATTTTTGTTTTTTTCAGGTAAATCTTTAAATACATGATATATATTTACATAATTAGGAATAGTATTTTCAAAACTATTTTTTGAAAAAAGGATTAAGTCAAGATCAAAATATTGAATATTAATCATATTAAAAATATTTAGTAAAATAGTAGATACACCACCATTATCAAAAACATCAAGAAGGAAAACAAGTTTTAGTTTATTATTCATAAATTGTTTGATTTATGAAAATTAATGAGGATAAAAAAATTGAAAAAAATAACCAAAAGAAATCAAACAAAATAACATCAACTAATAAAATTGAAATAAAAGGAATGAACATAAAAATAATTTTTATATTAATTAATTTAATAGGTATTTTAATGTTAAAAGATTGTAAGAATATTAAAAAAGGTATAATACCAATAAAATATGATACTTGAAGAATTGTATTATGGGGAGCTAAAAGACCACTTAAAATTGGATTTTTAAAACCATAACCAAAAAATAAGTTTAAATTAGCAAACGAAAAATAACTAGACCAAATTGAAACTCTATTTGTAAAAATATTATCAATATTTTGATTGTCATTTGTAAAATTAAACCTTTCAATTAATTGATTAAAAATTTGTGAGTTTGTTAGAATTGAAAAACCAATTAAGGATAATAGTAAAATGAAAGGTAAAAAAATAAAGTTTTTATTTGATAATATACTTATAAAATAAGTAAAAACTAATAAAATAAATAAAATGAAAAATGTTTTCGATAAAGTTAAAAATCCAAATAATGATATTAATAAAAAGATAAAAATCTGAGGTAAAATATTTGATTTTGAATATTTAATATGTAACAAAACAAAAGAAAGGTTAAAGATGGCTAACACGCCTTGAATATTTGGATCATTCCAAAGCCCAAAAAAACGCGAAGATAGCTCATGATTATTAAAATTATTTTGAATGACAAGATAATAAATAAGATCAAATTTTTCAATAAAGATACCTGTAATTGAGGATAACAAAAAACCAAGTGCAGAGTATATTAATATATTTTTTAGTATAAAAAAATTATATATGTGTTTTCTGATAATAGAAATAATAAAGAAAAAAAGCAAAAAGTTAAAGGCTAAAACTAAACTGAAAGCACCATTAAAAAGATTTTGAATTAAAATAACTAAAATAAATGGAAATAAAAAAAGATTATTTTTACTTATTTGAATTTTTTTATTTAAGAGATTTAAAAAAATAATCAATATTATATAAATTGTATTCAAAGAAAATGAAACAATCGGAAGTTTATTTACAACAGAAAATGGTACCAAAAATGCAATCGAATAAACTACAAATTCATTATTATAAAAAGATTTAAACAAGAATAGTAAATAGGGAATTATTAATAAATAAGGATTAAACTTATATGAAACTAAAAATAAAAAAAAGTTAAATAAAATAAAAATAAAGTCAATAGAGGTGATTCTATATTTTAATTTCATAGAGATCTAGATATTTAATTATTATATTTTCCCATTTGAAATGAGTGTTAAAATGTTCAAATAAAAGTTTTCCCATTTCATCTAAAGTATTATTTTCATACTTGTTAACTTCTTTAAGTTTTATTTCTATTTCATTTTTATATGGTTTGCTTAAAAAAACTATATCCTCATTAACATATTCTGAGATTGCACCAACATTAGTTACAAAAACAGCTTTTTTAAAATTAACTACTTTTGATAATTGTCCAGTCATACTTGCAGCCCTATATGGTAATAAAACTACATTTGAGATAGATATGTAGTAATTCAGGACTTCTTCTTCAATGAAATTATTAATAAAAATAATATTTTTATTTTTAATTTCAGTATATTCATTTAATTCTGGATACTTGATAATTTTACCAGCTATAATTAAAAGATTTTTGCTGTTAAGTTCATCATTTTTAATCCATAAATCAGTAACTATATCAGTCCCCTTATTGAAAAATTGGAAACCAAAAATTAAATATATCTTATTAAATCTACTAGAAGTTATAATTTTTTCAACAATAAAATCCTTCTTAAAAAATATCATTTCATTCTCAAAACCATGTGGTATTACAACGATTTTTGATTTATTATTAGTGTAAATTTTTTTAAATAAGTTTTTAAGATTTTCGCCATGAACAACTATTACATTTATTAAATTATATATTTTGTTTAGTATTTTAATTTGCTTCTTTCCGTTTATATGGGGGTAAAGATCATGTGCAGTATAAATTACTACTAATTTTAATGATTTAAAAAATAGTAATGATAGTATATCAAAAAGGTAAAACAGTAACCATTGTATATGAATTACTGAAACTTTTTTAAAATTAAAAAGTATATAAAAACATATATAAATATATGCAAAAATATACTCTAAAGTCCTAATAAACTTTCGAATAAGACTATCATTCAAAAAATCCGAAATATTAAAAAAAACATGATAAACCTTTAAAAATCGAGTTGAAATAATATCCTTGTTTTTTTTACATGTAAAAAAAATAATTAATTTATTACTTTTTTGGGATAAAGCATTAATAAAACCCTTTGAATAATTAGTTTTCCACGGATCTATAATTATTATCATTTTTATAAAATATAACTTTAAACAAATTTATAGCATATTTTTCTCTATTTTTTAAAGAAGTTAAAAATTCTTTATGATAGTTAGTGCCATAATAATTTTTATATTTTTTCTTTTCTATAATATCACAAATATTTTTATATAAATCAATTTTAGATACTTTGCATATTTTACCAAAATAATCCCCTAATATTTCTTTTGCTGAAATCGTATTGGTACTCAAAATATAACAGCCAAATATTTTTGCTTCTTCAAGAACCATTGGAGCACCCTCGTATAAAGATGGTAAAACAAATAAATCAGCTTCTAAATAATAAGGTATCGTATTATCACTTTTACCAAGAAAATGTAGGCAATCTAATAAATTACTTTTTTTAGTAAGATAAATATACTTTTTTAAAAAACTTCCATTACCTATTACATTCCAGTTAAATTTAATATTGTGATTTTTGAGAAACTTTGAAACATCAATAATCATGTTTAATCCTTTTTCTCTAGATGCCCTTGATACAGTAAGAATTCTTATTTCATTCGTTCGGTTAGAAATCGGCTTATAAGGTAAAAATTCTGAAATTGAATGTAAATTTTCTAAAACAATAATCTTATGATCTGGAATTTCTTTGAAAATTGATTTTAAATTCTTCCTAAGAGATTGTGATACTGTAATTAAATAATTGAAGCTTTTTATAATTCTATGGGTATAAATAGTGTTAATTTTGTGTTTAGTTATATCCGTATGAATAAAAGTCAAATATTTTTTTGCTTTAACCTTTGAAATTAAGAATTCGTTACATCCGCCATATAATCTATTTAGAGGCGATGATTGTGTACTTGAAATAGCAATGTCATAATATTTAGTTAATTTTGGAAATTTAGTAAAAAGAAATTTATATGGTAACTTATATGAAAAAATAAGAGTGAAAAAACTCAAAAAGATTCGAAATAAAAAGAATATTAAACCAAATCTTTTTGAATCACTTATTGAATTAGATAGTAAAGAAGAAAACTTATTTCCAAAAATAATATGAATGTTCGGGTTCAAGTAATAATCAATCTGAATATTATCATCAAATAAAAACAATGTTAAATCATATATATTGGTTAAAGATAATGTATTTAATAAATTAACTAAACTAGTGGCAATACCACCTTTTCTTAAGTTAGTCATAACAAAGATTAATCTAATTTTAGTCATTTTTAATTAAAATATAATGTTTGATAACTGCATTAATAATATAAAAAACAGTATTAATATATGCATTCATTTTAGGTATAGCAAAGTTAGTTGTTTGAATTAAATAAACTTTTTTAAAGTTATTTTTGCGGTTAGATGATAAAGATATATTATTCTTACGATATAAACCTAAGGTTTTGTTTAAAGAATAAGCATATTTTACTTTTTTCAAAAGAGTTAACCACATATAATAATCCTCTCCTGATCTATTATTATTAGGAAATCTTAAACTTTTAAATAAATCTGATTTTACAACAACTGAGGAAGTGGATATAAGAGTGTTCCTTAATAAACCATTAAAATTTATTTTGGTTTTATTTAACAAAGGCCTTCCCAAATAGTTACCATTATGCGAAATAAAACCAAGCGGATGGAAAGTAAAAGAATAATTATTTAAAAGCATAAACTGAATTTGAAGTTTTAATTTATCAGAAAACCACAAATCATCGCTGTCAATAAATGCTATAAATTGACCTTTTGATTTATCTAATGCAATATTTCTAGCATTACTAACGCCTAAATTAACTTTAAGTTTAATTAGTATAATTCTTTTATCTTCAAATTTATTAATGATTTCAACTGTATTATCATTTGAACAATCATCAACAATAATTAACTCAAAATTCTTATATGTTTGATCAAGAACCGATATAAGTGTTTTTCTAATAACATTTGCCGAATTATAGGCGGGCATAATAATACTTATTAGTGGATTCATAAATAATTTTCCAAATTCTCAATTATAGTTTTATAAATTGCCTTTGCATTTATTTTATTTAAAAATCTAAGGTAAGCCTGGTCACCAACTTTGGAAGTAAACTTATCATTAATTGCCAAAGTTATAATTTTTATATTTGTAAAATCAGTTATTAATTCTTTAATTGAACTTGATAAACCACCAATTTTAGAATGCTCCTCAACGATAAATAGAACTTTATTTTTATTTAGGATATTGTTTATGTTTTGAGTTTTTAGAGGTTTAATTGTATGAAAAAAATACAAATTAGGTTTGAGATTAGCTTTGTTAAATAACTTATTTAATTCGTATATTTCATAAGAAATATCACCATGGAACATAATTCCAATATTCGAAAGATTATTAACTTCTCTATAGTTAAAAGTGTCATAATTAATGGATAAAAAATCTAATTCGTAAGAATTTCTACCCAATCTAATATAGCAAGGACCAAAATCTTTATAAGATTTATAAATACAATACTCAACATCATTATCATCGCAAGGAGAATAAACTTTAAAATTCGGCAAACTTCTAATAATACTTAAATCTTCTGTAGCATGGTGGGTCACACCAAGTGGTCCATATGAAAAACCCGCTCCAACAGAAATTATTTTAACATTTAAATTATGGTATGCGACATCATTTCTGACCTGTTCAAGCGGTCTTAATGTAGGAAAATTACCTATTGAATATACATAAACAATTTTGCCTTGGATTGATAAACCAGCAGCAAAACCAATCATGTTCTGTTCGGCAATTCCTGCATTTATGATTTGATTAGGAAATTTATCCCAAATTGGTTTTAGTACGCCAAATCCTAAATCACCAGTAATAATAATTACATCTTTATTATTTTTTAAAATACTTAAAATTGTCTTTACGAACTTATCTCTCATTTTATGTATGGATCCTTTAATGAATTTGGTTTTAATTGATTTAATTCTTTTACAGAATTATTATATTCTTCACCCAAATGTGGAAATCTATAATGCCAAAGAATATTATTTTCCATAAAAGAAATTCCTTTACCTTTAATTGTATTTGCTAAAATTATAGTAGGTTTTATTTTAGACTTTATTGATTTTTTATAGGATTCTAACAAATCATTATGGTTATGACCATCAACTGATATTACATTCCAACCAAAACTTTCCCATTTTTTATCGAAAGGATTCAAAGAAATCGTTTTTTCAACAAAATCTAAACTCTGCATCTTATTATAATCTACAATTGCAATTAAATTGTTTAAATTAAAATGATTAGAAAATAATGCTGCTTCCCATACTGAACCTTCATCACATTCCCCATCTCCCAAAATAACAAATATTTTTTCATTTGAATTATTAAGTTTAGCTCCAAATGCTAAACCTGCACCAATAGAAAGGCCATGGCCAAGTGATCCAGTAGATATTTCAACTCCAGGAACTCCTTTGTGAGATACATGACCGGATAAAAGGCTGCCATTTTTATAATGAGTTTTTAATATTTCTCTACTAAAAAAACCTAAATTAGCCAAAACAGAGTAAATTCCAGCTCCTGCATGACCTTTACTAAGAATTACTTTGTCTCTTATTTTATGTTTAGGCTTTTTTGGATTAACATTAGCTATGTCGTTGTACAAAACTGCTAGTAAATCAGCCATAGATAAAACTGAAGCAATATGCGATCCACCTGATAAGTGGGTCATTTCAACTGCATCTCTTCTTATCAACCATGCAAGCTCTAAACTGTTCATAATTATTATTCTCTTATAATTGAATTGATTTTTGGAGGAAGATAAGAAATTCCAAAAATTAATTTTAATAAAGTTAAAAATAGAATTTGAATGTCATCAGAAAAAGAATGATATTTAAGGTAATATAACTGCAATTTTACTTTAATAGGTCTTATCTTTTCAATAAAGACTTTATCTGGATTATCTGAATTATTGAATTTCAAGTATTGGTTAATATTTACTAAGGATGCCCAGTCAGTAATTCCTGGTTTAAGATTTAAAATTAATTTTTCATCACTAATATATAAGTCAGTGTATTTTTTAATATCAGGTCTAGGTCCCACAAAAGACATATTTCCAATTAATACATTTATCAGTTGTGGAATTTCATCTAATTTTGTTTTCCTTAAGAAAGAACCAGCTTTTGTTAATCGAGTATCCTTAAGACTAACATTATATGCTCCTTTAGACTCAGAGTTATGAATCATTGTTCTAAATTTCCATATTTTAAAACTTTTTCCATATTGACCTATTCTAGTACCTCGATAGAAGACTGGTCCAGGTGAAGAAAGCTTAATAAGAAAAGATAAAAAAATTATTAGTGGTAAGAATAATATCAACCCAAAAAAACTAATAATTAAGTCAAAAAATCTTTTCATCACATGTTTCCACCATCGACTTCAACAAGACTTGCTTGCATAAAAGAGGATAAATCACTTACCAAAAAGGTCACAATAGGAGAAATTTCTTCAGGTTTTCCAAACCTATTTACTGCTTGATGATGAGTTAAAAAATCATTAACTTTTTCAGGATTAGATTGATTAATATTGTCCCAATAACTTCCCTCAAAAATTACAGCTCCAGGCATAACTGCAGTAATAATAACGCCATTTTTTGCAACAGCTCTTCCAACCGTTTTTACATAAGCATTTAAAAATGCTTTTGCTGAAGCGTAGAGAGGATTTCCTCTTAACATTTCGGCAGAAATAGATGAAATATGACATATCCTTCCATCTTTTTTATTTAAAAAATTTGGTAAAAATACACTATTAACATCAATTGCAATACCAGCATTAAATTTTAAAACTTCTAGCCATTCACTAGAATTAGCTAAATAATTTCTAGATACCAATGACCCGCCAACATTATTTATTAATATTGAAATATCATCATGTTTGTTTTTAATTTGGTTTAAAAAATCCAATAAATTTTTATTCATTAAATCGTAAACATAATAATTATTATCTCGATTATTTAATTTATTTAGTTGTAAATTTAATTCATTTAGTAATATTTCACTTCGTGCAATTGAAATAATCTTACAACCTTCTCTTGCAAGACTTAGTGATATTTCTTTGCCTATTCCTTTACTTGCACCAACTACTAAGGCAGTCCTATTTTTTAAACCTAGATCCATTTAAATCCCCCCAATTATTATAATTGGCGGAAGCTGAGAGATTCGAACTCTCGCGGGCCTTGTGACCCCTACCAGTTTTCAAGACTGGTCCCTTCAGCCACTTGGGTAAGCTTCCAATTAAGTTAATTTTACCATAACAATTGATATTTAAATAATATTAATAAATAATTTAAAAGCTTACTTTTCACTGCATTTATTAAATTCAAAAGAAATTTTAAGAAACAATTAAATTTAAAATATACTTTTAATTTAACTAATGTACATGAGTGCAATTTACCTTCATTTAGTTTAATTATAAGAGAGAATAATCGCTTTTTTTCAAAGAAAAAAACTGTCTAATCTGTAACTACCATTTTTACGGTTTAATGGTTTTATTATCTTTGTAAATAACTTTGAGAAGAATCCTACTAATGGGGCTTTAAAATAATTATTTCTCCTCCATTCCTTTGAATTACTTTGTAAAGAAACTTATTGCCCTGTCAGAATTAAATTTTATTGCTAGTTTTTTGAACTATACATTAAGAATTTCGATGTTTAGTAGTTAGTAATGCGTTTACCTTAATTAGAAATCTTAGAATCTATTCCAAAGACTATATTTTCTTATTTCGGATAAATTGTCAATTCATATCGTTCTTTTTTATATCGATAATTTCAATTCCTACTAGTATATTGAATTGGATATTCCAATATTTTTCTTTACTAAGTAATCTACGCCGATAAGATTCCTTTATATAATAAGTTACTATTGAAATAGATAGTATAGTTTACCGTTTTTCGTCTCGAAAGATGATAATGAATTTTAATCAAGTAGATTTTCAATTTTTTTTTACTTAAAACTTTGACTCAAAATCTACAAAATAAAGGTCTAGCATGAAATTAAAAATAAGAATTTAAAACCGTTTTTATGAAAAACAATAATAATATTTGTTTTCATTAAGATGCTCTAAGTTCATCCTAGCTCGTTCTTTTAAAGTCACTTTCATATATAAGGGTCTACAACTTTAGGAATCCAGATCAAATTTTATTGGTGGACCCTGCAGGACTCGAACCTGCAACCAACCGGTTATGAGCCGGTAGCTCTAACCATTGAGCTAAGGGTCCAATTAAATATTTTATTACAATATTTATTTTAAACAAAGTAATAAAATTTTAATCTTTGGTAAATAAATCCCTCGTATAAACTTTAAAAACTACATCCTCTAGATCTTTATACATTCGATTACATAAAATTAAGTTGGATTTAATTTTGAAAGTTTCTAAATTTTTAAAAACTTTTGCACCTAAATAGTAATCATCATTAATTTCAGGTTCATAAATAATTACTTCAATGCCTTGGGATGAGATTCTTTTCATTATTCCTATAATAGCTGAGTATCTAAAATTATCAGAGCCACTTTTCATAACGAGTCGAAATATACCAACTACTTTTGGTTTTTTCCTTATGATAACATTAGCAATATAATTTTTTCTTGTTCTATTAGAATCAACAATGGCTTTCATAAGATTTTGAGGTACATCTTTAAAGCTTGAAAGCAATTGTTTTGAGTCCTTTGGTAAACAATAACCTCCATAACCAAAAGAAGGATTATTATAATAATTTCCAATTCTAGGATCTAATGAAATTCCATTTATAATCTCTTTGGAGTCTATTTTTTTTTTTTCAGCATATGTATCAAGTTCATTAAAAAAAGCAACCCGCATGGCAAGATATGCGTTGGAAAATAATTTAATTGCTTCAGCTTCATTTGATTTAACATACAAAACTTTAACGTCTTTATTTAAAGATGAATTTTTAAGTATCATTCCAAATTCATTTGCTTGTAAAGAATTATCTCCAACAATAATTCTAGAAGGATATAAATTATCGAATAAAGCTTTACCTTCTCGAAGAAATTCTGGAGAGAAAACGATATTTGAATAATTAAATTTTTCTCTAAGTTCTAAAGTATATCCGATAGGAATCGTTGATTTTATTACAATCAAAGACTTTTGATTAATAGAGAGAAATAATTTAATAACCATTTCAATAGAGGTCGTATCAAAATAGTTTCTTTTTGAATCAAAGTTAGTAGGGGTAGCAATAATTAAGATTTCAGTTTTTTGGAATGCACTTATAGGATTATTAGTAAATTCAATAGAAAGGTTTTGATTCAAAAGATATTCATCAATCTCTTTATCAACAAATGGAGATTTATTAGATCTTAATATTTTCAATCTTTCATCATTTATATCAAAACCAATCACTTTATTATTTTGTGCCAATAAAACTGCCAATGATAAACCTACGTATCCTAAACCAGCCACTGTTATGTTCAATTTTATATTCCTCTTTTTTTAATGGTATTTAATAAAATAGTTAGGTTTTTATAAACATTAACGTTTATAAATTTTCCAATATTAGAAGATAATGCAGCAATTTCATCAGATTTCTTATCACCAATAAAAATTGATTCTTTTGCTATTATATTATATTCATTTAAAGCTTTAAATATTAATCCTGGTTTTGGTTTTCTACATGAACAATTATCAATAATTTTATGTGGACAATAATAAGTATTAAGAATGGAAATACCTTTATTTTGAAATTTTTTATACATAAATTCGTTTAATTTTAAAAAATCATCTACAGAATAAAGGCCATTGCCAATTCCTGCTTGGTTGGTGATAACAATTAAAAGGTATTTTTTATTTTGAAAGAATTTAACTAACTCAAAAATCCCTTTTCTGAATTTAAAATTCTTAATTTTGTGTACATGACCAAAATTCTTATTAATTACACCGTCTCGGTCTAGGAATAATGCTTTATTCATAACTCAACAATGATTTAGCTTTTTCGTAGTCGTTCGGAATTCCAATATCTATAAATAAATTACTAAATTTAATGAATTTAAAATTCAATAAACTTACATATTTTTCCAAAAAATCTTTTTCCCATGAAAAAACATCCGTAAATTTGATTTTTAATATGAATTCAGTTTTAAAAAAATAAACACCACAATTAATCAATCCTTCTTTGGGAAAGCCTTTTTCAGAGAAATTTATTATTCTATTTCCCATAGTGATTAATTCTCCATATCTTGATACATTTTTTACTTTTTTGGCGGCAAGCGTGAATTCATTTAAATTTTTATTAAATAAACTAAAATCAATGTCAAAATAAGTATCTCCATTTAGTACATAAACATAATTCTCATTAACTTTTTGAATTGCTTTAATGATTGCTCCTCCTGTACCTAAAGGTGTTTCCTCAATAGAGTAACTTATTTCAAGATTTAGGAAATTATTACCATAAAAAGAAATTATCTGTTCTTTAAGATAACCAACAGCAAGAATAACTTTTGTAAATCCCGATTTAGAAAGCTTTTTAAGAAGGTAAGATAGAAAAGGAATACCATTTATTGGCGCCATAGATTTTGGAATTGTTTTTATGATTGATTGAAGTCTGGTTCCAAATCCTCCAGCTAAAATTATCGCTGTCAAAATTATAATCCTCCAAATATCTCTTCTTCAAGAACAAGGCATATTGCATGATAAATGGGTAAATGAATTTCTTGAATTTTGGGTGTTAGTTTTGAAGGAACATTAATTAATACATTTGAAAGATACTTGAGTTTGCCTCCACTATCGCCTGTTAATGAAATAACTGGTATATTTATCACTTTTGCAATTTTGGCTGCATTTATTACGTTTTTAGAATTTCCAGAAGTAGAAATACACAATAATACATCATACTTTTTTGAATATCCTAAAACTTGCTGAGCATAAACAAAATCAGAGTTTTTATCATTATTAAAAGCCGATATAAAAACTCCTTGTGATACTAATGAAATTGCAGGAATAGCATATTGTAAATTATCCTTAAATTCTTTTGAATCATTAGGAAATAATTTATGAATTCTATTAACTAATTTAAAATTCAGTGATCTATTTGATAGGAAACCTTTCATTAATTCACCTACTATATGTTCTGAATCTGCAGCACTTCCACCATTACCACAAACCATTAATTTACCACCATTTTTATAGGATAAAAATAAAATTTCGATGGCTTTAATTATTTGATTTATAAGTGATTTTTCTAAATTATAGTCATCTTCTAATTTTTGTAAAATAAAGAAAGATTTTTTCCTCATTAAAGATACCAACCTATTACTCCATTTTCAATAAATTCAAATGTTTGAACCTTTCCATTTATTAAACTTAAGGCAGAAATTAACTTTGAACGGTTTTTAGGTTCAACGAAAAACATAAAAAAACCTCCTCCACCAGCACCACTTAATTTTCCCGCTAATGCGCCATTACTTAAAGCATATTCATATATTTCATTTAACTGTGGACTAGTAATTAAAGAAGAAGTTTGTTTCTTTGCCTCCCAACCAATTCTTACTTGGGAAATAATCCCCTTTATGTCACCAACAAGGAGAAAATTCTTCATTTTTTGAGCAGCTAATTTTAAATCATGCATTCCTTCAATATTTTTACTTAAACCTATTGAGGTTTCTTTAATTTGTTGGTCTATTATTTTTCCACTATCTCTTGAGGTACCTGTAAAAAACAAAACTAAAGATTCTTCTAATTCAGATTTAATCCATTTTTTAACTTTTAATGGATTTACAATTACTCTATCATCTTTAGTAAATTCAATGTAATTAAAACCTCCAAAAGAAGATGCATATTGATCTTGTTTTCCACCACTTATATTTAAATCAATTCTTTCAATATTGTAAGCTAAATTTGCAATATCATATTCACCTAAAGGAATTTGGAATAATTCTACAAATGCTTTTATCAATGAAACTACAATTGATGATGAAGTTCCCAATCCAGAACCTTGAGGTGCATCTGCATAAGTTTGAATCTTTAGTGAAGGGGCAACTCCTCCTAAAAATTCTTTGACTATTCTACTATATACTCCAAAGTGAAGTTTTAATTTAGAATCAAATGTTGGGAATTTTGAGATTGAGAAAACTTCAATTATTGATAAGTCACTCGCTTCGAATATAACTAAGTTATTATCTAATAATTCAATAGTTGAATGAGCATACAAATCAATTGTTGCATTTAATACCTCTCCACCATATTTTGAGTAATACGACTTTAAATCTGTTCCACCACCACCGAGCCCTAACCTTAAAGGCGCTTTGCTTCTTGATATTTTGATTTTATTATTCATATTATTTAAATATAACATGACAAGATATAAAATCAAAAAAATTTATTTAATTCTCACAAAATATAGAAAAATACCTTACTTTATCAATTAAATTAATGTAGTGAAGTCAATAAAGAATTGTTTTGAATTATTGATTATAAGCTTTTTAGTTTTTAGCGACAGCTGATTAAATAATGATTTTATTTCTTGGCTGAGCAAGGGATGTTGCTTAATGTATTGAAGGGTAGCATTAATAGCTTCTACATCTTTTTCTATTTTTGTTTTTCGTTGATGAATAATTAACAATTTTTGAATAACGTTAGCGGCAGGTGATGCTACTTTTACATTTAGCCCTTTAAATTTAAAATCGATGTAATGACGATTAAATAGCTCTAGATACCGTAATGATTCAGCATGAATTTGGGTGTTACCTAAAGTGATAACATTTAGTTCTTTTCGATTTAAACCCGTAAGAAATTCGAGTTCAAATTGATCAGGACTGATGAATACATCTTTTTGGGTAATGTGTCTTGTCTTAAATCATAATTAATCCTCTTGAGCGACAAAACCAAAGAGTATTTTTGTTTAAAATTAGCAGGAATAGGAACGTAAAAATCGATATCAATTGTCCTAATATTAACTGAAAAATTAGGATAAATAATCGAATAAAAGAACACAGCCCATGATCCAATGATGATAACCTTATCTAAAAGATTCTCCCGATCAAGGACTTTAAAGATTTCAACTAGGTTTTTAGTATTGGTATTATCCATATGCTCTTAACGCTTTTTTAAGTTTCATATATTCTGATTTAGCCTTCTTTAAATTTTCTTTTATTCTCATGTATTCATTTCTTAATAGGATTTGTTCCTCGACCTTGGCTGATTCTATTTTTCCTAAATAGATTGATCGTATCTTGTTCTTCATCCTTAGATTACGATAAACAAACTCATGGCGGCCAAAATGCCGAACCACAATACTGCCTTTGGGTAGTTTTGCAAGCAATGCTAAATAAGCATTGATATTTTTTTCAATTCGTTCTTTCTCTTCGATTAGTACATTCTCTAATACTGACATTTTTAAACCTCTAAGCGTATTGTAAATCATTACACTACATTTATCAATATTTTTATATTTGTAGTGTAGGATTGATTTCCTGATTTTTATTTAATCCTACTTGGTTATAAAATTTAACCGTAGCAAACACACGGACGGAGCCTCCGTTGCAATATGCCCTCTATAAAAATGGATACCCAATCTACCCTAGCCTTAAATGAACCTAACAAAAGTATTAAAAAGATGTTTTTACAAGAAAAAATAGGTATAATTTAAGAAAATTTAGGGGTTAAAACAAATGGCCAAAAAAATTGATTTAATGGAGACTGGTATTTCACTTTCACGATTGTTTCGTCTTGCCTTCCAAAATTATCAAGTGATCCTCTATTCGTTTGCTTTAGG
>JACCDP010027661.1_pt1 | contig 19350 bp, 13 predicted proteins | sample 7445841 | NCBI WGS metagenome assembly JACCDP01 (sample SAMN15323441, study PRJNA562643) | freshwater metagenome | isolation source: river surface water | place: USA:Blue River Watershed | collected 2017-08-17
AATTCTGCCCCTCAGTTTCTTCGAAAGTCACAAATTTTTGTCGCAGCGAAATCAGAAAAAGTAGATTCCTCCTTAACATTTTCGCTCATCAAATGTCCGCTGTCTGATCGTCAATCCACCCTTGAATTGAGCAGAACGAATAACGGATCACGAACTACCGTTTGGGCAGACACGATCAATTCAAATGAATTTGTTCGTGGGTTAATCATTGAAAGCAACAATCAAATTAGCTTTATACAATCATCAAACTATCAATGGTTTATACATTTTACCAAAATTGAAGATACCACCATTTTTCGTTGGAAAATTCCCGTTGACGGTCATTTCGTGAATCAGTATTTAACCAAAAATAAAATTGGAGAATCCGAGATTCTGGAACATCGTTACAGCCACAACAAGGCGTTGATTCGAAAAATGGATATCGGCACTGCTTCCGCCAATGAAATTCAGGCCATGAAGTGGAAACAGGAACAGCAAGATTCGAGCAAGATGGTTACCTCTCCTTTACAGCCGTTGTTGTTGGAAGAAAAACTGGAACGAGCCGACACTTGGACTTACCTGTCGCCATTTCCAGTTAATATAAAATCACCGAACGACAATCGATCCAATACAATCGCATTTCAATCAGCATCGGTGAAAATCGCCTCGACCAGAGCGACATCTACGCTTGAGCAAGGCGGTCTGTGCTTGAACAATGAAGAACCCCTGGCATTTCAGGCACCCAGCGTCGTAAATCCAAACAGTTGGTACAATCATCCATTGACACCGGAAATTCGTTTTTATTTGAAGAACCCCCGATGGGGCAACACTGTAAAATTGGGCCTACTATCGAATTTGCCCATGAACAGAATCGCCATTCGCTTGGAACAAACATGGAATTTGGGCACCTGGACGATTCAACAACGGTATTTCCATCGCAGCCGAGATTATTATGAGCGCGAATCGGTGTTGTTTCAAAATGTAGGCGATCAAATTCAAATGAGCCTGGGCAAGAATTACGGAAAAGCCATCGCCCTAACAATTTCGGGACAATACCAGCGTGATATTTTATTTCAAAAAATCAACCGTCCGTTTTCCGTTCTGAAGCAAGACAACACACTTGCCTCCAAATCCTTGTTTTTTAAAGCCAATTACAACCGTGAAGGACACAATCCCCGTCGGGCAAACCGATACCAAGCCACCGTTTCTGGTGTGTTGGGCATAAGTCATTATGCAATCAAGGGTTTTAAGGGATCTGGCTATCAATTGCAGTGGTCGGGAGGCATCGTAAAACCCATCGCGTCTTGGATTGAACTTGAAACCCATGGACATTTGAATTTGAGCGGTGGCAATGTCAGGACGCAGTTTTGGGTAGGTGGATCTCAGGGTTGGATTGAACCCAAACCATGGTTGGTTAACCAGAAAACAGAAATTGAAAAGTATAACTTGTATGCTTACCGACAAGTGGGCGGGTATGTTCGAGGATTTTTGACCGGTGAACGGATTGGTCATTCTTCAGCCGTTTTGAATATGTCGGTCAGCGTTAGTCCTTATGCCAAATTCCACCAAAACCTGATCAAATCAAACATCTTACAGTCGTTGAAAATTTATGGATTTTTCGATCTTGGCAGTGCTTACATCGGTTCAAGTCCGAAAGCCACCGAAAACCCTTTCAACTTGGCTACATTTTCTACGCCAAATTATCGTTTGAATGTATTTGCGGATCGCAATCCATGGATTGCGGGCAGTGGTTTTGGCGTGAGCAGTTACGTCCTTAGAATGCCAATTCGCTATGAAGTGGGTTGGGGCCTAAAGGAAGGGAAATTTCTTAGTCCAATCCAACATGTTTGTATGTCTTGGAATTTTTAAGGATATAACGAAAAAAACGTGACCAAATTGATGTGTTTTGTGTTTATTTTGCAACACACAATAAACCCATGAGTTTTTTTAGTTTTCTGACCCAAGAACTTGCAATTGACCTCGGTACGGCCAATACGTTGATCATTCACAAAGACAAAGTAGTTGTTGACGAGCCGAGCATTATTGCGATAGAGAGAAATACAGGTAACGTCATTGCCATTGGAAAAGATGCTATGCAAATGTTTGGAAAAGAGAATGAAGGCATAAAGACTATACGACCGTTAAAAGATGGTGTAATTGCCGATTTCCAAGCTGCTGAGCATATGATTCGCGGCATGATCAAAATGATGAACCAGAAACAGCGTTGGATTTCCCCACAGTTAAAAATGGTCATTTGTATTCCGAGCGGAATTACCGAAGTTGAAAAACGCGCCGTGAAAGACTCTGCAGAGCGTAGTGGTGCTAAAGAAGTATATTTGATACACGAACCAATGGCCGCAGCGGTGGGTATTGGTATCGACGTTACCCAGCCACAAGGAAACATGATTGTTGACATTGGAGGCGGTACTACAGAGATTGCTATCATCGCATTGGGTGGTATTGTATGTGATGAAAGCATCCGCGTTGCTGGAGATGAATTCAATTTGGACATTTTGGAATACATGCGTCGCGAACACAACTTGTTGATTGGCGAGCGAACAGCAGAAAAAATTAAAATTCATATTGGCTCAGCTTTGCAGGAGTTGGACACCCCTCCGGAGGATTACGCTGTGTTTGGTCGTGATTTAATGACCGGGATTCCCAAGCAAATCATTGTAAGTTATAGCGAAATTGCTCGTGCTTTAGACAAGAGCATCATGAAAGTTGAGGAAGCTGTACTTCGTGCACTTGAACAATCACCTCCCGAACTAAGCGCGGATATCCTTTCAAATGGCATTTGGCTAACCGGTGGGGGGGCATTGCTTAGAGGTTTGGATAAACGAATTGCTGCAAAGACAAAACTTCGAGTACATATAGCCGAAGATCCATTAAGGGCAGTGGTTCGAGGAACCGGAACGGCATTAAAAAATATCGGGCGATTTAAATTCTTGATGACCGCTTAATTCATTCAATCATGTTGGTAATATTCCGTTGGATACGGAATCAGGCGCATTTATTATTATTCATCTTATTGCTCCTAAGCTCTGTTACCCAAATTTTCAGGTATCATATTTACCAACACAGTATTTATTTTGGTCAGGCATTAGGTGCTCAACGACAATTAGATGCATGGAAATCAGATATCAAATCATACTTCAACCTAAAGAACGTTAACCAACAACTAATTGCAGAAAACACATTATTAAAGCAGCAATTGAATTGGAATTTGACCTTCAACTCACCCAGGAGGGATAGCACCTATCGGGATACAAATACAGGAAACTTTGTTAAATACGAATACATCCAAGCACGTGTTATACGCAACAGCGTGCAAGAACAAAACAACTTCATCATCTTGGATCGAGGTTTCAAGGATGGGATAAAGCGACATATGTCTGTGGTTTCGCCAATGGGAATCGTTGGGGTGGTGGTAGAATCGGCGGAACATTATTCATTAGTAATGTCTGTGCTCAATTCCAAATTTGAAATCACCCCTTATTTCTACGATCTTAAAACCAGCCAAGGTGTTATTTCCTGGAATGGCGAAGACCCTACTGTTGTTGATTTGGAGGAAGTCAATCGATTCGTTAATGTAAGAAATGGCATGAAGCTCTTCACTTCAAATTATTCATTACTATTTCCCGCCGGCATTCCGATTGGAACAATTGTATCGAGCAACTCAAATTTGAAGTCGAATTTTCATCGCATCAAAGTAAAGCTCGCCACTGATTTCGGTCAATTAGATGTCGTTTCAGTAATAAAGAATACATATCAGAAGGAATTAGACGTCCTAAACCAAGCAATTCCCTCAAGTAACACAGAAGACAAAAATGATTGAGATCGCCAGGTATATTGTTTCCGGACTGCTTTTGGCACTTGTACAAACTTTTGTACTCCAAGAAGTGAATATTGTATGGTGGATCAAACCAATGCCTTACATATTACTATTTTTCAATCTCCCTGTTTCAACAAATAAAATTGGAATTCTCATCGGTGCGTTTTTCTTTGGATTAACCATAGATGTACTAGGGGGAAGCATAGGTATGCATTCAGCTGCTTGCGTTTGCCTTGCATACTCAAAACACCATTTGGATAGCTATTTTCTAGACGAAAACAGTTTACAACTACAAGGATTAAATAGAATGCACGAAGAATACAAAGGGTGGCAATGGTTTTACATTTACGTTTTTGGTCTTACCTTTATTCATCATTTGTTTTTTTTTATATTTGATTATTTTAGATGGTCCGCGATATTAACAATAATTTGGGTGAGCTTCTGCAGTTCTGCTGTAAGTACATTGTTAATTAGACTATTTAGAGCACTCAATGTAAAAAAATAATTATATGGACAAAAACAAATCAAAACAGATTGTAATTATTGGATTGATTTTTTTTATATTTTTAGTATATACTATAAGGCTTGCCAGCCTACAATTGGGCAATGTACCTTATAAGAAAATGGCTATCAATAACGCACTAAATAAAATCACTTTATATCCATCTCGTAGTAATGTTTTCGACCGTAAAGGAAAATTGATGGTCTACAGTACACAAATGTATGACTTATCTGTTTTCCCCTATGAAATAAAAAAATTGGATACCGGACTTTTGTGTTCAATTCTGGAACTTGATATACAAACTGTAAGAGATCTTATTACGGATGCCCGTGTACGTGCGAAAAAGCGACAAAAAAACAATTCATTTAACAATTCGGCTTTGTTTTATTCAAATTTATCGAATAGACAATTCACTTTGTTGAGAGAGAACATATACAGGTTAGACGGCTTTTTCATTGAATCACGTACAGACAGACAATTTGCAACATCGACATTGTCTCATGCATTGGGCTATCTAGGAGAAGCCGACGAAGAATTAATAAAAAATGACAATTATTATCAACCCGGTGATTTGGTTGGTATAACTGGTTTAGAACGATATTATGAAAAACAAATTCGAGGAATTAAAGGGATAAAAACGGTTTGGCAAGATCGCACCTACACTGAGCGCGGAGTCGTTAAGGACACACAATTCAATTTTCCTGCAACAGCAGGCCCTGATGTCACTAGTAGCTTAGACTTTGTGTTACAAGAATACGGAAGAGCATTATTGAATGGTAAAAAAGGCAGTATTGTAGCTATTGAACCATCTTCCGGCGAGGTACTAGCATTTATAAACAATCCAGATTATGATCCTAATACTATGGTTGGAAGAGATCGTGCGAAAACCTTTAGACATCTTTTAATTGACCCTCAGAAACCGCTATATAATCGTGCCGTAAAAGGGGTTTACCCGCCCGGGTCAACATTTAAAACCGTAATGGCACTAATTGCGATGCAAGAAGGTGTTTTAACTCCTGAAACCACCCATGGCTGTGGTGGTGGGTATCGCCTCGGAAGTATACGAGTAGGATGTCACCCTCATGGAGGACCACTAGACGTTCGTGGTTCCATTCGAATTTCATGCAATAGTTACTATTGTCAGGTGTTTAGAGATATCATTGACAATCCAAAATATCGAGATGTTAAAATTGGTTATGCAGCATTGGAAAAACACCTGAGATCATTTGGACTAGGGAGTCCTCTAAATATTGATTTATTGGGTGAATCTCGCGGCAACATCCCCTCAGTTTCTCAATTAAACAAGCGTCATGGAGATCGATGGAAAAGTAGCACAATCATTTCCTTGAGTATTGGTCAAGGCGAGATACTATTAACTCCTTTACAAATGTGTAATACTGCTGCAATTCTGGCTAATAGAGGTTGGTACTACACTCCTCATTTGGTTAAAAAAATTGATGGGTTTTCAGATTCTACATGGGACAGAACATTTAAAACCAAACATTTTACGTCAGTATCTCCACATTATTTTCAATATGTAATTGATGGTATGTCAGAAGTAACGAAAGCAGGAGGAACAGCCAATGGGACTGGAATTGAAGGAATAGAAATTTGTGCAAAAACTGGAACCGCCCAAAATCCTCATGGTAAAGACCATTCAATTTACATTGCATTTGCTCCAAAAGACAATCCTAAAATTGCGATCGCAGTATTAGTTGAAAATGGTGGTTTTGGTGCCACATGGGCTGCCCCTATTGCTAATTTAATGATAGAAAAGTATTTATTGGGAAAGACAGAATCTTCAAAACCGTCTATGGAAGAACGAATATTAAAAAGTGTTATTGAATAATGCGATATAGCCCCTTAAATACAACAAACAACAAAGAGACAGTAGATGGATTAACTATTTTTCTTTACGTCGTTTTAGTTATTATTGGTTTTATTAGCATTGCAAGTGCAACATCAGATGTGAATCAAGCATTTTATAATCTGTCTGATATTGCTATTAAGCAATTAGTCTTTATTGGCGGCGCAATTTTGATCATATTCACCATTGTTTTCTCCAATGTAGTGGTGATCGATTACTTTGCGTACGGCTTTTATGCGGTTGCCATCACCCTGAATATTTTGGTTTTATTTCTTGGTCGCGAGATTTCTGGTGCGAAGTCTTGGTTTGGATTTGGCGGGTTTGGTATTCAACCAAGTGAATTCGCGAAGGTGGCCACTGCCATTGCTCTATCCAAGTTTTTAGGAACCTATGGCGTTCGGTTTCAAGGCTGGAAGAATATTGCCACGGCGTTGGGTATATTTCTGTTGCCAATGGCCATTATTTTGATTCAAAACGATACGGGTAGTGCCCTGGTTTTTTTATCGTTTTTCTTGGTACTGTACCGCGAAGGACTGCCAGGATATATCCTAATGTCGGCCGTTTGGTTGGGCATTCTGGCCATTTTTAGAATTATCAGCGAGGCTACTGGCGTATCGAGTTTCTATGGGTACGGCTTCCTGTTGGGTATTGGGTCGATTGTCGTGTTTTTTGTGCGAAAAGACCGTGGAATCGCCATATTAGTCACCACCATTGCTGTAGTATCTTCATTGTTTTACACCATCGTGGGTACATTTTATCTGAAAATCTTGCAGCAATATCAGCGTGATCGCATAGAATTGGTGTTGGGATTGAAAGAAGATGACCGGGGATTGGGATTCAATTTGAAGCAATCTAAGATTGCGATTGGTGCGGGAGAGCTTTGGGGACGTGGCTATTTAAAAGGGACACAAACGAAAATGGGATTTGTACCGGAGCAACACACCGATTTCATCTTTGATGCCATAGGAGAAGAATGGGGATTTGTTGGCAGCACCTTGTTTTTACTCATATTTTGTGGCTTGTTGGTAAGACTGGTCATCATGGCGGAACGTCAATCAACGGTATTTGGTCGGGTACTCGGTTATTCTTTGGCTTCTGTTTTGTTTTTTCACATGTCGATCAATATCGGGATGACAATGGGATTGGTTCCTACAATTGGTATCCCCCTGCCCTTCATTTCTGCTGGTGGTAGTAGTTTATGGGCATTTACCTTGTTTCTTTTTACGTTTCTGAGGGTAGATCAGGTACGGAAATAAACGCGTTTTCCGTATTATTGTACTGATGAACAACGTGCGTTTCAAACAGTTGTATGTGCGCAGTTTTACTGCTGTACTGTTGGCTTCAAGTTTATTTTCTTGTGGTGATTCCAATGACGAAAATGTAGATGTGCTATTTGAAAAAATAGAATCAGATGTCACTGGCATTGATTTCGTGAATACTGTACCCGAAAATGACACATTGAATCAATTCACCTATCACTATCTATACAACGGTTCGGGTGTAGCCATTGGGGACATCAACAACGATGGAAAAAACGATCTGTATTTTTCAGGCAATGAAAAGTCGTCTCGACTTTATCTAAATAAGGGTGATTTCAAATTTGAAGATATCACCGAAAAAAGTGGTACGGGAACCAAACAATGGATCAGTGGTGTTACGATGGTCGATGTAAACAACGACGGGTGGCTAGATATTTATGCATGTTCTTCAGGACCCAAACAGCTCAAACAATCCAAACGGAACTTATTGTTTATCAATCAAAAGGACGGCAAATTTAAAGAATCGGCCAAGGAATGGGGCGTAGATGATGGCGGTAACGCTACCTGTGCAACCTTTTTTGATTACGACAACGATGGCGATTTGGACTTCTATCTAGGCAATCATGCAGATCAGTTTTTCTCTAATATAAACACCCGTTTCACGCCCACCTTGAACATGGATGAGTTTAACCAACAGCACTTTTTCCGCAATGATGGCAATAAATTCACCGATGTTTCAGAAAAAGCGGGCGTAGTTAAAATGGGCTATTGTTTGAGTGCTGCAGCAGCGGACTACAACAATGATGGACTTACCGACTTATACGTTTGCAATGATTACCATGTACCTGACTGCTACTATATCAACAATGGCGATGGCACATTCACCGATCAGTTTGATGTAGCTTTTAAGCACTCAAGTACAAACTCCATGGGCAGCGATGTTGCGGATGTCAACAACGACGGATTCTCTGACCTGATTACAGTGGACATGCTCTCTGAAAGTCCTCGTAGATATATGTCTTTGATGGGACCAAAAGACTATGACTACACCATGGTGGGTATCAAAAATGGATACAAAAACCAATACATGAAGAACAACCTTCAAATGAATTTGGGCAATGGTCATTTTGCTGATTTGTCCTATTTGTACGGCGTTGCTAAGTCGGATTGGAGTTGGAGCCCCTTACTATCGGATTTTAACGATGATGGATTCACCGACATGTTTGTTTCCAATGGTTATTATCGCGATGTAACAAACTTAGATTTTATCCTATATCAAAGCATCGTAGAGCAGCAACAAAAACGTGGGTTGACGCATGAAGAATTACTGAAGAAATTGCCCTATGAGAAAATCCAGAATTTCTTTTTTCAAAACAACCAAGGACAGGGTTTCGTCAACAGGGCTAGCGAAGTTGGTTTAGATGATTTAACCTTGAGTACGGGATCTGCCACCGGTGATTTGGATGGTGACGGCCGCTTAGACTTGGTCGTATGCAACCAGGGACAGGTGCCTTTGGTTTACAAAAACATCCACACACAGAACCACTTTTTGAATGTGAAAGCTGAGGGCAGTGATCGCACCAACAAGTTTGGCATTGGCTGTCAATTGTTTGTATCTGATTCTGCGGGCAAATACAGAAAATTCGAAATACAACCTTCCAGGGGCTATCAGAGTTCCTCAGAGGCCATCGCACATATCGGACTTGGTGAAAATGAATCATTGTCAGAATTGGTTGTGGTTTGGCCTAACGGGAAAGCCCAAATCCTCAAAGACGTTTCATGTGACCAAACCTTGGTTGTAAAGAGTGCTGATGCCAACACAACCTGGGATAGAAATCTCGTCCGCACAGGTGATATTCCATTCTTTACTGAAAATGAAAGTGAATGGGGTTTGAATTTTAATCACGTAGAACAAGAGAATCCCGACTTCAAACGCGAACCGTTGTTGCCACATCGTTACACCACCCTAGGACCTGGTATGTCGGCAGGTGACGTAAACGGCGATGGTTTACAAGATTTATTTGTAGGTAATGCACGTGAAAGCAAAGGTTCTACCCTATTCTTACTGCAAAAAGATGGTAATTATACTGTTGCTGGATCTCAGCCATGGCAATCATTGGATGCTGACGTGATGGGTTCTTTGCTGTTCGACTGTGATGGTGATCGCGACTTGGATTTGTACGTGGCTGTGGGTGGATCTGAGTTTGAATGGCCCTCGAATAAGTACCAGCACCAACTTTATTTGAACGATGGAAAAGGTAATTTCAGTGTTGCAAAAGATCGTTTGCCCAATGTCATTAGCAGTAGTAGTTCAGTTTCATCTTCAGATTACGATAGTGATGGTGATTTAGACCTATTTGTTGCTGGTCGATTGATGCCAGGCAATTGGCCCACCCTTGAAGTTCGCAGTTACTTGTTGCAAAACAATGGCGGTAAGTTCAGGGATGTCACAGCAGCCTTGGCGCCAGACTTAGAAAATGCGGGCATGATTTGTTCGGCCATATTCAGCGATTACAATGGCGATGGGAAGCCTGACTTATTGCTCGCGGGAGAATGGATGCCGCTGATTTTCATGGAAAATACTGGGGGCAAATTCGTCAACAAAACGGGTGAAGTTGGCGATGCTTCGCTATCGGGTTGGATGAATAGCATTACCCCAACCGATATCGACAACGATGGCGATTTGGATTATATCGTTGGGAACAAAGGAAACAACAGCTTTATTCAAGCTAAAGTTGGCAGTCCAACCAAAGTATTTTGGGCAGATTTTGATGGCAATGGCCGACAGGATATCGCCATGAGTTATCACTATGGTGGGAGCGATTATCCTTTGTTCACGATGGACGAAATGGGTAAGGCCTACCCTTTCTTTATCAATAAAAAATTCACCACATACAATGACTTTGCGGGTAAAACCATGGAAGAGATTTTTGGCGCAGAGGTGTTGAAACAAAATAGTTTAACGGCCAATTACTTCTCAAACTTCGTCGCCATCAACAACGGTGGTAAATTTAGTTTTGTTGAGTTGCCGATGTGGGCGCAAGCAGGTCCTATGTTTGGTACTACCGTTTTGGATATTGATGGGAACGGTTTCGATGACATTCTTTGCACCGGCAATAACTACAACACCCGCGTACCGCATGGTCGTGATGATGCCCAACCTAGCTTCGTATTGTTCAACAATGGAGGCAGTTTCACTTATCAATCCGGTTCACGTAATGGATTGTATAACCAAGACGATGGAAAATCATTGATTTTATGTCCCGGAGCCAATGGACAAGTCAGAGCGATCATGGCTAACAACAATGGAAAACTCAGGGGTTACACTTTGTTAAACGGTAAAAACCAACCCCAAAACATCTCTTTTGTTACAGCCCCACCAATGGCAAGTTATGCCAAGGTAACTGTAAATGGATCTCTAAAAATGGTTGGTCTTAACGGCGGCACTGGTTACTTGACGGGCAATGTATCAGGTGTTTGGAAAACGAAAGGCGTCGACAAAATCGAGTTCTTTGATGTTACCGGACGCAGGTTGTAATAACTTTCAAGGTATAGTTGTATTTTAATATGTAAAACACTATTTTTGCAACCTAATTGTAAGAACATGGCTGTTACTAAACTCAAAAGAAAAGAAGCAAAAAACAGAAGCAGAATGACCAAGCGCGTTGATAACATCAAACGTTTGAAGTTGGTTACCACTATCGCTTCTCCATACAAAGGCATATCTGGAATCGTCTTGGAAGACCAAGAAAACCAATAAATGTCATTGTTTTAGATATTGAAGGCACGCATATTTGCGTGCCTTTTTTTATTAAATTCACAGCAATGAACGCAACTATGCTCAAACGCACACTACTATTTTCAATCATCGGCTTCAGTTTATTACAAAACGCTTGTCAAAAAGCCACTGAAACTGAGAACAAGATCATTCAAAACGACATTCTCTCGATTTGCAATATGGCCATTCAAAACGCCATTGTTGTTGACCACGTAGCCGCACCTGTAGGATCGCGCAGATATGTGTATGCATCAATCGCCGCCTATGAATCATTGGTGCCCTTTCATTCGAATTATCAAAGTGTAGCCCCCATGATGAATGGATTAAAAGCCACGCAATTGCCTGATACCACACAGAAATATTGTTTGGATTTGGTTGCCATGGCTGCGCATACCTATGTTAGTCAGAAATTGGTCTACAAAGAAGACAGCATCGCAAATTTCAGGAAGCGACAACTAGAATTTTACCAAGACAAAATGTCGAATAGCATGTTCGAAGCCTCGATCAGTTATGGCGATAGCGTGGGTTCACACATTGTAAAATGGTCAAAATCTGACTCATTTGCTTATTTCCGTGGACGCGAATTTTTCTTAACCAAAAACAACCCTGGTTCATGGGAACAAACACCCCCAGATTTCATGGAAGCCATCGAACCCAATTGGGGCAGAATCCGTCCGGTTTTGGTAAAATCAGTCAGAGAATTTCAATTTGATGCGCCAGAGCCATACAGTACAAACAAACAATCGCGTTTTTATGCCATCGCCAAACAGGTATACGACACAGTAAATTCAAAAGACACGAACCAACTTAAGACTGCTTGGTATTGGGATGACAATCCAAATGCATCCGTGCATTATGGTCATGCTACAATCAATGTGCTGAAGGTATCTCCTGCGGGACATTGGTTATCGATGTTTTCAACGGTGGCTCGACAAAAGAACTATTCATTGATGGAAACGGCTGATGGTATGGTTCGATTATCTTCTGCCATATTTGATGCCTTTATTACTTGTTGGCACGTGAAGTATAAAACAGATTATTTAAGACCGATCACTGCGATCCATGACTTGATCGATTCTAGCTGGAACTCTCCCATTCAAACACCCGCTTTTCCTGAGTATCCTTCAGGCCACAGCGTGGTATCAAGTGCCGCAGCCACCGTGTTAACGGCAACCTTTGGAGAATATGAGTTTACTGATAGTGCCGAATTCAAATTTGGTTTGGGCGTGAGAAAATTCAAGAATTTCAGGGAGGCTAGCAACCAAGCTTGCATGTCGCGCTTATACGGCGGCATTCACTTTATCGATGCGATAGAGAAAGGTAAGAAGTTGGGCAACGAGGTTGGAAATTACCACGTTACCCATCTTAAAACAAAACGATAAACTGCTTATTGCAATTGCGACAGACGCTTTTCGATAATCAGTAACTTATCAGAAGCGTCTGCCAATTTTTTACGCTCTACTTCTACCACCTCTGGCTTTGCATTCTGCACAAAGCGCTCATTTTCAAGCTTCTTACGAACAGATGAGATAAATCCATCGTAATACGCTTTCTCTTTATCAAGTTCTTCACGCTCTTTATCAACATCAATGGCGATGTTGAGTTCCACCCAAATTTCATTTGTCCCAACGATGATTGGCATCCCATTTTGGGGCTTGGTTGACAGGTCTGTATGAATCACCACATTGGCCAATTTCTCTACAAAATCCAACAATCCCAATATGGCTTGAGCTGTTTCTGGTACGCAAATATTCAATGCTTCTTTTGGCGACAAGCCACGGGTATTGCGTGTATTTCGGATTTCTGTTACCAGTTGCAATGCCTCAGAGGATATCAATGCATTTTTAGATGTATTATTGGCTGTTGGATACGGTGATAATACCAAGGTTTCTGCATTGCCATTGTACATCAACTGAACAATCTCCTCGGTAATAAATGGCATGTATGGGTGCAATAACGACATCAATTGATGCAATATGTCTTGCGCCTCCTTTTGGGTAGCACTTGCAATGGCTTCTCCGTATGGAGGTTTGATCGCTTCTAGGTATACCGCACAGAAATCATCCCAAATCAGTTTGTAGGTAGCCATCAAAGCGTCCGACAATCTGAATTCAGCGAACAAATGCTCTATTTCATGAAGCGCAGCATTGAGTTGCGATTCCATGAACATTTTTGCTTGGTTGGCCGCTTTGGTAGGTGCTTGGTCGTGCGTTTCCCAACCTTGAATCAACCTGAAGGCATTCCAAATTTTGTTACAGAAATTCCGTCCTTGTTCGATTTGCGTTTCATCAAAGAGAATATCATTGCCGGCAGGTGAACAAAGCAACAGGCCCATCCGCACTGAATCTGCTCCAAATTTCTCAATAAGCTCAAGTGCATCGGGACTATTGCCCAATGACTTACTCATTTTACGTCTGAGTTTATCGCGAATCAAACCGGTAAAGTATACGTTCTTGAAAGGCATTTTACCTTCAAATTCGTAACCCGCCATGATCATACGCGCCACCCAGAAAAACAAAATATCCGGACCGGTTACAAGGTCGTTCGTAGGATAATAGTAATTGAGTTCGGTTTTGTCGGCCTGCTCTCCTATTCCATCAAAAACAGAAATTGGCCACAACCAAGAACTAAACCAAGTATCCAATACATCTGGATCTTGATTGATATCAGCCGTTGTTACAGTGATAGACTTTTTCGCAAATTCAACCACCGCTTCTTCAGCCGTTTTTGCCACTACCCATTCACCATTGGTTGCATACCAAGCCGGGATACGATGACCCCACCATAACTGACGAGAAATGTTCCAATCTTTGACATTTTCCATCCAATGGCGATAGGTGTTTTTCAATTTAGCAGGATAGAAATTAATTTCATCGTTCATTACAGATGAAAGCACTTCTGGATTCTTTTTCATAAAATCCTGCATATTCATGAACCACTGGGTGCTAATTCTTGGCTCAACTACGGCATCGGTTCGCTCGCTGTATCCAACGTTGTGAATGTAATTTTCTTGTTTCGACAACAAATTGGCTTCCTTCAAGGCCTTCACCCATTGTTTACGTGCTACAAATCTGTCTTGTCCCACGAACAATTCGCCTGCTTCAGAGATTGTACCATCGGCATTCAATGTATCAATCACGGGCAAATTATACTTTAGCCCAATGTTGTAGTCATTGATGTCGTGTGCGGGGGTTACTTTCAAAACACCTGTACCAAACTCAATGTCAATATAGTCATCTGCAATGATTGTCACTTCCCTATTTATTAAGGGAACCATTACTTTTTTGCCAATCAAATTTTGGTATCGTTCATCATTGGGATTCACACATACGGCCACATCACCGGCAATGGTTTCGGGTCGCGCAGTAGCCACCATCAATTCACCATCGAAGTCTACCCCTTTATAAATTACATAAAAGAGTTGATCTGGCGTTTCTTTAAAAATCACTTCCTCGTCGCTCAACGTTGTTTGTCCCGCCGGATCCCAGTTCACCATTTTGGTGCCGCGATAAATCAATCCCTTTTTGAACAAATCAACAAAAACATCAACCACCGCTTCATACAAACTGGGCTCCATGGTAAACCTGGTACGATCCCAATCGCAACTTGCACCCAGCTTTTGCAATTGCTGCAAAATGATTCCCCCATATTTTTCTTTCCACTCAAAGGCATGACCAAGGAATTCTTCCCTTGTAAGACTGGATTTGGGGATTCCCTTTTCAGCCAACAATTTTACAACCTTTGCTTCTGTAGCGATACTGGCATGATCTGTACCAGGGACCCAACAAGCGTTGAATCCTTGCTTACGCGCTTTGCGTATCAATACATCTTGAATGGTATTGTTCAACATATGTCCCATATGCAAAACACCCGTAACGTTTGGCGGCGGGATTACGATGGTATAAGCAGGACGTTCATCGGGAACTGAACGGAAGTACTTTTGGCTCAACCAGTGTTGGTACCATTTATTCTCAATATCGGAGGGGTTGTATTTGGCGGAAATTTCCATTGTTGCAAAATTACGATTTTCGTTTTGTGTTTTGGGTTGATATCAAATAAAAAGGCCACTCCAAAGAGTGGCCTTTTTTATGAATTTGTTTGTGATTAAACTCCTACATCGTGGTGGGCCGACTCTTCCAAATATGGATGATTGACTGCCACCAATCCTCTTTTGGTCAAAGCGGTAAACACCCAATAGGTAAAGATACCAGCGAATAACAAGAAGAATCCCAATTCCATGAATCCAAATTGCATTCCTGAACCAAACACACCAGGAAATACCATCAACCATACATCATGGTAGTGACCCAAAATCATGATTGAACCAATGATTGCCAAAACGTAGCGGTTTCTCTTTGCTGAACGCATCAACAATCCCAAGAAAGGAATACAGAAACACATGGCAAAGTTCAACAAGAAATTGAATTTGTAGTTTTCAAAGCGAATCTGGTAATAAGCCATTTCTTCTGGAATCTGTGCATACCAAATCAACAAGTACTGAGACAACCACAAGTAAGCCCAGAATACGGTGAAGGCAAACATGAATTTACCTAAATCGTGCATATGTTCATTGGTAACGAATCCCAAATAACCTTCTTTCTTGATATAAGCCACGAAGAAAGCCATGATGGTAATCATAGTAACCCAATGAGTCACAAAATTGTAGAATCCAAAAATGGTAGAGTACCAATGTGCGTCAACCGACATGATCAACAACCAAGCGATCACAGAAATGGTAAAACCAAAAATCACTGCGAACGCTGCACTGAAACGAACTGATTTTCTAAAGAAAGTCACATCGCCTTTGGTTGCATTGTCTTCGGCAGCTGACAAAGAACGCAATTTGCGCATCAATACGTACCAAATCACAACCAGTACACTTGGAAACACAAACAACATGGTTGAGTTCAAGAAACCTGATTTACCCACCAAAATTGGATCGTAACCAGCATCACTCGGCTTCAAGCCCAAATGTTCGTAATGTGCCCAATGGTAGATATCGTTTTTGCCCATTAACAAGGCGATCAACAATACCACAAAAGGTACAGGAATGAAAGTCATGATGGCTTCAGGAATGCGCTTGATACCAACCGACCAACCTGCGTTGGCAATGTATTGAATGGCATACCACATTAAGGCTACCAAAGAAATCATTAAGAAGAAGTACCCTACAATCATCAAGTTAGCCCAAATACGAGTATTTACTGGCTTATCCAATGGATGGAATTCCATACGTGGACCGAATGCCTCATTCGGAACATTTCCATGCTCTTCATGAGCAGCTGCAGCTGCATGTCCCTCACCATGATGCGCTCCTTCATGAGCAGCTACTTCAGTTTTTGCGCTATGTGACTCTTCGTGACCGCCCAAATTAGCAATACCAAGACCTGCAAAGATCAATCCCAAAACCATCAAGATCATTGAGAATCGCTTCGCCTTCGGAGAGAATACAAACTGCTCCTGTTTAACTTCAATATGATGTCCGTGTCCCATTGTAATTTACTTATTTAGTGGTGGCTGTAGAATCCGCAGCTGCAGTTTCTACTGACGCTACTGACTGGTTGCTCAAGAATTTAACATACTTAATCACTTTCCAACGATCTTTTGGTGACAACACAGAGGCATGACTACCCATGTTGTTCTTACCGTAGGTCAAAGTGTGATAGATTTTGCCTTCGGGCAAGGTTTTGATGTACTCATCGGTATACGCTTTCCAAGCTGGTTTCAACGTAGATACTTTTTTGAATACTTCACCATCATTGGCACCGTTTGCACCATGGCAAGGAGTACAGTAGATATTGTACAAATATTTACCACGTCCATCTTCCAATGTAGCTTCAGCGGGCGCTACCAAAGCAGCAGATGCTTCATAACCTTCTCCTGAATTTTCCAAATTGTATTTGTAATCCAATTTGCCGTAAGCTACGGTACCAGCAACCGGTTCGCGCATGTTCATACCATAAGGATTGATGGTATGGCTATCACCTTGGTTATAGGCCTCATACCCTTTTGAATAATACATATCAGGTGCATATTCCCAACCAGGGTTATTTCCACGACTTACACAACCACTCATTAAAGCAGTAGCGGCAATCGATCCGAACAAGATATAAATTTTGTTGTTCATTGTTATTCTACAATTAAAGTACGGTTTGAACGCCGTTGTGAAACTCGCGCAATTCAACAGCACCATGATTTTTCATCATGTTGAAGACTGCTTTTTCATCCATTCCATCATTGGTTTCAATGACCATTACCATGCGGTCATCGGTTTGACGGATATCCAACAATTCATTTTTAATGCCGTGAACCAAACGGTTTCTCCAGAAGAAGAAGAACGACATACCAAATGCAGTACACAATACAGTACCTTCAAACATCACTGGCGCCCAGCTAGGTGTGAAACGTACAGGCTTGTTACCAATGTTCATGGGCCAATCGTGTACGTACATGTACCAAATCATGGTAGTCATTAATGTCAAGCCAGTTACTGCGCAGAAAAATGCGATACGAGCCAATTTGCTTCGACGTGCACCAATAATACGATCCAAACCGTGAACTGGGTATGGCGTGTAAACATCGTGAATGTGAACACCAGCATGTGCAATTTCTGATGCACCGGCCATCAATTGGTCTTCATCTTCCCATACTCCGATCAACATCTTGTTGCGGTCGCGTAGGCTAAGTTTTTTATCTAAAATTCCCATTATGGTAATCTTTAAAGGTTGTTATTATTCGCGGTTGCGAAGGATTGATTTAACTTCTGCCATGTTGATTACAGGCAAGAATTTGGCAAACAAGAAGAAGCAAGTGAAGAAGATACCGAAAGTTCCCAAGAACAATCCAATCTCTGTCAACGAACCTGAGTACATTACCCAACTCGATGGCAAGTAGTCTCTGTGCAATGAGGTTACAATGATTACAAAACGCTCAAACCACATACCTACGTTTACAACAATACTCATGATAAAGATAAACCAAGGTGTAGTACGAGCCCAACGGAACCAGAACACCTGAGGTGCAATCAAGTTACAAGTCATCATACTCCAATATGCCCACCAGTAAGGACCGAACATACGGTTTGTGAACGCATACTGCTCATAAATATTACCTGAATACCAAGCGATAAAGAACTCCGTCAAGTAAGCAATACCTACAATGGTACCCGTTACCATGATGATCTTTGTCATCGCATCTAAGTGTCCGATAGTAATGTAGTTCTCATAGTTCATCACTTTACGTGCTACAACCAACAAAGTAGCCACCATACCGAAACCAGAGAAAATCGCACCGGCAACGAAGTAAGGAGGAAAAATGGTTGTGTGCCATCCAGGAATCACTGAGGTCGCGAAATCCGTAGATACGATCGTGTGAACTGACAATACCAAAGGTGTACTCAAACCTGCCAAAATCAATGAAATCAATTCATAACGAGCCCAAGTGCGGGTAGAACCTGTCCAACCCATTGAGAAGAAACCATACATGGTCTTACCCAATTTCGACTTCACTTTGTCGCGGATGGTTGCAATATCAGGAATCAAACCAATGTACCAGAACAACAACGATACGCTGAAGTAGGTAGAGATCGCAAATACGTCCCACAACAAAGGCGAGTTGAAGTTCACCCACAAAGAACCAAATCCGTTTGGCAAAGGCAAAGCCCAGTAACCAACCCAAACCCGACCCATGTGAAACACAGGGAACATCGCTGCACAAATAACCGCGAAAATGGTCATCGCCTCAGCAGAACGGTTGATACTCATACGCCACTTCTGACGGAATAACAACAATACAGCAGAGATCAAAGTACCCGCGTGACCGATACCTACCCAAAATACGAAGTTGGTGATATCCCAACCCCACATTACTGATTTGTTGATGTTCCAAACACCAATACCGGTGAACAAAGTGTACAACAAGCTCACCCCAAAAATTCCCAAGAATATCAAGGACAATGTAAAGCCCACCTTCCATGCGGTAGAGGGATTGTTCAAAATAGGTCTTGCAATGTCTCGCGTAACGTCAGAAGCCGTTTTATCGCCAGTTACAAGTCTGTCTCTAATGATTGAATCGTGTATCATTCGAATATTTTTTGGGTGAATTAAATTGAATCGTTGTTACGAATTTTGG
>JACCDP010231555.1_pt1 | contig 19345 bp, 20 predicted proteins | sample 7445841 | NCBI WGS metagenome assembly JACCDP01 (sample SAMN15323441, study PRJNA562643) | freshwater metagenome | isolation source: river surface water | place: USA:Blue River Watershed | collected 2017-08-17
AACCAAAACTTACCCATGATAATTGAGGATTCCATTCGTTTTCGAACCAATGGGAAAGACCAATACGTAAAATTAGCTGTTTGGGGTCAAGATGCCTATTTTCACTACAAGGATTTAAATGAAGGAACTTGGCCCAATGATAAACCCCATGTAATTTATGGATATGCAGCCGTCGATTCGGCCAAAAGCTTAACCATTCCAGCAGGCACCAATATTTATTTACATAAAAATGCGCTTCTTTACGTTTACAAAGGAGCACTTCAAGTTCAAGGAATGCTCAACAATGAGGTGGTGTTTCAGGGAGACCGCTTAGAGCCGGTTTACGACGATGTTCCTGGACAATATTACGGAATCTATTTTCATGAAGCTTTGCCTTCCAGCATTGATTATGCAATCCTTAAAAATGGAACCGCAGGAATACATCTGTATCATGAAGACCCTTCCAACACAGGCTACACCCTGCAACTCAACAATACGAGGATTTATAATATGTCGAGATACGGTGTTTTCATATATGCTGGCGCTAAAGTTCGAGCTGAAAATTGCATAATTTCTCGCAATGAAACCCATGCCTTACTGGTTTTAGAGGGCGGTGATTTTAATTTCAATCATTGTAATTTATTAGGCTATGGATCGGCCAAAGGGCCTGCTGTTGGAATCAGCAACTATTACTCAAATCCATTCACTGGAATTACCAACGTCGGTTCAATTCACGAAGGAAATTTAACCAATTGTGTTGTATACGGCAACCCTGATTTCAATCTGGTGTTGGATACACTTCAGATGAACGGGGTTACCTTGAACTTTCAGGTCTCCAATTGCTTGATTCGAAGTGATTCTGTATTTACAGACCCTTTCTACAGCAACGTACAATGGAATCAAAATCCCTTGTTTGAAAATACCGCTCAAGGCGACTTTATCTTTTTACCGAATTCACCATTGAATGGCACAGGTATCAATACGGGTGTGAGCATCGATATATTTGGAAATCCTCGTCAAAATCCACCGGATATAGGTGCCGTTGAGCTATAAAAAAAGGCTGCATTACTGCAGCCTTCCCTTAAAACAAGGGTCTCATTATGCGTTGGCATTCATGTTATCAAGGACATCCATAACGCTTTTAACCGCCTCAGCAGATTCTGCCAACAAGGCCTTCTCCGCGCTATTCAACTGCAATTCGATGATTTTCTCTATACCGTTCTTCCCAAGAATTACAGGAACCCCAAGGTAAATATCGTTCATTCCGTATTCTCCTTGCAACCAAGCACATACGGGGAAAATTCTCTTTTGATCACGAACAATAGCTTCTACCATTTGAGCCGCTGCTGCCCCGGGAGCATACCACGCGGAGGTACCCAATAATTTAACAATTTCCCCTCCTCCAAACTTCGTTCGTTCGATGATTTCATTCAATTTATCTTCAGCAATCAATTCGGTAACAGGAATTCCTGAAACCGTAGTGTATCGCGGTAGTGGCACCATGGTGTCACCATGCCCCCCCATCAACACCGCTTGAATATCCTTGGGAGAAACGTTCAGTTCTGTTGCTAAAAATGCACGATATCTTGCCGTATCCAAAATACCAGCCATACCAAAGACTTTCTTAGAATCAGTTTTAGCATGTAAATAAGCGCAATAGGTCATTACATCCAAAGGATTGGAAACAACTATAATGATGGCATTGGGAGAATATTTTATAATGTTTTCGGTAACTGTTTTAACAATTCCTGCATTGGTAGCAATTAAATCATCCCGAGACATACCTGGTTTACGCGGTAAGCCTGAAGTAATGACCACTACTTCAGAATCTTTAGTCATTGCATAGTCATTGGTAGAGCCAATGGTTCGAGCGTCGTATTGGTTAATAGGAGCTGTTTGCCAAATATCCAATGCTTTGCCTTCAGCAAAACCCTCTTTGATATCCAACAAAACGATTTCATTGGCTATTTCTCTTGTGGCCAATACATCTGCACAGGTTGCACCAACATTTCCTGCACCAACAACGGTAATTTTCATGAATTAATGGTTTTTGTTAATTTTTTGATTGCCTTGCGAATTTACAATAAGTCCTTTAATTTTAGGAAAAATTGTTAAAGTTTCAAAGAAAATAATTGAAGCGAAGCAACGCAAAAAGTAGACCGAACGTAAAGCAACTAAAACCTTGGAGAACTTAAAAGAACTTGTTGAGGCGTGCATTAGAAAGGAGAGAAAGGCCCAACACCGTTTTTTTGAGCTCTATTATGGTAAAATGATGTCGGTTTGCTTACGATACATCAAAGACCGTGATAGCGCACAGGAAGTTCTGCAAGACGGGTTTATAAAGGTCTTTGACAAATTGGATTTATTTGATTTTCGAGGTTCAATCGAAGGTTGGATGCGTAGAATTTTTTCGAATACGGCCATTGATGCCATTCGAAAAGCTAAGCGAAATCCGTTTTTATCGGAAAACGATAACGACTTCAAGGAACCTGGGGTAAATCAAATGGAAGAAAAAGAAGATTTAGAGACCCTTCAATTGTCGTATCAAAAGGCCATGGACAGTGTGGATCAACTCTCCCCTGCTTATCGAACGGTTTTTAATCTCTATGTATTTGAAGAATATTCGCACAAAGAAATTGCGGAAATATTAGGAATCAGTGAAGGTACTTCCAAATCCAATTTAGCCAAGGCAAGAATGAACTTGCAAAAAATGTTAGAAAAGAAAAATGTATATAATGTCTAAAAACCATGAGTAACATAGACGATCTGTTTAAAAAAGCCATCAATTCCCAGAGCGAGCCTTATAATCCCGCCGCGTGGGAAAAGATATCCAAGAAATTAGACGCTGGAATTCCGGCGCGCAAAAACCCATTTCTTAAATGGGGATTACCAAGTGTAGCGGTCCTTGTTGGAGCTGCCGCAACTTGGTATTATTCCACCGGAAGTTCCATTGAAGCCTCTGATCCCGTTGTAGCTAAGGAAAATAACAAAACGGAGCAAGTTGCCCAAAACAAGGAGAAAAAGCAAGAAAGTAGTGAAGTTTCAACACCTGAAAAAACTGAGCAGAATCGTCGAAACGATGTGAAAAATGTGCAATCTTCCTTCTTACCGGTATTCGAACAAGAAAAACTTGCGACAGAAACCACTGAAACGAAGATCGCCCAAACCAAAGATCCAAGTTCAGCGGCAACAGTGTTACTTCAACCTACCAAAACGGGAAAAATTGAACAAGAACCTATCCAACATGACGATCCTAAACGATTGGAGAGCTTTACCGCCCTCACACTGCCCTCCTGTGAAAACGAGAGTATGGACGTCCAGAACTCCAATGCATTCGGTATCGTACTTCGCTCTAAAGACTACGAGGTGAAAATATCTGCTAACTCCTCGAAAAAAGTAAAACTATCCGAAGGCAACTATGAAATTATAGATGCCGTTTCAGGGGTTTCCTTGCAAAACCATTCGGTAACTGGTGTTTCCAATACCGAGGTTGTTGTTGGAGATCTATATTACAGCGCAGGCCTTCCATACCGTCATGCGTCGATCAAAACAGAAAATACCATTATGGCAATTTCTGCTCAAGGAACCCAAGTTACCTGCTGTAACAAGGAACTTGAAATGTTGTCTTTTACTAAAGGGAATTATGCACTCAATATTGAAATAATCTCGGAAAACGGATGCCGAAGAAAATCAATTGAAACTTTTTATGTTTCCGAAGATTATAATTTACTGGCAGTGAATGCCTTCGAACCCTTATCGCAAGATTCTCGAAAAAGCACTTTCATTCCTTTTGCGCTAACGCAACGAGAAACACCATTCCGAATGATTATTATAGATCCAAGCGATGGTGGGATTGTTTATGAAACAACGGACGCGCTACTTCCTTGGGACGGCATCGATAAGCGGACCGGAAAGTTAGCGGATACGAACAAAGCCTACGTGTGGAAAGTCAACTTATCGAAACCCGAACCCGGGGAAAAAGTAGACTACATGGGTACCGTTGTCCGAATGTAAGAAATACCTCTCCAGAATATATGAAATAAGGATAATTCCAAAGAATTATCCTTATTTTTGTTTAGAGCCAAATTGTTTAATGCAGGTAATCCAACGCCTTCCAATCCATTTATCGAACCAAATTGCCGCGGGTGAAGTAGTGCAACGTCCAGCTTCCGTTGTTAAAGAATTATTAGAGAATTCAATAGATGCTGGTGCGACTGAAATTTTCGTAAGCATCCGCGATGGAGGACGAACCTTGATTTCAATTATGGACAACGGTACCGGAATGAACGAAAAGGATGCGGTGATGTGTTTTGAACGCCATGCCACTAGCAAATTAAGCTCAATCGATGATTTATTTCGCCTAGATACTATGGGGTTTAGGGGGGAGGCTTTGGCCTCGATTGGTGCAGTAGCACAAGTAGAAATGAAAACCAAAACCGCTGAATCACCGACCGGTATTCAATTGCGATTTGAAGGTGGATCACTCATAACAAAAGAAGAGGTTGTTTGCGCCAAAGGAACGTTAATTGAGGTTAAAAATTTGTTTTATAATATTCCTGCTCGCAGAAATTTCCTCAAGTCCGATGCTATAGAATTCAATCACATTGAGGACGCTTTTTTATACCTTGCGCTAGCCCATCCCGAAGTCTCTTTTACCCTGCACAATCAGCAACAACCGCTGTATAATTTGGATGCTTCAAATTTTAAACGGCGAATTTCAGAAATACTCGGAAAAGGTGGAGCGGATAAAATTTTTCCGATCGAATCAGAAACCGATATTGTAAATATCCATGGTTTTCTCGGCAAACCAGAAACCGCGAAAAAAACACGAGGCCATCAATACTTCTTTGTTAACCGAAGGTATTTCAAAAGCAGCTACTTCCATCATGCTGTTCAAACGGCATTCGAAGGATTAATTCCTGAAAAAACATATCCTATTTATTTCATATTTCTCGAAATTAATCCAGAAAAAATCGATGTAAATATTCACCCGACAAAAACAGAAATTAAATTCGACGAAGAGCGTTTTATTTATTCGTTATTACTAAGTACGATTCGACAATCTTTGGGTAAATTCAATCTTATGCCGAGCCTAGATTTCGAAGTTGAAACGGCATTCGATTTACCATCTAGTTTCCGAAATCAACCGGTTTCTCCACCGACTATTCATGTGGATCCTCATTTCAATCCATTTACAAAAAACGCTACAAAAGATAAGTCGTTCAGTCCCGCCATTCAACAAGCAGGTTTCGGCATGAATGCAAATCTGGAAAATCAATGGAAGGAATTTTATGAAATACAAAAAGAATTACCGAAAGAACAGCCTTTTCCTGAAATGAACATCCATGCGAATACCGAATTTATTCATTCCGGAAAATACCTTATAGCTCCGATTCGCTCAGGATTTCTAATTATTCATGTTAAACGCGCATTGGAGCGCATCTTGTACGATCAGAGTATAGCAAACTTTATAAAACAACCTTTGAATGTCCAAATGCTCTTGTTTCCCATCGAAAAAAAACTCGAGTTACAAGAAATTCGGTTATTTAAAAGCCACTTAAAGTTATTGGAACAATTAGGCTTTAACTTGGAAATCATCGAATCCATGCTGTTGATTAAGGGAGCTCCCGAAATGCTGCCAGAGGATGCCGTTGTAGCGTGCCTTGATTCCTTAATTCAAAAACTTGAGGTACAAGATCAGACCCAAGAAGACATAGCCCATAGCATGATGGCAGAAATGGTCAAATCAACGGCAAAAAACTATCAAATAAGCAATAAAAGTGAAATCCAACAACTAGTTGAACAATTGTTCCAATGCCGAGAACATGAGGTTAGTCCGAGCCAACAGAAAATTATTAGCATACTACGCCACGAAGATTTAAACCAATTTTTACTTTAAACTATGTTTAATAATATCCCCCAGGTTACTAAAAACCTGCTTATAATTAATATACTCGTATTTCTTGCCACCCTTTATTTTCAAACGAAGGGAATGGATTTAAATGCCATCTTAGGAGCGCATTATGTAAACTCACCGTTGTTCCAGCCATTTCAAGTCGTCACTCACTTTTTTGCCCACGATGGATTTTTCCATTTGTTCTTCAATATGTGGATGTTTGTCATTTTAGGAGGGTATCTCGAGCGCAGGTGGGGAGCAAAACGCTTCTTTAATTTTTATCTTTTATGCGGTTTAGGGGCATTTGGTTTGTACAATATCATAGGGGTATACGAAATTGAAATGCTCAAAAATAGCCTGGACAATGTCCATTATTCCATCAACGGGATAGACTATCTATTGAATCTAAATGATATAAACGATACATTAAGAGAGGGAAAATACTCTCCATTTTATTTAGAGAATATTCCGGCATACGAGGAATACGTGAATAAATCCCTCACTCCTATGGTTGGGGCTTCAGGAGCAGTTTTCGGCGTAATGGCGGCATTCGCATTGCTCTTACCAAACGCTGAATTCATGCTCTACTTCGCTATTCCTGTAAAAGCGAAATACTTAGTTGGAGCTTACTTTTTATTTGAAGTTTATATGGCCTTCCAAAACCAACAAGGCGATAATGTTGCTCACTTAGCACACGTAGGAGGAGCCATTGTGGGTGCGATTATGGTATTAATATGGAGAAAAACAGATCGAACGAATTTCTATTAAATTTACCTTGGGTTTCATTTTATGTTCGCCATGAACCAACCAATTAAACAGAGTCCAGTAACGTTAAAATTAATCATTACGAACGTTGTTGTTTTTGTTTTCGCTTTAATCTACCGTGGATTAATCAAAGATCATGAATGGAATACTCCCATTGAGCATTTTATTGGGTTCTCTTCCCGTTTCGAGCAAGTAATTCAATATCCTTGGACCGTTATTAGTGCGGTTTTTTTTCATGTTCGTCTTGAGCATTTAATATACAACTTGTTGTTTCTATTTTTCGCAGGATCTCTTTTCGAACAACTTTTTAGTGGACGAAAATTATTGATGCTCTACCTGTTTGCGGGTATATTTGGCAACTTAACGCAGCTTTTAGCTGCCGTTATCGCTCCAGATATTTTCCCTATAGGACCTGTTTTTGGGGCAAGCGGTGCGATTATGGGTATTTTTATTGCCATTGCCGTTTATCGCCCCCAACTACCTGTATTAATTTTCGGTATGTTTTCCCTTCCAATTTATGCCTTAGCCCTGTTTTTTTTGATTATAGACCTCATTGGAATTGGTGGAAATGGTGGAACCGCCCACATGGCACATCTTGGAGGGTCTTTGATTGGTGCTCTAACCATGATACGAAAAAAAGGGAATATTGGAATCTGGAACCACATACCATGGTTTTCGGGTCATGGTAAAGATGTATTAAGGAATTCGAAAACCCGGTTTAAAACAGATGAGGAATACAATGCTACAAAACACGATGCAGAGGCCAGGACTGATGCCATTTTAGATAAAATTAGCCGGTCAGGATACGAATCTTTGTCGCGTGAAGAAAAAGAATTTCTTTTTAAACAGGGTAAAGAATGAAAGTTTTGTGGTGGGTGGTCTTTTTACTTCTAGGGCTTAGCGCTTCGTTGTTATTTATTTCCTACGCAACACCCTACTTTCACCCCGAAACCTTGCCTATTCTCCCATTTATTGGTCTGTTCTATCCTGTGTGGCTGTTGTTAACTACGATACTTACACCTATCGCCATATGGAAAAAAAAAGCCGTAGGATATGTAGGATTGTTCATTTTAATCGTCGGGATAAAATCCCATCTAAAAGTAATTGGACTGCATTTTTTTACCCCTAAACCTGCGGAAAATGCCATCAAAATTATGAGTTACAATGTTCGTTTGTTTGGTTTGTACGATGAAAACGCACTTGAAAGGCGTAATAACATATTCGAATTCCTTCGCAAAGAAAATCCCGACATAGCCTGTTTTCAAGAATTTTACCACCAAGACCAGCCTACATCCTTTGAAACCTTAGATTCGATACGTAGTATTTTAAAATCCGTAGACGATCATCAAAGAAGTGCCTATAACAAAATAGGACATCGAAATTTCGGTATTGCTATTTTCTCAAAATATCCAATGATCGCACGAGGCGACGTCATGTTTGAAAATCAAGGATTAATGGATTTTAATTACTGCATTTTTGCCGATATCGTAAAAAACCAGGATACTTTTCGCGTGTACAATGTGCATCTTCAATCCATTCGACTCAGTGAACCCGGAAAAAAAGAGCATCCATCCTTGATGGATCGTTTGGAGCTGGGTTATTCCAAAATGAAACAAGCCTACAGTAAACGATCGAAACAAGCAGAAAGAGTAATTAACCACATGAAAACTTCTCCTTACCCCATTGTATTATGCGGCGACTTTAACGACACGCCAATGTCCTATACTTACCATCAGTTTAACAAGCGATTAAACGACGCATTTTTGGTGTCTGGATTAGGTTTTGGAAGTACTTTCATTGGTTCAATACCTGCCGGACGGATTGATTATATTTTCCACTCTGAAGGTATCGAATCCTCTGGTTTTAATGCACATAATGTGGAGTACTCTGACCACAAACCGATAAGCTGCAATATATCTATTCGAAAAAACTGAATGCGTCATCTGTTAATCATTGATTTTGGAAGTTTAAAAACACCACTAATTGAGGAAATGGTGTATGAATTTGCCGATTATACCACCGTTCCGTTCCATGCATTGGACTCAACGACTATAAAAAAATTCGATGGATTTATTTTAAGCGGCGCCCCTATATTAATTACTGAACAGGACATTTCCGATTATTTAGAAGGTTTGTCTTGGATAAAGACCACCGAAAAGCCGGTACTCGGCATTTGCTTTGGACATCAAATTTTAGGGTTATTATACCATGCCGATGCAGCAAGGATGAAAGAATGCCGCTCCATGAATGAGATTGAACAATTTGTAGAATGTCCTATTTTGAATCGATTACCTCAGGTTTTCGAAATGCAAGAGGACCATTGTGAAAGCATTTCGATTCCGGAAGAATTTGAACTCGTTGCAAATTCCGACGAATGCATCAACGAAGTGATGCAACATAAGCACAAAGCTCTTTACGGAGTCCAATTCCATCCAGAATCTTCTGGAAACTTAGGGGCAATACTTTTCGAAAATTTTATTGAGCTTTGTTAGAAATTACCTGGCAATATTTTCTAATTTCTTTACATCTATGACCGTTATTTTACGCGTCTCAGTTGCGATGACGCCCTCATCTTTAAATTCCTTTAATAAGCGTATTAGGGTTTCCGTGGCTGTACCCACAAAATTTGCTAAATCTTCTCGTGAAAGATTTATAGGTTCATTCTTATAAACATCGATTAAGATCATTAAGATGAACGCTAAACGTTGTCGAACTGATTTTTGAGCCATATTGGTGATGAACTCCGCTTGATCTGTTAATTCCGTTGAAAGTTCCTTAATAATTCCATTTCTCAAGATGGAATTATCGTCCATCAAGGAAACAAAGTCGTCTTTGGAAACGAAGCAAATATTGCTTTCTTCTAAGGTTTGAGCAGACACTTTGTACGCATCTTGGGCAAGCATAGATCGAAAACCAAGTAAGTCACCGGATGAAGCAATTTGTATTATTTGTTCTTTTCCATCATCGCCCGTTTTATAAACCTTTACCTTTCCCTCGTTAATGCAAAAAACACCTCGTGGCATTGAACCTTCTACGAACAAATTTTGGCCCTTTTTATAATAATTACATTTCTTCTGAGCATCCAAATACTCTTTTTGTTCGGATTCTAAGGAAGCGAAAAGATTACCCTTAGATTTAGGGCAATTTTCGCAGGTGACACTTCTAAAATTTTGTTGCAAAATATGGTATAAAAACAAACATCAAACAAAAAAGGCTATTCCAAGAATAGCCTTTTCAAGTTCATATAAATCCATTAATACTTTATGAATTTCACAGATTGGCTTTCCTTGCCGGAAACCAACTTAATGATATAAGTACCTGTTGGTAAATCATCTGCCTCAATGAATAATTCATTTTTTCCAGCCGACAAATTGGCTTTTTCAAAAGACTTAACCAAACGACCTGTAATAGAATATACTCCTACCTGCACGCTTCCTGCTTTGCTAAGTTCGAAGGAAAGCGTAGTATTGCCGGTAGATGGGTTCGGGTAGGTAATCATTTTGGCTAAAGCACTTGGTTTCTTATCTCCATTGCTCTGCCCTAATCCTAGATAGGCGGAAGTTTTCCAAATTCCTCGGCCATAAGTTCCAATATAGATTTCACCAGGTCTATTATTTCCTTCTTGAAAGGTTCTCCAACTTTGACGTACCTCAACTACAGGAGTGCCTTCAAAACCTGTTGAAGCATTATCCCACGATACACCTCCATTTTCGGTGACGAACACTCCTTCTGACGTTCCTACAACAATAATATTTGGATCATCGCGATCAATAATACCGTCGTAGCATCCTGGTTGACCGCCTTGAATGATTGCAGGTAAGGCTGTGAATGTTGGTGCTCCCGAAGTTGCATTTAACGACCTTCTGTTCACCCCATTGAAACCAGCAAAAACTACGATATCGTCAGCATCGGAAGGATTAACTGCGATACCTTCATAACTTGTGGTTGCTATCTTCGTTGCTGTGGTAAATGTTGGAGTGGTCGCTTGAGCACCCGTTCCTACATAACCTACCTTCGCTACGAAGTTCGGATCACTCGAATAAACACTTCCTAACCCATCGATACGCCAAATGCCATTCGATGCAGAGACATAACAATGCTCTAGGTCTCTGGAAAATTCAACATCCACTGAACCGTTCCCAACACCAATTCCTCTAGCTACACAAACCCACTGAGGGTTAGTAACTGACAAACGCATGGCATTTCTTGTTCCCCAAAGCTCACCACCGTTTGCGTTAACAAAAACCAGGAACCATGATTGAAAAGGGTCTGCAACACGCAAGGTGTCCCAAGCCACATTATAAATTACCGTGTCACCTCCCATTGAAACAACTTCGCCGGTTGCAGCATTTTGACCGTAATTCACTCCACCTACCGTTAGAGCTGGATTATAATGAAGGGTATCGTCAAAGTAATAATTCGACGTTGCGAAAAAGCTAATGGAATCTCCTGATGCTAAAGACGGTATTCGAATTAAATCGCCCACTTCATAGTTTTTCGTAGCAATATACGTTACAGAGTCCTTTGAGTTTGGATCAAAATACTCGGCTAAAAACACTTCAGTATGAAACGGGTGATTTGGACTTCCATCCGTACCAGGAGGATCGTAAGAACCCGGTAAATTCGGTTCGAAAGACGACCACGTATTTCCCTTGTCGCCAGAGCGCGAAATATTATTGTAATAAATAGTCGAAATCATAACCGCTGGGTTGAAATACGAAATTTCACATTCAAAACCATCGCCACCGCCTACCTGACGGAATTCTTGATAGGTTGACAACGTATGATTGTTATACAAAGTACCATTGTCTTGAGTTCCTCCCATTACTGCTCCATCTCGGTCGAAAGCAATACCATAAAATTGAGTTACGTTATACCCTCGATTGGCAACAAACCATGTGCTTCCATAATCTGTTGTAATACTGACCCCTCCATCGTTTCCTGCATAAAAGCGATTGTTGGCATCCCATTTCATTTCATGGTTGTCTGCATGGACATAAATAGAGGATTGAGGTGCTACTGACCAAAGGGAAATTTTCTGAAAACCACCCGACGGTGGGTTATTAACGGTTTGCTTCCATCGCCAGATATCAATACCTCCGATCAGAATCTGTTCCGGATCGTTGGGAACAACCGTTACAATTGAATTGTAAGTTCCTTGGTCTCTGTAAATATCGAATTCGCTTGGAGGTGCAGAAGCCCCTACGAATTGTGTCCATGTTTGACCGTTATCATGCGAAACGTGCATACTCATGAGGTTTGAATTGGTACGAACGGCATACAAGGAATATTTGTTCGAACCATTTTTTATGGCCGAAACGGCATATTCTATCCTGGGCGAGCTTGAAGGAACGAGGTTGTTCGCAGCTGTACCCGACTTGTCGGAAAAATTTAGACCGCCATCCGTAGACACATACGTTTTATTTGCCCCAAAAGCCGCAACGATTACTTGACCATCTTTTGATATCTCCAAAGCCGTACAAGAACCTGCCGTCGCAGGAACTGAAGTAAGCGATGCGTCGTTCAGTTTCCATTTTTTCAATCCTCCAGAAGTGGCCAACCAAACATAATTATCTGCATCAGAACTTACGATTTGGGTACAGCTGCTCGTGCCTGGAATGTTATTCCAAGAGGTCCCAAAGTCTGTCGAATACCAAACGCCATTACCTCCCCAGCCTTCTTGGTTGGAGCCCGTGGCAACAAAAAAAGTTCCATCGGTGGTTTGAGTCATTGAAGAAATGTATGGGTTTGCTCCAGCTGCAAAGTATGTTTCAACTCTGTTCCAGGTGTTACCTTTATTCAAGGAAACAAAGAGTCCTCCAGATACTCCCCCTGCCCACACTCTATTTAGGTTGGTCCGATCTACTTGAATGGCTCTGGTTCGGCCACCGATGTTATCCGGACCCTCCTCCGTGAATAGGATATTCTTAGATCGATCCAGTTGATTGATTTTCTTTCGAATCTCCATGAGTTTCTCTTGAGAAACCGGTTGTCCAGTCTGCACATCAATATAACGGGCTTTCAACCATTCAAGCGCTTCATCTGCTCGTTGAGTTTTTGATGTTTCCAAGGCAAACTTTGCATCATGTTTTTGGTAAGTCCCAGAAATTTCCTCTGGTAATAAAAGAGCAGCAATGAGCCCTGAAATTAAAGTAACTACCACAAATCCAATAAAGTAAATCTTCTTACTCATGTTACTGTATTAAAAAAAGGTTAAATATAGAGTGCCAAAATAATCATAAATCGTGGAATAAAAAACACTTGAAACGCACCAAAGTTCAAAAACTTATAAAATATGTTTTTCGGCATGATAGGAGGAACGCACGAGTGGACCGCTTTCAACGTGACGAAAACCCATTTTTAATCCAATTTCGCGGTAAAATTCAAATTGCTCAGGCGCAATAAATTCAGCTACGGGTAAATGGCTCAGGGTAGGTTGTAAATACTGCCCCAAGGTAACAATATCAACTTTTACCTTTCGTAAATCCTCCAATGTTTCTATCACTTCTTCTTTCGACTCTCCCAATCCAAGCATGATTCCGGATTTCGTTTTCATACCCCCTTTTTTAAGCCGAAAAAGTAATTCCAATGAACGGTCATACTTTGCTTGAATTCTTACCTGTTTGGTTAGGCGTCTAACGGTTTCTAAATTATGGGAAACAACCTCAGGCGCGGCATCGATGATCGCTTGCAAATTTTCCCACTTCCCCGCAAAATCAGGGATTAGGGTTTCCAAGGTTGTTCCGGGTGATTGATGTCTTATTGCTCGTATTGTTTGAACCCAAATTTCTGATCCACCGTCTTTTAAATCATCTCGATCTACGGAAGTTATTACCGCGTGTTTAATTTGCATGGTTTTAACACTGTGAGCAACCTTTCCTGGTTCGAAAGGATCAACCTCTGCAGGCTTACCGGTTTGAACTCCGCAAAAACCGCAAGAGCGGGTACACACATTTCCTAGGATCATGAACGTAGCAGTGCCCTCCCCCCAACATTCGCCCATGTTAGGGCAACTACCGCTCTCGCAAATGGTGTGCAGTTTGTGCTCATCTACCAAGCCGCGGACTTTTTTATAATTTTCCCCGATAGGTAATTTTACACGCAGCCAATTCGGTTTTTTTATTCGAGGTGAATTTTCCATAGTTCAAGGCAAATTTCGCTAAAAAATGACAAACATTGCATCCTATGTAATGACTTTCGCTATTTCACTGAAACAATGGCTACCTTTGCAGCATATGACATCCAAGGTAAACTATTTAGGGAATCTAAGAACACTAGGAATTCATAGTTCTGGAGAACAGATAATGACCGATGCACCGAAGGACAACCAAGGCATGGGAGAGTACTTTTCACCAACCGATTTAGTCGCAACATCCTTGGCATCCTGTTTTATGACGATTATCGGGATTTATTGCAAGGAAAGAGATATCCCCTTGCTGGAGATGCGAATTGAGGTAGAAAAAATAATGGCTTCGAACCCGAGAAGAATTCATCAAATCAATCTTCTTGTGGACTTTATGCAAAATTCTTGGGATGAAAGCACTCGAAAAAAAATCATTGCTGCAGGAAAAGCTTGTCCGGTTGCCGCGACCCTCGGAGATCAAGTAATCATAGAATACACATTTAAATGATCAAAAAAACACCAAACAGCTATCCCAGAAAGGAAAAATCCGATATAATTTACGGAATTCATAGCATTAAAGAGGCCGTTGAAGCACGACGAGAAATCAACAAAATTCTTATTCAAAAAGGAATTTCAAAAGAAGGATTCGAAGAAATACGTTCTTTTTTGACGGGTAATGAATATGTGGTTCAATACGTTCCAATACAAAAACTTAATCAACTTACATCTGGCAATCACCAAGGCATTGTAGCGTATGTTTCTCCCATCGAATACCAGTTGATGGAAAGCTTAGCCGAAAAATGGTTAGAACAAGGCATCAAGCCATTTATTTTGGCCCTTGATAGGATTACGGATGTTCGAAACTTTGGTGCTATCGCCAGGACTGCAGAATGCATGGGTGTTCATGGAATTTTAATCCCTTCCAAGGGATCTGCCTTAGTAACTGCCGACGCAGTAAAGGCCTCATCAGGAGCCTTAAACCGAATTGCAGTTTGTAAAACAGACCAGTTTAAAAACACCTTATTTCATTTACAGCAATTAGGGATACGTATTGCGGCGGTTACGGAAAAAACCAAAGTATCTATCGATGGCGCGAATTTAAGAGGCTCGATTGCATTGATATTAGGATCAGAAGAAGATGGAATCACCCAGGATCTTTTGAATATGGCCGACCTAAGGGTTACAATACCCATGGATGGAGCAACGAGTTCTTTAAATGTGGGCGTTGCTGCTGGAATTGCTATGTTTGAAAAATCTCGACAAGAGCGAAATCGTTAACTATCCCAGCAGTTTTGCTGCTAATAAGGGTAAACTGGAAAGGCAATTGATCTTGTGCTCGAATTTCGATTTATTGCTTGCATCGCGTTGATACCAAACCGCTTGCATTCCCGCCCTTATAGAGCCTAGAATATCTGCGCGGTAATCGTCGCCTACCATCAAACTGTTCTCTGGGCTTGCTTTTGCCAACTTCAAGGCATGTAAAAAAATCGTTGGATGCGGCTTATTGAAGCCCACCTCTTCGCTGCATAGTACCACCTGAAAATGGTGATGTAAGTTGGAATACTTCAACTTTATATGCTGAACTTCTTTAAAACCATTGGTGATAATGTGCATTTTAAAACCCATATCGCCTAAGTCCTGGAGCACTTCCTGAGCCAGGGGGATTAAGGCTGTTTGTTGAGGTGATAAATCCACGTAACCGTCACCAAGTTGACGGGTCAGCTTTTCATCCACGATTTCGAAATGACGAAGGGTCGCACGAAAACGTTCATACCGTAGTTCCTCTTTGCTTAATTTACCCAAAGAATATTTCTGCCAGAGTAGTTTATTTTGTTTGAGATACGACTTATGAAATTTCTCAAAAGAGGGAATGTGAAGTAGCAACTTTGTTTCATTGTGCAAAATTTGCAATGCCTTTTGCGAGTTGAGTTCAAAATCCCATAGAGTACGGTCTAAATCAAAAAAAACATGTTTGTCGTGGTACATGGCATTAAAATCCATAGGCAATGGCATACGCCAATCCTGTCGTGGCTAAACCATTTATAAAAACCCCGGCTAAAATAAACAGATATACCCTCACATAATTTCCATATAATCTAGCCACAATAATGCTTCCAAGAGGAATACTTAGAATTAGGGGCGCAAAAAAGGCAATTCCAATGATTCCAAATTTATTTCGAATCTTCAGAATCCGCTTTTTACCTGCCGATGATTTTTTAGGTAATTGGTTCTTTCCCGGCACTAAATTCTGCATCTTCTTAAGTTTTCGCTCTTTCGCTTTTTCCATAAAGTATGCACTCGAAAAGTAAAATACCAATGAACTCACAATTGCACCCGCCACACAGCAAATGTAGGTTTCCAAAAAAGTCAGTCCTGCCGTTGGACCACCAAAAGGCGTGAACAAAAACTTAACCGTGGAAAATCCAAAAAACGTCAGATAGACAGCAATTTTCATTTAAATATCCAGTTTGGTCCCAAAAGCCAAATCACCCGCATCTCCAAGACCAGGGTATATGTACGATTTATTGGTAAGTACTGGGTCGACTGCTGCAATGTAAATATCTGTATTGTCTGGGAAATGATTCTGAACCCGATCAAGCGCCTCCTTTGTGGCCAGTACTGAAGCAATGATGATTTTTTTTGCCTTGCCCATACCTTTAAGTGCATCGTAAACACAATTCATTGAATTACCCGTTGCAAGCATTGGATCGCTGATTATCCAAGTCCTTCCTTCAAGCGAAGGAGAAGCCAAATACTCCACCTGAATTTCAAAATCAAGGGGACTTGTGTGCTTTCTATAAGCCGAAACATAGGCGCTTTCGGCATGGTCAAAACACCTTAGCAGTCCTGTGTGCATTGCTAAACCTGCTCTTAAAATGGTTATGAGTACTGGGTTTTCATTCATAACTAAGTCTTCTGAATCCCCTAAAGGAGTTTGAATGGAGGTGGCTTTGTAGGAGAAACTTTTTGAAATTTCATAGCCCATTAATTCGGCAATTCTCTCCATATTGGTCCGAAAGCGCATGCTATCTTTTTGAATCTCAGCATGGCGTAATTCCGCGAGGTAGTTATTTACGATAGACGGATGATCGGTAAACGAGAATATCATATTTATTTTTTCACGAAAGTAAAATAAATCAATCAATGGCCCTTCGACAAATACTATAAATTTGACATACTTGAGTTTTTTATCGAAGTGTAAAGTCTGTTCAATTTTGTAATTTAGGCCACATGCTTGAATCATCGGTTTCCAAAAAAACAATACTATTGGTGGTTATTGCCTCCCTTGGTTATTTCGTAGACATTTACGATTTGGTCTTGTTTGGCGTTGTTAAAGCAGAAAGCTTGCAGCAAATCATTCCAAATGCCAGTCCTGCAGAACAAGCAGCCATTGGAAAAATGTTATTCAATTTACAAATGATTGGCATGTTCATTGGCGGATTATTGTGGGGCGTACTGGGGGATAAACGCGGAAGAATTACCGTACTTTTCGGTTCTATTTTACTGTACTCAGTAGCCAACATTGCCAATGCGTTTGTCGTGGATATTCCCACGTACTGCGTTATTCGAATCATTGCTGGGATCGGACTAGCTGGGGAACTCGGCGCAGGAATCACACTGGTTTCGGAGCTTATGCCTAAAGAAAAAAGAGGATATGGCACCATGATTATCGTATGCTTCGGGGCTTTGGGAGCCGTTTTTGCCACCTTCATTGGAACCCAAGGAGAGGTAATTGCACGAGTTATAAATTCTCTTGCAGGAATCCAATTGCAGAATTGGCAGATAGCCTACCTCATCGGAGGACTTATGGGACTTATATTGTTGCTAATTCGTATGCAAAGGCTTGAATCCAGTATGTTTCGTCAGACGCAGATTGATGGAATCAAACGAGGCGATTTAAGGCTGATTTTTAAGAACCGACTCAACTTTCGAAAATACTTGCAATGTATCGCTGTTGGCATTCCCATCTGGTTTATTGTAGGGCTACTAATTATGAATTCCAAAGATGATTTTGGCCCAATGCTAGGACTAAAAAACGTCAATAACGGATATGCTGTTATGTATGCTTATATTGGATTATCGATTGGCGACTTAATAGCTGGTTTACTTAGCCAATGGCTAAAAAGTAGAAAAAAAGTAGTTGTTATTTTTCTTTTAATGTCACTGATTGTCACGTTATTCTTTTTATTTGGCCAGCAATCAATGACCTTAGAATCCTATTATTTCTTTTGTTTTCTATTAGGTGCTTCTACGGGGTATTGGGCCATATTTGTAACCATTGCAGCAGAACAATTTGGAACCAACATCCGTTCAACAGCAGCGAATACCATCCCCAATTTTGTTAGAGGCACGGTATTCATTATTGTGAGTTTATTTGTGTTACTCCAAGAGTACTTTGACACAGGTAACGCAGCAATAATTGTTGGTGTTATTGCTATTGGGTCTGCATTTTGGGGTATCCTACATTTAAAGGACACCTTTTCTAAAGATTTAAATTACCACGAGGATCATCTTGTATAATAATCATGATTAATGTACCTTTGTGGCTCATTGCCCACGTGGTGAAATTGGTAGACACGCCATCTTGAGGGGGTGGTGCCAATAGGTGTGCTGGTTCGAATCCAGTCGTGGGCACCAAACCAAAGCCTGGCATGCAATGCGGGGCTTTTTTCATTTTAATCCGTTACAAGCTTGCTTGAATAAGGTTAAATGGAAAAAGACCAGAACGGCGAAGGCGTCAGGGTTTGGTTTGTATAGCGAAAAAACCTTTTTTGGTTCATGGAGTAATCCAGTCGTGGGTACTGACGCTCGTCCCTCGGTCAGCACATGCACCAAACCAAAGCCTGGCATGCAATGCGGGGCTTTTTTCATTTTAATCCGTTACAAGCTTGCTTGAATAAGGTTAAATGGAAAAAGACCAGAACGGCGAAAGCGTCAGAGCTCAAGTTGATATCTACATTTCAGGAATACCCGTTGAATGCCCTTAATTATTCACTAATTTTGGATAAATTAGCTTAATGAAATTGGCGAACGAATTTTGGTTAATTATTGGATGGATCATTGGAGGAATGGGAAGTGCATTTTATCATCAACTCACGCCGAGTGTCGCTGGTTGTTCGGGCGGCAAAATGAGTATTTTAATACCTGTGAATATTAGTGCTGCAGCCAGCGGATTATTGTTAAAAGTCCTGTTGAGTATAAGAAATCCACGATAACCAGTTCTCCCATGTTTCAAAACAAAAGCGTTGTACTTTGTTTTTTATTGATTATTTCTCTACCGTTCAGTTCCCAACGCATCAAATGGGAAAATTTTAACAATCGAGCCAATTGGAGTAGTAATCGATTAGAGGCACAGGTAGGTTTTTGTGCAACCCAGTTTACCGGTGACCTCGGAGGAGCCTCAGGACAAGGAAAGGATTTTTCGACCAAGGACATGAACAAAGAAGCCACCGGTAAAGGTGTCCAAGCGGCTTTTAAGTTTCGTTTCAATCGGTATTTTGCTACCAAAACCGAGGTGAGTTATTTTGAGCTGAAAGGCAGCGACGCTTACACCGATAATCCGAGGCGCAATGCGCGCAACC
>JACCDP011328535.1_pt1 | contig 19343 bp, 2 predicted proteins | sample 7445841 | NCBI WGS metagenome assembly JACCDP01 (sample SAMN15323441, study PRJNA562643) | freshwater metagenome | isolation source: river surface water | place: USA:Blue River Watershed | collected 2017-08-17
ACCTCACCTCATGCACCTTATCCACAGGGTCATTCACTACAAAGGAGCCCACTGGAATAAAGTAGGTACTGGTACTGCCTGCAAAACCGCTATTGTCCAGCGCGACATCGAGCGGAGCAGGCTTAGGCAGTACAATCACGCGCTCAAGCCCTTTGATTTGGTACGGGTTGAAGTAGCCCTTCGGCACCACAATGGTCCCTTTGGCCAAGTAGGTTCCTCTCGCCAATGGCTTCACCCCACTTAGGTCATCCCAAGTCACCTGCACCGACACCAATTCATTTCGGCTGGTGCGCATCAGCACACGATTGGACAACTTGGATGCAAAGTTACTATCCCCCCAAAGGATCACGAGATCCTCGGGAGTGCCCTCTCGGAACGAGCGGATTTGGATGTAATCTGCCACCCCGTCTCCATCGGAATCCTTGAATGAACTAGCCGAATTCGGATTGCTGCCTTCTTTGATTTCTACCTGATCAGGCACCCCATCGCCGTCACTATCTTTGTAGTCTCCCGGATCCAAAGGATTGGTCCCGTCCAGGTATTCTTGGTAATCGGATACTCCGTCTCCATCTCGATCGCTGAAATCATCGATCGAGTTTGCCGGATTGGTTAGCGAAAGTCCCAACCTAGGATAAACCACCGTCTCTACATAATCGGGCACGCCTCCACCATCGCTATCCTTGAAACTACGTGGGTTAGTTGGATCCGTCCCTTGTTGGTTTTCCACAAAGTCAGGGACACCATCTCCATCCGAATCTTTAGCTCCCAAAGGATTGTTGGGGTCTGTGCCCTCGCGTTCTTCGATGTAGTCTGGCACGCCGTCCCCATCCGAATCGGTGGCATCGCTGCTGTCATTTGGATTCGTACCCTGCTGAACCTCTACAAAGTCCGGCACACCATCCCCATCGGTATCTTTAAAATCTGAGGGGTCACTTGGGTCTGTTCCTTGCTGTACTTCGATAAAGTCAGGCACACCATCTCCATCCGAATCTTTGAATTCTTTCGGGTCATTTGGATCAGTGCCGTCCTGATCTTCTACAAAATCCGGCACACCATCCCCATCTGAATCTTTGAAATCAGTTGGGTCATTCGGATCAGTGCCATCCTGTGCTTCCACATAATCAGGCACTCCATCTCCATCGGAATCCTTGAAGTCACTTGGATCGTTCGGATCGGTTCCATCCTGTACTTCTACAAAGTCTGGCACCCCGTCTCCATCTGAATCTTTGAAATCGGCTGAATCATTTGGATCGGTGCCGTCCTGCTCCTCCACATGATCGGGAACTCCATCCCCGTCCGTATCTATGGCCACAATGGTCAGGGTTCCTGAAATGTAGTTGAACGAATAGTTGGCACTAGTCAAGCCCGATGCAGTCACCGCGTAGCTGCCTGGATTTTGTCCCGAAGCACGACTAAAAGTGAGTGTTCCTGAGAGTACTGAAGGCGTTTGATTGGCTAAGAAACCAGAATAGGAAACGGTATAGGCTGGGTCTGCTTGCCCATAATTCTTGGAAACATTGCCTACACGTACGGTAAGCGGCGCCTTTTGAATGACAAAGGAAACGGACTGCGTACCCGAATACACACCCAAACCGGTTAGGGTCAGGCTGCCTGTGCCCGCATTGGTATTGTTGCTGTAGGCAAGGGCATAGTCAGTACCTAGGGTCAAGGTGGTGCTGCCATCCTTCACCACTACCGCTGGCGCAAGGGCCGAGCCGGTGTAGGTTTGGTTGGCAATCGGGTCAATGGTCAGCATGCTCGCCGTCTTGGCGATGATGACAAAGGTTTGGGTCTTCGTTCCGGTGTAATTGCCCATTCCCGTGATCGTCACGGTTGCGGTGCCCACATTGACATTGTTGGTATACGAGGAGGTGTAATCGGTACCAAGGGTCAGGGTTCTGCTTCCGTCCTTCACGACAACTACAGGAGTCAAGGCGTTTCCGGTAAAGTTTTGGTTGGCAATCGGGTCGATGCTCAGCGTACTTGCTGGCTTGGCAACAATGCCAAAGGTTTGGGTTTTGGTGCCCGAATAGTTTCCTATCCCCGTAATCGTCGCTGTGGCTGTGCCCACATTGACATTGCTGCTGTAGGCTACCGTGTAATCTGTACCCAGGGTCAACGTAGCGTTGCCGTCCTTCACTACTAGCGCTGGAGTCAGTGCAGATCCGGTGTACGATTGGTTGGCAACCGGGTCGATGCTGACTCCCGTTGCTACCGACTTACGCGTAATACTTAAGGTTCCCGATTGGTAATTCAATTCATACAGGGCAGAACTTAGTCCAGAGGCTGAGACTGCATAATTGCCTACGTTTTCTCCAGCCGTTCTCGAATAAGTAGCTTGTCCACTTACTTGAGCTGCTCCTTCTCCCAAAATAAATCCGGAATAGGTAACTGCAAAAGTTGGGTCTGTTTGTCCAAAGACCTTCGTGGCGGCATCCACAGTCACCTGCAAGGTGCTCTTACGCACCTGAAGTGCCAAGGTCGTTGTCGTGCTTCCCCCCGAATTGGTAGCGGTCACTACATAATTTGCGGCCGCGGCTACAGCCGTAGGCGTACCGGAAATTTCTCCCGTACTGGTGTTGAATGTCAAACCAGTAGGCAAGGCGGGAGCAATGCTGTAGGAAATGACCGTGCCTCCACTGGCAGTTGCGGCCATCGCTTGAATGGCAGTTCCTCGTACAAAGGCATCTCGACTTGGGTAAGTCAAGGCACTTGGCGCCACATCATTTACCGTTAGGGTAAGCGAGAAGGTGGTGTTACCCCCACTGTTGGTGGCGGTCACGGTAAAGGTAGAAGCTGCCAACAGCACTGTTGGCGTTCCGGAGATGACCCCAGTAGTCGGGTCGAGCACCAAGCCTGCTGGCAAACTTGGGGAAATGCTGTATTGGGTTACCGGACCTCCACTTACAGTAGGCGCGGACGTTGCACTGGCAGTTCCTTTGGTAAAGGTCGTAACGCCGGAATAGGACAAAGCGCTTGGAGGCACATCTACTACGGCCAAATCGAGACTGAAGTCATTATCGCCAGAGAAGTTGTATGCCCGAATGGAATACAGGGTGGAAGGACTCAAGACTGTTGGCGTACCGGTTATCGCTCCTGTAGTTTCATCAAAACTCAATCCTGTGGGCAAGGTTGGAGAAATGGTAAAGGAATTGGCCGCACCGCCTGTACTGCTAGGCAGTAGTGTAGTCATGGCTTGCCCTTTGGTTACCCGGCTTGGACTCGTATAGGAGATTACAGGAGGGGAATCGTTCGAAGCAAATTCGAGCGTAGCATCTATCGCTCCCGATACGTTTTGTCCGCGGATGGTATAGGTCGTCAAATCAAATATTCCGGTAGGCGCACCTGAAATAGCTCCTGTTTGCGCATTGAGCGTCAATCCCGCAGGCAAGGCCGTCCCCACTACAGTGTATTGGGTAATTTGTCCACCGGTAGTGATTGGCAACAAGGGGCTCATGGCCACATTTTTTGCAAGGAGGTTGGGACTTGGATAGCTCAAGCTCGCTGGTGCAATGTCATTGACGGTCAGGCTCAGGGTAAAACTGGCTTCCCCTCCCGAATTGATTGCTTTAATCGTGTAATTCGTGGCGGAGGATACCACCGTTGGGGTTCCCGAAATCTCTCCGGTCAAGGTATTGAATGCAAGGCCCACTGGCAAGGCAGGAGTAATGCTGTAGGACACCACAGCTCCTCCACCTCCCACGGTAGGAAGAAGAGGAGTACTACTCACATCCTTGGTCAAGACTTGAGGCGTGGTATAGGTCAAATTGGTCGGCGCAAGGTCAATGACCGACAAGTCCAATCTTGTTTGTGCAGGACCGCCCAAATTGCGTCCTGTCACTTCATAGGTACGACGCTCTGCGAGGGTTTGCGGAGTACCTTGGATCACCCCGGTTTGTGCATTGAGCGTCAAGCCTACTGGCAAAGGTGGCCAGATGGAATATTCCGTCACCGTTCCTGCCGTAGAAGTAGGATTGAGTGGGGTGATGGACGTTCCCAACCGTAGGTTTACTGCATCTGAATAATCAATCGCAGGCGAAGGAGGCAAATTCACTTGAAGCGTCGCCTCCGTCATTCCAGCTTGATGTGTAGCGGTTTCTTTCTGAAGCGCGTAGATTTTGGTGCTGCCGTTTGTTTTTAGCGTTACGGTATTCCCCGAAATGCTCGCGATGCGATCGTCACCCAGGACATATTGGATGGTCGCCGCACTCTGGGTGCTTGGGGCGGTCAGGGTAAAGGCCGCATCGGTCACCAACTTGGTCACATTCGCCAAGCCGGTCAACTGGGCCGGCAACTTATACGGATCCCCTACAATTAGGATGGTCACCGCCTTGCCCGCATTGTAAGCAGTCGATTCTTCCTGTGCTGCAGTCAATACTGTCACGCCATTACCCACCAAGGTGACCGTTCTACCGGAGATCGTTGCAACCTGTGGGTTGCTGGAGAAGTAGGTAAATGCACCGGTACTGTTGCTCGTCGCTGGAGCAACCGTAAGGCTCACATCATCCAAGGTTTTGCTCAGTGGGCTGATCCAGGAGATGCTTGGATCTGGCTTGGATGGATCCTTGACCAAAAGCACTGCTTTAGCAGCAGCACCCAAATAGAATCCAGAAGCACCTTGGGTAGCAGTAATTTCAGCAATGCCCTTACCTTGAATCGTCAAGGTGCTGCCGGAAACACTCCCAACTGCCGCATTGCTGGATTGGTAGGTAAATGTTCCTTGACTGACCGAAGTGGCAGCAAGGGTACGATTGGCATCGCCTACTTTTCCCACCAAGTCGGCAAATTCAAGGATGGGATAATCTTTGACCGTGATGGTCGCCGTACGATTCGCCGCTTGGTAATCCAAGGTACTCGCTTGCGATACCGTTAGGGTGGTCGATCCTATCGCTTGGAAGGTAATTTTATTGTTCGCATAGTTGGCGACACCATTGTTCGCTGGAGTGGAAATGGTGATCGCACCAGTCGACTTGGAAAAAGGCGTCGCAAAGGTCATTTGCCGATCCGAAAGCCTCGCTTCAATGGCTGAAAGCGCTGCCAATTCCGGAATTTGTGGGGAAGAGAAGCCTACCGAGAATCCGGACCTGCTGGCCGTTCCTCCCAAGGTAGTCACGGTTACAGTTCCATCGCTCGCTCCCGTAGGAACGAAGGCATTGATGCTGGTGCTGCTGCTTACTTGGTAGGAGCTGACCGCTACCCCGCCAATCGTAACCCCAGTTACCGAAGTAAAATTGGTGCCGGAAATCGTCACTCGATTTCCTACTTGCTCACGCGCTGGGGTGAAGGCAGAAATGGTCGGAGCAGGAAGGAAAGTAAAGGCGGAGTTGAGGGTTCCTGTTCCTCCAGGAGTGGTCACGACCACGTTGCCTGTAGTCCCCGAACCGACCGTGGCGGTGATTTGGGTAGGACTATTTACGGTAAAGGAAGTGACTGCTGTACCCCCCAGCGTCACTGCAGAAGCTGCGGTAAATCCAGAACCCGTGATCACCACGGGCTGCCCAGCACCTGTCGTGGTAGGAGAAATGCTACTTACCTTAGGAAGGGCATTTTTGATGATAAAGAAACGATCTGTAGTGCTCAATAGTCCTCTCAGACCTCGGATGGTCAATTGATTGCTTCCGATTTCCAAACTCGTATAATCCGTATTGGGAACCAATTCAGTCCAAGGACCGGAAGCAGAAGTAGACTGAAATACCATCGGTAGAGAAAGATTTCCTCCCACCAGATCGGCAGCATCCCAGGCAAAGGTAGCGTCCACATTGACTGCGCCAGAGGTCGCTAGGCTGGCCTTTTTAATTTTCCAGCTTTTACCCAAGTAGTTAGTCGCTGCCGGGTTGCTTACCGATTCGGCCACGGATACAAAAAAGGCTTCGTTTGTTCCTGTGTTTCTCGTCAAGGTCACCGGAGAGTAGCGGGTATTGCCTACCGGGAAGGTCTTTGGCGTACTGCTCACGGTTGAACTGAGGTAGCCCGCCCCTTGCGTTTTGACAAAAGCAGTACTCGTAACTCCCTCCCACTTCGCTAGTGTAGCAGTTTGGGAAGTTAACGTCAAAGAATTTCCATTGAAATTCAAGGAGCCGTTATTGGTCCAGTCTCCTGCCAAGGCATAGCTGCTTCCATTCGCGAGCGTAAAAAACTTATCTGCGTTAAAGTTTGGCGGCTGTGATCCACCAGAGCCATTGCTTGCAGTGGTCCAAGAAGCATTGGTTTGCAGCGCCCCTGTTCCGGCTACTGTCGGGTAATATTGAACCGTCTCCAAGAAAATTCTGCTTTGGCTCTGAGAGGAAACCGTGCCCCCATTGGGTTGGGTGGCAGTAAGTCGGTAGTAGGTTGGGGTGCTATTGCTGTAGTTGGCGATGTTCAGACTATTGGTCGTCGCGCCAGAGACTATTCCCAAGCCTCCGACTGTCCCATCACTTAGGTCATTAAATGGACCTGTCGGGCTGGTACTGGAACTCCACCGTTGGGTGCTGATGGTCTGCCCGGCGCTTGCAGTGGCAGTAGTGGACAGGTTCAGGGCAGTGCCTTGGAAGACGTAAATCTCTTCGGAAGGCAGCGCTTGCCGGATATAGGGAACTGTCTCGTAGCCCGAACTTAAGAAAGAAAGTTCGGCCAATCCGTAAAATTTCCCAGTCGTCTGGTCTTCCTTACGAATTCGGAAATAGCGAGCGGTAACATCATTTAGCGCCAGCGTCGACCCATTTGCAGCAAGAGTAGGAATGCTAGCAAGCTGCCGCGTCCAGGTTGTCCCATCCATGCTGGATTCGATATACCCCCCTTCAAAGGTAGGATTCGGAGACACGAGCGTACCGCTATTCTTAATCCCCGCCAAGTTGGCCAATCGGACACCTCTAATCACTACTGCAGAACCTAGGTCTGCGGTGATGGAGGAAACTTTTCCAGATTGGGTAGAAAAGTCAAAAATTGAATTAGAAGGTACTGCTACACGACTAGAAAGAGATCTAGAAATACTACCATTCGGACCATCAGCATTCCAATTGGCAGAAGCCACCGTCCCATTTAAGGAACTAGAATATGCATCAAAAGCCGTGCTACCGGTGGTTTCATCAAATTTATAATTCAAGATTAGGCCTTGTTGAACCCCAGATAAATACGCGTCTTTGGCAGAACTAATTTGTGAAGAAGTCCTTGCAACATTCCAAACTCTGACGTCTGCAAGAGATCCAGAAAATAGAAAATTACTGTCCCCAAATCCCCCAACTTGCATGCTGACATTTGTATTACTCGTTAGGGTGACCGGCCCAGTGTTTGCATCAGCTACACCATTGATGTAAAAGGTCACCGTGCCATTATTAACCGAAGCGGCGACATGAGTCCATGTATTATTCGGGATAGTTCCTGTAGATATGGCAGCATTACTTGTAGATTCAAAAACAAGTTTTCGATCGGAAGTACTCCATGAATTTACATAGAACGCATAACCTGCCGTGCTCCCTCCTGGGGTCTTTTTACCAACAATCGTATTGATACTTGAAGCATTTGAATTAATTTTTACCCAAGCTTCAATTGTAAAATTAGCGGTGTTTCCAGAAGCCAAAGAATACGTATCCGTATTCTCCACCACCATTCCCGTTTCCAAATTACCATCTCTAAGCGCATCCAAACTAGAAGTAAAGGACTGGTTGGAAAGGGTAGTCAAGCCTGTTTTAGCTGTGGAGTTGGTCACTGTGCTAATGGCCTGCGTCCCCGTAGCACCTGTTCCATAAATATCCGCTACGGTCAAGATGGAGGCGGCAGTAGGAACAGAGTGGCTGGAAGAACTGCCTGTAAGCAAAACTCGATATTGGTAGCCGTGCAACTTCGGATCTGCTACAGAAAGCGTCAGCGTAGCGGTAGTTCCAGAGTTTCCTGAAACTCCGGAATAGGTAATTCCATCCATGCTCGCGGTCACATCATCCCAATTCACTCCTCCATTTACGGAGCGCTGCCACTTGTAGCTGAGGTAATTTCCAAGTCCAGATGCCTTGATTTGCATGTTCTGCTGGTTGGTCAAGGCAAAGGAATTCGCCAAAGCGGAAAAAGTAGGGCCGTTGTAGGTGACCGTCACCGGTACCACGGTAGAGGTACAGCCCGTGCTCAGGTTGGTCGCCACCGCGTAGTAGGTCGTGGTGGCGCGGAGTGTTGGCGTGGTGAATGAACGGTTGCCTGCCAAGAGCAATTGGCTTGCTGCCGCATCGGAATACCAGCTGACGGAAGTTTCGCTGACATTGTTTACCGAAATGGTGGCGCTAGCCTCTCCAAAGATGGTCGCGCCGGTCCCTGTAATCACCGGTAGGGCATTCATCGTCACCGTCACTGGAACGCGTGGGCCTTCACAGCTCACCCCATTGACGGTGGTCGTAGCGGATACGTAGCGGGTTACGGTCGCCGTGTTGATGTTGGATACGGTGGCATTCGCCACATTCGCGGTTCCGCCACTCGCTCCGGTATACCAGTTGAGCGTGCCGGCCGAGGCCTGAGCCGTCAGAGTCACTGTTCCAAACTGACAAACGGACACATTCGGCGCGGAGGTAATGGTCGGTACGGGTACAAGCGTCAGCGGAACGGCCGTCCGGGTGGTGGATGCTCCATTGCAATTCACCGCCTCCACATAGTAGGTGGTGTTTGCCGTTAGGATCGGGGTAGTGAAGGAATTGCCTTCCCGTAGTGGGGTACCGCCCGTTGCTACATCGTACCAGCGAATCACGGCTTCCGAACTGGTAGTCGCTGTGAGCGTAAAGTCTCCCGTGTCGCATTGGGTGGTCACGAAAGAACCCAGCGTCACGGTTGGAAGGGCCAAATTCAAGCTTGCCTGCACCGCTACTCGAGCCGCAGAAATACAGCCAGAAGCCGTTTCGGCTTCTGCATAGAAGGTAGTGGATTGGGAGATGGCAGGGGAAGTAAATACCGCTCCCGAAGCAACTCTTCCCAATAAAGTACCGCCGGTAGCTGCATCGTACCAACGGACAAAGGAACCGTCCCCCGCAGAGGTTTGGGCGCTAAGTGGCACCGTCCCCGGTCCGCAGCTACTTACATTTGGCGCTTGGGAAATTGTTGGTAGTGCATTGACGGTAATTTTTACAGGTAGGGTATAAAACACCGTGCCTGGAGCGCTGCTGCTGGCTATTCCCCTACGGAAAAAAGTCGTTTGGCTCAAGGCGCCAGGAGAAAGCGTCGCTGCCGTCTCCCCATTGATCGTCGTAAATCCAGAAGTGGCGCTGGTAGTAGACCGCTGCCAAGAATACACCACATTACCGGTCAAGACGCTGCCAGCAGCAGTAGAAGAAATCACTACAGTAGAAGTTCCCGAGCAAATAGTAGTTTCCCCAGAAATGCTTCCCGACTCACCCAGACGATTACGGAATACATCTAGCGTAGCGTTGGTGACATTGGCCCCCAAAATATCCGGTTTGCGGTCCCCATCGATATCGGCTGCCTCCAATTGTTGGTAGGCGGAGGCACTTTCAATTAAAACCACTGACTCTTTGAAAGAGATGTTTCCAGAGGTTGATTGATTTTGAAGGTAGGCGATTTTCGATCCCGTATTCTGCAGGTAATCCCCCACGATCAGGTCCGGTTTGCCATCCCCATTCATGTCGGCAATTGCCATTCCTACCGTATTGCGAAGTCCAAGTATAGTCAGGTCCAAACGGGGTGCGAGGCTAAATCCTGTTCCTGTTTTTCGCCAAACGTGAATCACGTTACTCTCGCTATTGGTAGCCAAAATATCCAACCCCCCATCCCCATCTACATCAAAGAACTTCACCGCATAAGGCTTACCAGTCAAGGCAGAAATAGGGAATAAGCCGGAACGGCTAAGCGTAAAATTGGACTCAAAAGGAGTCCCTCTACGCGTGGTATTGGTGAGCAATACCATAAATCCATCGGCTCCATAGACGGCATCTATCGTGCCATTTCCATCGAAATCGGCTACATCTCCTCCATAAGCAGAGGTCAAGTCGAAGCGGGATGTACTTTCACGTGTGACAAAGGCAGGAGTAGCACCCGTGCTGGTATTTCTAGAGTAAAATGGACGCACGGAGCCTTGTTCGGAAGACACTCCAAACACGTCGAGCTTTCCATCTCGGTTGATGTCCATCGACAAAAATGCCCCATTCACTTTGTAGCTTCCTCCGGAAGTCAACAAAGAGGCACTACTTCCCAGCGCAGCAGTGCTGCTCGCACTGGTGTTGGGATTCACAAATCCACCATTATTCACATTATTGGAGGCGCCAAGATCTAGTTTTCCATCTCCATTGAAGTCCCCATAGAGGATGCTTCGAGAAGAGTTGGTTGCGTAGGTAGGAGACACCCCGGTGATGGAGCGGACCGCTGCAAAAGTAGCTGCATCTACTTTCCCAGAAGTCGCGGTATTTCGCAGGAACTGAGGCACACCCGAAGAGGCATAACTCATCACGTCCAATTTTCCATCGCCTTCCACATCGACTAAGGCAAACTTCTGGTCAAAACTGGAGGAAAAGGAAGTAGCAAATGTTTGCGGGGCCTCGAAGGCATTGTTGGTAAACTGACTCCCTGCGTAGTCATTCGCAGACAAAACCGGATGTACCGGCAAAAAGCGCTGGGAAGAAGTGGCTGTTAATTTAGTCACGGTATTGGTGACCGAAAAAGTCCCCGCATGGGCGTGGGCAGGAATAGTCACCACTAGGGAGTTGGCGGATCCTGATACTACCGTACATTTGGCTCCACCGAGGTAGACCACATTATTGGCTGCAGTAGGATCAAAAAATTCTCCGGTGAGGGTCACGTTGGAGGCCACCTCACCTCTAATCGCACTTATTGCAGTAATGCTAGGCACGCCCACGTAAGACAAGGACACGTTATCTATGGCCAGAGTACCGCTATTGACCCCATTGTATTGAAAGGCGGGGGTAGGAGCTGTCCATTTGGCACGAACATATTTCAGCCCAGTAGTTCCTAGTGGATAAAAAACCACAATGGAACGGGTACCTTGTCCACTTTGGATTCTAGCGGGAGCATCCACGGACCACTCAATCCCATAGTTGACCCCATCTTGGTCCCATTGGATGGTATTGGTGATGGTTCCGCCTGGAATATAATTTGCTGCACTAGCCACAATCCGTGCATTGGTAGGGTAGCGGGTAGGAGGAAGCGGGAAAGTTTGCGTATAACTAGTTTGATTGATTGCAGACCATTCAAACAAAATTCGGTAGCTCTCACCTGGCTCTAAATTTCTGGAGGTGTAGGTTACCTGTCTGTCTTGAACCAGGGGGTTGGTGTTCGTATAGTTAATCCAGTTTTGTTCGTTGGCAAGTACGCGCGTAAGGGTAGTTACATTCGTGTAGGTTCCTGTGGTACTTGGGGCAATGAATTCAGACGTTTTTGCAAAAAATACCCGAGGAGGGTTGCTCGTGTTGATTGGGTTTCTAAAGGAAAAAGACAGGGAAATCGAGGAGGCATTGGCAGGTACTACAACATCCTTGTAGAGGTAAATGAGGTTGTTTCCCGCTTGTGCAGGCGTCAAGGTTTGGGTGGTCGGGTTGTTCGAAACATAGGCCCCATTTGATCCTGAATTTTTTACTGCTCCTCCAATAAACCATTTGTTTTCTCCAGTGGGATGATTGACAATGGTCCAGCCGTGGGCTCCTTCAAAGCCCCCATCGGTAGCTGGGTTAATCAAAAAATTTTGTGCAGACGCTGAAAAAGTGAGTATGAAAAAGAGACTAAAAAAAAGAAACTGCTGGAACTTTACTAGGAAACGTGAATTCAACATGGGTGAGCAATGAAATAAGTTAAACTAAACGGAATAGCCTGTTACTGAAAAAAGATCAATTTTAGTGCTCTTCCTCTTTCTTCAAGAGCACATAAATGCGGTCTTTGTACCGGACGCCATTGACTAGCGTATCTTTTTTGACTACGTTGACCGACGCAATTTTTGCAAAGGGAATCTGTTGCAGTGCAACTCCCGCCAGCACTTTTCCATCCACCACGTACAGGGTAGAATCCGATACGCTCGAAGTCGCCGAGCTACTGGCCGCTTGCGCGAAGCCTATATTCGAAGCGGCAAAAAGAAGAATAAGCAGAGAGAAAATAGTTTTCATAAGACTAAATTTTACTAGTAAAAGCCCCCAAAAGAGCTGGGTTTTTTTAACGCCCAAAGCCGCTCTGGTTAGGAACGGCTTAGGTTTATATAAGAGGCAGAGAATTGTACCAAGTACGAAGTACAATGTACCAAGAGCCTAATAAAAGAGATGGTGCCTGATCTTGGCAGACCAGCTCCTGCTTGGTACTTCGTACCTGGTACATTGTACTATTCCCTACCAGATTTCCGCATCTCCTCCAAACAGTCTGAAGCTGAGTAGAAACTCATGCGTCGGGTTGGGAAGCAGGTAGCTCTGTAGCATCGGCCATTCGTACACGTAGCCAAAGCGAACCTTACCTAGAAGTACTCCCAGTTGCGCATTGTTGGCATAGTCTACGCGGTGGCCACCACCTACCCAGAACTTGTCCTTGAACAAGAACTTCAAGTTGAATTCCACATTCGCGGGTAAGTCCGACTGACTTCTCCACATTCCGTTTCCGATCACCGTCATGTTCTCAGAGAAGCGGTTGCGGTAGCCTGCCTGAGCAATGCCTACACGTGGCTTCTTGTCCATAAATACGTCTCCACTGCTGATGCTGCCTTGGTTCACATTGTGTACCCCATAGGAAACGTAGTAGTTGGGGTGGGTGACGGACATACCAATATTCAAGTCCAACACATTCATGTCCGCAAAGCCGCCAACATATTGTGCTAGTGTAGGATCATTTGCCTGTTCGGTAGTGAGTCTAGTTCCATCTAGTCGGATGCTGTTGATGTTGAGTCCAGCACCCATACGCAAGCCTGCTTTCTCGCTCACTTGGATACGAGTAGCATAGCTTAGGATCAATTCGGTCTCTTTGAAGGCCCCGTATTCATCGCTCAATAGATTCACACCTATTGCATTCTTGCCTAGGTCAGAGTTTCCTCCCAAGTTGGCGAAGTCAAGTTCCGCAGACACAAAGTTCATCTTCGGAGCCCCTTCCCAACCTGCCCACTGGTTGCGGACTAAGCCTTTTACCATCGAGCCTTCGTAGGCAGTCAAGGCAGGGTTCAAGTAGCCCTGCAAGTGGCTAAACTGGGACATGTATTTTCTAGACTGGGCAAATGTTCCTACTGAGAGGAGGATGCCTAATGAGAGTAGTAGTAGTTTTTTCATCTTTATTTTTTTATCGTACCAAGTACCAAATACAAGGTGCCAAGATTGTTTAGGAGCAAGACTCAAGTCTGAATGCGAACCCCTACTTTGTACTTGGTACTTTGTACTCTGCACTATTATTTACTTTCTCAACAAATTCACAATTCCTCTACGAGTAGCGCCGGTCTCCTCGATCTGAATCACCCAGTAGTAGGATCCCACCGGCATTTCTTTTCCGTTGTAGGTACCATCCCAACGCACATCCGGGTTTTCAGTGTAGAACACCCGTGCTCCACCTCTCTCGTACACGGCGATGCGCGCACCTTCGTAGAAGCGAACTTCCGGTACCCCCCAGGTATCGTTGAATCGATCCCCATTTGGCGTAAAGGTGTTGTAGATCGTCAAGGAATTGAAGTCTGGACGTGTTCTAGTGATATCAAAGAACTTATCCAAAGTATTGCCGTCCCGGTCGGTCACGCGGATGATGATGTTGAATTTGGTCTTTCCTGGAGCGCGCTCTGCACTGTTCCAATACAAGATGTTGTTCTCTATGTAGAAGTACTTGTTGTCGTAACCAGGACCATTCAAGTTCACCACATGAATGTTGTCCACTGGATCGTTCACTACAAAGGAACCAACTGGGATAAAGAATTGCGTCGTACTACCCACGAACGTATTGTTGTTGATTGTCACGTCTCGAGGAGCTGGCTTAGGAAGTACGGTAACACGCACCACTCCATTCACCAAGTACGGATTGTAGTAGCCTTTCGGAAGTACAATCGTTCCTTTCAATTCATAGGTACCACGCTTCAGAATGTTGAGGGTCTCAGTTTTGTTCCACACCACCTCAAAGTTGGTTTTCTCACCTGAATAGATGCCTACCTCCACGGTAGTTGGTAACTGGGCAAGGTGATTTTTCGTGCCCCATGCCAAGGTCACTTGCTTCAGGACGCTCAATTGAATCGAACGAACCTGTACGTGATCTGGAACCCCGTCGCCATCGCTGTCTTTCGCATCCTTAGGATTGGTTGGATTGGTTCCCTGCTTAAGCTCCACAAAATCTGGAACCCCGTCCCCATCCGTGTCCTTAAACTCACTTGGATCCTTCGGGTTTGTTCCGTCTAAGAATTCTTGGTAGTCCGAAACGCCATCCCCATCCGTATCTTGTTCGTCATCACCACGCTGTGTAGCATTGGTTGCTGCAAGACCAAGGTTCGGGAAGAGAGTCACCTCTACATAATCAGGTACTCCTCCACCGTCGGTGTCTTTGAAGCTCGTGGCGCTGTTTGGATTGGTGCCGTCACGCAATTCGATGTAATCTGGCACGCCGTCCTTATCGGAATCTTTGTACTTCAAAGAATCTCCAGTAGCAGTCCCGTCAGCCGCTTCTACGAAATTAGGAACAAGATCTCCGTCGGTATCTTTGTACTTGCTCGCATCCAAAGGATCTGTGCCGTCTGTTACTTCCACGCCATCTGGAACCCCATCTCCGTCCGTATCGGCCTTAAGCGGATCCGTTCCGAGTTCTTTTTCACGCTGGTTGGTCAAACCGTCGTTATCGCAGTCTGCAGCTTTCCACGCATCAGAAGGCGTTGCATTTTGGCTCGCCAATTTGAAGGAACATGCGTCCAATGGATCAGTGCCATCCGCACGTTCTTCGTCATCTTTAACACCATCGCCGTCACGATCCTCGTTCACGTCCGTCACCGCAATGGTCACCGCACGCTCAAAAGTCAAACCACCTGCATCCGTTACGCGTACGCGTACGTTGTAGCTGTTCTTCGTTTCAAAATCAAATACCGCAGCTGTTTTCAGGCTAGTGCCGTCAATGGTAAAGCTTGCATTGTCTGTAGCTCCTGTTCCTGACACTAGGGAATAGGTAAAGGTGTCATTTGCGTCCACATCGGTTGCACTCAAGGTACCTACCGTGGTGCCAGAAGCAGCATTCTCCACAACAGTTGCAGCACTTAGCGCAAGTACCGTTGGTGCTTCGTTCACATTGGTCACTGTAATGGTCAATGCGCGCTCAAAGGTCAAGCCGCCTGCATCCGTTACGCGAACGCGTACACTGTACGAAGTCTTCGTTTCAAAGTCAAATACCGCAGCGGTCTTCAAGCTAGTGCCATCAATGGCAAAGCTTGCATTGTCTGTAGCTCCTGTACCTGAAACAAGTGCATAGGTAAAGGTGTCTCCTGTATCCGCATCCGTTGCACTCAAGGTACCTACTGTGGTACCCGAAGATGCGTTCTCAGCAACAGCTGCAGGTGCCAAGGCGATGCCCGTTGGTGCCGTATTGTAGATCAACGAAACCGTAGCCGTAACCGAGCCACCACTGTTTGCTGCAGTAATGGTATACGTTACTGTTCCGGTTTGCGTAGCGGTAAGCGATCCTGAGATCACCCCTGTCGTCGCATTGATACTCAATCCAGCAGGCAAAGCAGGAGAGATGGTATAAGTAGGCGTTCCACCAGAAATGGTAGGCGTCATAGCTGTGATGGCAGTTCCTTGACGTACCGTCTGCGAAGCTGGTGAATAGCTCAATGCACTTGGTGCTACTGCACTAAATACCTCTAAGGTAAAGGTAGTCGTTCCTGCACATCCCGAAGCAGTGGCGCCTGTTACTGTATAGGTTCTAGACGTACTGTTTGCAGTAGGTGTACCAGAAATTACCCCAGTAGTGGAATTGATGCTCAATCCTGTTGGTAGTGCTGGGCTAATGGAATAGGAGGCAATTGTTCCTCCAGAAACAGTTGGAGTAAGCGCAGTAATTGCGAAAGTTCGCTCAAAACTATTGGCAGCAGTATAAGAAAGTACAGGTGAAGCCACCACAGTAATTGTAGATACCGTGCTCGTTGCCGTTTGCGAACACGCGCCCGTTACCACCACATAGTAATAATTCGTCCCTGTAGCCGTGTTAGGAATCGTAAATGTAGCATCCGTAGCTCCAGAGATGGCAGTACCTCCTGTGGTGCTCGCAGAAGTATTGCTAAACCACTGGTAAGCAAGCTGCTCACCTACCGCCGAAACAGAAATGGCCTGGCCTACACAAAGCGATGCAGTAGCCACTGGCTGCGTAGTAATTACCGGCCATACTCCACGAATAAAGTTAGAAGTGGTACCTGTGCCCGCCAAGTTGGTGAGGGTTCCAGACAGGTTCACTGTAGTAGCCAAGTTATTGAGCGTACTGATACCTGTATTTGTTCCTGCTGCTGTTCCTTGGTTGAAATTGTAGTAGGCGATTAGACCAGGTTCGTCTCCAACTAGTTCTGTCGCCATTCCGGCTGACACTTGTGCAGCAGTACGTTCGGTATTCCAAACTTTCAATTCGTCGATCGCGCCTTTGAAATGACCAAATCGGTTGCCTCCTACAGGTTTTGCACCAATCGCTCGGATAGCAGCATTTCCTCCCGATAAGTTCAAGGTAGCGGTACTTGCGTCCAGCACCCCGTTGATGTAAATTTTTACTGCGCCAGAAGTACTTCTAGTCACGGCAATGTGCGTCCAAGTATTTAAAGGAATCAAGGTTGTGGAATTGATTCCCGCGCCCCAAGAAGTTCCATTACCAAAGTTGGCATGCAATTGATTGCCGTTCGTAATTGCAAGCGCACTCACCAAATCCTTGGTGAAGATTTCATTGTAAAAGTCTGGGTGATTTGATCCTTTCCAATACACCCAAGCCTCCTGCGTAATCGAGGTGAAAGACTCTATTCTGTCTCCAAGGATGACATGATCGTTGGTTCCATCAAAATCAAGGGCATTACTTGTACAATCAAAGGTGAAGTTTGGCGCATTTACTGTTCCTGCACCGGTTGTTACCTCCACAGTAGTGGTTACAGTGGCATTCTTACCTACGATTGCGCGTACTTCGGTATCCGAAACCACGGTAAAGGAACGTGCATTTACGCCACCAATTTTTACCGCAGAGGTTCCGTTCAAGTTTGTGCCCGTAATGGTCACTGTTTCCCCGCTTTTCGCGGTGGTAGGAGCAAAGGACGTTACCGTAGGCTGAGGAAGTTGGGTTACCTGTTGAATTTGGCTGGCAGTAAGCGACTTGTCTACAATGATAAACTCATCGATACAGCCATTGAATCCAAACCATCCATCAATGGGGTCTCCATCCCATACACCCGTTGTTTTCACTGCTCCCAATTGGTTAAATGACATAGACAAGTGTTGAGTGGTTCCTGTACTGGTTCCAGCAAGCACTCCGTCAATGTATACGCTCAAAGAGCCTGTCGCAGCAGAAAACTCTACTTTATGCCAATTTCCATCATCCACTCGGTTGGTAGAAGTCACATTTAAAATAAAGCCCTGCCATAAATTGGCTGATAATTTTCCATCACTTCTTACATATAAGATCGGAACCCATTCGGAACTATTTGCTCCTACCCCAGCGTTCTGATAACCTAAAATGGCGCCATAACCAGTTGTTTTGAAACGAAGGGATATGGTGAAATTAGCTCCTCTTCCTTTTATAAGATTATCTGGAAGCCTTAAGTAGTTTTGAACTGAGGTTCCGTTCACCACATTGGTATTTGTGAAACAAATCGCCTGTCCACTAGCGCCAGATCCATAAGTTGCTGTACCAACAAGTGTTGCATCCCGATCCGCACCTGTTTGATCCAGCGTGTTTCCTTCAAACTTAAGCTCCACTACCTTGTAGATAAACCCTGCTTCGGTATCGCTTCCGGCAGAGTTTTGAACCAACACATCGCCAGATGCACCCGCTCCAACCACTGCCGTGATTTGGGTAGCTGAATTCACCACAAAAGAGGCCGCATTGACGTTGCCAAATTTAACGACCGTCACACCAGCAAAACCGGTTCCTGTAATGACTACCGTTTCACCAGTTCCCGCAGTGGTTGGGGTAAAGGAGGTAATCACCGGAGCCACGGCAATTGGAGCACCATTGATCGAATTGGATTGTGCCCCTGATCCGATGCTATTTACTGCACGGATTCGAATAGGATAAGTAGTTCCAATGGTCAAGCCAGAAATCACCAAAGGCGTGGTCGTATCTACTGGAGAAGCGGCCACCCAGGTGGTTCCTCCATCTATGCTGTATTCGTAATTGGTGATTGGCTGACCTCCATCCGAAGTAGGTGCGGTAAAATTAACCGACACACTGCCGCTTCCTGGAGTGATGGAAGTAATGGTAGGGGCTGATGGGGTGGAATAGGTCGCCGCTCCATAGCCGGTAGTGGTAGTTATGTTATCCAACTCAAAACCAGAACCGCTAAACACGATTCGAGTAAAATATATGCTTGGATCATCTAACTCAAGATTGATGTATGCAAATGGTTCATTAGCAGCATTCGCTCTTCTATAAAGAGAGGAATTGTAATTGTTTCCATCCACAGCAGTTACTGTGGATCCAGACAACAAATTAAGTACGGTTTGTGCAGTAAACGTACCCAATTGAATTTCATTTCCTCCGCAAGAACCAAAAATTGTAACAGTATTGGCAGAGTTTCCTGCCGCCCACCAAAATCCTACGTAACGAGAAGGGTCTGTCAAAGTAATGCTTACACTTCCAGAACTTACTATGGACAGATATTGCGAGCCACTACCTCCCCAAACATCACTCGCGGCAACTGCTGCGTTTCCTGTATTTGATTTCGTAAATGGTCCTACTCCAAATGTTCCAGTTGCACCAAGATTTCCTACACTAAAACCATTGAAATTTTCAGTTCTTGATCCAGTTTGGCCTTGAATAGCAGAAGTCGTTACGTCAGGTGGAGAAAGTTTAAACTGCACATTCGGCAACGTAGTAGGGCAAGGAGTCACCGTAGCCGTCACTGCCGTTCTAGATGTGCTCAAGCAACCCGTAGTAGCATTTCTTGTCTGCGCATAAAATACAGTAGTTGATGAAATAACCGGAGTATTGAAGGTCGTTACGCCTGTTCCTCCTGCTAAAACCGATCCTCCCGTTGCTGATGCATACCAATCTACGGTCATGCCTGTAGCAACAGAAACACGAAGTTGTACGCTGCCCGCTCCGACCGTGCTGCCCGCGCTAACCAACGTAGGTACTACAGGGGCCTGGTTGGAGGGACAATTCGCCACATAAGTGGTACTAGCAGTATAAAAATCAAGGAAAGCATTGTCATCTGGGTCCGTCCAAGTGCCGTATTCTACCAGGTATCC
>JACCDP011282414.1_pt1 | contig 19339 bp, 20 predicted proteins | sample 7445841 | NCBI WGS metagenome assembly JACCDP01 (sample SAMN15323441, study PRJNA562643) | freshwater metagenome | isolation source: river surface water | place: USA:Blue River Watershed | collected 2017-08-17
GGAAGATGACCTTAGAAGAATTACAACAAGTGGCATCACAAGGTGGTCCAGCATCAGGTTTGGTTCAAGAACTTTTGGTGATTCATGAACAGTATCAAACGCATCAGTTGAGCAAAGAAGAATTTGATTTTTTGGTTCAACAAATTGCTGAGGTTCGCGCAGCTCAGGAACTTGCTAATGATGAGATCGCATGGCGTTATGTCGTTGCTGCGGCACAGGGAATCTCGGCACTGGTATGAGTGAACTAAACGATTTTCTCTCGTTGATTGCAGAAGCCAAGAAGCAAAGTCCTGTTGAGCAGGTTAAGGAAAATGCTAAGGCAGATCTTGGTAATATCTTCGCGCAATTAGCAGAAGAAAAACGAAAAGATCCAGTTGCTCAAAAAGTGAAACAGATAGAGAAGCAAGTTTCAGAAAGCGTTAAGTCTGATCTTGGTTCTCTATTTGCACAACTCGCTTCAATACAACAACGTGTCGAAATTTTACCTGAGGAAACAGAAGGTAAAGCAGAGGCACAACAAATTCTTGCTGAAGTTATGCTCGAACCAGAGCCACCAGTTGTAGTTCCTGAAGAAGTGAAGGAAGAAACTGGTGTTGACATGGCTGAGGTTGGTAAATATCTCACTGGTAAAACTTTTCAGCAACCAAATCCTGATGCGCCATCGAAAGATATCGATGACATTCGTCAGAAGATTAAGTATCTTGAACAGTGGCTCGGCAAAATTGCAGCGCATGGTCCTGGTTCAGGTGAAGTAAACTTCCGTTACCTTGACGATGTCAATCGTGGAACAATGACACCTAGTAATGATAACTGGGTTCTTGAGTATGATTCCACCACTAAGAAAGTTCAATTTACAGAAAATATTGGACCAATCCAAACAGTAAAATTTAACACATCTCATGTTCATGATGAGGTCAGAGTTCCAGGCACTTTGTGTTGGAGTTCCGATGATAGAACGATGAACCTTACGCATCCGAATGATGTTATTCAGCAAGTTGGTCAAGAGACATATTTCCTTGTGAAAAACGAAACTGGTTCTACTATTTTTAATGGATCATCTGTTCGTTTTTCTGGTGCAACAAATGGTGATGGACAAGCCAGACTTTTAGTTGCGCCATGGTTGGCAGATGGTACATATCCAAGTCTTTATGCTGTTGGTATTGCTACTCATGACATTGCAGATGGCGCAGAAGGTTTGGTAACTAATTTTGGTAAAGTTCGTAGCCTGAATACAACAGGTTCTTCTGTTAGTGAGGCTTGGCAAATCGGTGACATTCTTTACGCCCACCCAACAATAGCAGGTGCATTGACTAGAGTCAAACCAACTGCGCCAAATAATGTTGCTCCGATGGCAGCTATATTGAAAGTGAATGCGACTTCTGGAGAATTGTTTGTTAGACCTACAATATACCCACCTTTGCGTTATGCTACATTTGCGGATAAAACTAATCAAACACATACAGTTATAAATACGCCAAAGGCAATATCCTATAATACAACTGAGGTTGCCAACGGACATAGAATCGATCCTGATCCAGATGATTCGAATAGAATTACGCGTGTTACTGCTTTGGTTTCAGGTCGTTATAACTATAAATTTAGAATTCAGGTTGTTTCAACTAACTCCGCAGCTAAAGAAGTATGGTTGTGGTTTCGTAAAAATGGAACAGATATTGTTGACTCAGCAACAAGAAAAACTATTGTTGGAAACAGTGTTTATGATGTGGCTTCTTGGGATTTCACTGTGAGTATGAATGATAATGATTATTTACAAATTATGTGGGCAGTTTCTGATACAGCCCTCTCAATTCCAGCACCTGCAGCGACTACTTTTGCGCCAGCAACACCTTCAGTAGTTTTAAATATTACTGAGGCAGCTTTATAAAAAGACTAAATAGTATTACAATTTAACTTTATAGATGGGTCTCATGAAAGGTTATCGACAGTTTCTAAAGGAACTGCCAAGTAAAAAGGTTGTGTTCGCCTTTGGCAGATTTAATCCTCCAACTACAGGACACGAATTACTGGTCAAAGCAGTGAAAAAACTCGCTGCAGATTCAGACCATGTAATCTACGCTTCTCGTTCTCAAGACTCCAAAAAGAACCCTCTACCTGTAGATCGTAAGGTTTACTATCTTCAGCGCATGTTCCCAGGAACTAAGTTCGTGGCAGCTGATGAATCTGTTCGCACCTTCATCGAGGCAGCAAAAGAATTAAATAAGAAGTATAAGGATCTGGTCATGGTTGCTGGTAGCGATCGTGTTCCAGAGTACAAAAAACTTCTTGACAAATACAATGGAAAAGAATTTAAGTTCAACAGCATTCAGGTTATCTCTGCTGGTGAACGTGATCCAGACTCAGATGAAGCATCTGGTATGTCTGCCACCAAAATGCGCGAAGCAGCCAAGAAAGGCGACTTCATGACATTCAAGCGTGGATTGCCTCACACCCTCACAACTGTCGATGCTCGTCGTCTGATGAACGAAGTTCGCGAGGGTATGGGTCTCGAGTCAATCAAGGAATCAATCAAATTTACAGTTGATCAAATCCGCGAGAAGTATTTCCACGGAGAAATTTATCAAGTTGGTCAAATTGTTGAATCAAATGGTCAACAGTATGAAATCGTTAAACGTGGATCTAATCATTTATTGTTGAAAGAAGAATCAGGTAAACTTGTTTCCAAATTTCCTCAAGACGTCACTCTAGTCGAAGACATTAAAGGTGGCGACATTCCTGATGAGATTACATTCCATAGTTATACTACCAAAAATCTACATCATTCTGAAGACGCAAGACGTGCCTTTATTGATACGATTGAGCGCGTAGGTGACAAGAATCCAACAGCAGTTTTAAATGCTTTGCGATCAACAGATACGTATATGAAGTTAAATGATATGCATCTTGAGCAAGGTAAAGCACCTGACGAAGCAGAAATTAAAACTTGGATTGCTGCTCATGACCACGCAAAACAGTATCTAGAATCTTTGGGTGAGTTTATGCATCACGAAGATTATTGGCATATGCACTTGCATGAATTGGAAGGAATGCTTTCCGATTATAAAGAAGCAGGTAAAGATGAGATGTCCGAGGAAAAACAGTTTCCTAAAGTCAGAAAAGATAAAGAATCTGATCTTCCAAAAAAATATGTTGCTGGATTGTCCAAATCAACTGCGAAAGCAAGGGCAGCACATTGGAAAGAAAAAGAAAAATACAGTGATAGCGATCCACGTGCTTACGAACCAGCGCCAGGAGATGCTACTGCTAAAACAAAACCATCTCAGTATACTAAGAAATATAAAGAACTCTACGGAGAAGAAATAGAGGAACTGCAAGAAATGGAAAAACAACTCGTATTTTCAGCTGCTGATAAAATTAAAGTAGCACGTATTATTGCAACAACACTTGGTGTTGATAATGCGCAGTCAAGTACAAACGCAGTTCAGTTAGTCAATCAAGGTTTACGTAATATTCGTCGTAAACCACTGACTAAAAATGGTTACGAAATCGTAATAAACATGCTGAAAACTGCAAGATTAGCTGGAATTGACTATGATGAAAAGTTGATTCCTACACAAGCGCAAGCAGTTGAAGAAGCCTGTTGGGATGGATATAAACAAGTAGGCATGAAAAAGAAGGGTGATAAGATGGTACCTGACTGTGTACCAGAAGCATCATCTCCTGCACAACAAGCAGCAATTGCTATCGCGATGAAGAAAGCAGGAAAGAAACCGAACAACGAAGAAATCGTGAATGAATCTGGTGGAGACATTGTTTATAAAAGTGGAACACATCATATTGAAAAATATGGAGAAAACTCATTTGCATTATATAAAAATGGTAAGAAACAAAAGTTTTATACATCTATTATAGATGCAAAATTTGCAATAAATGAAGAGGGTTCTCAAATTGATGAGATTTCTTCAGATCTGGTTAAGAAAGCCAGAGATGCTGCTTTCTCAAAAGGTAAAGACGACCAAGCATTTCGTTTCGTAAAAAAAGCGTATGAAAAGGGTAAGAAAGAATCAGATGCTATTGGTAAAAAGATGGCAGAGGCTGCTGCTTATCCAGAGTATTCTGTTAACAGAGTAGATATTCAAGCAGACTTAGATGAAAATGCAGCAGTTAGAAACAAAGCAGAAAAGTCTGGTGTTCCTTATTCAATCCTTAAGCAAGTTTACAATCGTGGAGTTGCTGCTTGGAACTCAGGACATCGTCCAGGAACAACTCCACAGCAGTGGGGACTGGCTCGTGTGAATTCTTACATCACCAAAGGTAAAACATATCATACCGCAGACAAAGATTTGCGCGAGATTGTTCAACCAGATGGAACTACCAAAGTTGGTCAATACGAAGAAACTGATTTCAATGTCAAGGTAACACACAGAACTGCTGCTGGCGAAACTGCGCACAAAGTTTATAAGGTCGTTAAGGCAAAAGACCATCGTCATGCTCAAAACATCGCATTGAACAAACATACTGCTGCGCTAGACAAAGCAGGAACTAAGTTTGTTGCTGCCACTTCTCAGGTTATGAGAGAAGATATTAACGAAGAAGTTGAGCTGGTCGAAGCAAGAATGGACACAGTTGAAGTTGATACTTCCAGCGATTACAACATTGCTAAGTCAATTATGCGTTATTCTGATTTGATGAGAATGTTGGGTAAGAAGCCAATTGAAAAGGCACCTGGTGCGTATCAAGATGAAGATTTTGAAAATTATCCAGATCAGAAAAAAGATTCAGAGTCTGATATGGATGCAGAAGTTGGTAATAAATCGCAACCACATACCCAGTCTGGCAATTTAATGGCACCTCCACTTGAGGCAGACGACAATCTTCGTCGTCGTAAAATTGCATATCATTTGGGAGAAGCAAAACAAGTTGATACTTCTGGACCAGATATTGCAGTTAAGGATGATTCAGCTTCTTTGGGTGACGAAGAAGAAGATGCTTTTGATGCATTCTTTGAAGAAGATGATATGTCAGAAGACGAAATCGATAAAATGGTTGACTCAATGTCAGATGATGAGATTGTTGATGCTGCGTACGAAGATGATGAGTTCGCTATCGTTGATGATGAATCAGGCGAAGAACTTGAAGATGAAGAACAAGTTAACGAAGAAGCATTAATAGAAGTTCTTTCTCGTATGGAAAGAATTCGAGCTAAACAGCGTTTGATGAGAACTAAAGCCAAGCGAGAGCGTGCTGCTAAAATTGCTCTGCGTAAATTTTCAACAACTAAAGTTGTTAACAATCGTGCACGTCGTCTTGCTGTTAAAGCAATGAAGAAGCGTTTCACACGTGGTCGCGATCTGAATAAACTTTCAGTTGCAGAAAAAGAGCGTTTGGAAGCAAGAATCAAAAAACTCACACCAATCATTAATCGTATTGCATTAAAGATGGTTCCACGTGTTCGACAGCTCGAGAAAGCAAGACTTTCCCATAAGAAATTTACAAAAGAAAGTTACTATGTAGATTTATGGGATGAGGGTTCAGTTCTTGGTGAGTGGACAGAACAAGAATGGAATACGCTATTAGAATCAGAATATGAAGGTAGAAAGGTTGAATTAAATGATCCTTTCCGCTCAAATGATGGTAAACACAAATTTTATGTTTACGTCAAAAATGAAAAAGGTAATGTGATTAAACTTGGATTTGGTGATCCAAATATGGAAATTAAACGCGATGATCCAGATCGTCGTAGAAACTTCCGTGCTCGTCACCAGTGCGACACAAATCCAGGTCCAAAATGGAAAGCAAGATACTGGTCATGTAAAATGTGGCAAGGTGGAAAGTCAGTGACTGACATGACAAAAGGATAAATAATAAGATGAACGAACTTGTAACTGCACTTAAGATTAGTCTTTCGAATACATTTATGATGTATTTCAAAGCGCACTCACATCATTGGAACGTAGAAGGTCCAAATTTTGCTCAGTATCATGAGTTTCTTGGGGATCTTTATGAAGAGTTGTTTGCTGCCGTAGATCCATTAGCTGAAGAATTGCGTGCTTTAGATATTTACGCACCTATTAGCCTCACTGATCTTTATAGAGCAAAAACAACATCTGAAGATGATGTTAAGCCAAATGATTTTCGCGAAATGGTAATGTCCTTAATCGCAGACAATACGCAAGTTATTGCATCTTTAAACGAAACATTTAAACTTGCGAACGAACAAAATAAACAAGGACTTGCTGATTTCTTAGCAGGGCGTATCGATATTCAAAACAAACACGGATGGATGTTAAGGAGTTTCCTTAAATGAAAACATTTAAAGAATTAATGCAGGAAAAAGTTCAGTTTGAAATCCCTCAGCATTACGAAGAGGATAACAACGAATTTATTGCAGCTGCTTCTGCTGCTCATCGTGCTGGCAAAAAAGAATTTTCGCTTGGTGGTAAAACATATCCAGTGACAATTAAGAAGCCAATTAAAACTGAAGAGCAAGAGCCACCATTCACTCCAGATAAGCCAAGGAAAAATCCTGTCGCTAAAGCTGGAAAGTATGGTCAGGGTTATTCAGTTGCCAAGCATCTTGCTCAAATGGCTGCTAAGCGTCAAGCAGAAAAGCAAAAGACAGTTAAAGAATCTGATATTAGTTTTGCAGCTGGCAAAGAAAAAGAAAAAGAGAAAATGCTGACGCCAAAAGATCAGAATACTCTCGCTAAACTTCGTAATATGATGGACAAAGAAAAAGAAAACTCAATGAAGTTTGGTAAAGATGTGAAAGAAGGTAAGTATGTTCCTGATGATGTTCACATCAATCCAAACGAAAAGTATGCTAAAGAGAAAGCAGCTTCTCATAACGCAGCTGTAGAAAAAGCCAAGAAGATGGCTGCTCAGCGTTCAGTTAAAGAAGAAGTTGAAGAACTAGATGAACTATCAAAATCTACTCTTGCTTCTTATGCTAAAAAAGCAACAGCTGATGCTCGTTTTAAGCAAGGTTTAGGTAAAGATTATGAGGCTCTTGCAAAAAGAAAGCGTGACTCTGGTACTAAGGCAGCGCTTAATAGAACTGGTCTTAAGTTAAGAATGAAATCAAAAGATCGTTTAGATGGTGTCAATAAAGCAATCGATCGCCTTGCTAAAGAAGAAGTCGAAACAATTGACGAACTTTCGAAAGATGCATTAAACAAATATAAAACAAAGGCTACTGCGGTTGCTAGAAGTGCTCAAGCTAATGCTAGATATGGTGATCCAGATGATATCGATTCACGAATTAAATCTGGTCAAGTATACGATAAGAGAGTTAAAGGTATTAAAGCTGCTGATTCTCGCCTTAAAGAGTCATATGACGAAACTGAATATGATTACGAAGGTGACATGGCTCGAGGCGATCTGAAGAGCATCATGATGAATGCTAAACGTGTTCACGATATGCTTAGCCCAGAGACAAACTTACCTGAGTGGGTTCAGTCTAAGATTACAAAAGCAGAAGATTACATCTCAACAGTTGCTAATTACATGGCTACTGAAATGATGGGCGAATCTGCTAAACCATATGTTTCTTCAACAGCACCAAAACTTGGAGAAAAAGGTTCACATGATGTTTTAGATAAAGATGGAAAAGTCGTTAAATCATACCCCTATTCAAAAGAAGGTATGATGGCTGCGCAATCGCATTTGAAGAAACTTAAAGAAGAAACAATTGCTGAAGATGTGTATAGCGCAGATATGAAGCCAGGAAAAGATGGTCGTATGAAACCTGCTCATCGTATCGCCTTTGCTAACAGCGGAACAGATAAAACTAAGAAGGAACTTCGTAAAGAAAGAGAGAAGGAACAAGAAATGGAAAAAGAACAATTTGATCTATCAGATCTTTCTTTAGAAGATTTGATTTCTTTGCAGGAACAAGCAATCAATGAGATCTCCAAGAAAACTCTTGGCTCATATGTTTCAAAGGCATCTGTTGATATGGCTAATAGAACTGCTGATGCTACCCACAAAAAAACATTAGCTGGTGCTGATTACGCTCATAACATTAGTCGTGGTATGGATACGAAAGTAGCCGACAAGCATATGAAACAAGATTATGAAGATGCTAAGTCAGATACTAAAAAAGCAGTTAAGCGCATGTATGGTATCAACAAAGCAGTTTCTCGTTTAACTAAAGAAGAAGCTGAGCAAGTTGAAGAAAAAATGAACTTTGCTACAGCAAAGATGGGCGACGTAATTAAAGATTTCGAAAAGTCAGATGCTCCACAGTTCGCAGGTAAGAGCAAAGAAAAGCGTCGCCAGATGGCTGTCGCTGCCAAACTTGGCGCAGAGCGTGAAGCTGGAATGAGAGAAGATGCAGAAATGCCATCATTCGCTGACTTCTTAAGAGAATATGAAGCCAAAGATGGTGTCTACCGTCACAAAGGTTCATACGGTTCATCCTATCAGGGTGACAGTGATGATGAAGACGCACCAAAGAAGCCATCTGCTCCAGCAGTTAAGCGTGGTCGTGGGCGTCCAGTTGGTTCGAAATCAGGAGCCAGAACAGCTGGTTCGTCAACAGGCAAAAAATCAGGTGTAGATTACTCAGGTTATCCACTGCACCTTCCAAACAAGAAATAAGGAGAAATAAAAATGGCACTTTGGGGAAAACAAGATTCCAAAACAGCAGCAGGAACAATTGCTATTGATGGAACTACAGGCGTAGTTACAGGTTCTGGTACAGATTTTGATGGTGGTGCAAGAATCGGTGATTATATCGTCGTTTCTGGCGAGCATTATGAAATTGTAACAATCACTTCTGATACAGTTGCTAAGGTTCGTGCTGGAATTGCTGGCGCAACAATGACAACAGTTTCTGGTGGAACATCATATGCGCTGACAGAAAAACCAGCATTCGTTACTACTGAATCAGCTGGATCTTCTTCTGGCGTTCATGGCAATATCACTAAAGTTTTTGGTGTTGATACAGCTGAAGTTTCTGCTGAGCGTTCGCAGGGAACACCAGTAACTCATGCTGGTTGGGTTCGTCGTACTACTGGTTCAGGTGGACGTGCTGGTCGCGTATTTCAGGAAACTTTAGTTGCTATGGGTTCAATCACTGGCGACTTAGAAGATGTTGTTATTCAAGATCTCAACATCGTCATTGGCACACAACCATCTAACGCTTCAGTTACTGCTCCAGCAGCAACTTCATTCACTGTCGCAGCTACAACAGTTCCATCTGGTGGAACAATCACTTATGATTGGGAAGTTTCTACAGATGGCGGATCAACATGGGCTAATGCAACTGGTGGAGTTTATTCTGGTGCGACAACTGTAACTTTAGCAATTTCAGATTCAACAGGATTGAACGGATACAAGTATCGTTGTAATCTGAGTGCAACAGGAGCAACAACAGTAACCACTTCAGTTGTTACTCTTACAGTAGCTTAATAAATAATATTGTTATTAACAGGGGCAGGTTCTCCTGCCCCATTTTGACTGTAGAGTATGAATCAAAAACTGAACGAAGATAATTTTTTACTATATGCGATGCATCATTATGACAATCCACAGTGTCATAGTGTAGAAGAGTTTGAAGATGATCTTAAACGATTTTTATATGTACAAAAATTATTTTCAAGATATAAAAATAATCGTGAGCTAAGAGAGCGTTTAATCTTAAACCACATTATTGTTCTTTATAATATCTTCGGTGAAGCAACTACGAATATGTTGTTTTATAAGGTTGACAAAGAATGTTGGTCGTATTTGACGACATTTTTGGTTTACCTTAATAGAATGCCAGACTATGTTTCTGAGCACAATATTAAAACATCTGATATAACATTGGATGAATATATTATATCAACGCTAAGGAAAATTTAATGTCGAGAATCGTAGACAATCTTATCGCTTATAGAATCCTATCAATGCTCGTTACTCCATTCAAAGAGACAAAAGCATATGAGTTGGGTATCGTCGATGAGAATGGGAAGGTTCTTAAGAAATCTAGCGAGTTGAAAACTGCTGAAGAAAAAGACGCATACTCATATCTTCAGCGTTTAGTTTTTAACATGAAGCGTATTATCAATAAACTTCCAGGTGGCGAAAGTAAACTCCGCAACATTATCGCAGCATATTTTCTTGTTAAAGAATCTTATGAATCAAATGATAGAACTACATTAAATATGGAACAAAAGTTTTACGATATGATTAAACTTATGGATAATGGAGTTGTTCTGGCTGAGGAAGAAATTACTGTTCGTCAATATTTACAAATTTTTGAAGATGTTGGTGGTGCTGCTGGCGCACCTGCAAATGCAACTGGCGCGGCAGTATCAACAGATATTCCTGTTATTCGTAAAAATGGTCGTAAGTTTGCATCATTTAATGTTAGCCCTGAGGTCATCAACAGATTTCAAAGGGGTAAAAAGAAATATAAAAAGTGGTCAGAATATTTAAATTTGCAAGATGAAACTGAGCAAAAAATTTATCAATTTGCTCGTAGAAATCCAAAAGCAGTTATTGTTTTGAAAAATGGCGATAGCACAAAAGCTATTCGTTTTAATAGATATGGTGGTGGTTCTTGGAATAAACTAAGTAATAAGAAAGTTCAGGACATTGAAGTTCAAGTGGGGTAAATTATGTTTGGCGTAGGAACAATCATTAAAGCGATACTTGGGTTTATCATTGTCCTTATGATAGCTGGTGGATTATGGTATGTGAGTATGATGCAAGCAAATCTTGCTATCGCTAAAGAAAATGAAAAGAAGTTGCAAGATGGCATTAATGAGCAGGCAATGTTGCTCGACGCGATGAAAAAAGATATTAATCAAATTCAAGAAACAAACAAACAGTTACAAGAACAAAACGAAAAACAAAAGAAAGATGTAGAAAACCTTTCTAAAAAGTTTGATGGGAAAGATTTTGGCGCATTGGCTGCGGAAAAGCCAGCGCTAGTTGAAAGATTAGTTAATCGTGGAACTGTAAATGCTATGCGTTGTTTAGAAATAGCATCAGGTTCTCCGTTGAATGAGAAGGAAAAAAATGCAAAATCACCAACAGAGGCAAATCGTGAATGTCCGAACCTTATTGATAACGATTACGCTGCCCCTGCTCGTTAGTGGTTGTGCATCTTTCTCACTTTTTGGTGATAAGGATGTAAAACCTATTGAGGTGCAGAAGAAAGCAGTTGAGAGAACACCACTAAAACTTGCTGACCCAGCACCTTTACAGGCAAGAGAAATAAAATGGGTTATTATTACACCTGAAAACGCAGAAGAAATTTTCAAGAAGTTAAAAGAACAAAATGTTGATTTAGTTCTTTTTGGATTGACTGATGATGGATACGAACAGCTGGCTTTGAGCATGGCTGAAATTCGTAATTATATCGCTTCTCAAAAAGCGATTATTGTAAAATATAGAGAGTACTACGAACCATCTCAACCAACTGGAAAATGAATGGAAATGGATCAAGAAAGAATTGCTAAATTGGAAACTCAAGTAGAAGCAATCAAAGAGGACGTTGCAGAAGTGAAGCAAGATATCAAAGAGTTGCATTCACGCATCACCACAGGCAACAGAGAACTAATGGACAAGTTCGATGAAAAGATCGATGAACTCGCCAAAGCAGACAAAGAACAACATACAGCATTGAAATCATCAATGGATGATGTCAACAAACGTGTTGATTTGCTTGAGCGATGGAAATGGATGATTGTTGGTGGTGCAGTTGTTGTTGGTTATTTGCTTGGTCATATTGAAACCTTATCGACTATCATAAAATAGTTGCTTTTTTTCATAATTAGTAGTAAACTTGATCCTCTAAGGAGGAGTGAATGCTTTTTGTTGATGCGAAATATGCTAATATTCTTGGTTCGCGGCTAAGGAATTTTAAGCAAAAGAATGATTATTTGTGGAACTACAGCTGCCCAGTTTGCGGTGACAGTTCTAAAAATAAGATCAAAGCACGTGGTTATATTTACAGAAAGAAATCAGATCTTTTTGTAAAGTGTCACAATTGTGGTTATGGAACAAACATTGGGAATTTAATTAAACATGTTGATTCAAACTTATATAATGAATATGTTTTAGAGCGGTATAAAAATGGCGCACTAAGATATAATGATCACAAAGAAGTAGAAGAAGTATTCCCCCAGGAAAGAAAATTAGAAGTTTTGTTAGAAGATGATGTATTATCTTCTTTGCAACGCCTCGATAAATTGGGAGAAGATCACCCTGCTGTTCAGTATTTGTTAAAAAGAAAGATACCGAAAGAAAAGTGGAAGTACCTTTATTTCACACCAAAGTTTAAGAAATACACGAATAGTATTAAATTTCATTTTTTGAAGGAAGATGACGATCACCCAAGAATGATTATTCCTTTCTTCACGAATGCTGGAAAGGTGTTTGCTTATCAGGCTCGAGCGTATGGTAAAGAAGAGCCTAAGTATTACACTATCAAGATTGACGAGACGCAGGAAAAGGTTTATGGTCTCGATCGGTTAGATTATTCTAAAAAAATTCTAATCGTTGAAGGACCAATTGATTCGTTATTCTTACCTAATGCTATTGCGGTTAGTGGTGCTTCTTTTGATACACCTACCATTAAATCTCTGATGACAAATGCTGTCATCGTGATGGATAATGAACCGAGAAGCAAAGAAATAACGAAACAACTCGAGAAATATATTGATGTAGGTTATTCTGTATGTATGTTCCCAGAAACTGTTGTGGAGAAAGATATTAATGAAATGATTTTATCAGGTAAAACAGTTGATGAAATTCTGCATCTCATAAATACAAACACTGTCTCAGGGGTGGAAGCAAAATTGAAATTCGCAAGTTGGAGAAAATGTTAATGAAAGTAAAGTTAATTAGTTATAGTAAACCTGCTCGTGGTATGTATGATGAAGGATTAACAGATATGCAAGAGTTGGTTGCCTTTTGCGCTAGAGTATCAAATCCATCCAATCAGTTTAATATGGAGACATCTGAAAAACTTATTCGTTATCTAACCAAGCATAAACACTGGTCGCCACTTGAGATGGTGAGTGCTTGCTTGGAAATTGAAACGACACGTGATATCGCTCGTCAGTTTCTTCGTCATCGATCTTTTTCCTTTCAAGAATTTTCTCAGCGATATGCAGATCCAACGAAAGATTTGGATTTTGTTATTCGTGAAGCAAGACTTCAAGACACAAAGAACAGACAAAACTCTGTTCCCCTTGATTTAGATAATGATGAACAACGACAAATTGCATATCAGTGGGAAAATCTCCAACGAGATTTGATCCAAAAATCTAAAGACGTATACGCTTGGGCAATTTCAAAAGGTATTGCTAAAGAACAAGCAAGAGCAGTGTTACCCGAAGGAAACACAATTTCGCGTCTTTATGTGAATGGAACTCTACGTAGCTGGGTTCACTATATTGAGTTACGAAGTGGTAATGGTACACAGAAAGAACACGCAGACATCGCAATTGAGTGCGCAAAGGTAATCACAGAAGTGTTTCCTATGGCGCAAGAATTCGTTTCACAATAATAATAACAACGGAGTTTTAAATGACAGATATCGTTCACGGTATTAGGGTTGACTATTCACGCGACAACCTATTTGATGAGTTAGGAAAACTTAGATTAAGAGAAAGTTATATGAGAGATGATGAAGTCTCTCCCCAAGAAAGATTTGCATATGTATCGAAAACATTTTCTTCAAACCCAGAACACGCACAAAGATTATATGACTATTCTAGTCAACATTGGCTCAGTTATGCTACTCCCATTCTTTCTTTTGGTCGTAGTAAGCGTGGCTTGCCTATCAGCTGTTTTCTCAACTTTATTGAAGATACAGCAGAGGGATTAGTTGATAATCTTTCTGAAACTAATTGGCTTTCTATGCTTGGTGGTGGCGTTGGTATTGGTTTTGGTATACGCAGTGCTGATGATAAATCAACAGGAGTCATGCCACACCTCAAAATGTATGATGCATCTTCACTCGCTTACCGTCAAGGTAGGACTCGCCGTGGCAGTTATGCTGCCTATTTGGATATTTCTCATCCTGATCTTATCAACTTCTTAGAGATGCGAAAACCAACAGGCGATCAAAACATGCGTTGTCTGAACATGCACCATGGAATCAATATTCCTGATGCGTTTATGGAAATCATTGAGCGTTGCATGATTGATTCAGAAGCAGATGATTCTTGGGAATTAAAAGATCCACATAGTGGTGAAGTTCGTGAAGTAGTCTCAGCAAAAGAATTGTGGATGCGTATTCTAGAAATGCGCATGATGACAGGTGAACCATACCTTCACTTTATCGATACATCAAACAAACATTTGCCTCATTGGTTGAAGGACAAGGGATTAAAGGTTCATCAGTCAAATCTCTGTTCAGAAATTATTTTACCAACAAACGAAAAGCGTACTGCTGTTTGTTGCTTGTCGTCTTTAAACCTGGAGTATTATGATGAGTGGAAAAATAATAAACTTTTTCTTCGGGACGTTGCAGAGATGCTTGATAACGTCTTGCAGTATTTCATTGATAATGCTCCTGATAGCATTGCTCGTGCAAGATATTCCGCGAGTCGTGAGCGCAGCATTGGCATTGGTGCTCTTGGCTGGCACGCTTACTTACAAAAGGTAAATTTACCATGGGAATCTGCCATGGCAGTTGGTGCAAACAAAAGGATTTTTAAACACATTAGAGGGGGACTGGATGAAGCAAACTTGGCTCTTGGATCTGAGAGAGGCGAAGCACCTGATGCTGAAGGTACTGGGCTTAGGTTTAGTCATCTTATGGCTATTGCTCCCAATGCTTCTTCTTCCATTCTCATGGGCAATACTAGTCCTAGCATTGAACCTTATCGCGCCAATGCTTATCGCCAAGACACTCTATCAGGCTCTCACCTAAACAAGAATCGTTATCTAGATAAAATCATTAAAGAAAAATGTGATGGGGACAGTAAATTAGACTATAACGAAATTTGGTCAAGTATTATCGCTAATGATGGAAGCGTTCAACATCTTGAGTTTCTTGATGAGTGGACAAGAGATGTTTTTAAAACTTCAATGGAAATCGATCAGAGATGGGTTGTACAGCATGCCTCAGATCGTCAGGAATATATCGACCAAGCGCAGTCGCTAAATGTATTCTTTCGTCCAGATTCACACATCAAGTATATCCATGCTGTTCACTTTCAAGCATGGAAGCAGGGATTGAAAACAATGTATTATTGTCGATCTGATAAGATCGCAAAAGCAGACAAAGTGGCAAAAAGAATTGAGAGAGAAGTGATCAAAGAAATTAACCTGCATGATTTAGCTCAAGGAAATGAATGCTTGGCTTGTGAGGGATAATTTGAAGTATACTGTAATAGATAATTTTTTCGAAAACGCAAACGAAGTTAGGCAATATGCTTTATCAAAAACATTTGCTAAAATTCCAGGAGATTATCCTGGGCTTCGTTGCTTCGTTGAAGAAACAAAATACATCAATAAAATAAAAGATAAAGTTAAGGAGTTTTTTGATCTTCAAAACATTGATGATAGTAAATTAGATTGTATGTTTCAATTGATACCTTCTTATTATGAAGAAGGTTGGGTTCATAGAGATTCTAATTGTCATTTTGCTGGCGTAATATACCTATCAAATAATGCTCCACTGGAAGCTGGCACTTCTTTATGTTCAAAAAATGATGATGGAATTGATGAGATTGCTTTAAGAGAATTAAATAGACATAAAAACTATTTTTACGCAAATAAACCAATAGACAAATCACGTTATAGAAAAATAAGAGATTATCACAATAGTAAATATACAGAAAAAATTTTAGTCGATAATGTTTTTAATAGACTATTGCTTTACAAAGGTAATGTATTACACAAAGAAAGAATGTTCTTTGGCGATTCAAGAGAATCATCAAGATTAACGCTAGTATTTTTTTATAGGAAATGACATGGTAAAACAAAAATTAAAACTGACAGACGAAAGAAATTACTTTAAACCATTCAGCTACCCATGGGCATATGAAGCATGGTTGAAACATGAACAAGCGCATTGGTTGCACACTGAAGTTCCAATGGCTGAAGATGTTAAAGATTGGAAAAAGAAACTAAGTAAAGAAGAAAAAGAATTTCTGACAAATATTTTCCGTTTCTTCACACAAGGTGACATTGATGTGGCAGGTGGATATGTGAAGAATTATCTTCCATATTTCCCGCAGCCAGAAGTTCGTATGATGTTATCTGGGTTTGCTGCTCGCGAAGCATTGCACATTGCAGCATATAGTCATTTAATTGAAACACTCGGTCTTCCAGAATCTACGTACAATCAGTTTTTGGAATATCAGGAAATGAGGGACAAGCACGATTATGTTATCGAACATAGTTCAAAGAACGGAACTCTTGAGAGCACTGCGGCGCACATCGCCATCTTCTCTGCTTTTACTGAAGGTATGCAGTTGTTTAGCAGTTTCATTATGCTTCTTAATTTTCCTCGTCATGGTCTCATGAAAGGAATGGGGCAAATCGTCACTTGGTCAATTGTTGATGAGACGATGCATGCTGAGTCAATGATGCGTTTGTTCAAAGAGTATATCAAAGAAAACCCAGAAATTTGGAATGATGAACTCAAGAGTAAGATTTACACCATTGCTGAAAAGATGGTAGAACTTGAAGATAAGTTCATTGACCTTTCATTTGCTGGCGCAGACATGCGTGATCTGAAAGCAGAAGAAGTTAAAGAATACATTCGCTATATCGCAGATCGTCGTTTGATTGGTCTTGGTATGAAGGGTATTTTCAAGCGCAAGAAGAATCCACTCCCATGGGTTGAAGAAATGATCAATGCACCAGTGCATGGCAACTTCTTTGAGAATCGTGTCACTGATTATGCTAAAGGTGCGTTGACTGGTTCTTGGGATGATGTTTGGGGTAAGGCAGCATAATGTTAGAAACTATTTGTGATACAATGGTAGAGGCATATCGTCGTAACTGGATTACCAGTCGTGATGGTAATGTCTCTATTCGACACCACGATCGCGATCACTTTTATATCACACCATCTGGTATTCGTAAACAAACAATGCAGCCTGATCAATTTAAAAAGATTCAAATAATTGACGGACCAGTTGCGCTTTGGAGAGAAATGTATTATACAGATATTTCTCAAAATTTAAAGCCATCTGGAGAAATTCCATTACACTTTGGTCTTCAAAAAAAGATGGGTCAGCATAGTAATGATGTTCGTGTAGTTATGCACTTTCACCCTACCTATTGTGTTGCTGCGATGCATGCTGGTATTGAACTCGGTGATATCGCTAAAGACTTTCCAGAACTAAGTAGATATACTAAAGTAGCAAAAAATGTACCTGATGTACCACCAATTAGCCAAGAGCTTGCTGATCAGTGTCACGAAAGATTGCATCTTGATGACAATGGCTTTATTGAATATGATATAGTTGGTATTAAAGGTCATGGCGTAGTTTCAATTGATACTTCTCCTTGGCGTGCTTTCGAACACATTGAACGACTAGAGCATATTTGTCAAATTGTTCTAGCATCAGGTGTTAAGTGATGTGGAAAGGTAACAAACAAGATCTGCCAACAAAGATATGTGTTGTTTGTCAGAGAAAGTTTTCCTGGAGAAAGAAGTGGGCACTAAACTGGGAAAATGTAAAATATTGTAGTAAGAAATGTAAACAAGGATAACATGGCGCACATAGTAGCAAATTTACCGACTGTTAAATGTTTCATTCGCAAAGAGTTTCTCTATGACTTCGAGAAAGGTCACGGAGAATTCGAACCATGCTGGTGGATAAGTATAAAGTCATTACGTGGACAAGCATTTCGTATTGAGTCATATCTCAATCATTATGGTGCATTATATGACAAACTTCCGCTACACGCATACTGTTGGAAACCAATTGAGGGTGAGCCACTTCCGTTAGATTATCTACAGTTATGGGACTGCCTTTCTTATGACATTACAGTGATAAAGAAAGCGCAACTCCAATCGATGCGTTGTAAATTCAAATTAAAAAACGGAGAGTGGATGTATGGAACTTATCTCTTTACCGTTGATTCTGCTTCTCCTGATTTTAATATTCTTGATACTGGATTTGCTGAGGATACCGAAGATCATAAGTCTTATAACTTTATTCAGTGCGACAATGGTCAGTTTGCTGCTCAGCCTAATAATCGTCTTATTGTCTTAGAACCAAGTAGCAATCCAAAAGAATTAAAGATGCCTGATTTCAGAGTAGCTACAAAACGCTGGTCTGTTGAAAATGAAAGTAAATGGGCGCTTGGCAATACTAATACAATTATGTACGAGGAAATGAAATGATATCAGTTGACCAATTAGCTGAACTGGCAAAAGAAGTTGAAAACACAGATCCTATCGATTGGGGTATGTTACAGGTTGACGAACATACAGTATATAAATTAATCGCTAGTCAAGTATTAGAATTATATAATTCTAATGATCAAATTACTATGTTAGCATCAATAACAAAGCTAATTGTCGAAAACTTTGTATTAAATCTTAAACTTTTACAGAAAGAAAATAATGGCAACTAAATTTTTCGACTGCGAATCTTGCGGTGGGCATGGAAAAATTGTATTTAAAGAGCAAGATCTGACATCATCTGATGTAGTGTTCTGTCCATTTTGCGGTGGAGATATTTTTGAAGAAGATTATGAAGAGGAAGATGAGTGATGTGGAGATTGTGGGCAAAGGCACTGGGTGAGAAAACAGGCAACACTAATGACGAAGCAGACAAAATTGCATTTATTAGATCTTGTATTGTTTTATTTTACATTATCACTAATATTTTTATTGTCGCAGGCGTAATAAGGCATTGGTGATGTGGTTGCACAATGGGCAGGAATTGACTGAAATTCCTGAAGGTTACATTGCCTTCGTTTACCTTATAACGAATAAAATAGACAACAAAAAATATATTGGTAAAAAATTATTTTATTTTTCTAAAACGAAAAGCGTTAAAGGAAAAAAGAAAAGATTCAAAGAAGAAAGTGACTGGAGAACTTACTGGTCATCTTCAGAAGATCTCAAGCAAGATGTAGAAAAACTCGGTGAAGAAAATTTTACTAGAGAAATACTACACCTCTGTCGGAACAAAGGAGAAAGCACTTATTTGGAAGCGAAAGCGCAATTTCTAAATGAAGTTTTAGAAAACCCAGATAAGTGGTATAATAGAAATATTATGGCTCGTGTTCACTCAAACCACGTAAAGAACTTACAAAAATGAATTATTTACTACTAGGAACAGCACTCACTCTATCTGCTATCGCTGCTTGGTATGCGATAGCAGGTCTCGTTGCCATTTTCGCAGCTGCCATGATCCCAATTATGATTATGGGTGGCGCATTAGTAATAGCAAAACTTGTTTTA
>JACCDP010229037.1_pt1 | contig 19338 bp, 20 predicted proteins | sample 7445841 | NCBI WGS metagenome assembly JACCDP01 (sample SAMN15323441, study PRJNA562643) | freshwater metagenome | isolation source: river surface water | place: USA:Blue River Watershed | collected 2017-08-17
TATCAAATCTGAATCCATTGCTTAGACTTCCTAAATTCAACTTCTTTAAAGACTCAACTCGGTATGCCCTATATCCACTATGCCATTCAGAAAAACTCTGGTTAGTTAATTTATTTTGAACAAATGTTAATATTTGATTACCTATCCATTTATATTTGGGCATACCACCTTTTAATGCATCTCTCTTATTTAGCATTCTTGATCCAAAAACAGCATCAGCTTTGTTTTCGAGTAGTGGTTTAATTATTTGAGGCAGAAATTCTGGTGCATATTGGCCATCTGCATGCAATAAAACCACAAAATCCCAGTTGTTTTCAATTGCCCAAGAGTAACCAAACTTTTGGTTTCCCCCATAACCTAAATTAATTGGTTGAGATATTATTTTAATTGGCAATTTAGAGGCCTTTGCGTATTCTGAGGCTTTAGCAGAAGTCATATCATGAGATTTGTCATCACTTATTAAAATTGAGTATATTACTGGTATTATTTCGCCTGGTAAACGATTTAATGTCGACTCGATTGTTGATTCAGCGTTATAAGCAACGACTAAAATTCCTATTTTATTCATTTATGTTGAAGTCCCAAACCTTATATTCCTCGCCCCAATAAGTTAATTCACCCATTATTTTTGGTTTGCTGATATTAAAACCTTGCTCTTTCATATATGTCTCAATATATTCTATAGATCTCGAATCAGTCACCCAATATACTCGGGGGTCTTCAATAACTGAGTTAAGTAGATTTTTTGAATCTAGATTTAAATTTTCCGCTCGCCTAATCCAATGTGGAGAGAAATTATGCCACCCAAATGTAAGTATCCGTTTTTCCACTTCGGAATTATTAATTGTGTAAGGTGACTGCCAATTATTTCTAAATTTTGAAGCATTTCCAACAAAAATTGAGTCTTTTGGAAAATTGTTTAAAAGTTCTTTTTGGGCCTGCCAAAAGGAATTAGGAGATTCTCCCATTTTGCGTATTAAGTGTGATGCCTGGCTCTGGAATGCACTAACACTTAGTATGAAAACCATCCAAGAAGCAATATTAAATGCACTAAATTCTCTAGCCTTGAACGATTTTGGAATATAAAGAAAACTTGCCCAACTGGTTAACATGCATAGAAAAATTACGGATACCTGTACCCGTTCAGGTTGTCTTAGAAATCCAGCAACATAAAGCATGATCAGATAAATGATAAGTAAAGATGAGCTAGCCAGTAAAATATAAGTCAAGACTCGAGGCAAAGATAATAGAAAAAATAAGATGTATATAAACGAAATTAATTTTATTAATGGCTTCCACTCCCAATTTATATCGCTATCAAATATCTGTTGGTGTACAATCTGGATGAAATTTAAATCAATATTGGTTGCTTTTCTTGAATCTAAAATTAGTTTATTTAATTTAAAAATTGTAAAATTAGTTGAATCGATATAGTCATAGTTTTTAAAAATTTCTGCTTCCGCTTGAGTCCAACCGAACTTATCCGGATCGTCTATTAACGCTCTTTCAGGTATGTTAGCTTGTATTTTATATCGAGCTGTTTCCCAAATTCGGTACTCATTCCAAGTCGGATTTTTGGCGTAATAAAACCTTTCGAGAACAAAATCCGAACCAACAATCGACAATGCAAAAAATGCCGCTATTAAAATATATTTAGCCTCTTTTTTGAATACTTTGCGTTCTTTAATTACTGAAAACAATATAAAAGGGGAAGCAACGACCGTACCTAATAAAAATGATTCGGGTCTTATTAGGAAACCGAATACGTATACATTAGAAATTAGAATAAAATTATAACTTATATTTCTTTCCGATAATTTTCTTGCTAAGTAAATTAAGGTAGAGAAGCTTAATATTACCGCGGAAGCAGTATACGTTGGGCTTGGAATGTACCATAATAAATGTAAGAATGAAATTAAAAAATACACAAAAATAGATAAAATATTTTTTGATCCAAATGCTAAGATTCCCAGTAGATACCAGCTAAAAAGTACTGTGGTTAGCAAAATGATAGAAAACCAATTTAAGTTTGGAATATAGTCATACAAATTAGAAACTATAAAACCAAAAGTTATGCGAGGAGTAGCCGAGCCCCTGATCATTAGTTCAGGTGTACCTGTGTATTTTCCTGAGAGCCAATCTTGAATTATTACATCATCATTAACGCCATAAGTTTGCGAAGTAATCCTAAAAATTATTGTTGTAGAAACAAATAAATATAATGCTACAACAAAATATTTGCTTAGCTTATGCCTAAACAATATGAATTTATTGCACCAAGAATGGGACGCTTATTTCGTCATAATTGTTACCAGTGCAACTTAAATACATTGGAATCACGAATGTTGAAGTTGTATTTTTTACTATTTTAGCCGCTGAAGATGTAGTTCCCTCAATTACGGTTTTCCCACCTGAATTTGTGCAACCAAGTGGACCTGTGACAACATTGTGATTAATGCCACTTGCATCCCTAATATATCCACGCGCATATGACCATGATTTAAATCCTCCGAAATTATTAATAAAATCTAATTGAACGAAGGAGTATCCTGTTGGTAATTTCCAATGAATGCCGGTTTTGAATTCTGTTCCACCGTTGTTGTAGTTTATTGACAATAATTGTAAATTATCTTTGATAGATACAAATTTATCATTTGTCGTCTTGACCTTGAAGCTAGAAATTTTTTTAGACTTATTCAAGACAAAGTCCTTATAAGTACCATCAATTGTGTTGAAAGTTGAATCCAATTTAAAACTTCCATCTTTATTTTTGGTAATTTTTCCAGGTAGGTCATGAGCAGTAGGGCTCACATTTCCGACCGTATCTAAAGTTTTAAGATATTCAGTTCCTGTGAAATGTTTTACGATCATTTGAGCATAAATATCGGCACTTGTACCTGACGCTACGTATTTCTTACGCGCTGCTTCGATGTCTACTGGCTTAGCACTCTTAACGGCTGCAAAAAATTTATCCACGTTTGTTGTTGTGGCAGCTTGGGCGACTTGGACATTGGAAATCACTAATAAAACAGAAAGGCCTGAAACCACAATTGACTTACTTCTAATTATAAGGAACTTTTTCACTCTCGAATCCAATCTCTGTTATCTAAGTATTCTATAGGCGTGGGGCGACTGGGGCTCGAACCCAGGACCGACGGATTATGAGTTCGGAAGCGACGACTGGGAGTAGACCGAACTACACCAGTTTACGCAGGCACTTCCAAACAACTTAAGTTCCGATCCCCTTCCAAAACGGCCTCTGCTGGGGGAGCAAGTGCACGAAAAGTGCACACAGTCAGCCTATGACATTTTCCGGCTTATAGGGCGACTCTTCTTTTATAGTCTTTAGGACTTTTGGTTTTTTATTAGTATTAGCGGAATACCTAAAGCAACGGCAAAGGGAATATTGAATAAAGCATGCGTTGGATACCCAAGTGCGAGCGACATAAATGTATCCAGAACAAACCATAGGGACAAAGACTGAATTAAGAATTTTCGCGCCCAGGGGAGGCCGTCCTTCAGAGGTCCTCTGACTATTAGCAACATTAAGGAGACCCAACCTGACATCACCGCGCCAAGAACCATATAAGGAAGCAACAAGTAGTCTCTTACCTCGTTAGTATCGATAGATTCAGTTGGCCCAAAGCCAAACCACGAAAAAAGTGATCCTGCAATTGAGCCAGCAAAAACGAGAAGAAGGGAATACAGGAAAACAACACCAAGGACAAGTTGCAACCACTTGATTGCCAACTGTCGATTCCTCACAGCCTTTATTGTATAGATTGTTCAATGTTGAGCTTGAAGCATCCTTCGAATCATTTGTATTTAGCTACAAGGTCTCTGATAACAAACTCCCATGGCTTTGGTTTTAAGCCGAAGGTCTTCCGTGACTTCTCGTCACTCATGATGAACGGCTCATTAAATTGATACGCTGTATGACTCAGCTCGCGCATGATCGGATTAAATAAGCCGAGAGTCTTTTCCACCAATGGTGGGACCGAGCTCACCTTTGGATCACTTATTCCTAATTCAATTGCAATATCTCTAATGACATGTCTTTGAGTCATCGGACTGTTGCTTGGGACATGCCACGGTCTGCCCCAAGCAACTTCTTCTTGTGCAACCCTCATCATTAAGAGGGCAACATCGTCTGGATCAGTCCAAGTGTGAAGCTTGTCGAGATCGCCGAGAAGCTGCACGCCTTTTCCTTCTAAGAGTCTTGGGACGACGCGATCTCCCATTCGACTCTGTTCAGAAGCGCAGATGTAGTCAGATCCTCGAACTTCAGTTGCTCTAATTTTTCCAGCGTCATGATTATCCTTAACCTCTAACCACATATCTGCCCTAACTCGACCGTTCTTCCATTTGGCATTGAGTGGCAAGTCTTCCGTCAACATTCCTGCGTGGGGTCCGTATCCATAGAGATTTGAGCATGTGACTAGAACAGCATGAGTCCTAATCGCATATTTAATGACTGCCCTGTTTATCGAAGGCCATTCTTTATCCCATTTGTTGTACGGCGGATTTACGCAGTTGTAGATAAAGGTTGCTTCAGGGGCAACAGAGTTGAGACTTTCGGCAGATGAAGCATCTGCTTTTAATCGTTGAACATTCGGAAGTACTGGGCCACTGCCAGTGCGCGAAATGAGTAAGACGCGGTTTCCCAAGTTCGCGAGTCTCGATGCCAGCCTCGAACCGACGATTCCATTACCCAGGACTACATGCACTTCAGTCATTGGCTCGAACACCTTTCATTCGCAACTATTAATTCGATGAACACCTAGTGGTTGATTTGGAAACGCTTCAGTGACTTGGGAGCCCACCAGTTCAACTCCCCGAAAAGACGCATCAGAGCCGGTACCAAGAGAGCGCGGATTAACGTGGCGTCCAACAAGATGGCAAAAGCGACGCCGAATCCCAAAAGCTTGATTCCAGTTACGCCGCTGGTCACAAAGGCCGCGAAAACAATGGCCAAGATGAAGGCTGCTGCCGTAATGATTCGCGCGGATTTTTGAAGTCCTGCCGCAATGGCATCGGTATTCGATTTACCAGCATCATGTTCTTCTTTAATTCGCGAGAGTAGAAATACTTCATAGTCCATAGATAAGCCGAATGCGACAACGGCCACTAAGACCATCATGTTTGTGTCTATGGTGCCATTAACAATGAAGTCTCCAACTATTGACTGCAAATTACCCTCAACAAAGACCCATGTGAGAACACCAATCGTTGCCGCCAAAGATAGGAAATTGAGAAGCACGGCTTTGATTGGCAAGATTATTGATCCAGTAAATGCGAACAAAAGAATCAATATTGTGAGAACGATCCATCCTGCGACTAAAGGAAGTCGTTTAGCAATAGCACCTTGAGTGTCTGCATAGTCAGCTGCTCGACCACCAATCAGTGTGCCTTCTGGAGCATTGAGATTTCGAAGTTGCTTGATCATCGCTTCGCCTTGCGGAGTACGAGGCTTAATAGAGTGAACCGCTTCTACCCGGACTACTTGTCCGACAGTTTGTGGTTCGCCAACTCGTGCGATCCCATCAACGCCCTTGACGCGATCAATATACGAAGCAATTTCTGAAGTTTGATTTGCTCCATTCGGGAAGATAATCTCAATTGGATTTCCTTCTTCGCCGGGAAATTGCTCGGCAATGAATTGTGAAGAAATGTAGGCGCGGTCAGTCTTTGGTAATACGTCAGTATCTACTTGGCTAAATTTGACGTTACTTATTGGTGCGATAAAGAAGAAGAGAATGGCAAGGCAGGCGGCAACAATAGAAACAGGTCTACGCATCACGAATCGCGCAACTTTGGACCAGCGGCCATCTTCACGTTGACTAATCGCACTCTTTCTAACTCGGCCTTTGTTCACTTTTTCGCCGAGCATTACCAAGATTGCGGGCAGGGGAACCAATGCGCCAAAGACAGCAAGTGCTACAACAGAGGCTCCGGCATAACCCATAGATTTGAGGAAATTCAACGGGAAAAATGTAAGTGAGACGAGTGTGACCACAACAGTAAATCCGGAGTAGAAGACAGTCTTGCCTGCACTTTTTAAGGTGTTGACTATAGCTTCCTCTTTTGTGAGACCTCGAGCTAGTTCTTCACGGAATCTATTGACCATCAAAAGCGCGTAGTCAATTCCAAGGCCGAGCCCAAGTCCAGTCGTCAAGTTAAGAACAAATATGCTCACATCGGTAAAGAGAGTGAAGATATACATCATTAAGAAGGTCCCAATGATTGCTGTTATACCAATTACCAGCGGCATTGCTGATGCAACGAGTGCGCCAAATACGAAGAGCAGGAGGAGAAATGTAAGCGGCACCGAAATGCTCTCTGCCTTGGCAAGATCTTTTTCGATTCGCCCATTGATGGCGTTCGAGAAAACTGCATCCCCAGAGACATAGACATCAAGATTCTCAAATTTCTTGTCGTATTTCTCTTGGTAAATGCCACCCAATTCATCGGATTGCGTGAAATCGGATGTCTTGAAATAGACAAAGATCAATCCTGATCGGCCGTCTGCGCTTTTGAGGAATGGTGAATTGCCGGCTGACCAATAGGAAATGACTTTGTCAGCGCTAGATTCACTTCGTAACTTGCTCTCTAGTCTCTGTGCCGAAGCAACAACTTCAGGATCATCGACAGACTTATCTTTAGAATTAACGGCAAAGACAAGGGAAGGATCTTTAACGTCAAAGGTCTCTTTCAGGTACTGGCTCGCCTTGGCAGAGTCACTTCCTGGGTCGTTGTAGCCCCCCGAATCGAACCGTGAAAAGGCTTGGGAACCGAGGCCACCAGCGATAACAATTCCCAGCAGGAATAGAAGGACTACCGATTTTCGCCGCCTCGATACGAAATGGCCCAAACGCTCGAACATGAACTCCCCTTTATCTAGACAATGTTCAGATTATGGGAGCCTATTTGAACAATGTCAAGATTGTTGGCAAGATTTCGCCATGGTTTCCAAAACCGCTGCAAAGTCGTCCTATCACCATGGCGATCTCCAAGCTGCATTAGTTGAGGCCGCAATCAACTTGGTTCGCAAGTACGGGCCAGATCAGTTATCTCTGCGTGCTGTTTCGGCTGACGTCGGTGTGAGTCCAAGTGCGAGTTATCACTATTTCAAAGATAAGGATGATCTCGTATCTGCAGTTGGGTACGTTCTCTTTGAACAGCTTGCTTCAATGCAAGAAAAAGCCATTGCAAAAGTGAAAGGCAAGAGCGCAGAAGCTGCCCGAAAGAAGTTCGAGGCAATGGGATATGCATACTTCGAGTGGGCCACGGCGGAACCAAATCTCTACCGTCTGATCTTTGGCGGATTCTGCGAACACCAGATGGAGAACGACGATAGCAAGGCGTGGAAACTTCTAAGCGAAGGATTGGACGAATTAGTAGCGCAAGGAGTCATGGACAAGAGCGCACGCAACGGTGGAGAAGTTATTGTTTGGTCAGCTGTGCATGGCGCAAGTTCCCTCGCAATTGAAGGACTAATGCCCGAATCCGCTTTCCCTCTTGTAATAAAAAGTGTTGAACGATCTTTAGGAATAAAAGAGAGGAACTAGAAAATGGAAGATAAAGCAACGATTTTGGATTCGGGAGACAAGTGGCTGGTTGGAGCAAAGATAGTTATCGATGCTCCCGCGTCAGAGATTTTCAAGCTAGTGGCTAACCCACACTTACACTCTCAAATTGATGGATCAAAGAAAGTTCGAGGCAAGATGATAGGACCTGAAAAACTTAGCCTTGGCTCTGTCTTTTTTATGAAAATGAAGGTTGGCATCCCCTACATCATGAAAAACAAAGTTGTTGAATACAAAGAAAACACCTTAATTGGGTGGCGAACTCTTGCACGCAATATCTGGCGTTACGAATTGAAGTCTTTGGACAACGGGTCGACCGAAGTTTTGTCATGGATGGACGGACGAACGGCACCAAAATTTCTGATGAAACGAGAGATCACTTGGGCGGCTAAGGCGAACGCAAAGACTCTCGTTAACCTCAAGAATTTTGTTGAGTGACACTGAGTCAACAGGATAAAAACACCTCTAGCACCCGGCTGGAGTTCTTGAAGAAATGGAGCGAAAATGAGTGATGCAGCACGGTGGATGATTGCACTTGCTTTTATCTCATTACCAACAATCGCCTTTGGCGGTTACTTCTTACTTTCAATTCTCAAGCGCAAAACTGGTACTGAGAATGTCACACCAGAGCAGCGTGATTACTTCCGTGCAGGTCATGCTCATGCTGGCGTTCTAGTGCTTCTTGCAATCGTGGGCCAGATAGTTCTTGATGATTCTAGATTTAACGAATCGATTACCTGGGCGCTAAGGATTGGATTGTTTACTGCTCCACTTCTTATCTCTGGCGGCTTCTTTGGAGGAGCTCCTCGCACAGCAGGTGGTTCGACGACACCACTCATCAAGCTGATCCCATTTGGTGCGATAGTTCTTGCCATAAGCACTGTGGGTGTAGGTGTCAGCCTACTGATCTGAAAATTTGGGGGCAAAATTGAGGGCAATTGAACATTTTGAGCGTGCCCTCACTCATAACAATGTCGTCTCCGGCTTATAGGGCGACTCTTCATCTTGTACAATTTCACTATGGCAAGTGAAAAAACAAGCATGGACTTTGCAACCGAGTTAGCCATGGGAAAACCTAACTCACTGGGCAACACCCTAAAGATTGTGAAGATAGTCGAGTCAGATCCAAGGATGTTTCCTCAACTATTGAAACTACTTCTTCATAAAGATTCCATTGTGGCCATGCGTGCCATGAACGGCACAAAGCGCCTAATGCGGGCAGACAAGGATTTCTTCGACCCACAAAAGGAATCACTAGTAAAAGTTTACTCAAAGACTAAACACAATGTGGTGAAACTAGGATTAATCACTCTGTACTTCGATTTCATCAAAGAATTCTCATCAACTGAGTTGAAGCGAATTAAGACATTGACTTTGAAATGGATGGACGAAAGTGAAGATTGGATGATTCTTGCCCAAGGTCTCAAATTGCTTGAGAAGTTAGCCAAAATTGACCCAACGATTCAGCCTGACGTCATAGCTGTAGCGAAAAGGCTTCAGAAAGATTCTAGGAAAGCTGTGGCTACCAAGGCCAAGAAAGTTCTGTCCGGCTTATAGGGCCACTCTTCTTTATACTTTAACTATTTACTTTCAATAAGCCATTTCTTACGTTCATGTTCAGGCAATTTCTCAATCGAATACCTCAGCATCGTACGAGGCATTTGATGTGAATAATCTGCAAGAAGCCTTCTGAGCAACATGACATCTTTTTTCCCAAGTTCACGAAGCATCCAACCTACAGCCTTGTGAATTAGGTCGTGGTCATCCTTAAGTAGTGCCTTTGAAACAATAATTGTTGGCTCCAAATCTCCATCACGAATGAGAGCAAATGTGAGAATAATCGAAACACGTCTTTGCCATATAGATCTCGACTTAGATAGTTTGATTAACAGTGGCATTGGATCTGCAACTTCAGTCAGGTAAATACCCATCCACGGGGCTGAAACATCAACAATGTCCCAGTTATTTACTCGTTCAGCTCGAACTTGCTTGAGATAGAAATCAAAGATCCTCTTGCGCTCTTGTGTTTTCCTGGCCATCTTGAACTGCAAATTTAGGATGATGGCTGCGCACAGTCGAGCTTCGTGAAATGGAGAATTAAAAAGTTTCTCAACTTCTCGCAGCTCTAGGTTCTGGTGCTTCTTTGCAACAGTTCTAGTTTGAGGTACTGATCCTCCGAGAAATATATCCCCTTCGCCGTATCCGCCCGGATACGCTTTAAAGAAGCGAGCAAGGTCGTCCGCTCTGCCTTTGTTGGCATAACTCTTAAGATCTTCCAGTGCAACTCTGGCGCTCATCCGAGAAACATACCTTTTCTATATCCGGCTTATAGGGCGACTCTTCTTTAACTTTCTGGACGCGAGCAAATTTGTTTGACGGTCTGTCTTGAGCAAGAGTGAGGCGGGTCGGGCTCGAACCGACGACGACCAAATTATGAGTTTGGGGCTCTAACCAACTGAGCTACCGCCTCTTGTGCTGCATACTCTACAAGATAAGCGGCTTTGGGACATTTTCCTTTACTTTTAGCGTTAATACTTGGCTCTTTGCCTATAGTTTTGTCATGGAAAGACAGGCAGCCCAACGAATCCCCAAGTGGAAAGTAAACGCCAGAACTCAAGTTCATAAATTAGCCAAAGATAATTTAATTAATTTTAGAGATCTGCCATTTCAATGGAATGACCTGTTATTCAATATTGGACCAATCACGGCAGAACTTAGATTGATTGATAGTGAATCGGCGTTGCTGTTTCGTTGCATGATTGGAAAAGTCTCCGACACATACGGAGTGGCTGAAATTTATGAAGAGCTGCCAATGCCAGGTTTGAATTTAGAGTATGAATTGCAACCTCAATCAAAAGTCCACGCCACTTTGCAAATGCCTTTGAGTGAGACCACTTCTGCCACAGAGATTTATGGATTCATCAGACATTGTTCTTTGCTTTCAGTCGTGGGGCTACAAACGTTGATTGATTTAGGAAATCTGATATCTCCAAATCCATCTGAAATTGAGCAATTTCAACTCGGACCAGGACAAGCAAATTGGGGAAATCCTGGCGTTGCTAGCGACCTATTGTTGAAGTGAAGTCGCTAAGCGAAGAAGCTCATGAGTTTCGAACGTAGTTCGTTTTTCTCGGGAACGATTGCTTTACCTTCAAGGATGGCTGTCAACCAATCGACTAACTGATCACCATATACCTTTCTAAAGACGCGCATCCCAGCGTGAACAGGGTGCCAGTTAAAGACAAAAACACGATTCACTCCACCGACCGTTTCAACAAAAATGTCCCTGAGGGCTCGTTCTTTTTGGGAGAGTTCTCCGTACCCCGTAGAAGATCCAAAATCTTCAACCGCCCCAAGAACTGGTTTGGCATAGTAATCACGGACTTTGGAACCTAGAAGTACGACAACTCTTGCGGATGAGGTAGTAAAAATTGGGTCCATCCATTTTTCTATGCAGAAAGTACTTGCTTCTGCCACTCCTTTTGCATCTTTACTTTTACAGTGCACGATCTCAGTTATGGCGTAGTTGTGATGTGGATGAGCGTTACTTCCAATAAGTTCAACAGCTCTGTCATGAGTGTTTTTCCAGGTGGGTTGAGGGCGTTTAGGGTTACTAACTCCACTCCTGTATTCACCGTCGTAACAGAGAGTCAGAAAGTCAGGCTGCCCTGGTTTCTTGAACGTAACCTTGACATCCTTATCTTCTGGATTACAACGATTCACAAAGAAATTTGCAGAATCTGCCTCGCTCCATTCGTAAGTTGGGAACACTTCGCCGAGTGGATATGGATCCTCGTTAATACTTGGATTTGAAGAAACAAAAAGTAAATTTGCTTTGGCTAAGCCACCCATCCAAGGCTCTGGGCGTTGCCGCTTTATTTCAACATCGATTAATTTGGTCTGCTCATGAACAACTTTGTGGCAGGGATGACTCTTATTACTTAATGCATCTTGTACTGCTGGGCAGGAGGCAATGCCCCCTGCCAGCGACAATTCAATAGTGCTCAATTAATTTCTCCCAACCAAGGAGTTAAGGTACGAGACATAGTCCGCATTGCATAGCGCCCAGCCACTTCTTTTTTCACGAATTAAAGCTATTGCGTCAGAAGGTGAATAACCTTCATTAATTAGGACTAGTGCAGTCAAAAGTCCGCTCCTATTTAAGCCAGCTTGGCAACGAATAAGGACCTTTTTCCCGAGCTTCCAGCGTGAATGTGCCCAAGTGGCCATTTCGTGAATTGCATCTAAATATTCATCAACTATCTGGGCATCTGGAAAACCTAGACGTCTTTCTTCTACGCCCCAATTTGCAGGACTGGCCCATGCGTACAAGGTGACAATGCAATCAAAATCCCTCTCACCATCAAAGTGATTTAGTTTTTGAGGGATGTTTATCGTTGCATCATCTGAAGTTCCACCCATGAACAGATTTGGAAGGATCTCATTAAAAAGTTCTGTCGGCTCTTCAATCTCAAGATATGTATTCATTTGTCCTCCTTAGGCCAAAATTAATTCGTGTGATCGGTTGATAACTGTTGTATGTATTGCAGCCCCGCCCCGAAGAGTTGGTTGTAGCGCTTTGATGTCAACAAGTTCATTGAATCCGCTCATTAATTGCCCCGTAATATCTGCACTCTGAATCTCTAGAGGTGTATCCATTACGATTTCAGCAAACTTTCGAGCTCGGCTGTTAGTTGTTGGGATTTCTTCCGCCATTGCAGCATCAAGTGCGACAGCATTTAGCAAGGTTTCAAAATGTTTCTTGAAGTTGCGATTGGAGGTCATTATTTCCAACATAATTGGATGACCACCTACGCCGAGAATTACCCCGCTCTGCCCTGGCAATGGATTGCTAGCGAATCGTTTCAGCTGCTCAGTCAGCATTTTGAATCTGCGATTGATGCGCTCCTGTTCCGAGTTACGCTCCAAAACCTCTTCATCCTTCATAACCTTTGAAAGAGAAGATGTGGCTCTTCGCCCATAGTTGCTTTCATATCTAGCAACAGAGTCCCAAACAACTTGCTGGCGTTGCTCCGACCCATCACGGCGAATACCGCGTGCATCCTGTCTCAATCCACGCAGAGCAGAAATAACACTTAGGGGCGCTCGACCATCAACCTCATGGCGTTTTCCTCCCGACCATCTTCCAGATTCAACACAAAGTGTGGATACCTGAATAGCTCGATTGGTCGGTACGAGAACATCTCTACTTAAGACTCGTGTTTGCATTCCACCGTCTAAAACAGTTCCTTCAGGCAAAAGAACGGGAAGCGGGTGAGTGGATGCAATGTTCAGGTTTTCGATAGTTGGGTTCTCCAACTCTGATACCTGCAGTGTGGCTACAGGGGTTGTGTCGTAGCTGATACTCAATTTGGCCTCAGTCCAGACAGGAAAGGCGGTGATTGGCCCTAACTGTGTGCCCTGCCCAACATGGAAGCGATCTGTTAATACTCTCATTTGTTCCCCCTTAGTTAGAGATTATTTGTCTCTAATTATACACCATATTAGAGACAAAAGTGCGCTAACCTTGGAGAGTGAGTAAATGGCCACCCGAAGATCCTGAACTAGCAAAGTTCAGGGGACCCCACGTAGCCGTAGATATTGCCCTTTTGACCATTGCAGACCGTGAGGACGGGTCAAAGGCACTCGGAGCTCTGGTTCATAGGCGTCAAACTGGATTAGCTCAAGGGGAGTGGGCCTTGGTGGGCCGTATGGTTCGTGAGCGCGAGAGCTTGGCAGATGCCGCTAGAACCGCACTAAGCGAGAAGTGCGGAATCAAGGGTCTAAAAGTAAAACAACTCTTTGTCTCAGATGAGCCAGCCCGTGATTCGAGGGGCTGGGTAATGTCAGTTGCACATTTGGCAACCATGTCGTGGGAGAAACTAAAGCCATTGATTGAAGCTGATGAAAATCTTGATTTAGCAATCATCGCAGATTCAGGGCGAAGAAAATACATATTGCCTGGGGAGCAGAAGGAACTTCCATTTGAACATGATTTAATACTTGATGAAGCCATAAAAGTATTGAAAGCTAGATATGAATCTAGGCCAGATCCTGACAATTTTTTGCCTGCTGAATTTACCGTGCTTCAACTTAGAGTAACTCATGAAGTTGTACTGGGTAGAAAACTTGATAAAGATTTATTTAGACGAAAAATGAATCGTCATCTCAGGTCAACAGGGGAACTTTCTTCTGGTTCGGTTGGAAAACCTGCAGAAATGTTTAAGCGAAACATTCGGACATCAAGGGCTGACGATTCAGATTAATCCTCAGAATCCTTAAAGTCTTCATTTTTGCTCAAAATTTGAAGCAGTTTTTAAGGCATTTTTTGCACAAAATTGAGCCTGTCTTTCATAAACAGCGAAATTTGGCGGCAATCAGTGCTTGCACTATCAGATACCCTGAAATTCAGGCAGCCTGGGAAATGTCTTGCCCGACAAAAACAAGAGCCAATCAGAGCCACAAAACCACACCAAATTTTCTCTTCTTTTAGGAATCTTACTTTTCTCCAAGGAATAGAAAAAGTGTGTGGTTATGTGGTTAGAAGAGGAAGCCAAGGGCGGGCTTGAATTTAATCCCTGTGTAGCCCCTACCATCCTCGCCTGTTGGTGTTTTAGTCCAGTGCTCCGAAATGTGATTCCCGCCGATTTCTTCGAGCATTTCATAAAATTTGATCCGCGTATCCTGCTCTAACTTGCGCTCACGACAGAACGAGACATAAGTATCTAACAATTGCTTTCTACTAATGGGTTCTTTAAAGGATTCTGAAAAATCCAACCTTTCGTTTATGAACAACGCGGATGTATTGCAGGAATACTCATATTCCAGCTGCGCCTCTTTGCAGATTAATGGTTCATCAAAGCCGCCTTGATCCATGGCTTCACGTAATCCAAGAACGGCTCGGAGTAGGACGCCATCTAATTCGTCTGCCATTCTTTGATTCAAAGTTCTGTCTGGCGGACCCTCTATTAGACGCGTCATTGGAACTATCAGCCATCGCCTGAACCAGCCAAACGAGACATCTCTACTCGCTGGCATCTTGTTGCCCGAAAAGAGCATCGTGGCTTCACTTTGGAAAGTAAATGGGTGCCCATTCTTTCGTTGAGCGTTGATTATGTCCTCGCCTGTGATTTTCTTGAACTCAGCGGTTGAGTTAAAGGTGAAACGTTCAATGTCGCCACATATATTTGCAGTTTTGCCGAACAGTTCAGCCGATGCAAAACGGTCTGAAGTCAACACTTTTGGGTCAATGGCGCATATTGCGGATTCTGGAAGAAGGGAGTGGCAGAGTCGTAGAAGAGTTCCTTTTCCGTTTAAACCCCCACCAATAAGGGCTATAGCTTTTTGAAAACCCATTCCTGGATGAATAGTCACGCCCATTACTTGCCATAGGAGCTTGACAATTTCGGGGTCAAAAAGTGATTCCATCCAGGCATCGGTGACTGGACATTGACTGTTTGGATCCCAAGCAGCATTTACTTGGTAGGTTGAGTAATACTTCGGATCATGCGGCAATAATTCCAGAGTCTCCCAATCCAGCATTCCATTCTTAACGTTTATTAGATTCTTCGGACCTAAACCATTTACTTTAGGCGTTCGAGATTTTATTATTGAGGCTACTTCTGTAACGTGGTTCTTGCGGTAGCGACGACCAGTGCAGAGCACAACCCGCATTGTCAAATCATCTTCGCCGTTTGGTCGCCAAACTCCCTCTGAGAATTGCCAAATGCGCTTTCCTTTGTCGATGGCGAATGGACCAAGTAGTTCTACTGCTTCCAACAATTTCGTAGTTACTAGACCACCATCAAAAATTTCGTCAGCCATTAATTCAGCAAGCCTGCGAAAATTGACCTCGGGTCTTTGAATACAAAGTAGTTCAAGTCGGTTGACTTGATCCGCTTCCAACTTACTTTTATGAATAGGATCAATCATTGTGTTTGTTTATCCAATCCTGTATTTTGGGAGAATTAATTGTTAGCTGTGATTCACGGTGGAGCTCGATTTCATTGATTGGCAACTGCAACACTTGCGCGATTACCCATAGGACCATGTCTACGAACTCCCTAGGGGAGGACCACTGATCTTGAGGTTTTATTGACAAGAAGAGGTTTGCTATTTTTTCGACGGCGGTCTTAGCGCTGTATAAACCAGCTCGTGCATCTTTCAAACAAACCAATAAAAGGTCCCTACATGCATCATGCCGACTACCGCGTAGAAACCAACACTTTCCATCTATTAAGCGGGTTTCCAGAACTTGCTCACAATCACTCTTTGAATAATTAGCAAAAAAAGTGTCTGCCTCAGCCATCTCGATAGATTGAACAGATTGATATCGGGATTGGGGCAGAAGTCGATGAAGGGCGTAAGGAAGTAAGGGCACTTCGCCAGTTCGTTTCCACACATATTGCCCACCATCTGCCTGCTTACTGTGTGGAGTTGGGGACGTGACAATAATTCCATTTTTACCTCGAACTTCACCCCAAGCGCCTTTGAGTTGACCTTTGGAATTTCCATATGTACTTCCCTCGGGAGTGGCAAAGATGTAGTGCCCGCGCAGAGGGTCACCCGAACGTGTCGATTGAAATGGAACACTTTCCAGAGTTATCCATTCACGCAATCTGTTTGGGAGTTGAGTTGGATCATCGACATCAAATGCGATAGCGCCTGATTTTCCAAGATGTATTGCAAGTCCGTAGTGGGATCCTGCTTGGAACCACTTCTCAATTTGCTGAGGGTCGCGTGAACTCTTATCTGGCCAACCTTTACCCACAACCGTGCCAGGATTCTTGGTGGTTGAATCAATCGGAACGACATAAAAGCCAGCTGCTGCCCAAGCAAGAGCAGCATCTAACATGTTGCAGGTTAATTCAAGATTAGGAACCAAGAGACCGTTATTCACAGGAAACAGATCTTTATAAAAGATAGTAGTCATTATGAATATTCCTCAGAATTTGAGGAAGAGTTCAAGATTACATGCAGGTTTCGGCTTTTCAAGATAGATTTCATGTTGGCGGTAAATCTCTAGTGCTTCGACAGCTAAATCTCTCGCTAGCGCGAAAGTTTTTTCTTGGTTATATTTTTGTTTGAGCACCAGTTCGCCACCACCGTTCAGAGCAATCCAGTCTAAAAATTTCATGTTTATTGGGTGTCGCAAATCGGCATACTCTAGAAGCGTACGAGCTTGATTAAAGTTAAAGTGATTCCTAAACAATTCAGAAGTTATACCTGAAATTGGATGATCAGCCCTAATCAAAAAGTTCTCTTTAGAATTTGAGGTCAACCAAAGAAAGAGATTTTGCGCAACGGGACATGTGAGGTCTTCGAATCCCTCAGGTCTTTCAGGGAAAGTTCCAGGAAATTCATTTTGAGAGTTCCCCATCATGATGCGACTCGGTTCAAGTTGAGCCATGACTCGACATCTTCCTCGGTGAACCGCCACTGGCGCCCAACCTTTATAGCTGGGATGCCCAGGGTTCCTATGTTCTCTCTAATCCACCAAGGTGATTTGCCGAGGTATTCGGCGACCTCCTGGGTCGTTAACAGTCTTCTCATACAAGCCTCCTTTAGGCGTGTCGTATTTGCTTTAGTAAAGAGAGTCTGGCAGACTATCTCTAATAAGTCAAACGGAGGAAAACATGAACCAAGGTGCAATGGTGGATCTCGTGCTTTCAAATGGAGCAGAGGTCAACTTCGGAGTTGGTCAAGATAAAACTGGCAACCCAGTTGTTACTTATCTGCAAATTTCTTTTCCACGAGGCAAACAGGTTCCTCAGGGAGGAGTCACTGCAACGCTTCTTCGAGAGATCACTATTAGCGAACTCTTAACGCTGTGGTTTCAAGAATCCTCTCGTTCATTTCTAACTGTGCGCGAGGAAGAATTGATTTGGCACGCAATTTCTAATCTAGGTGCTCCTTCTGGAAGGCGAGGATTACCACCTCTCTACTATGCATGTTTGGCCTACGTGTATGTGAGGCAGTGCGAATTAACTCCTAATAATCCAACAGCTGAAATTGGTTACAAGTTGCAGGTAAGTCCGAAGACAATTTCAACGCAGCTTGCACAAGCAAGAAAAATTGGAGTTCTTACAGGTCGTAAAGCGGGCACGAGTGTTACACGTGCTGGTGGAAACTTAACTTCCGAAGGTAAAAAAATAATCATCAAATTCATTAAGGAGACTAAATAATGTCAATAAAGAAAACAGCAGACGGAAAGTATCAAGTACGTTTTCGTGATGAAACAAAGCGTCAACGTTCTAAAACCTTTGCACGTAAAAAGGACGCTGAAGCTTTTGAAGCCAAGGTAGTGACGGAGGTAAAAAACGGCACTTGGCTTGATCCCGTAATTGCCCATGTAAATCTTGAGGATATTTGGGCTGATTTCTACGAACTAAAGCAGGGCAAGAAGAAAAATACCCTGACAGATTATGAGAACATTTGGCGTCTACATCTTGCACCAAGGTGGGGGAGGACGGCAGTAATCCGCATCAATCAAATTGAATTTGATAAGTGGGTAATCTCGAAGCAACTTTCGCCACAGCGAATCGGCAAAATCCATCTCGTTATGTCAATGTTGCTGGATCATGCTGTAAAGCGTAAGAATCTGAAGCACAACCCACTCAAAGATGCACTAGGTCGACGTTCAAAAGCCAACCTGCCCACACCTGCAGTTGAGATTGCCACCAATTTCCTCACCCTGAATCAACTGATGAAAGTGGCAGAGCGTGCTGGTTTTTACAAAGATGTCATCTTGGTATTGGGGCTTTGTGGGCTTCGCTGGGGGGAATTGGTTGGACTTCAGGTTAAAGACTTAAATGTTTCAGCGGGCACGCTAACTATTCGTCGTTCCTTAGTGGAGATTAATGGAAAGCTGGAGGAGAGCACAACAAAGTCGCATCGCTGGCGCATTGTGCACCTTCCTGCGATTCTTCATAGTGCCTGCCACCGCTGGGTATTCGAAAAGAACCAAGAAGATCCTCTCTTCCATACGCAGGAGGGCACCTTCTTGCGCAATACCAATTTCACGCGCAGAGTCTTCATCCCTGCTTTAAAAGCAGCGGAAGTAAAGAAAATCAGAATTCATGACTTGCGACATACGGCTGCAAGTATCGCCATCTCAGCTGGAGCGACTCCCAACATGGTGAAGGAGATGCTGGGTCACTCTGATGTTCAGTTAACAATGCGTGTGTATGCACATATCTTCGAAGCTGACCGCGAGAAAGTTGCGGCAAATGTGGATAGAGCGGTTAACGAAGTGCATGAAATGTGCACTGAACCAGACTTGGGTCAAGTTCAAGTATTTAACTTTCAGGTCGAATCACCATCTGACCTGCGTTTTTACCTACAAACTGACAAGCAAGTTGATTTTGGAACATCGGATTATGAGTCCGGGGCTCTAACCAACTGAGCTACCGCCCCCAAGCGATTTACGCTGTTTAACTAGTCTAATACACATCTTATTTTAGGCTAATTTAGTTGAATTAAGTCTTTTTTAGTCTGCATATATAACAGATTTGCAACAGATATTAGCTCTTAATACGCCTTAAATCTTAACTAAAATAGATTAAGACTCTTAATTGGCTGGCAAAATTATTGAAATTTTTAATCCACTAAATTTGCTTGTACTAAGTCGGATTTCACCATTATTTTTCCTTACCAACCTATCCATAATTGTCAGACCCAATCCACTTCCACCATGTTGACGGGATCTAGATTTATCAAATCTCTTAAACGCTTGAATTCCTTCTTGATAATA
>JACCDP010131405.1_pt1 | contig 19334 bp, 21 predicted proteins | sample 7445841 | NCBI WGS metagenome assembly JACCDP01 (sample SAMN15323441, study PRJNA562643) | freshwater metagenome | isolation source: river surface water | place: USA:Blue River Watershed | collected 2017-08-17
GGCACGCGGAGGTTTTTTCCGCTGCCTTTGAATAACCCAACTAACACAGGACGGAACAATGCCTCGTGGTGGCGCCCGGCCTGGCTCCGGGCCGCTGAAGGCGGCGCTGCGTGAGCCGGCGAAAATCAGTGAGAAGGTGGCGGCGGACATCCGCGCTGCTGCGCGCTCCGGTGGCCTGTCGCCGCTGGAATACATGCTCGGCGTGATGAACGACGTGACGGCCGACGAAGCGCGGCGCGACAGAATGGCGCAGGCTGCGGCGCCGTATGTGCATCCGAAGGCTGCCGACGCTGCGGAGGGCGGCAAGAAGGCGCAGCAGCACCGGCAGGCGCTGACGGCGGAGCGCGGCACGGACTGGGAGGCGCTTCTCCAGTGACGTGGAGCACCGCCTGCCCGGACTGGGTGGCGCGGCTGCGTGCCGGTCGCTCGCTGGTGCCGTCCGTGCCGCTGGACAAAGCGGCGGCGGCGCGTGCGGTGGCGATCTTCAATGCGCTGCGCCTGCCGGATGTGCCGGGCCAGCCGACGATGGCCGAGGGTGCCGGCGAGTGGCAGCGCGATCTGGTGCGCGCGGTGTTTGGCTCCTGGGACGGTGAAGAGCGGCACATCCGCGAGTTCTTCACCTTGGTTCCGAAGAAAAACGCCAAGACGACGGGCGGCGCGGCGATCATGGTGACGGCGCTGCTGATGAACCGGCGCCCGCGCGCCGAGTTCCTGCTGGTGGCGCCGACGCAAGAAGTGTCCGCGCTGGCGTTTCGGCAGGCTGTCGGGATGATCGAGGCCGATCCGGTGCTGGCGGCCAAGTTCCATGTGCGGGACCACATCCGCACCATCGTCTACCGGCCGACTGGCGCGTTTCTGAAGGTGAAGAGCTTCGATCCGAAGATTGTCACCGGCTCCAAGCCGGCGGGCGTGCTGCTGGACGAGCTGCACGTGATCGCTGAGGCGCCGGATGCGGATCGCGTCATTGGCCAGCTTCGCGGCGGCATGATCAGCCAGCCCGAGGCATTCCTGCTGACGATCACGACGCAATCGGAGCGGCCACCGTCCGGCGTGTTCAAGGCCGAGCTGCAAAAGGCTCGCGCGGTGCGGGACGGGCGGCTTGCGGCGCCGTTACTGCCGCTGCTGTATGAGTTCCCGGACGGCATGGATTGGCGCGAGCCGGCCAACTGGCACATTGTCACGCCAAACAACGGGTTCAGCATCACCACCGATCGGCTAGTGCCGGATTGGGAAGCCGCTCAGGCGGCAGGGCCGGAGGAGGTCCGCCGCTGGGCCTCCCAGCACCTCAACGTCGAGGTGGGTCTGGCGCTGAAATCGGACGGCTGGGCCGGCGCTGAATACTGGGAGCGCCAGGCCGAGCCGGCTCTCACGCTGTCGGCGGTTCTGGCGGCTTCGGACGTGGTGACGATCGGCATAGACGGCGGCGGCCTGGACGACTTGCTCGGCTTCGCAGTGGTTGGCCGCGAGCGCAAGACGGGCCGCTGGCTCACGTGGAATTACGCCTGGGCGCATCCGGTGGTGCTGAAGCGTCGGCAGAGTGAGGCGCCGCGGCTGCGCGACTTCGCTGCGGCCGGCGATCTGCGCATCGTTGAGCGTGTCGGCCAGGATCTGGACGATTTGGTGAGCATCTGCGCCGAGGTGAACGCGGCCGGCCTGCTGCCGGAGAAGCACGGGATCGGTATCGACCCCGGCAACAGTCACGCCGTCGTGGATGCGCTCACAGCGGCCGGCTTCACCGCCGATCAAATGGCTGCGGTGTCGCAGGGGTGGCGTCTGGGCGGCGCAATCAAGCTGACGGAGCGCAAGCTGGCAGAGGATTCGCTGGTGCATGCCGGGCAGTCGCTGATGGCTTGGTGCGCGGGCAACGCGAAGGTTGAGCCGAAAGGAAACGCCATGCTGATCACGAAGCAGGCGAGCGGCTCGGCCAAGATCGACCCGCTGATGGCCACGTTCAACGCTGTCGAGCTGATGGCGCGCGCGCCGGTGTCGATTGAGCCGCGGGTGCTGTTCCTATGAGTTGGCGCACATGGCTTGCGGCTAAGATCGCGCCGCGTAACGCGGTGGACAGCTCCGACATCCGCCGCGGGAATGGCGTGTGGGAAAGCCTGACGGCGTTCGGCGGGCAGACGGGCGCGCCGAGCGAGCAGGCGGCGCTGTCGGTGTCGGCCGTGTATGCCTGCGTCCAGTTGATCGCCGGCGCCATCGCGGCGCTGCCGATGCACATCTACCGCCGCGCGCCGGATGGCGATCTGTCGCGCGACATGAACGCCGATCTGTGGTGGACGCTCAACGAGCAATTCTGTCCGCGCTGGGCCGCGTCGGCGGGCTGGTCGTTTCTGGTGGGCTCGAAGCTGCTGCACGGCGACGGGTTCGCCGAGATCCTGCGCGGGTCCGGTGGGCGCGTGGCGGGGCTGGTGCCGATCCACCCCAATCGCGTGCGCGTGATCGCCACGCCGGACGGCGCGCGGCTTGTCTACGAGATCCAGCCGGATCGCACGATCGAAAGCCCGGCGCCGGAAGCCACGCGGATGCGCGTGCTCGATCAGGACGACGTGCTGCACGTGCCGGGTTTCGGGTTCAACGGGCTGCGCGGCCTGTCGCCGCTTAAGCACGCGCTGCGGGTGTCCGGCCGGCTGGCGATCAGCGCGCAGGATTTTTCGTCGCGGTTCCTGGAGAACATGGCGCGGCCTGACTACGCGCTGAAGGCGGCGGGCAACCTGACGCAAGCGCAGGTAGATCGGCTGCGCGAGATGCTGGAGCGGTATCAGGGCCCGCTCAACGGCGGCAAGCCGATGATCCTGGAAGGTGGCCTGTCGATCGAGGCCCTGACGATGCCGCTGGAAGAGATGCAGCTGCTGGAGACGCGCAAGTTCCAGGTCGAGGAGATCGCGCGCGTCTATGGCGTGCCGGCTTGGATGATCGGCCACACGGAAGGCAACACCTCCTGGGGCACCGGCATCGAGGCGATGGGCAAGGGGTTCGTGCGCTTCGCGCTGCGTGACCACCTGAATGCCTTTCAGAATGAGATCAACCGCAAGTTCTTCCGCAATGTCGGCCGCGTGGCCGAGTTCGACACCACCGAGCTGGAGCGCGGCGACACGAAAGCGATGATGGAGGCGCTGCGCATCGGCCTGGGCCGTGCCGGTGAGCCGGCGTTCATCACCGTCGAGGAAGCGCGCGCCAAGCTGAACATGAGCCGCGAGCCGGCCGGGCCGCTGCCGCAGATCCAGCCGGCCGCGCCGCAGGAGACGACGCCATGACCCCCTACGTGCGGATGCGCCTGGCCAACAAGACGCGTGGCAAGTTCGAGGCCGATGGCGACGTGCTCTGGCTGTATGACGCGATCGCCGGCGATCAGGATGAAGCCGACTGGCTCGGTGGCATCTCGCCGGTGGCGTTCATGTCGGCGCTGCGCGCCACGAAGGGCCCCGTGACGCTGCGGATCAACTCGCCGGGCGGTTCCGTGTTCGGTGCGCAGGCCATGGTGGCGGCAATGCGCGAGCATCCAATGCCGATCACCGCCCGCGTGGACAGCCTTGCGGCATCGGCGGCGTCGGTGATCGCGGCGGAGGCGGCTGTGCTGGAGATGGTGCCGGGCGCGAAGCTGATGATCCACAAGTCGTGGTCTTTGGCGATCGGCAACGCCGACGAGATGATGAGCACGGCGGCGCTGCTGGAGAAGATCGACGGCGACTTGGCGGCCACCTACGCGCGCCGCGCCAATGGCAGCGCGGATGCCTTCCTGGAAATGATGCGCGCGGAGACGTGGTTCACGGCCGACGAGGCCGTGGCGGTTGGCTTGGCCGATCGCGTCGTCACCGAGAACACGCAGCGACAGGCCGCAGCGTGGGATCTGAGCGCCTTCGCCCGCGCGCCGGCTGCTGAGACTGCGCCGGCCGCGCCGGTTGCTGACATGCGCGCCGTCCTGGCCAGGAAGCTGGCCGTGAAGATGGCGCTCTCCCCCGTCTGAGCGCGAGCCGCGGCAGACATCCCTGTAGTTGGAAAGGATACCCCATGAGCGTTCAGTCGCTTCGGGAGCAGCGCGCGGCGATTGGCGCCAGCGTGAAGGCCCTGATCGAGTCCCCGAACTGGAATGAGGCGGACGACACGCCGAAGTATGACGCGATGATGGCCGAGATCGACGCCATCGACGCGCGCATCAAGCGGATCGCCGACGCGAACGAGAAGCTGGCCGCCGAGACGCAGACGCATGCGGTGGCCGGCGCCGCCGAGCGCCTGGGCCGCGACAACCGCGACGGCGGCCTGTCGCTCTATGCCAAGTGGCTGCGCGGCGGCGACAAGGCGCTGAACGCCGAGGAGTGGCAGCAGGTGCGCGCCACCATGAGCACCACCACGGGCAGCGAAGGTGGGTTCACCGTCGACAGCGCCGTGGCGAACACCGTGCTTGACGCGCTAAAGGCGTTTGGCGGCATGCGCGGCGTCTCCACCGTGATCGCCACAAGCGGCATCGGCGCGATGAGCTTCCCGACGTCGAACGGCACCGCCGAGGTTGGCGAGATCGTGGCCGAGAACCAGACGGCCACCGACGCCGATGTGTCCTTCGGCACCATTGGCCTGCCGGTCTACAAGTATAGCTCGAAGGTGGTCACGGTGCCGTTCGAGCTGCTGCAGGACAGCAGCGTCGACATCGAGGCTTTCGTGCGCAACCGCCTGACGGAGCGCCTGGGCCGCATCACCAACGCGCACTTCACCACCGGCACCGGCTCTGCGCAGCCGAATGGCGTGGTGACGGCTGCGACGGTGGGCGTGACCGCGGCGAACAGCACCTCGCAGGTGACGGCCGTCACCTACGACAGCCTCGTGGATCTGCAGCACTCGGTCGATCCCGCGTATCGCGCTCTCGGCCGCGCCCGCTGGATGTTCAACGACGCGACGATGAAGGCGATCCGTAAGATCAAGGACGGGTCGAGCCGCCCGATCTTCGTGCCGGGCTACGACCAGGGCAGCCCGCAGGGTTCGCCGGATACCCTGCTGGGTGCGCCGATCACGATCAACCAGGATGTGGCGAGCATGGCCGCGTCCGCCCGGTCGATCCTGTTCGGCGACTTCTCCTTCTACTACGTGCGCGACGTGATGAGCATGGAGATGTTCCGGTTCACCGACAGCGCCTTCACCAAGAAGGGGCAGGTCGGGTTCCTGGCCTGGCTGCGCTCGGGCGGCAACCTCGTGGACGTGGGCGGCGCCGTGAAGGTGTTCGTCAATGCGGCCTCGTAGCCTGACCTGAAGGAGACAAGCGGATGAGGTTCGACCAATCCCAGGCGGTGACGGCGGGGGTTCTCCTGCCGGCCGCCGCCTATGACGCCGACAACACGCCGGCCGCGTTCGACATCGGGAAGGCGGATGCCTGCACGGTGCTGATCGAGGTCGGTGTCGGCGGCATCACCTTCTCGTCCACCAACAAGGTGGAGTTCAAGCTCACCCACTGCGACACCTCCGGCGGCGATTACACTGCCGTCGCACAGGCGGACGTGGTGGGCGTGACTGTCGGCACCGGCGGCATCGTCCGCTCGCTGACGGCGGCACACGCCACGCCGAGCGTCACGGCGCTGGGCTACGTCGGCCGCAAGCAGTTTATCAAGCTGCTGGCCGACTTCTCCGGCACCCACGGCACGGCCACGCCGATGTCGGCAGTGGCGGTGCGTGGCCTGCTGGACCGCGTGGCGCCGGCCTAAGCCATGGATCTCCGCCTCCTCACCGGGCCAACGTCTGAGCCTGTGCTTTTGGCGCAAGCCAAGGCGCACCTGCGCATTGACGACGGCAACCCGGACGACGCGCTCATCGCCGGCATGCTGACGGCAGCGCGCGAGGCGGTGGAGAACTACACCGGGCGGGCGCTGATGCCGCAGACGTGGCAGATGCGCCTGCCTGGGTTCCCGGCCGATCAGGGCGCGATCCGCGTCCCGATCGCGCCGCTGATTTCCGTGACTGAGCTGCGGATTGTGAACACGGCGGGCGCCGAGGTGGTGCTGTCGGCGTCGGCCTATCAGGTTGAAGCGCCATCCGGTCCGCAGGCGGCGCCCGGGCGCATTCTGCCGGCGGCTGGCACGACCTGGCCGGCAACGCTGGCGGACACGCTGGGCGCCGTCCGTGTCTCCTTCCAGGCCGGCTATGCCAACGCGGCGGCGGTGCCGGCGGCGATCAAGTCTGCGGTGCTGCTGGTGCTGGGTGAGCTGTATGAGCAGCGCGAGGCATCTGCGGCGCGCGCGCCTGCGGAGATCCCGGCCGTGGCGCGGCTGATGGCGGCGTATCGGGTCTGGTGGCTGTGATCGGCACTCTCGACCAGCGCATCACCATCCAGCGCGAGGCGCGCACGGCCGACGACTACGGCGGCGCGGCGCTGGCGTGGGTCAACGTCGCCACCGTCTGGGCCAGCGTGCGCCCGTTGTCCGGCCGTGAGCGTGCCGACTTTGGCGAGGTTGAGGCGCCGGCAAACTACCGCTTCACGATCCGCCGCCGCGGTGACGTGACCGCCGCCATGCGGATTACCTGGAACGGCGCGGCCTACAACATCCGGTTCGTGTCGGACCCCGGCGCGCGGTCGCTCTACATGGCAATCGAGGCCGAGCGCGGGGTGGCAATCTGATGGCACGCGCGGAGCAGATGCCCGGCTACCTCCCGCCGGCCAAGATGACGATCTCGGGCGTGTCGGCCGACTGGACCCGCGGCGAGTTCCTGGCATGGCTGGCCAATCGCATGGAATGGCGTCACGGCGCCGAGATTGGCGTGAGCTTCGGCGTGACGCTGCGCCTGCTGCTGAAGCGGTGCCGCGGCCTGCATATGCTGGGCGTCGACACCTGGACGCCGAACGACACGCCGCTGGAGCCAGCCGACTGGACGGCCGCGCACCACGAGCGCGCCTATGCGTCGGCTCTGGCGGTTGAGGCCGACTATCCCGGCCGCTGCGTGCTGCTGCGGGGGCCAAGCGTGGCCGTGGTGCCGCCGGATGCCGCGCTCGATTTCGTATGGATCGACGGCGATCATACCACCGAGGCGGTTCTGGCCGACGTGGCGGCATGGCTGCCGGCACTCAAGCCCGGCGGGTGGCTGCTGGGCCATGACATCAACTGGCCCACGGTCAAGGCGGCGGTGGATCAGGTGGTGCCGGGCTACATGATCGGGCCCGATAGCGTGTGGTTCCGGCCGGTCCATCCTGTGCCCGGCTGGTGGGCGGCGGTGGCCTGATGGCGCGCTCCAGGACGGAACTCGATCCGCGCTTCCGGCGCCTCATGCAGCGCCTGCCGGATCGGATGACTGACGAGATGAGTGCCGAGATTGCCCGCAGCGCGCTCTTGGTGGCCGCCGACGCCTCCGCGCGCGTGCCGATCGACACCGGCGCGCTCCGCGACAGCATCGGTGTGAGGATCACCAAGACGAGCGCGGAGGTTGGGTTCGACCCGAAGCGGTTTCGGCGCAAGTGGAAGAAAGCGGGGTGGCGCGCCGTGTTTGTCGAGAAAGGCACCAAGGGCGCGCCGGGCCGCAACATCCCGCCCATGGCGGCCCGTCCGTTCCTGCGGCCGGCTTTTGAGGCCAACCGCCAGCAGATCCTCGACCGGCACCGCGCCGCGGTGGTGCGGCTTCTGGGTCAGGCGGCCAGCCTGTGACCGCCCAGCTCCCCCTCTACGCGGCCATCTACGCCGCACTCGTCGCCGCGCCGCCGATCGGCGCCGGTGTCTATGAGGCTGCGCCGCAGGGTGCCGACTACCCGCACATCGAGATCGATGGCGGCCGGGCTTACGACTGGTCGGCGCAACTCATGCGCGGCGAGGAGACGCTGGTCGAGATCCACGTTTGGAGCCGATACCGCGGCCACAAAGAGGCGCGCGAGCTGCTGGGTAAGATCAAGGACCGGCTGCACGAGCAACCTTTGAGCCTCACCGGCGCCACGTTCATCGACATGCGCTTCGAGGATCTGGAGCTGTTCACGGATGCGGACGGCATGACGCGGCACGGGATCATCCGTTTCCGCGCAACGACGACGGTGGCCGTATGACCTGGATACGCTTCATCGCGCGCGGGAAGCAGATCGAGCCGGATCGAACCGCTCGCTATTTCGTGCCGGGTGAGATGCTGGATATCGAGCCGCACCTGGCCGCGCGCTTCCTCGCCGAGCAGGTGGCAACCGAGATTGACCCGCCGCAGCCGAACCTGCAGGCGAACCCGTTCATCCCGCCGCGCATGGGCGACGATCCGCTCACCGTCGCCTGCGTCTGGAAGCGCGGCGGCCTCTACGACCGGCACGACTACGTGGCCCGCATGGCGCGCGCGGTTCAGCGCAACCTGTCGCGTCCATACCGATTTGTTTGTCTGACTGACGCAATAGAGGTGCCGAACGGTGTGGAGCGGATCGCACTGGCGCACAACTGGCCGGGTTTCTGGAGCAAGATTGAGCTTTTCCGGCCCGGCCTGTTCCGCGGCCCGGTGCTCTATCTGGATCTCGATACCGTCGTGTGCGGCTCGCTGGACCCAATCGCGGACGCCATGGAAGCGCATCCGCTGCTGTGTTCCTGGGACATGAAGCATGGCTGGATCAACTCCAGCTTTCTGGCTTGGAACTGGGATCTGTCGTGCGTCTACGAGGAAGTCGCGGCGCATCCGGCCGGCATCATGCAGGTCTATGACGGTTCGGGCCCGTGGTGGGGCGATCAAGGCCACCTCCAGGTGACGCTGGAAGAGCGCCGCATCCCGTGGGCCTGGGTGCAGCAGGTAGTGCCGCATGCCGTGGCCTGGCAGCCGATGCCGTTGCGCGGCCGTCCGCCAGCGCCGGGTGTGGCCGTTTCCATGTGGTATGGAGCGCCTAAGCCGCACGAGATCGACACCGAATGGATGGCCCAACACTGGGCCTGACCGCTACCGGCTTCGGCCGGCGCCTCACCGGGTCTTAGGCAAGCCCGCCGCAGCGTCGTGATGGCGCCGCATTCCCTCAGATGGAGCCTCTCGCATGTCTGGCACCCTCGCCTTCAAGGGCCGCTCCGCGGCGCTTCAGATCAGCTCGAACGGCGGCAGCACGTTCACCACGATCGGCGGCGTCCGCACCAACGGCATCACGCTGAACAACAACCCGGTCGACATCACCAACGTCGACAGCAACGGGTTCCAGGAACTGCTGGCGGACGGCGGCGTGCAGTCGCTCTCGATCTCGCTGGACGGCATCGTGGTGGACAACACCCCGTTTGAGACGATGCAGACGCAGGCCGACGATCGGACGCTTATCTGGTATCGCCTGAGCTTCGCCACCAACGGCGTGATCAGCGCGAGGTTCGCCATCGCGAGCTTCCAGATTGGCGCACCGTATGACGGGGCGCAGACGTTCTCCGCGACGCTGAGCAGCTCTGGCGCGATCACCTTCACGCCGAGCACCTAATGCAAAACCCTCGCAAGGAGATCGAATTCCCGTGGGGCGAGGCGGTCATCCGTTCTCGCCCGACGATGGCCCGTGTGGCTGAGATCGAGACAAAGTTCGGGCCCGCGCCGGCACTGGCGCGGCGTCTGATCAACATGGAGCTTTCGATCAGCAAGGAGCTTCTGCCGCTCCTGGCCATCATGCTCCGCGGCTGCGAGGACGCGCCCAAGGGCGACGCCGCGATCATGCAGCAGGCTTTCGAGCTTGGCGCGGTGGGGTTTGTAGCGCCGGCCACGCTTTGGCTGGTCGCGTCCTATCAGGTGGATGAGCCCACTGAGGAACCTCCGCCGGGAAACTGACGGAGCCGCAGCCGCTGCCGTATCGCCGGCTGATGCAGCAGGCGTTCGGGTGGCTGCGGTGGACACCAGATGCGTTCTGGGGCGCCACTTTGGCCGAGATCCATAGCGCGACCATTGGCTACCTGGAGACGCGCGGCGTGGCTCCGCGCGACGCTAAGGCGGACATCTACGACGAGTTGCTTGAGGTGGCGCGCGACGCGATCCGCGCCGAGCGTAGGGCGAAGGAGGCGGCATGAGCGGCACGACTGATGCAGGCCGGCTGCTCGTCCGCATTGAGGCGACGACGGCGCAACTCCGCCAGCAACTCCAGGCGGCCGAGCAGCAGGTGGCCGGCACCGCGGCGAAGATCGACAACCAACTCAAGCAGGCGGACAAGGCTTTCTATCGGCTGGAGGAGGCCAGCAAGGCCACGCAGCAAGCCGTGGCGGGGCTTGCCGGCAAGCTAGGGCCGATGGGCGGCATCCTGTCGGCTGTGGGCACCGGCGGCGCGGCTGCGGCGGCTGGCTTGGCCGTGCTGGGCGCCGGGCTGGTGCAGGTGGCCAAGGCCGGCGACGAGGCCACAGCCACGCTTGCCAAGCTGTCCAGTTCCACAGGCGGGATTGCGCAGGCAACACAGGTCTACGAGGGTCTGTTCCGCCTCTCGCAACAGACTGGCATCGCGGTGGCCGAGAGTGCCGGTGCCTTTTCCCGCTTCGCCGTGGCGGCCAAAGAGATCGGCGGCACCAACGCCCAGGTGCTGCAACTGGTGGGCGGCATCCAGAAAGCCGGCATCGTCGCCGGCGCGTCTGCGCAGGAAGCTGGCGCCGCAGTCCAGCAGCTTGCGCAGGCGCTGGCGTCCGGCAAGCTCCAGGGCGACGAACTGCGCAGCCTGCTGGAGAACATGCCGCAGTTGGCGCAAGCGCTCGCTAAGGAGCTGGGCGTCGGTATTGGCCGCCTGCGCGAGATGGGCACCGAAGGTAAGCTGACGGCCGACGTGGTGTTCCCTGCGTTGCTTCGCGCGACTGAAAAGATCAGCGAAGAATTCGACAAAATGCCGATGACGATCGGCAGGGCCGGCGGCGCACTTACGGCGGCGGTCCAGAATTTCGGCGCGGAACTGGACAAGGCGCTTGGCCTGTCGCAGCGGATTGCCGCGGCGCTGAAGGCCGCGGCGGACGCCATCAACGGCATCCAGCGCGTGATCTTGCCCACTGAGCGCCAGGCAGCCGAAGCGGCGGCGCTGTCGACGCGGCAGCGTGCGGATGAGCTGCGGCAGCGGTTGTCAGACTCGCGGGATCGTTCGCAGTTCCCTGATGGGCCCGCCGGCGATCGGCTGTTCGCGGCGGCGCGTGCAAATGAAGATCCACGCATGGCCCGCGACGTTGAGGCTGCGGAGCAGGCGGCGCGGGATGCAGAGGCGCGGCTGCAGGCGATCCGGCGCGAGGCGCGCGAGCTGGAGCGCGTGGAGCGCGACGAAGCGGCGCGCCAGGCGTTGGAAGCTTCGCGCCAGCAGGCGCAGGCGGCGGCTGAGCAGTTGCGCCTTGATCTCGATAAAGACTACGCGCTTCGCAAGAAGCACGAAGAGCGCATCAAGATCATCGATCGCGCGGAGGCTACCGGCGCCATCACCAGCGCGCAGGCGGCGGCACAGCGCAAGCTGGCCAACGATGACTTGGCCGAGGGGCTGAAGAAGCTTGCCGACGCCCACAAGCAGGTGGGCAAGGAAGCCGCCGACGCCGATGCGCACGTCAAGGAATACCTGAAGGATCAGGAGCGCATCGCCAAGGAAGCGGCGAAGGCGCAGGAGCAGGCAGCCGAGGCGATCAGGAAATACCACGAGCGCAGCTTCGATGCCGTGGTGTCCATCGGCGAGCGCGCTTTCGAGCGGTTGGGCGATGCGATGGTGGACGCCTTCGTGTCGGGCCAGGGCGCGGCGGTGAACTTCGGCAACGTGGCGCGCGGCATCGCGGCGTCTGTGGTGACGGACTTCGCCAAGCTGGCGATCGTGAACCCGATCCTCAACAGCCTGTTCGTGGGCTCTGGCGGGCCGCGGCCGACGCTGAGCGCGGCGTTCGGTGGCAGCAGCACCGGGATCGGCATGGGCGACTTGCTCGGCCTGTCGTCGCTGCTGCCGAAGGACGGGTTGCTCGGCTCGCTTGGCATCAGCGGCTCCGGGATTGGAAGCTCAATTTTTGGCACCGCCGGCACTGTCGGCGGTTCGTTTGCGGATTTGGGCGGTATCACCATCGCAGGCACCGCTGGCACGCCCGGGCTGCTTGGCACTTACGGCACGTCGCTGATGGGCGGCTCGCAACTGACGCTCGGCGGCGCTTTCGGCAGCATCGGCGGCGGCCTAGCCATCTCCAGCCTGCTCAACTCCGCCCTCGGCCGCAGTTCGGCACAGTCCACCAACGGCATGATCGGCTCCGGCCTTGGCGGCCTTGCTGGCTTCCTGATCGGCGGCCCGCTCGGTGGTCTTATCGGCGGCACGCTGGGCGGGCTCGGCGGCGGCCTCATCGGCCCCGGCGAGTCCGTCCGCGGCTACGGCTTCCGCCTCCAGTCCGCCGGCTGGGGGCCAGACGCCACGCCTACGAACGAGATGGCCAGCAGCCTCCTCCCGATCAGCCGCCAGTATTACAACGAAAGCGGCGCGCAGATGTTTGCCGCGGCGGATCAGCTTGTCGCGGCCACCAATGCCTACCTCGCCGCGCGCGGCCTGACGGTGGGCGGCGTCTCTGTGGTGGGCGGCAACAAGAACGGCGCGGATTACTCCTGGGCGGACGCCGGCAACCTGAACGAAGCATTCACCCGCCTGCGCTTCGGCGCCGCGAACGACAACCAGCTTGCCGGCGCTCTCACCGGCAAGACGTTCTCCGATCTCTCCGGCCTGCAACAGTTCGTGGAAGGTTTCAGCGCCGTCCGCGACACCATTCGCAACCTCACCGAGACGCCGGCGCAAAAGCTCGCGCGGCAGCTTGAGGAGATCGGGAAGCAGTTCGACGATCTCAGCGCCAAGGCCAAAGAATATGGGCTGAGCGAGGAAGGGCTGGCCGAGGCGCGGCAGAAGGCGCTGGACGCGGTAAAGGGCCAGGAGAACCGCGAGGGCCAGGCGATCCGCGCCTATCTGGATCGCTTGAGCACGAACGATCCCACTGCGGCGCCCACGGATCGCTTTGCTGCAGCGCAAGGCATTTTCGGCGCCGATCTGGCCGCGGCGCAGGCGGGTGACGCTTCGGCGTTGGCGCGGATTACCAGCAGCGCCGACACGCTGCTGGGTGCCGGCCGGGCTGCCTACGCCTCCGGGCCCCAGTTCGCGGCGCTGCGGTCCATGGTGGTGTCTAGCCTGGAAAACCTGCCGGCCATGCGCGGCCTGCCGGCGAGCCAGCAGCCGATCGACATGGTGCCGCTGATTGACGAACTTGCCGCGCTCAAGATGCAGGTGGCGGATCTACGCGAGGAGCTGCGCACCGCGCGGCTCAAGGCTGCCGCATGACGTTCGGACCTGTCGCCGGAGCGTCGGTTGCTGCGCTCGCGTTCGGCATCACGTCCACCGGCCCGGCTACCAGCTTCACGGCCGAGACGGCGCGCGTCGAGCTGTCTGTGTGGCTGGTGGAGATCACGACGGCCAGCACGACGGTTGCCGTGTCGGATCGTGGCTGGATCGAGGAGCCGGGCGACAGCGGCACCATCGTGAAGTATCCGCCGCGTCTCATTGAGGCGCCGGCCATTGAGCTGAGCGTCCCGATCTACCCGTCTGCCGATCGCCGCGCCTCGGTGTCCGCCGGCGAGCTGCTGATCGCCAACGGCGACGGCGGCGTGGACAGCCTCGCCGGTGACTGGACTGTGGCGGGCCGCACCGTGACGATCTACCGCGCGCCGCACCGCCGGCCGGAACACGCGCCGCGCGCGACCTGGGAGCGTGTGGCGACGCTGCGCACGGCGGCGGCGTTTGGTGGGACGCAGACGCTGCGCCTGCCGCTCTCCTTCCGCACGGCGGCGCTGGAGGATGATGTCTGTGACACCTACTCCGGTGCCGGCGGCGCGAACGGCGATCCTAGCCTAGCTGGCCGGAACAAGCCGCGCCTGTTCGGCCTGGTGCGGAACATCTTGCCTGTGCAGATCGAGGCGGCGCGGCTCATTTACCAGATCCACGACGGCGCCATGCAGCAGGTTCTGGCCGTGCGCGACAGTGGCGTGCCGTTGGTGGCCGATGGCGACGTGGCCAACTATGCCGCGCTCCAGTCGGGCACGGTGGCGCTGGGCACTTACAAGACGTGCCTCGCCACCGGCCACATTCGCGTCGGCGGCGTGCCGGTTGCGCTCACCGTAGACGCGCGCGGCTCGAGCACTGGCGGCTATCCGACGACGGCCGGTGGGCTCGCGGCGCAGATCCTCAGCACCTACACCGGCGCCACCGTCAGCGCCGCGGCGTTCGGCGGCTGGCGCGCGGCAGAGGCTGGCATGGTGCTGCGTGACGGCACGGTGGCCGCGGCGCTGGATCGGCTGGCGGCTGGCCTGGGTTCGGCATGGTGGGGCGTTGACACGAACGGCGAATGGATCGCCGGCACAATCGCGGCGCCAGAAGGCCAGGGCACCGGCATCGTGATCCGCGCCGCCATGCAATCCGCGGCACCGGAGGAGGTGGCGGGCGCCTCGCCGCCGTGGTGGCGCGTGCGCGTCGGCTATCAGCGTCTCGATACCGTCCAGCGTGGCGCCGATCTGGCTGGCTCTGTCACCGCGGCGGATCGCGCCTACTACGAGACGCCGCAGCGAACAGCTACGGCGACAGATCGGCCTGCCTATTTCTCGTATCCGCTCGCGGTGGCCGGCCCGGACATTCCTGGCGTGCTGGACAGCGCCGGCGAGGCGCAGGCTGCGGCGGCTGCGGTCCTGGCGCTGCTGAAGGTGCCGCGGCGTTCCTACGTGGTGCGCATTGGCCGCAACGTCGCCGGCCTGCGCTGGTGGGAAATGCGGCCCGGCACGGTGGTACGCCTCGAATGGCCTTACATCGCGGCGCTTGCCAGCGGGCGCACCATGATTGTGCGCGGCATCTCGGCGCGCGGCGACAACGCAGAAATGGAGCTGTGGGGCTAATGGGTGCGCTGCTGTCCTGGATCAACCGCGCCGATCGCGGGACCGTAACCGCAACCAGCGCGACGGGCTTGCCAGCGTCCGCGCTGCTGACTCCGCAGATCAACGACGTGTGGCGCTCCACCGGATGGAGTTCCACGACGGTGACAGTCAGCGCGTCGCTTGGCGCTTCGTGGCCGATCAACGTAGTGGCCCTGGCGGCGCCGCGCGACGGCGTGCTGCCGGTGGGCGCCTGCACGATCCGCATCACAGCCAGCACGGTCTCGGCCGGCGCATCGGACGCGCTGGACACGGGCAGCCTGCCGTTCAGCCTGTCGCCGTGGGGTGTTTGGGCCTGGCGCAGCGTGGCGGGCGTGACGGCGCAGTATTTCACCATTGCCATGACCAGCGTTTCCGTCATCCCGTATCTCCAGCTTGGCCGGCTCTGGATTGGCCCGGCGCTGATCACCTCGCGCGGCTACGCCTTCGGCGCGACGCGTGGCGGGCGTGACCCCGGCGGCACGGCGCGGGTCAGCCTGACCGGCACGCGCTACGCCACGCTCGGCCGCACCTACCGCGTCGAACGCATGACGCTGCCGGCGCTCACCAGCGCGGAGGCGACGCAAGTGGAGGCCATGGCCGTGGCGGTGGGCACAACGGGCCAGGTGTTCGCGGCGCGCTCCGATGCGTCGCTGGGCGATGGGATTTTTGGGGCGTTTGTCGAGCCGCCGGCTGTCGTGCGGCCCTTTCCGCAGGTGTGGACGGCCGACATGCAGATTGAGGAGGACGCCTGAGCATGGGCACGCCGAACGTCATTGCCGATCGGGTGCTGGTGACATTCACCACGACCGGCACCGGCACCTACACCTTCGGCTCGGCCGTGGCAGGCTACCTCACGCCGGCGAGCGCAGGTGTCGCCACTGGCGCGCGTGTGGCCTACGTGGCGGTGGACAGCTTGACGGCGCCGACGCTGTTCGAGGTCGGCGAGGGCGTATACACGCTGAGCGGCACGACGATCACCCGCGCCACGATCCACCAGAATAGCAGCGGCACCACCTCGGCCATTTCCTGGGGCGCCGGCACGAAATACCTTTTCCTTGCACCGTCTGCCGCGCGCCTGCCGGTGCTGGAGACGGACGGCAGCCTGTCGTTGGCCGGCGGCCTCACCGTCACCGGCGGCGGCGTCACGGCCACTGGCAACAGCACGATCACCGGCACCCTCACCACCTCAGCCGGCCTCACCGTCTCCTCCGGCGGCGCTACCGTCACAGGCAACAGCAGCGTAGCCGGCACGCTCACCGCGTCGAATGGCACCAGCGGCACTCAGGTGGTAAACTTCAACCAGTTCCCAGCCACAAAAGCCACCACCGGCACGACGACGTTGCCGAACGGGCTGATTATGAAATGGGGAACCGGCGCGATCTTCAGCGGCGTCGGCTCTGTCACCTACGACACGGCCTTCCCGAACGCGACGCTGAACGTGCAGCTCACGATCTCCTCCGGCTCAGCCGCGGCAACGCAGGACGCGCTGATCGTCGGCGCCGCCGTCACCGCCGCCGGCTTCCCAGCGTATGGCAACGCCGCATCAACGCTGTCGTTTTTCTGGCTTGCAATCGGCTATTAATACCCTGCCGGCGGGTGGCCGGCTTCGCAGCGTCGTGACGACGCCGCATCCCTTGGACGGAGGCCCGCATGGCCAACAACCTCACCGACTACGGCGAGAACCAGCTTCTCACCTGGCAGCTCACCACCACCGCGATCACGCGGCCCACGGCCTGGTATCTCGGCGTCGGCACCGGCAATACCGACATCACGCTTAGCGGCGAGCCGTCCGGCAACGGCTACTCCCGCCAGTCGGTGGCCTTCACCGTGACGAACGACACGGCCACGAACAGCGGCGCCATCACCTTCGGCCCGAACACCACGAGCAACTGGGGCACGATGGCGAGCGTGGCGATCTTCGACGCGGCCACCGGCGGCAACTGCCTGTGGGCCGGCGCGCTCACCGACGCCAAGGCAATCGCCGTAGGTGACTCCCTCACCATCGCCGCCAGCGCGCTCACCGTCTCGCTGGCCTGAGCCTAGGGGGCCGCTGCCATGGCGAACATCAAGATTTCGGATCTTCCCGCCGCGTCCTCCGTCGCGGCCGGCGATCTGTTCGAGGTGTCGCAGGGCAGCGGCACGCTTACCAGCCGGAAGGCCACCGGCACGCAAGTGCAGTCCTTCGTGCTGGACAGCTACGCGGGCGGCTCGTCGATCGTCACCGTTGGCACGGTGGCCACAGGGACGTGGCAGGCGTCGGTTGTGGCCGGCGCGTATGGCGGCACGGGCGTGGCCAACACGGGCAAGACAATCACGCTCGGCGGCAACCTCGCCACCTCTGGCGCCTACGCGCTCACTCTCACGCTGACGGCGGCCACCACCGTCACGCTGCCAACAAGTGGCACGCTGGCCACCTTGGCCGGCGCCGAGACGCTGACAAGCAAGACGCTCAAGAGTCAGTCCGTTCAGTTTTTTGACAGCGGCACCACCTCGGCGCTGGACTACACCAACGGCTCGCACCAGCGTTGGGCCCCAACTGGCTCCGTCACGCTGTCGGTGTCGAACTGGCCTGCGTCTGGTGTGTTGGGCGAGCTGCTGATCGAGGGCATAAATCTCGGCGGCGCGACGATCACTTGGCCGACGGTCAACTGGATCAAGTCGGACGGCACCACGACGACGACGTTTGCGAGCAACGGCGTGACGTTGCAGGCATCGGGCACGGACTGGGTGTTTCTCTGGACGCGCGATGCCGGCACCACCGTCTACGGGAAAATCGTCCGATGAGTGTTCTATCCCGGTTCGCTAATCTAGGCGGAGTCGTCGCTCCGGTAGAGGGTGGGTTTGCTCTCTATACTTGGGGGTCTAACTCATCCGGCCAAATTGGAAACAACACGTCAGTTTCAAAAAGCTCGCCTGTACAGATCGGGACTTTGACAGATTGGGTGTCAATGGGCGCCGGTAGTGTTTACAGTCTAGCGGTGAAAACCAACGGAACTCTGTGGGCGTGGGGTGATGGAGGCAGTGGAAAGCTCGGCGACGGCACAACCGTCAGCAAGAGCAGTCCTGTGCAAATCGGGACTTTGACGAATTGGGCGTCGGTGAGTGCTGGTGCTAACCATAGTCTTGCGGTGAAGACAAACGGCACTCTTTGGGCTTGGGGGTTGGGAAATGCCGGGCAACTTGGAGACGGCACAACCGTCAGTAAAAGCAGCCCTGTGCAGATCGGTGTTTTGACGGATTGGGCTGCGGTAAGAGGTGGCAATAGTTTCAGTGTTGCGCGTAAAACTGACGGGACGATTTGGGCATGGGGCCAAGGGAACAACGGTGAAATTGGCGATGGCACAAATGTCGATAAAAGCAGCCCTGTGCAAATTGGGACTTTGACTGATTGGGCGTCGGTAAGTGCAGGCTCCAATCACACTCTTGCCCGTAAAATGGACGGCACAATTTGGGCATGGGGGTTTAATAGTTCTGGGCAACTCGGCGACGGCACAACCGTCAGCAAGAGCAGTCCTGTGCAAATCGGGACTCTGACGGATTGGGCGTCGGTGAGTGCTGGTGCTGCCCATAGTCTTGCGGTGAAAACCAATGGGACACTTTGGGCATGGGGTGATGGAGGCAGTGGAAAGCTCGGCGACGGCACAACCGTCAGCAAGAGCAGTCCTGTGCAGATCGGGACTCTGACGGATTGGGCTTCGGTGAGTGGGGGTAATAGCCACAGCCTTGCGGTGAAAACCAATGGAACACTTTGGGCATGGGGTATCGGCACGTCTGGACGGCTCGGCGACGGCACAACCGTCAGCAAGAGCAGCCCTGTGCAGATCGGGACTTTGACGGATTGGGCTTCGGTAAGTGCTGGGCTTAACCATAGCAATGCAGTCAAAACAAACGGCACCATCTGGGCTTGGGGGCTGGGGAGTGATGGGCAATTAGGTCTTAATGAAGGTAACGTCTCTTCCCCCGTTTTTATTGGGTATTTTTCAAAAGCGGCACTTTCAAATCACGCTCTTTCGGTAAAGGCGAACGGAACTCTTTGGGTGTGGGGTAACAATGTAAATGGTGAGTTAGGAGATGGGACTTCCGCCAGCAAGAGCAGTCCTGTGCAGATCGGGACTTTGACGGATTGGGCGTCGGTAAGTGCAGGCGACAACCACAGCCTTGCGGTGAAAACCAATGGAACACTTTGGGCATGGGGTATCGGCACGTCTGGACGGCTCGGCGACGGCACAACCGTCAGCAAGAGCAGCCCTGTGCAGATCGGGACTTTGACGAATTGGGCGTCGGTGAGTGGGGGTGCTAACCATAGTCTTGCGGTGAAAACCAACGGAACTCTGTGGGCGTGGGGTGATGGAGGCAGTGGAAAGCTCGGCGACGGCACAACCATCAGCAAGAGCAGTCCTGTGCAGATCGGGACTTTGACGGATTGGGCGTCGGTGAGTGCTGGTGCTGCCCATAGTCTTGCGGTGAAAACCAATGGGACACTTTGGGCATGGGGTGATGGAGGCAGTGGAAAGCTCGGCGAC
>JACCDP010144081.1_pt1 | contig 19333 bp, 17 predicted proteins | sample 7445841 | NCBI WGS metagenome assembly JACCDP01 (sample SAMN15323441, study PRJNA562643) | freshwater metagenome | isolation source: river surface water | place: USA:Blue River Watershed | collected 2017-08-17
AAATTTCTATATATATTGGGATGTTCAATTTTTTATTTAAAATTCTTTGTATTAAATTTACAATTTTAAATAAAATTTTTGGGAATAAGTTCTACTTACAAGATATTTCAAAGGTAGAGGGTGTAAACTACCAAATTGACAATATTTATAATTTTGTTAAATAAATTAAATATAACTTACTTCTAATCAAACTTATATAATGATTATGTTGGACCCTTAGCTCAATGGTTAGAGCTACCGGCTCATAACCGGTTGGTTGCAGGTTCGAGTCCTGCAGGGTCCACCAGTATGATAAAATTGTTTTAGGTTGGAAGCTTACCCAAGTGGCTGAAGGGACCAGTCTTGAAAACTGGTAGGGGTCGCAAGGCCCGCGAGAGTTCGAATCTCTCAGCTTCCGCCATTTTTATGAAAAAAATTTTGCTCTTCGCAAACAAAGACATAGTGGTTAATTTTCGTTTTGAACTTATACAAGAACTGATTAAAACATTTGAAGTTGAGATAGTTTGTCCTCCTTCTCCCAAATTAAATATTTATAAAAACTTGGGAATTAAAATCCATGAAATTAATTTAAGTCCTCGTGGAATTAACTTATTCTTAGAGCTTAAAACATACAAGAGTTTTCTAAAAATACTTAAAAAAGTCAAACCTGATTTAGTTTTAACCTATACAATAAAACCTAATATCTATGGTTCATTTGCGTCTAAGAAGTTTAATATTCCAATCATTTCTACTATTACTGGCCTAGGAGCAACTTCAGACAATTATGTTTTAAAGTTAATTATTTCTTTGTTATATAAAATAAGTATGAAAAACAATAATTATATCTTCGTTCAAAATGAATCAATTAAAAAGTATTTTTTAAATAGGTTAAATTTCCCTTCATCTAAGTTGATTCAAGTAAATGGTTCTGGAGTCAATTTGGAAAGATTTAAATATTCTAGCCCTACCTTTTCGAAGCCCTTTAGATTCTTATTCTTGGGACGTACTTTAAAGTCAAAAGGGATAATGATATTTTTATCTGCCGCAAAAATTCTTAAAGAAAAAAAATTACCAATTGAATTTATTGTTATTGGGGAAAAGGATAGGGCTACGGAAAAAAAACTTAATCAATCAATTGATGAAGGTAAAGTTTTATTTAAAAATTTTTCAGATCAAATTGAAAAAGAAATTGCTAATGTAAATTGCGTGGTTTTGCCAGCACTTTCTTCAGAGGGAATGTCAAATGTTTTGTTAGAATCTTGCGCGATTGGAAGACCAATAATTGCCACAAAAAAAGATGGAATTAAAGAAATATTAATTGATTATAAAAATGGTTTTTTCATAAAAACAAACAGTGTGAACGACTTAGTCACAAAGATAATTCACTTTATATCTCTTAGCAAAAAAAGTTATCTTCAGATGTCTAAATTTGCTCGAGAATCGGTTTCAACTAATTTTGATCGCAAAAAAATTAATGATGTATATTTAAATTACATTCTTTTAACTTTAAATATGGTAAAATCCTTCAAGGGTTAATTTTATGAATAATATTTATGAAAACTTAGTTTCGAAAAAAACATATTTATCTGTTACGGGTCTAGGTTACGTTGGCTTACCTCTGGCAGTAAGTTTTTCAAAATGTTTTAAAACTATTGGCTTTGATATAAATCAATCCAAAATCGATAAATATAAAAAAGGAATCGATGTCACTAATGAAGTTGGGAACGAAGAGATTAAAAAAACATCTCTTGAATTCACTTTTGATTCAAATCGCTTGAAAGAGGCTAAATTTCATATCGTTGCAGTTCCTACTCCTATCAATGAAGATAAAACCCCAGACCTTAGTCCATTAATTGGTGCATCTAAATTATTAGGTAAAAACTTAACAAAAGGTTCAATTGTAGTTTATGAATCAACTGTTTACCCCGGAGTTACAGAGGATGTTTGTGTGCCAATTCTAGAAAAAGAATCTGGTTTAAAATATGGAGTGGAATTCAAAGTTGGTTATTCACCAGAAAGAATTAATCCTGGAGACAAACTTCATCGACTTGATACCATAACTAAGATTGTTTCAGGTATGGATGAATACTCTTTGGATGTTATAGCTAAGGTATATAGCCATGTTGTGACGAAGGCGGATTTATACAAAGCGGAATCGATTAAAGTTGCAGAAGCTGCCAAGGTTATTGAAAATTCTCAAAGAGATATTAATATTGCTTTTATGAATGAATTATCAATTATATTTCATAAAATGGGAATAGATACTCAGTCAGTACTAAAAGCTGCAGGAACTAAATGGAATTTTCTTAAATTTTATCCTGGTTTAGTTGGTGGCCACTGTATAGGCGTTGATCCTTATTACTTAACTTATAAATCCGCCCTTTTAGGATATGAATCTCAAGTTATCCTAGCGGGAAGATCAATAAATGATTCAATGGGTAAATTTATTGCCGAAAACATTGTCAAAGAACTTATTAAAGCGAATAAAATTGTTAATCATGCAAAAATAGGAATATTAGGTTTTACTTTTAAAGAAGATTGCCAAGACACAAGAAATACTAAAGTAATGGATATTATCAAAGAACTTAATCAATATAATATCGACCCAATCATAGTTGATCCAATAGCTGATTCAGAAGAAGCAATTCATGAATATAAAATTTCAATTAGTCATTATAATAAACTTAAAAATCTGGACGCTTTGATTGTAGCTGTTTCGCACAAAGAATTTAAAAAATATACTCCCAAAAACTTTATTTATTTGTTTAAAGGTACTCCAATTTTATTTGATATTAAAGGAATTTATAATAAAGATTTATTTGAAAAGGAGGGTTTTGTATATTGGAGACTTTAATTTTAAACCGAATTAGGAATTCTACATTTTTAATTACTGGTGGAGCTGGATTTATTGGTTCTAATTTGGCTGAATATTTAGTTTTTAATAATGCAAAAAAGGTTATAGTAATTGATAACCTTATTAACGGTAAAATGGAAAACATTAACCATTTAATCCAAAAAACTAACTTTTATTTCATCAATGGGGATATTAGGAATTTTGATATTTTATTAACATACACCAAAGATATAGATTTTGTTTTCCATCAAGCTGCATGGGGTAGTGTTCCTCGAAGTATTAAAGAACCTATAGATTACACATCTAATAATATTCAAGGCACTCATAATGTATTAGAGGCATCGAGAGTAAATAATGTTAAAAAAGTCATTTATGCTAGTAGTTCATCAGTTTATGGTAATCATTCCAAATTACCAAAAATTGAAGGTTTTGAAGGTAAATTATTGAGTCCCTATGCCCTCTCTAAACGAGTTAATGAAGAATTTGGTAACTTTTACTGGGAAGTTTATAAGTTACCTACTGTTGGCCTGAGATATTTTAATGTATTTGGAAGAAGACAAAATCCGAATGGTGATTATGCTGCTGTAATTCCCAAATTTGTTAATTCATTTATTAACAAATCCAAAGTTACTATTTATGGTAATGGGGAACAATCTAGAGATTTTAATTATATTGATAATGTAATTCAAGCTAATATAAAATCTTGTTTTTATACAAATGATAACTCTTATGGAAAAGCATTTAACGTTGCATTTGGTCAAAAAATAACAATTAACCAGTTATTAAAATCTATCGAGACACTTTTTAACTTCAAAATACCAGTTACTTATAAGGAAGTAAGGACGGGAGATATTAATTCTAGTCTAGCTGATATATCTATGGCAAAAAAACATTTTAAATACAATCCCAATATTAACTTTTACCAAGGATTAAAACTCTACTTTGAATGGGTTATTAATTTAAATGTAAATGGCTTTTAAAAGCTCATAGAAATGAAATAAATGAATAATGTTATATACTTTTGTGATTTTCCTTATAATGAAAGTAATCCTGCGTTTCAAAGAGTTTTAAATATAAGTAAATCCCTATCCGATTTAGGCTATATTGTTACTATTTATCTCACATCAATTGATGAAAACAATTCTTACTACCATAATAATCTTTTCAATATTCAGATTAATACTATGGAATTTAATAACAAAAAATCTGTTTTATTAAATAGATTGGGATTCTCATCAAAAATTTATAAAAATATAATAAAGAAAGAAAAACCAAAATATGTATTTATTTATAATTATCCTTCTTTACCGTCATTTTATTTAAATCAAATTAAAAAAAAGTTTGGTTTTAAATTGATTTCTGATATAACCGAATGGTATCAACCAAAATCCATTTTTAAGTTCATTGATGTTTTCTTAAGAATGAATATAATTAACTTTAAAGTTGATGGATTAATTTGTATTAGTTATTATTTGTATAATTTTTATAAAAAATCTAAAACTAATATAACTATAATTCCCCCTTTAGTATCTCAATTTTTAAAACCTAAAAATATTGTCTCACCTTATTCAAAAATAAATTTAATATATACAGGAAACCCAGGTACTCATAAAGATAGATTAGACTATTTAGTAAATGTTTTTTATAAAAATGATTTTTCAAATTTTTATAACTTATCTATAATTGGAATTACAAAATTTGAATTTTTATCATTGTATAAAAATTTCAAAATAAAAGATAATTCAAAATTTGACCAAATTATTTCATTTTATGGACGTTTATCTCATAATCAAACATTGGTTAAATTATCCCAATCTGATTTTCAGGTTATTTTTAGGGAAAGTAAAAGAGTTAATAATGCTGGTTTCCCAACAAAATTAGTTCAATCATTTTCTAGTTCATGTTCTGTTATTTCGACTAATATTTCTGATATTAATAAATATGTTAAAAACGGCGATAATGGATTTATAATTAAATTTACTGATGCTGACTTATTAAATATATTAAACCAAATTAAGGATATTGACCGAAATCAAATTCAAACAATTAAATACAATTCTTATGTCACGAGTAGAAAATTTTATTACAAAAATTATAATAACATGTTAAAGGAATTTTTATTTTCATTGATTTTTGATTCAATTAATTAATCAATTAATTCTTTTAATAAGATTTCAGTAATTAATTTACTTGCATTACCATTACCAAAAGGATTTTTGGCTTTTTGCATTTTGTCATATAGTTTCTTATCTGATAATAATTCAAAAGTTTTTTGATAAATTTCATTTTCATTTGTGCCAACCAATTTTAAAGTACCAGCCTCAAGGCCTTCTGGCCTTTCGGTTGTATTTCTTAAAATAAGAAGAGGTTTACTTAATGCTGAAGCCTCCTCTTGAATACCACCACTATCTGAAAGAATGAGGTAACTTTTTTTAATAAAATTATGAAAATCAATAACATCCATGGGTTCAATTAATTTAATACGAGAATGATTGTCAAATATTTCACTTGCTACAGAAGCAACTTTAGGATTTAAATGAACCGGATAAAGTAACTTAACATCAGTTAATTGATCAACAGCACGTTTGATTCCTTTAAAAATGTGTCTCATAGGATCACCTAAATTTTCTCTACGATGTGCAGTCAATAGAAGAAGTCGGTCATTTCCTATCCATTCAAATAATGGGTGATAATAATCCTTAACTATTGTTGTTTTTAATGCATCGATTCCAGTATTACCCGTAACGAAAATTGAATTTTGAGGTATGTTTTCTTTAATTAAATTAAGTTTACTAAATTCTGTAGGGGCAAAATGATAATCAGCAACCAAACTTACAAACTTGCGATTTATTTCTTCGGGAAATGGTGAATATTTATCGTTAGTCCTTAACCCAGCTTCAACATGGCCAATTTTTACATTATTATAAAATGCACTTAAAGCACTCACAAATGTTGTAGTGGTATCACCATGTACTAAAACAATATCAGGATTTTCTAATTTAATGATGGGATTTAATTCAATAAGAACCCGAGCAGTAATATCGGACAAACTTTGTCCAGGTTTCATTACATTTAGGTCATAATCAGGTATAATTTTAAATGCTCTTAAAACTTGATCAAGCATTTGTCGATGCTGAGCAGTAACTATTAATTTTGTAATTATGTATGGTCTTGATTTTAATTCTAAATAAAGTGGGGCCATCTTAATGGCTTCTGGTCGAGTACCAATTATAAGAATTACTTTCATAAATTGTATTTAATCTATCGAATCACTTAGTAAATATCGTATTTTTGTATATTGCATAGGTATAAAATTATGTGAATCTAGAACAATTTTATTTGAAAACTTTTGAAGATTTTGAAGTAAATGAGAATGTTTTACCATAATAATAACAAAATCAATTCCATCAATAAATTCTTCAAAATTTAATACTTGGTTTTCTAAAACTTTATTTTTTAAAGTTGGATCAAAACTTTTTAAGTAACCCCCTAAAGCATTTTCAATTAGGGACAGGAGTTGTAATGAAGGGCTTTCACGAATATCATCAACATTTTCTTTATAAGTTAAGCCATATAAACCAATCCTTGCATTATCTTTAATATTATGTAACTTTTTAATCTTATTTATATGTTTTAAAACGAAATCAGGCATAGCTTCATTTATTTCAAGAGCAATTTTAGTTAATTGAGTGTGTAATGGCCAATCACCGACAATAAACCAAGGATCAATTGGAATGCAATGACCTCCAACCCCGGGTCCCGGATTAAGTATCTTAACACGAGGGTGTAAATTACATATTTTAATAATTTCATATGGATCAAAATTATATTTTGATCCTAGTTTTAATAGCTCGTTGGAAAAGGCAATATTAACAGCTCTAAAAGTATTTTCAATAACTTTTGATAACTCAGCATTATAGATTGAAGTTTTTACAATTTTTCCAGAAGTAATTTGGGCATATAAATTTGCAACCTTATCTAGAACATCAGGTTCATCTGCACCAATCGTCCTTGAGTTAGTTTTAAGTTCGTAAACCATATTTCCAGGAATGATTCTTTCGGGTGCATGTGCAAGTTTTAAAAAAGTATTATTTTTAGAATTATAATCTTCAATAATTGGAGCAATATAAGTTTTAATAGTTCCTGGTGATACAGTAGATTCGATTATGATTACTGAGTTAGCTTTAACTTTTTTTAATAATCCTTTAATAGCATTAACTATAAAGGAGGGGTCAACCTTTTTGGTTTTAGCTATGTACGGAGTTGGTACCGCAACAATATAAAAGTCCGCATTAGCAATTTCTGATGAAAAAGTAATACCGTTATTTATACTTAGCTTAAATAATTCATCTAATCCAATTTCATTGATGGGCAAATAACGCTTGTTTAAATTCTCGATAATGTTGATGTTAATATCACTTCCATGAACAGAAAAACCTTTTGATGAAAAAATCAAACTTGTTGGAAGTCCAATATAGCCTAAACCAATTATATTTATTTTTGAATTTGTTAACATAATTACCCTTCATTAATTATATCTTTAAATAATCAATACCACAATATTAGCTCATTACACTTATAAATCTTTTTGCTTACTTACTTTTAAAGTGATTTTTTTAAATAAAAAGACTAATTTCAAGGAAAATTACTCTAGCTGTTTTATTTATATTATATTGATAATTGTTTTTAATTTTAAAGACAATATTAAGGGTCAATATTAGAATTGTTAAATTTAGCCATTAATAATTCAATATCTTTAAAGAAATAAGCATTATTGCTAATCCAAGTTAAATCTTTATTAAACCAAGAAAATTTTTTTAGAAAATTTATTTGATCTTCTGAAAATCTCATTCTTATTAATTTTGCAGGGTTACCACCAACAATGGAATAGGGGGCAACATCCTTTGTTACTAGTGATCCTGCACCAATAATAGCTCCATCTCCAATTTTGATTCCTGACATAATTGATACATTTGATCCTATCCATACATCATTTTCAATTAATAAAAGAAATCTTCGTTGTGTATCAGCATATTTTTCCTCATCAAAAATATTACTTTTTACAAAACTAAATGTAAGATGTTTTGCGTTAGAGTAAAAAGCTGGATGGGTTGAAACAAAATTTCTAGACGGATGAGTGCCATAAATAATCCTAACATTACTTCCAATAGAGCAAAATTTACCAATTTTAGTTTTTAAAAAAAGTGAATTTTGTCCAATGTAGGATGCAAAGCCAATCTCTGAGTTAGAGATATAATTATTTTTCTCAATTCTAGTAAATTGATCAAGTGAAGTTTTTTTAATTATTGAATATCCATTCAATTTAATATTCCTTTGTTTAAAATATAAATAATTATATAAATAGATTATGTAATAAATAATTTTTTTAATCATCTTTTTATTTTATCATTTTTCTTAAGTTATGTTTATGAGCTCTATGAATTAATATTTTCATGGTAATATTATTATATGTTGGTAAAAAATAAAGAACTTTTAATTCCAATTTCCTTTGCTTTTGGTATTAATTTTTATCCATTATTACTTGGTTTAAACTCTTTTGTAAATTCAATCATAAGTAATACTCCTCTAGACTCCTTATTACTTTACCTAATTTTTATAGTCCTTACAATGAGTGCCATTATTTTGAATATTAACAATTTTAAATTTACAACATTGCTTATTACATTTTTTTTTATGATAATGATTATTTTTACAATTCTTATTTATAATATTGATTTTGTTTTTAAATCTGGATTTATCGTTACAATATTATCCTTACCATTCTTTTTTCTTGGTGAAAAACTGGATAATAAAAGTATTGCTTTTTTCTATAAATATTTTAACCGAATTTCTTACTTTTCTCTTTTGCTAATGTTATTTTATCTTTTTGCTCAAATAAAAAATGGTAATTCTTGGCAAAAAGATATGACTGCTGCATATTCTATCTTACCTGTAAGCATATTAAGTTTGATATATCTTAAATTTAATTTTAGCATGATCACTTTTTTTAAATTTATAATAAGTGTTTTCTTATTATTTATGTTTGGAACTAGGGGTCCTTTTCTTTTATTTTTAATTTTTACATTCCTTTTTATTTTTTTTAGTTTGCCCAAAAAGAATAGACTCCCGCTAACATTATTTTATTTAGTCATTTTTTTATCTTTTTCTGGTGTTTTTTTCCTTTTTTTGAATTATTTTAATCGGTTTTTAATAAATATGGATATTTATAATGTTTCTTTAAACCAGATTATAAATGGTACTTTTTTATCAAATGATTCTGGTCGATTTGACTTGATTCAAAAATCTCTAAAATTCATCTTTAATAATCCTTTTTTTGGTTATGGTTTATATTCCGACAGATTTTATCTAGGTACTTATGCCCATAATTTGTTAATTGAATTATTATTCAGTTTTGGATTATTTATTGGTTCTTTTACTTTTTTATTAATGTTAGTCTTTATTTTAAAAAAATTATTTCAGATTAAAAATAAAATAACATTATCATTGTACCTGTTCTTTATTGTTGCTGGATTCATAAAACTTTTCCTGTCAAACTCTTTTCTTGAGGAGCCATATTTTTTTGCTTTGTTGGGTTTAGTAAGAAACACTAATTTTAAGTAATTTTTATGAAAGTACTAATTTTTGTCTTAAATGATGTGAACAATGATCCTAGGGTAAATAAACAAATTTATTCATACAAAAATCATAATTTCCAAGTTATTTGTTTAGGTATAAAAACAGGATTATTAAAAACAGATATACAAATTAAGTCTTCAATAAAGTACTACTTTTTTAAACACATAATATATAAATCGTTTATTTTAAAATTTTTCCTTTATCCAATTAGAAATTTAATGTTATTCATTCGTCTCTATAAAACTACAAAAATGGAAAAACCAACTTTTATACATTCTAACGATTTAAATGCTGCAATTTACACTGTTTTTTTGAAATTATTTTTCAAAATTAAAATTATCTACGATTCTCATGAAATATTTATTGAGAATAATAACCTAATTGGAAAACCATTAAAAAAGTTTTTTTTAAGAATTTTGGAGTCATTTGTTATTCGATATTCTAGTATTATGTTATGCGTTAGTGAATCTGCAAAACTCTTTTTTATTAGGAATTATAAACCCAAAAAGATTATTGTTTTAAAGAATGGAGTTTTAAATGATGACCTTAAAACACCAAAACATCAAATAAACTCTGAAAATATAAATGTTTTAATTCAAGGCAAATATTACACAGGAAGAGGGTACGATATCTTTATAAAAGCAGCTATTTTGGCAAAAAATTCACAATTAAATCAAATTAGGTGGTATCTAAGAGGATTTGGCCCTTTAGAAAATGAATTATTATTGTTAAAGAAAAACAATAACTTAGAAAATGTGTATTTTCTACCACCAGTAAAGATCAATGAAATTGTTTCAAATGCTTCTAAATTTGATATTGGAGTAGTGATAACTGAACCTATTTGTATCAATTTTAATTTGTCCTTATCAAATAAAATATTTGAGTATGCTGCCGCGGGTTTACCAATTATTGCATCAGCTAATCCTGAACATCTTATTTTATATGATATTTATGACTTTGGTATAATATTAAAAGATAATTCTCCTTCTTCTTTGTTAGATTCAGTTCTCAAAATTAGTGAAAATAAAGAAAAATTAAAGAAATATTCTGAAAACTCATATAAAATGGCCTCTAATTTATCCTGGGATAATGAATTTTTAAAATTAATGGAATTACTTTATGAAATTTAGAAATAATAATATTGGAATTAATTTATCGTTTGATTATGAAATATTTTTTGAAAATAATTTTGATACTCTAGAAAATATTTTAATCCAGCCGACATATAAAATTTTAGATATCCTGAATAAATATAATATTAATGGTACTTTTTTTATTGATATTTTATTCTTGGAATTTTTAGAGCGCAACAACATGGTTAGTTATTTAAATTTAATATTAAATCAAATAAATCAACTAATTTATTTTAAACAAGAAATTCAACTTCACGTTCATCCACACTGGTTAACTACAAAAGTAAATCCAAACTTATTGAAATTTGAAATAAATAAAGACCATTATAAATTAGTAAATAATTTTACTTCTGTTGAAAATATAATTAAACATTCAATTACGACGTTACTTAAGTATTTTCCCATTTTGTCAAATCAAATAATCGGTTTTAGAGCAGGTGGTTTTTGTGCTCACCCTTTTAATATTGTTTTTGATGCTTTATTATCAAATAAAATATATTTTGATTCATCTTTCTTACCAAATATAAAAAGCAACTATTTAATTCAAGATTACGACTTTTCTAGTATTGATAATCCATTTGCAGGATTTTATTATTTTTCTCAAAATTCAAAAATATTTGAAATACCTATTGGGACTTTTTCTTTACCAATTTTTAATCGATTTTCTTTTTTTGAAAAAAGAATTCCTTTAAATTTTGACAAGGGTACTTTTATTAAGTTTAATAAAAATAGTGATTTAAAGCCTAAAAATATTTATCCTTTATCTTTAGATTCATTCAATTACAAATTTCTACTTTATGGTTTGGAATTACTTACTAGGAGTCCGTATTTTAATAACACTAATCTTAACTTTACATCTATGATTGCTCACCCTAAGTTGTTTGATTCATTTCATTTAAAAAATCTAGATAATTTATTAATTGATTTAAGAACTAAAAAATATACCTTTAATACTCAAAAGGAGATTTATGAAAAACTCAATACAAAAAGTATTTGAAATTCCCTCAAATACAACTAATTTTATGGGCGGTTTCTTTTTCAATTATGAAATAATTAAAGACTTATACTCTAATTCTTTTTTTCTTAAAGATAATAATTTTATTATTCCTGTCCATATTAAAAAAAAGTTTACTTTTAAATACGCAACGTTTTTGTCTGAACCTGAACCCAATGTATTAAGTATTGATTATCAAATATTTATTGATAATTGCATAAATTACTTAAAAACTAAAGAAAAAGTAGATTGGATAGAAACAACTCCGGCTTATTCAATGTTTCTTGCCTTTCCAAATGGATCTAAATATATTAAATGGGGTAATTATTTATTAAAAATTGATGTCGATTTAGAAGTAATTTGGAATAATTTCGATCCGAAAACAAGAAACTTAATAAGAAAAGCTGATAAAAACAATGTGATTGTTAAAAATTCTCCAGATATAAATGTTCTACAGGATTTTTATAAAATGCTTTTTGAATCTTCAAAGAGAAATGCTTTTTCAATCCCTAATTTTAATTTTTTTCAGAATCTAATAATTAAATATCCTAACAATAGTCAAGTTTTCGTTTCATATTATAATGGATTACCACAAAATTCAGCTTTTATTTATTTTAATAAGAATATTGCTTACTATATGTTTGGTGCAAATAAACATAATTCATTCGGCGGAAGTTCTAACTTTTTGCATTACCACATAATTAAATTCTTAAAAGAATATAAAGTTAAATTATATAGTTTTGTAGGTGCGAGAATAAATCCAGAGAAATCAAGTAAATATTATGGAATTCAACAATTTAAAGCTAGTTTTGGTGGAGCACTCTTTGAAAGTTATTTATTTAAAAAAGTTATAAATAAGTATAAATATATTTTATTTAAATTTCTCGTGTCAATTAAATCATTTAGAATCTCTTTTTTTGATGTTATAGATAAAGAATTCAATCGGAATTATGAAAATATTAATCATTAATGAATTTTCTCGTGGATCGAGTTCAGCATCTTCCATTACATTAAGAAACTTTCTCCAAAATTACAATGAAAAGGATATATTGGAGATTTCTTTTGAAAAGGATAAAACCGGTCAATATAATTCTTTACTATACCCAACTAAGTATCAACCTCTAAGATATGTTTCAAGATTACTTTTTTTCCAAAAAGCAAATTCCGCCTTAAAAACAAGCACTTCTAAAGTCTCAACTACAGTTTTTAGACAATTTTTAATTAGTTTGGTTGATTCTAGTCCATTTTTTTTACCAAAAAACTTTTTACTTGAGATAAAGAATTTTAATCCAGATATAATCTTTACTTATGGCAGCGGCTTAACAGTATTAAGATTAGTAAATAAAATTTATAGAATAATTAAAAAACCAATAGTTTTTCACATAATGGACAATTGGATTGATTTTCCTCAGTGGAATAATAACATTTTATTAAAGCATTATCATAAAAATATTAGAAAAATGTTTTTTCATTTAATAAAATTTTCTCCTATTAGTTTTGCAATAAGTAAAGGTCTCTCAGATTACTTAAATAACTATAAAAAAGGGGTTTTTTTCCCATTATATAACTCTATAAAATCTAACTTTATGAAACCTAATTTCTCAATTAAAAAGAAAATCATTCTTTCATATTTTGGTGGTTTACACTTAGGTAGATCAGATGCACTATTTCAATTATCAAACTATATTTATTATTATTTTACTGATAAGAAAATTAACTACGATTTAAGGGTTTATTCAAAAGATTTTCCTAAATTTAATGGATTAAAGCACAAGATAAAGTTTTATAATCAAATTACACATAATTTAGTTCAAAAAGAAATCGAAAAAACAGATGTTCTTCTCTTGATTGAACCGTTATTTAATAAAAATAAATTTAATCAATTTTCAATAAGTACAAAAACTGCAGAATATTTAGCAAGTGGGAAAATAATACTCTATTTTGGTAGTTTTGAATTGTATTTATACAAATACTTAACCGAAAATGAATCAGGTGTATTTTCTTATAATCAAGATTCATTAAATAAAAGTCTTGATTTTGTCCTTGATAGTAAAAAGAGAAAATATATAATTGAAAAATCTCTATTACTTTATGAAAAGAACCATAAATCCAGCAATAACATTAAGTTTTTTATTTCTAAAATAAAAGCATCTATTTCTAAAATGAGCAATTTTATCAAATGAAATCTTATTTTTCATTTAGTAACTTTATAAAAAAGATATTAATTAGTTTTCAAAATTGAATTTTATATGATTACTCGTTTTTAATTAAATAGTTAAAGTTTTTAATATTTATAATGAATATAATAAAGATTGTTTCAGTTTTATTTAATTGATACAATTTTTTTATGCGATTGGGTTTAAAAAGGTTTTCAATTAATTTATTTATTAAAATTGCGCTTGTTATTATAGGTATTTTTTCAGCTTCTATTATTGCTAATTCTTTATTACCTTTAAATTATGGATATTACAGTTTCTTATTTTCATTAGTTTCAATTTTTTCAGGAACTTACAACAGCATAATTTCTTCGAAAGTTATAAAACGAGAAATTATTTTAAAACCAAAAAGTATTAAAACAATTATTAATAATGTTGTAATTATTAAGTTGTCATTTTATTTTATTTTTTCAATTCCAATCTATTTTATTCTAAATCTTTTGGTAAAAAACAATTTACTCACATTTATTTTAATGTTTTTGATAATGAATGAATTTTTATCTGACTTTTTAGAACAAGTTTATTTTACAATTAAAAAAACCCTATTTCTTTCAATTATTAGATTAATTTTATCAACTAATTTTCTTTTGTTAATTTTATATTTTAATAATTTCGAAATAATTACTTTAATTATCATTCAATCGTTTAGTCTATTCCTTTTTAATATTATTATTTTTATACATTTTAACTTAAGTTTTCAAAATGAAAAAAAAGAAAAAGTTATATATTTGGTTTTTTTAAGGGATAGTCTTTCGTTTATGTGGATTTCATTATTAGGAATTGCATCAACCTATTTACCTGTGATCTTTTTAAACTTCAATTTCAGTTCACTTGCTACTGCGTTTTACTCTATTGCGTCTAAAATCTTAAGTCCATTGGGTATTATTTCAGTATTTATAATGAATTATAGTTTTCCTTTTTTTATGAAAATTTATTCGGTTGACTTTAAGAAATTTGTTAAATATATTATAAATACTTTTACTTATATTATTTTTTTGGGGTCTATTTCAGTTCCTATTTTAAGTTTACTTATCAATTATGGAATTACTACTTTTTTTGACTCGAGTTATATAGACTCAATAATTATATTTAGATTTGAAATTTGGTTTACTCTGCTTTTATTAATTGATTTATTTATAGGAATGATATTGAATATTCTTGGAAAATATAAAATACTCGCCTTATTTGTAACCATTGATACATTGATTTTATTACCATTACTTTTTTTTGTAAGTTTCCGTGGCGTTTATATTTTATCAATTACTAAATTATTGATAACCTTCTTTTTTACTTTTTATCATGTAATTATTTTACTTAAATTAGTAAGTAAGATTAATATAACCAAAATTTCGATATTTATGGTTTTTACATTATTTTTTATTTTAACTAACTTATATTTTAATAATATATTTGTTTTGATTTTGGCTTATATTATTTATGGAATTTATTTTTTATTTTTTTATAGAAAGGTTATCATTAAACATGATGAAGATAGCTTTAATAATTATCACGTATAACGATGATTATAAATTTCAACAATGGTTAAAGTTTTTTTCGGTTTATAAGAAGGTTTTTTATAAGACATATATAGTAGATAATAATTCAAAACCAGCATTCAAGTTAAAATTAAAAAAACATTTTCATGATTCAACGATTATTTTTAATTCTTATAATGGTGGCACCACACGTGCTTATAATATTGGAATTATAGAAGCATTAAAGGATAAGGAAGTGGATTCTATTTTTTTATTGGCAAATGATATAAAAATTACCACAAAAAGCATTGTAAAAATGCATCAATATTTATTTAGTAACCCTGATCTTGGAATGGTTAGTCCCTTAATGCTAGAAGGTAACAGTAAAATTATTTCTGATTTTGGATCTAATATAGGATTTTTCTTAAACATGATCCCATATAAAAATAAAGAATATTTATCGAAAAGAATTATAAAAGTCAATTATTCAAATACATTAACTGGTGGAGTTAATCTTGCTAAACGAGAATTTTACGAAATTGTTGGCTTACAAGATGAAAATCTATTTATGTATTCAGATGAAATAGATATTGGAATTCGCGCTAAGAGAAAGAATTTTAAATTTGCATCAATTAGTGAAGCTAAATGTTGGCATTGTCATATTAATTCCAATAATTTAACCCGTTCTCATTGGGCTTTTTATTTAATTTCAAGAAATAAGATTTATTTAGCCTTTAAACACTATGGAATTATTAGAAAAACATATGTTTTTATTTATTATTTTTTCAAGGCGTTAATTTATACCCTTTTTTATACTTTCAAAAATAGAACAACCTTAAAAAAAAATTACTTTTATATGCTTAAGGGCTCAATTGCTGGTTTGCTAAATGACATGAATAATCAAAAAGTTTTTTTTTAATGTTATTATAAGTTTATGATTCCATTAATAAAACCATATTTACCTTCTAGAGAAAACCTTATTCCTAAATTATCAGAAATTCTTTACAGTGGATATATATCTGAAGGCGAAGCTGTTTATAAATTTGAAAATGAGTTATCTAGATTAATTGGAAACCCCTATTGTCTTTCTTTAAACTCTGGTACTGCTGCATTACACATATCATTAATTTTAATTGGAGTGAATTCTAATGACGAAGTTATCAGTACTGCACTCACAGCAGAACCAACTAACACTACAATTGCATTAACTGGTGCTAAAGTTGTTTTTGCTGATATTGATTTAAATACTGGTTTAATTTCTCCTGAATCAATTGAAAAAAGAATAACTTCCAAAACCAAAGCTATAATGATTGTTCATTATGCGGGAATGGTTTGTGATATGGATAAAATAAATTCAATCTCTAGGAAATATAACATACCCGTTATTGAGGATGCTGCACATGCATTTATGAGCAAATACAATAATGAATATATAGGTAATAACTCAAGATTTACTTGTTTTTCTTTTCAAGCAATTAAACATTTAACTACTGTTGATGGTGGATTACTTTGTTTAAAAAACGAGCAAGACTATATTAGAGCCAAAAAACTTCGTTGGTTTGGCTTGGATAAAAAGATACCAAGATTGGATAACAACATTACAGAGGCTGGTTTTAAGTATCACATGAATAATTTAAATGCTACTATTGGCTTAGCTCAATTGGCAGATATTAATGAAAACGTAATGAAATATATATATAACGGTAAGTATTATGATAAGAATTTAAAAAACAAAGACTTGAAGTTAATTAAATATTATAATAATACTGAACCGAGCTATTGGCTATATACACTTTTAGTAAATCGTAGAAACGATTTTATTAAAAAGTTAAGTGAAAATGGAATAACATCCTCCCCCCTCCATTTAAGAAATGATAGACATGAAATTTTCAAATCAAAAAAACAAAACCTACCAAATCTTGACTATTTTTATGAAAGATTTGTTCATATTCCCTGTGGTTGGTGGTTAGGCCAAAATGATTTATCAAAAATAGTTAATATTATTAATAATGGTTGGTAATAATGATCCCTTTATTAAAGCCTTATGTCGCTAAAGATATTTATTTAGATAAAATTATTAGTAGTGGGAACCTTGCATTTGGTGAAAATGGGAAATTATTCGAAAATAACTTAAGGATTTTTATTTCAAATCCTAATATATTACTCGTTAATTCATATCAAAATGCTTTTCATATTGCTCTTAAGTCGCTTAATTTAAGAGTTGGTGATGAAGTTTTACTATCCCCTTTGGCATGTTTACAAACTACCCAAGCATTAAAATCCTATGGATTAAAACTAAAATGGGTAGACGCTAACATCGACTTAGCCACTATTGATTTTGAATCCCTTTCTAATTCAATTAATTCAAATACAAAACTAGTTGTTCACAACCATTATTGTGGTATGGTTGGTGATATTGAGAAAATTTCCAAAATTTGCAAAAAGAACAATATTTTATTGATTGATGATGCGATTGAGGCATTTGGATCTAAATACAATAATAAATACATTGGTAATAGTGAATTTTCAGATGCAACTATTTTCTCATTTAATCCTGTTAGAAATCCTAATGCTATTGATGGAGGTGCAATTTCATTTAAAAACTCTTCAAGCTTTGAATATTCTAAGCTTTTAAGAGATTATGGAATTGATAGGAATTTATTTAGATTGCCAAATGGTGAAATAAATCCCAATTACGATATTAAAATTACTGGATACTCTGCAACAATAAGCGATTTAAATTCATATATTGGTTTAATGAATCTAAAGCAAATTGATAAAATACTAAAAAGAGCTCAAACCGCTGCTACATTTTGGACAAAAGTATTGGCTCATAATAATTTTGATTATGAATTATTTTATAATAAAAATGCTATATATAATCAGTGGGTTTTTAGTTTTAAATCGAATAATAAAGAAGCTATTTTTAATTACTTTAGAGGTAAAGGTATAAATTGCTCAACTGTTCACCTTCCAAATAATTTTTATTCTGTATTTGGAAAAAAGAGGAATTTGAATAATGTATCTTTATTGTATAATTCTATTATAGCCTTGCCTACTTTGTGGTGGTTAGAAGATGAACCTTTTAATAGTAAAATTAACGAATTAAGAAGGGTATTTTTCTAGTTAATAATTAATTGAAATATAAGGTTTATTTTGCATATGTGTAAAACAATTTTATTAATAGTTCTATTTATTTAAGTAATATTAATATATATTATAAATTATAATGATAAATAATAATTTTAACTTTAACTTCAGAATTTTACAAAATAAAACTTTATCTCGAAAAGACCTTTTTAAAATTGTTTATTTTAAAAATAGTATTTGGAAGTATGGAATTAAAAGTCAATTAAAATGGATTAAATTAAACATGAGTAAAGATGATGTCCATATTTTATTTGAAAAGAATAATAAAATAATCGCATATGCAAATTTATTTTATTCAATTTCAAATAATGATAATTTTATTGGTATTGGAAATGTATCAGTGCATAAAGAATTTAGAAAACTTGGAATCGGGTCATTAATTATAAATTTAATTATTAGTTATTTGAATTTTAATAAATTAAATGCAATCCTTTTTTGTAAAAAGGGGCTTGTTAATTTTTACTTAAAAAATGGTTTTAAATTGCTTAATAATTTTGATTTATTAATTGACTTTGATTTAAAACAAAAAGTATATATTTTGGCTAACTTTACACCCGATACAAAAATACAATTATTAAAAAACTTTTAACTTGATTTTTTATGTTTTTTCAATCATAATTCTCGGGATGGACCAGTGGTGTAGCGGTTAACATGTCTCCCTGTCACGGAGAAGATCGCGGGTTCGATTCCCGTCTGGTCCGCCAGTAAAATGAAACCACCCCTTAAAGACTTACTTTAAGGGGTTTTCTTTTATCACCTAGGTTGGATTTAGTCTTGAAATATCCCATCCATTCGTGTAAAGTGATACAAGACTTGGCCCGATAGCTCAGTCGGTAGAGCAACGGACTGAAAATCCGTGTGTCGCCGGTTCGATCCCGGCTTGGGCCACCACTTTA
>JACCDP010654516.1_pt1 | contig 19332 bp, 19 predicted proteins | sample 7445841 | NCBI WGS metagenome assembly JACCDP01 (sample SAMN15323441, study PRJNA562643) | freshwater metagenome | isolation source: river surface water | place: USA:Blue River Watershed | collected 2017-08-17
CAATCCTAGTTATCTGATGGTTGTTCCCGATTATCCTTGTTTTCGTGGTTGTTGGTCTAGGATCTGGAAAGAAATAGGTTTGGATTTTTTTATCGAGGCAAATTTTTTCCAATAATTCAGCATTCTTGTCCTGGCCAACTACCGAGATAAGAAAAGCTTGACCTCCAAGGGACACAACATTCTGGGCTACGTTGGCAGCACCCCCAGGAAAAAGTTTTTCTTGTTTTTTGAGAACTACGGGAACCGGAGCTTCGGGTGAAACCCTAGTTACTTTGCCATAGACGTACCAATCAAGTATTGAATCGCCAATAATAAGAACTTTCTTATTAGAGAAGAGTTGCTCTAGATGCACTTTTTACGAAATTAAAGAGTAAATGCCTCACCACCTTCTGCACCACCCGCTTCACCCGTTTCTTTCTTCTTTTTCTCAGCCTGGGCTGCTTCTTCTTCTTTATACTTTTCGTTCATCCTGTATTCATCCATGCTTAATCCAAGCCATCTTTTAATCAACCACTCTTTGTCAAAATAAGCAACTTCTTCTTCGCCTATTTTCTGCTTCATATCTCCTAGAGTAGTGATGAAATTAGTTCTCTTGGTGTAATTTTGGAGTTGAATAAGTTGTTCGAACATATTTTCTTTGACGAAATTCAAACCCAAGTTAGCTTTAAATGAACGGTCTTTGGAAAGGTGGGGGAAATCTAAGCAAGTCTGGATGTAAAGAGGCTTGACCATAATCTCCTGGAAAATAGATCTGAGCCTGGTGACAAATTTTTCATATCTGATCTCGTCACGCTCCAATTGATCTATGCTTATTTGGTAATTGGCTGGGGTTCCACCTCTAAAAGCAAATCTTGCATAAGGTATTTTGGAATCTAATTTGAGCTTATTGTAGAAATAAACAACGTTTTCCATCACATTGAAATCCGGACCGTTCGGATTCAATGTACTAATGTCCGGAACTTCACCGTCTTTTTGTGGAAAGAGATAGTTCTTATAAAATTGGATACGCGGGGTTCCGTTAACCGTTAGTTCACCTGAGGTATCGTTGATCTCAACCTGCTCTTTGTACTGAGACATTAATTGGCCCAAAGTCTGCATAGCCTTTTGCATGGATTGGGTTCCTACGGGAATAACAAATTTTAATCTGTAAGAAGCGTTCATCACGTTCCATATCACTCTTGTGTTTTCCATTACACGAAGGATGTTATAGGATCTGATTAGTCTTTCAGTGTAGCTTACACGAGAAACCGTATTACCTTTAGCATATGACAAATAAATGATCTGATCAGCCTTTAGCTTCCGGGTCATTCTATTGTCCTGCGGATACTGAATCCAAATCTGTTGGAATTCTCCATTTGGCTGTTGTTCAGTTGCTGGTTGGAGAGACGTTGCATCTAATTCCTTGAATCCCACAATTTTTTTCCCATCTGTGGAATAAACTATTTCGAAAGCTAAAAATCCATCAATCAAGAACTGGCGGAAATATTGCCAAGCAAGAATACTTTGCTGAAATCCAAAAAGCATATAAAGAGTTCGGAAATTCTCCTCCACCCTTTCTCTTACTTCTGGCTTCAAATCTATGTTTACTAAGCTTGGATATGCAAAGAAATTTTTATCGTCGTAGTTAATCGCATCATCGGAAATCGTATCAAGAATGAAATCAATCTCACCATTCAGAGCAAACTTTCTTAAAAAATCCCTTTTTCCTAGATAATCCTTGTCGAAATAGGCAATGTATTTTCTGATTCTTGTGTCTTGGTAACCTAAGGTCCAAAAGAAAGCACTATTTTCGGTGAATCCAGTTCCCTCGGTATTGAAAAAAGTAGATTCTGTTGCACCAATTGCTTGGGAATTACGAATAACCATGTCTTCGTATTCCATACCAAATTTGCTTATCCGAGTTAGGTTCCTATATAAGTTCCCTAAAAAAGATCTTTCCTGTGAATTATCTAAAAATCCGGCCATCTTAGTGCTTATGTTGTCTCAGGGGTTTCTTCCTCTGCTGGTGGGGTTTCTGCTGGAGGTTCACCTTCGGCTGGTGTTTCACCCTCGGCGGCTGGGGTTTCTTCCTTCCCTGCTTTTTCTTTTTCCTCCGCTCTTTTCTTTTTTGCTTCTTTGTTTCCAGCTATATCATCTTCTGTCATGCCCAAGAGATTCTCAATTAAATATGCAAGTGAGAAAAAAGGTTGACCATCTTCGCCAGTAAGTGTATACATAGCATCGATTGATTCCTTTTTCTTGAGCATACTTTCTATCTCTTGATTCACTCTGAATGGGTTATCAGAGATAAAGGTTAAACCAAGTTGACTCTTAAAAGTGTAATCTTTTTCAAGTTCAGGGAAATCTTTGCATAATTGAATCCAGAGAGGCTTGATCAATATGTCTTGGAATATTGACCTTAAACGCATGATAAATTTAGCAAATCTGATTTCCTCTTTATCTAATCCCTCTGCTGCATTTGAGTATTGTCCTATCGACCCACCGTCTGGTCCTTGAAATCTAGAGAAAGGTATTTTTGATTCTTGTACGAGCTTATCAAAGAAATAAGCTAAAGGAGCAGGATCATTAAGGTTTGGACCTGCTGTATTTAAAGGTTCAATCGTAGGCTCTCCATTTACACCCTTAGGCATCAAATAGTTCTTATAGAACTGAATTTTTGGTTGACCATCGATGGAAAGTTCTCCACTTTCATCATTGAATCTAATATCCTCCTTATAGATACTCATCAATTCACCAAGCGTTTGCATGGCTTTTTGTTGAGATCTTGAGCCAACAGGAACTGTCATCTTCATTCTGAATGAAGCATTCATTACAGACCAAATTACCCTTGTGTATTCGATGATTCTTAAAACGTTGTATGGCCTGATAAGCCTTTCCGTATAACTTATTCTAGAAACAGCGTTTCCTTTCGGATATGAAATGTAGATAATTTGAGAATCGTACAGCATTCTCCTTTTTCTCTCATCTTTTGGATATTGATACCAAACATTCAAAAAGCTTCCATCTTTTTGCTTCTCGACAGAAGGCATAAGAGTTGTAGCATCAAGTTCTTTGAATCCAATAATGTTTTTTCCTTTATCGTCGTAAACAATTTCAAAAGCTACAAATCCATCGACAAGCATCTGGCGGAAATATTGCCATGCACTGATATCGTCATTGAAGCCAAACATATCATAAAGCTGTTTGTAAGTTGAATCGATTTTATCAACTACATTTTGCTTCAGACCGGTTAGATTTAAAAAAGCAGGATATGCGAAAAAGTTAAAAGGATCATACGTGATTGCTTCATCACAAACAGTATCAAGGATGTATTCTATTTCCGGATTTAAAGAGAATTTTCTAAGATAATCTCTTTTTCCAGCATAGTCCTTATCGAAATATGAAATGTACTGCCTTGTGGTTGTATCTTGTCTTCCCAAAGAAAAGAACATGGTCTCATCCTCGATTGGTCCCTTTTTAAGAAATTCAGCCTCGGTTGCACCAATAGCTTGAGAATTCTTCACAACCATATCACCATACCTCAAACCAAAGTTACTCAGGTTTTTTACGGAGTCTCTGATCCTTTGGAAAATAGGATTACTGTTTGGGTTTTCTACAAATCCTGCCATTTAACTTTCAGATGCTGCTTTTTTATCTCTAATCAAGCTTTTGTTTTCGATTTATATCGATTATATATCTGTTCTAAAGATAGTCCCTCCACTGAAGCCTCATTAAAATAAATAAGCTTAACCCAATCTTGATAGTCAACAACTTTTGTGTTTGTCAAATATTGCTTTTTAAACCCGAAGATTGCATTTTTGTAACCAAGATCCCCGATTATTTTTTCTAAATCCAAACCTTTTATATTCAAGGATTCTTGGGTAGATCCTAGCCTCTCCTGGTTCGCTTTTATTTTGTCAAAATAAACGTTGAATATTCTTTCGAGTATTTTAGATTTGAATTCAGGTGGAATTACGGTTAGATCTAAAACTTTACAAATAATTTCACCGCCGACTTTCTCTTCAGAAAGATACAAAAAATTAGGGTATCTATTTATAAAAAGAATTTTATCGCTGATTTTACTTGGTGTTTTGTAAAATGAAAAATATATTTTACCACTTAAGAAATCCTGAAATTTTTCTTTCCCCCCTTCCCCTCTTATACCATATTTTTCGGTGATCGTCTTGTTAATCTCAGAATTAAGTTTTCCAAGTGAAGGATACTCGGACACCAAATCCCGTGCTTGCTGTTCCAAACTTTTCATTTACTTCTAAACAAAAAGTTTTCGTCAACAACACCAAACTTCATACCGCGAGCTTCTGCCCAATGTTTTGCAGCTTTAAACTTCGCCTGGTTAGTTATCCATACTTGCATCTTGTGGTTATATGACTTCAATTTTTGCAACGTAGAAGTACCCTCCAAGATGGGCTTTTTGTGCTGATTTTCCGGTTTAATTTCGATAATCCAATCCTGTTCTCCACCGTCCTCCTGAAGGACTTTCATGAAAAAGTCCACATTGTAGTTGTGGTCCTTTTTGTCCAATGGATTAAAATATGGAATGGTAAGAGGTTCAGAACTCCATTTAAGAATTCTTTCGTTAGTATCGCAATATTTACAAAACCTAAATTCCCAGCTTGACCTGCAAATTATGTTATGAACATCCCCAATATACTTTTCGGGATTTAATGGGACAAACAAACCGGATTTATAGTCCCCGTTTGGTTTTATCTTTTTTATGTTTGTCATTAAACATTGTACGAGTTATCGTCTCCAGTTATGTAGGAAAAGGGAATTGTTTTAGGAGCTTTAGGCGGGTGCATTTTTTTCCAACCTTTTGCAAAACCATTTTTTGCAATTTGAGTATAGTATGCGAAAGGATTATTCGATTTTGAAGGGTCAAATCTATTCCAGTATTTACAAAGATCCTCCATCGCAAATGCCATGCAATCTTCTCTGTCCTCAGGATCCTTGTAAGCCATCTTTTTAGAAATTCCCTGGATCATCAATGTAAACATTTTGATAGTCTCCGGGGTAAGCTGTCCACTTTTTTTTGATTCTAAAATTGCTGCCATAAGGTCAGTATTATTTACATAAGCTTTTGCCATAAAAATGTGGTATTTTTTACTGAGATTTTACCCTAAACCTCGGGGTTAGTTTCATTTAACCCTTTTCTTCTTCAGAATCGTCTAAATCAGAAATGAGCGGAGCCTCAGACTTATCTTTTCCGTCTGGAGCTACGCTCATTCCTTTTTTATAGTCATCGACGAAAGGTTTTGGCTTATCGTCTTGATCTGGACTAGATGGTGCAAAAGACCATACTCTACTGAGTATTTTCTTTAGTTTTTTTTTGACTCTTCGCTTTCGTCGATTTGTTCAGCACTTAATGTAATTGCCATTTCTTGTAAAAATTTCTTAACATCTTCTGAACTCATATTCTTTCTTACGTAGTCTAGTGCTTCACCAAGATTGTATCCCATCTCAGGGTTAACTTCTAAGTCGGTGTCTGCTTTTGCTCCCTTTTCAGGTGCTTCTGCAAAGTTTGGATCGATGTTCATTACCTCTGGGTTGTGAGCGTCTCCTTTGACAACCTTAACCGCATAATCTGCATCGCCTTCTTCTTTTCCCGGAGCTTTTGCCAACTCCTGATCAATCTTCATGATGTCTGCAGCCTCATCTACATTGTAACCCATTTCTGAACTTACTTTGTAGTCTAAGTCCTTTCCTTTGTCGTCACCAGGTGCAGAAGCTAGCTCTGGATCAATGTCCATAACCTCAGGCTTAGATTCTTTAGCTTCGATTCCTTTAACTTCATATCCTGCATCACCCTCCGCCTTTCCTGGAGCTTCAGCCAAATTCATCGCCTTGATTCCAGATTTTTCCCATTCTGTGGCCATGTTGGTAGATGAATCTGTTCCCTCTGGTGCTTTAGCTAAATCAGCTTCATTTCCTTCCGAAAGGTTGTATCCAGCTTCCTTGTTTGCCTTGTATTTAGTGTGGCTTTCTTTTCCTTCCGGTGCCTCTTCCAAATTGGCATCTTTAAGATTTTCGACGTCCTTCTTTCCAGATTTATCTTCATCTTTACCAGATGGAGCAACACTAATACTTTTCTTCATGGTTGCTTCTGTGGACTTATCTTCTTTTGCCATCTCAGATTTTCCTGGTGCAACTGCCATGGGCTGAGTTCCTTCTTTAAGTTCCTCTTGAGTCTCAGCTTCTGCTTCGTTTTCATCACCAGCTGTTGCTAATGCATCGTCTAAGTTTACGATCTCATCCACTCTGAAATCTCCAGTTTTTCCGTTGTCCATCAAAACCGTGTAAGAGCCAGATGTTCCGTCGATTGAAATTATTTTTCCCGTGTTGCCTGATTCTTTTACTTTTACATATTCTCCAACATTGAATTTGTCATCCTCGTTTACGTTTTCTACTTCAACGAGTCCTGATTCAATTTTTTGGATTTCCTCATTTATCACAGACCATTTTTGTCTTAGAGAATTTAATTCTTGCTCTAAAAGACTGTGTGCTCTTTGAAGTTCAGGAGAATTGGCGAAAAGAGGATTGCTCTTCATTTTGCTTTCTAACTTCAGGATTTCACCTTCAACGATTGCTATATTTTCCATCAATCTCTTTCTGTCGTTAAGCATAATTGACTTAACTCTAGATTCTCCTTCCAAAAATTCTGTTAAACCTTCAGAAATATCAAATTTCAAGAAATCTTTAACTAGGTTAGCAGCTTGAGTTCCGTTTACCTCGTACAACGAATTGTCCTTCATGGATTCGTTGATACGATTGAGATACATTTTACCTTGCCATTTGATCAAGTTTACAGATGCACCCTCATAAAGTTTTGATTCGATTCTTTTCGCAAAATCAAGCTCAACCACTTGTGAGAAATTCTCAAACAAATTCATGATGTCGAAAATCACTTTATTTTCGTTCACGCCGAAAGAACCAGAAACTTCTAGAGCCAAAGCTTTAGAAAGTTGAATCTTGTCTTCGAACTTCATTTTTTGTCCGTTGGAATAAACTGAAACTGATTCGTTTTCTTCAATCAAAGAAAACTTGTTCTTGCCAACGAAGATATTTAATCCCTTTTCGTCGATCTTCACATAAGGTGCATAGAAAGATTCAAGCAAATTAAGGAACGAAGCAGGAAGTACTGCAATTTGTCCTCTATTAAGTTTTTTGATTCCTGCTTGTGATCCTTCGAAAATATTGTTTCCTATTGAGAAGGTAGTTTTTCCACCCTGAACCAATACTGGTGAGTAAACACGTCTTACTGATGAATTTCCGTTGTGGATAGGAATATTCAATTTTTCAGAGCTGTTCTCGAACACAGACAATGTATTCAAAAGATTTCTAACCGCCGGATTGAACTGCCATCTAGAAATTTCTTTAGAGAGAAGAGCTACAGATTTATTCTCAGAAATTAACCATTTGTTTAGAGATTCTGTTACCGGAGAATAAAAATCAGATCCTGCGTTTTGTGAGATAGCATAAAGAGTTTTAGAAACTTCGATTTCTGCTTTAAGTGAACCCACCTTTTCATCAATAGATTCAATTAAAGATTTTATTTTATTATCCCAAGAGAAGTTTTTCATCTCCTGCGAAAAAGATTCAGCAACTAAAAACTCAGGAAGATTCTTGGTTTTAAGCAAATGTAAATATTTCTCACACACAATTTTTACAGATGGATGCTCATAAATACCAGTGTCCTTTATAGAAAGCAGGGATTCAAAAACTCCAAGGCTGTTAACAGTTTGCGCTTTCATGAAAGCTGCAACAGAAGAATCAGCATCAGCAAGATTAGCTAAACTTTCGTTGATTAATTGAGAATCAATTGTAGTTGCTTCTTCTTTTGCTCCTTCTACATAGCTTCCAGCAGTTTTAGCACCTCTCGATCCTAAACCACCCCAGGATTCCATGAGCTTGCTAGCCACGTTTTTAGACTTGGCCATTTCTTGCTCTCTGAGCATTTGATGGGGGTCGATAACTGTTTCAGTTTCTGCCTGAACGTTCTGAATCGATTCCATAATCACGTTAGAATCCACGGTTTTGTCACCATTTTGGATCTTTTGGATATTGGATTCGCAGATAGATTTAACTTGCGGAGAATTTGTTGTGTCTCTCAAAGTTTTTAGTTGTGTGAGTAAATCCATTTTACTTTTGAATTTTTTTGCTTGTTATATATCTCTATTAAGAGTGTGAAACTTTACTTTTATATATTCAGACGCAATAAGCTTTTTTTTACTTGGCAACAAGTACTTCTAATTTTACGTCGAAATTTGAGTGGGGATTTGTGAAAACTATTCCTCCATCAGGATAAAGGAGGTAATCTGAACTTAAATTCCATCCAGTAACTTCAGAATCAGTTGAGCCTAAAGGATTACCTGTTAAAACCATCATATCTCCTAGATTGTAGGTATTACCTCTATACGTCCAATAAATGTATTTCTGGATCTGTGGGGTTCCATTCGTAGGTCTTGGTAATCCAGGAATAATAGGTGTCTGGGATGCATAAAGAATAGGATTTTTAGGAGCGGGATATTGTACTTTCACTGCGATCCATCTTACAAAACCATCGGTACCTATGTCGGTTTGACTGAGTGTCACGGACTTGTTTCTTTTCAACGTTATCCTCAATCTTGAATAAGCAACTACGTCGAAAGCCAAATCTTTGAAGTTGAAGAAAGGTGTGTATTGATATTCCTGCTCCAACATGAATTGATTTTTGAAAAATACCCATCCATTTGGTGGAATTGGCGGACATATTATTGGACGTGTTGCCATATTTAGCTTGCGGTTAGAACCGTTAATTTTACTTGATACTCAGTTGGGTTAGAAAAAATAAAGCCTCCAGTAGCGGCTCCGGTGTACCCAACTTCTGAGCTAACATCGTTACTTGTTTGCCAACCTTTCCAAACCTGTCCGTTTTTAACCTGTCCAGAAAGCATCATGAAATCAGCCATAATATACCTTTCTGAACCACCATACTGCCAATATAGCATTCTCTGGTTCGGTGTTGCATCAGCATAGAATTGAGCCCTTGCCATTAAAAGGCCAACTTCACCTAAAGTAGTATCAAAATCACCCTGATCCAAATTTACAGAAGTATTTGGGGCGAGCACAAAAGTCTGCTGTTGATAACCAGAAAAATCTTGTAAAGGATAAAAGAAATCGGTGAGATCCAATTTTTGCTCGGTAACGTCTTGCCAAGCTACGTTCATCGCTGTGTTGTAAAACCTAACTTGATTAGGATCATTAAAATCCGAAAAAGTAAGGTTAACTCTTTCCAGGGATCCCGGGGTAATACCAAGCAACGTATACTTTGTAGCGAAGGTAGCAGAAGCTCCAGGATCAAGACCTACAGTCGATGTTCCTTCACCGAAAGAAGGCTCACCAGTTGCATCTGCGGAACTACCTCCGTAAATATCTAAATCTCCACCTATTCCTGTTTCTGCCATTTTTTTACAATTTGGTTGGGTCTACCGCCGAACTTGGGGTTTCGACAATTTTATGCAAGATTCTTCTTTGGTTTTGATCCGTTACTACAATTTCTCCGCCGTTGTGAGCAATTCTTTCCTCAGTAGAATTTTCGATTTGCTCAACCTCTGAGATGTTATTTAATTCATCAGATTCTATAATTTCATTTAATTGAGCATTTTCTTCTTCGGAATTTTCTGCCACGATTTCCGGGGCTTTGTCTTCAGAGTCTTGAGAATTTACACGGGTTAAAGAACCTCCACCATCTACAAGCAAGGAATCTGGTTTTTCCTCGATTTTTTCTGCAGATTCTTCTTCGGCGATTTCTTCGTCTGGCTTGATATAATCCACCAAGGATTTAATAAAACCTAAGGCAACAATAGGAAGTATTGCGCCAGATACTATACTTAACACTCTTTTCTGGAAAATTACTTCCTCTTCTATTAACCCAAAAAGTTCGCTCCATGCTCTAAAATCCTGAAGGTTGACATAAGCATAATAGGTATTACCCATTGCTTGCATAGCAGTTAATAAGAAAAAAAGCATCCAAACCAATCCCTTGTTCATTTTTTTTAATGCAATCAAAGAAGCTAGTGAAGCTGCTGCACCCACTTCAAAAGCGACCGCAAGAGAAATTGCTAACCAGGTTGGGTTAGAAAGCTTGAAGAAATCTATAACGTGAATAGTGGAAATAACTGACACCATCAAATAAAGTGTCACAAATGTGCTTATGATAAATCCACTTACAAGTTTGGATTTATTTTGCATTCTTGTCCTCTATTTTATTTTTTAAATCGGATAAAGAAACTTTACCCTTGTCAAAATCGTCCTCATAAATAAGAAACTCGTACATAACTTGTCTCATCTCTTTTTTCATTTCTTCTTTTGTTACCATCGAATCAATATCGTGGGCAATTTTAGCGTTTTCTTTTTTGATTTTACTGATTTCGCTATTAACCCCACATTGTCTGAAAAAAACAATCACAAGTAAACATAGTACGATGATTGTGAAGTTGTCCTTGATTTTTTGTAGCATAACTTATTAATTTTTGGTTTCACTATATATCCAAATCATTTATCTCTTCAGTTCACAAAAAAAAGCACCTATGAATAGGTGCTTTTTCATTCAATTTAGATGAAGGGTTATTCTAGTTCGATACCCTGTTGAGCTGCTGCTAATTCTTTTTCCAATTCTTGGATATGCGCGGCATCTGCTTTGGGTGACTCGAGGGCGATTCCGAAGGGTTTGAGGATTCGAATGTACTTCTGGGCTTCAGCCAAACCCTTTCCGCTTTTCTTAGATAGGAAATAATGACTTGCTTCCAGAGGTAAAGCACTTAGGTAAATTGTGTTTTGTTTGATTCCGTCCGATTGCAATTTACTAAGAACCTTGCAAATTTCAATGACACCTAGAGACTCTTTCTCTCTCCATTCAGCTTCATTGTGCATAAATTCAAAGTAGTTTTCCAAATCTTCGGAACTCTCAAATTGAACCGCATAAACCTTTTTAGAGATTTTTTCTTTTGCCTCGTCCAAATTTTTCTGGCAAGCATCAATTCTTTTTTGATCTAGTCGTGAAAGAATCTCCTGGATTTGTGCTTCTTCCATTTGGGGATCTACCAGATCCGACGCATCAACAGTCACAATTTTTTTAGATTTTCCTTTATTTGTCATGGATATATTTTTGTGTATTTTAGAAAAAAAATCGGATTTGTTTCAGATTAAACGTTAAACACGTCAAAATCCTCACGGTTGTGTTGAAGGTAAATTTTCAAGCGTTCTCTAAGATCTTTCATGGGGTAAATTTTGGAAACCCCACCTGGACCAAGGTGAACTAAAAAACCGCCGTCAGTTTCAATTCCTATCTCGTCTTCAAGTATTAATCTATACAAACTCAATTGTATGGAATATTCGTTGTGAGAATTTTCGTACAAATCTGAAAAAGGGTGGAGTAATTTTTTAAACCTCCCCTTGGGGTGGGTATCGTCTTTGAAATCCTTATTGGTTTTCCAATCCCCAATAAGAAATAAAATCTTTTTAGCCTTTTCATCCCACATCAAAAAAGGCTGGTCCACAGTGCCTGCCAATTTCCATTTTTTGGAAAATATCTTAAGCTCTGATTTAAGCGGTATCAAATTAGAAAATCTGGCTTCATGGAGTTTAAGAAAAGACTGCACCCTGGCTCTTTCTTCAGGATCCTCGGGTAAATTTGGGTTTAATCCAGACCAAAAATCTTCTATCCATTTATGAACCCTTGTTCCCAAATCAGCGGCAGTTGTGGCCTTTTCAGTCCATTCTGCTTCAAGCACAGAGGGATCGACCCCGAGTTCTTTGGATTTTCTCTTGATCCAATAATCCCTCTCGAAAGGAACTTTAAATCTTTTGAGAAATGTTGTTACAGAATCGTATTGGATACCATTGAAGGTGTAAGAATGCGATTGTTCTTCAAAAATAAAGCTTGGATCCTTGAAAAATTCTAATTTTTTTGTATAGTCCGACTTTATCTTATCCCAATTCATTTAAGAAAAAAACTTGTTATCATATCCCAATTATTGGCTGCAAAAAAGACAAGATAGATCTCAATTAGAAATCTTATACACCAGATCCAGCTTAGTTCCCGAAAAACAAAGTAATAAATCACGAGAAAAGAATCACCCTTTGTTTCCTCGATAGGTTGCAAAAGAGGAGCAATTAGTTCGTGTAGGTTTAATTTAGTCAAATACTCGTTGATGGGTCTAATTTCCTCAAAAACAAAAGCAGGCCGTGCTTCATCTGGAAAATCTCTAGATTGGGTAACTTCGGGCGGTAGATTAATAACAGTATAAATCCTACCAAACCAATCTCTCCTTAATTTGAATTTAATCCAGTCTTTAGAATCGATTGACTCTTTTTTTATAATTGTGAGATAGTCTGAATATAGTTTGAGATCCTTAAAAATTGCAAAGATCTTTAGCGAAACTATAATACGTGATAAAAAATCGATCATTTCTTATTAGTTTTTTTAGTTAGATCCTCCATCTTCTTTCGTATTTTAGTACGGGCTCTCCTAATCCGCGTTGCTATCGAACGCTTTTTAATTCCGTACTTATCGGCGATGTCCTTATACTTCATTCCATTTATTTCCCTGTCTATCATTATATCCCTATAAAGAACCGGGAGTTCTCTAATTTCGTCTATAACTTGCTCATATACATCATCGATATCAGAGCCGCCGGATAAGAAATTCCATAAAGGATCTTCCTCAATCTCGTAAACCGCACTGATCCCTTCCTCCTTCGAAGTTTCAATTTCCATTTCCTCCGCAGTTCTAGAAATGAATCTTTTTCTGCTCTTTAGTAGCAAGAGGGATTCATTCCTGGCTATATTGTAACACCAGGTTGAAAAATTACCTCTAGTTATATCATACTGGTCAATTTTCTGCCAAACCTTTGCCATAGCGTTAAGAAACGCATCTTCGGCAAGTTCCACGTCTTTCAGAATAGTGTAACAGTGATTCATAACGCCCGGCTTGACTCTTTCGTACAAGAATTTAAAAGACCGGTCGTCTCTTTTTTCAATAAAATTTTCTGCTAATACCTGAATGTTTTTTTCTTTTGCCATTAGATTTCCCCTTTTTTTCCTAAAATAAATTTTTGATCCTTACAATTTCAATTCCTGCATCAAACAGAAATTTGATTGATTCGGGCTTTCTATATACGTCTTTAAATACCAATCTTTTAATACCAGATTGAATAATTAGCTTCGAGCATTCAAAACAAGGGGAGACAGTAACATATAAAGTGCTCCCATCCGAACTTTGAGTGCTTTTAGCAAGCTTTGTTATTGCATTTGCTTCAGCATGAAGTATGTAATTCAAAGTTTGATTGTTTTCGTCTTCACACTCATTAGGAAATCCTGTGGGAGATCCGTTGTATCCATCGGAAATTATGGATTTGTTCTTTACAATCAAGCAACCGACTTGCATTCTTCGACAATATGAGTTTGTAGCCCAGACCTCGGCCATTTTTAGATAGACAAGGTCCATTTTCTTATCCTTGGCCGAATATAATGTTTCGTCATTTAATTCGGAAGGAGAATTGAATCTCACTACCACCTGTTCTTTAGTTTTGGCGATCCAACAAGAATCGTCAAGCAATGAAAGTTCGGTGAAAAATTCACTCGGGCTAAGCACTTTCTTTTCAGAGTATTTTGTACGCATATAGGGTTTCAACAAACGTTGATTAACAAATATAGAAGTTTTGTTCGAACAAAAAAAATGAAATTCAAAAAACCTTAAAGAACGTTTGAATTTGGGCGGAAGGGGCGGTCATTGGCTATGTTCAATGGACCACTGAGAGACTTGTATATAGCGCCCAATAAAGCTTTAATGTCTTTAAGGTCCTGCTGAGTCATGGCCGAATTGGTTTCAGCCTGCTTTATTTCTTTAGAAACTGTAGGGGAAGTTTGCGAAGCGGGGGCAGAAGACGTTTGCACGCTTTCAGATTTAGAACTAGATTGTGTTGCTTCCTTCATCGCAGATTCACCACCAGATGTTTTCATCTTGGATTTTAGTCTTTCTGTTAATTGGCCTAGGTCTGATGCCTTGACAGTTGAGAGATCAAATTGTTCCGTCTCCAATTTTGCTCCACCCGTTATATCTTGTTTTGGCTCAGGTTTTTTTGTTTCTTTCAAAAGACCTGCCTCAACCAAAGATTTTTCAATTTTTGCTTTTTCAGCACCGATAAGATCTTTCCCTTTTGCTTTCAAGGATTCAAGAAGTTTTGGCTTTGTAGGCGCAATAACACCCTCTAACTTTTCTTTTTCCGCTTTTTTTTCTTCTCTTTCCTTCCTTCTTTTTTCTCTTCCTGAAAGCTCTTCCGGAGCGTTCGCAGCAGGTTGATCGCTTACTGTTTTTAGCTGCTCTTGGTTTGTTGCAGTAAACTTAGAAGGATCAAAGGTTTCTCTGTAATTTTCAATGAAAGATTTTACCTCGTCTTCAAGTAAACCTGGTTCCTTTTCAAATTCATCCGAATACAGGCTTCGAATTTCGTCCCGATAGTCGTCTATTTCTTTTTTGGGTACTTTAACACCGTACGAATTCGTCACGCTTTCAGCGAGATCAGATTTACCGGTAACCAAGTCAGAAGTCTTTTTTTCTGCGTCATTTTGCCTTTTTTCAAAAGCCTCTCTCATCTCTATGAGTTCTTCTTGTAAAAGAAAATCGTCGTTGGAAATAACGCGTTGATCTTTTTTCAGTTGAACTAGCTCCGGTCCCCTTTCACCAACTAAAGCAACTCCGTTTTTGGTAACCTCACCCCCCATTTCAAGTTTGGGAATTCCGGAAAGCAAAGATTTCGCGAGTGCGTTTAACAATTGCCCGCCTGGCTTGTCACCTGATTCAGTTTTAGTCTGTGCTGGTGAAATAATATTTTTAGTAATTCCGCTGAGATCTCCGGTTATTTGTTTGGTGAGACTTTCCGTTAGTTGCTTGTTGTTTAAAGAAATCTCTTTGGCAAAAGATTCGGTCAGGTTCTTGAAAAAGCCCTCGGTCTGTTGTACTTCCTTGGGTTTCGAAGAATCCTCAGTAGAAGCTTTTTTTTCTTTCTCTGAAACCAGCTTTTTAATCTGCTCGGTATTCTCAGAGTTTTTCTTGTTCTGCTCCCTTAGTTCTTTAACCAAGATGTCCATGTTACTTGATAACATGGACAATTCTTTTAAAACTTTTAGAGATTCTTGAGACATGATCTATATATCTCCCAGTTTGAACCGGAGACTATTTTTTAAAACTGAACACCTCTGTTTGTCCAGACTCGTCCATTATTTTTTTGTTTTCTTTCTCGATGTGTCTGTTAAGGTTTTCAATCCACATTTGATACTCGTAAAAGGGTAGGGATTCCAGCCATTGAGGAGAAAGATCATGCTCCTTCCAAAGCCTGAATTTCAGATCAAAGTAATTCTCTAAAGATATCTGAAATAAGGAAAAGAGATCTGAACCCTTCGGGAAAGGAAATCGGTGCGGTGACCTCCTGTACACCGCAAGTTTCGCAAGGTAAACTAACCTCTAATTTAGTTCCAATTTTGATTGTGTCTGCTAATGCAAAATAAATTGAGAATTCCTCCTTTGTCCAAGACAATGATTCTTCTTCTTTATCTGAAATCTTTTTTTCAGATAAATCTCTCCAATCATCGAATATAAACGGAGCTATTTTGATAAAGCTCTCGTCAACCTCTTTACCTGATCTAATCCTATTACGTGCATAGTTAGAAATAGCGTCAACTACTCCAATAGAAGGCACATTCATTTCCAGTGTTTTTGCGAGTTTTGTGACCGGAAGAACAAACTTTCTATCCCGCTTTGAGTAGTACTTCATAATGCTAGGATCAAGCTCATATTTGGATAGCACACCGGTTCTCAATTCAATACCATATTGGTAAGAACAATTGGCTTTTCCACACTTAAGTTCTGGCTGAAGAATTATCCTATTTTCCCCTTTTATGAATGTGAGATCTCTAATTGCCATAATAGCAAAAAATCTGTCTTCTTGTTTAAGGTCCTTATAAGAAACCACACCTTCGGAGGGGAATTTTATAACACAGCAACTATTCAAGACCATATTTAGTTTTTGGTCTATGTCCAGCATGTCGCTTTCATCGATGGTAGAAAAGTGCCTGATTTCTTTTACCTCAGCCGAACGAATAGCAATTTGAGTACCTTCGGGGTAAAACATCCCTCCGGAAGGTAAAATAGACAAGGGAAGATTTTTCCAGCCAATTGACATTACAGAAGGAGGCTCATGCAATTGATCTGTTTTCGGTTGTTGCTTTATTTCTGCAGCAAGAGGAGATTCTGAGACCTTTTCTTCCTTTCTTCCCTTTAAAGCTTCTACTTCTTGTTCGATTCTTTCCTCTGCAGAAATAACCGGCGGTAAGTCTGCAATAGGATCATCGTATGAAATACCTCCAGAAACCTCTTTTTGCTTCAGAATTTGTTCCGGGGAAAGGCTGTTTAAATCCATATAAAATCTTTTACTCTATATAACAAGTGATGCGAAAGACCACAAATCTGATAGAATTTATAGAAAGGGGATAAAAAAAGTTCCGATTATAGGAACTGGTCTTGCCAGTAATCAGATTTCCAGGATGTAGTTAGTGTATACAAGGCATCTCCACTATCGTAATCGAGTGCCATAGTTGTTAAAGGCTGTATGAGAAAGCAATTATTTAAAGAGATCCTACGAAAAACATCACCTTGTTTGTTGAAAATTGAAACTACCATCTGACCAACATAATCTCTCTTTAATCCCATCGCTCCAGTCAAAGGATTGTAAATCAAATCAGACCATTGTCTTAAAATCTTGTACATGGTCATGGAATTATCCTGATCCAAATTCACCTCGAATACGACATTGAATTCAACATCAGAAGTTGAAGGCTCGCCGCCTGAATATCTTCTTTCTGCGAACTTGTAGTACTGTGTTACAGGAGCAGAAGGTTGGATATCTACAGCTAAACCTGTAATGCTTTTGACCTGCTGGGTCATGATAGATTCTCCGTTAAATCTAACGTTAGCCGAAGTCACAGCAGCTGGCGGAGTAATGATTACTTCAAACTGATTTAGAAAAACCGGTTCGTAATTGTTCCTTGCTGCTTTCGAATTATTAAAGTGTGGTAAACCTGCCATGAATCTTAGTAATTTTTATAAGAATAAATCATCCCAATAATCAACCGCCCATGTCATGTTAATTTCATAGAGGGTAGTTCCATTTAGGTAGTCAAGCTCCATGGGGTCAATCGCTTTCAGAGGGAAGCAATCTTTACAAGTTATTCTTCTAAAGACATCACCATTTTTATTGAAAACCGAAATAACTATTGTTCCTGTGTAATCTTCTTTTATTCCCATTGCACCTGTCAACGGGTTGTAAATTAAATCCGTCCACTGTCTTAAAGTTTTGAAAACGTACATCGAATTTGCATCGTCCAAGTTCACAGTGAAACTGATTCCCAGGTCCAGAGAAGTTTTATCGGGTTTACCTCCAGCGTAGTTACGTTTTGCAAACTTGTACTTTTGGAAAACGAATCCTGGATTTTTGTCCACATCTAAGCCGGAGACATTTACAACTTGTTCAAGTAGTATTTGTCCACCTAGTACAGCAGGAGGGGGAAGAACCGTAACCTCAAACTGGTTCAGATAAACAGGTTCATACTTGTTTATCGAGTAGAGAGAATTTTGATAGTGGGGTAAACCAGCCATTAAACCATTTCAATTTTTTTTATTTATCTACTTGTTGCAAATTCACTCAATTCTCATTAAACGAAGTTTATAAATCCTCCAGCAGCAATACCGCCAGTTCTAGTAACAGTCACCCTGTTTATGAACTTCTGTATTCCTCTTGCAGGTTCGATAATAACATCGATGATACCGATATTTTGATCAATTACTGATGGAGGGTTATTAGAAGCATCCATAATTACTTGGTAAGCATAAATACCACCACCAGCTCTTACGCCGTCAAGATATGTGTCCACCAGGGTCTTAATTTCAAGTCTGATTGAATCTTCATTGAAATCAAAGAGGTAGTTAGAAAGGATCTCTTCAACGTCATTTTCCAAGCTAATCAAAAGATCCCTTACGTGGATTAATCCAAATGCTGAATTAACCGTTTGGTAAGCTGTTTGGTTTCCGAAGATAACCACACCGAAACCTCTTTTCTTGATGATTGGATTCAAACCGAATGGCTCTAACCAACCTCTATCAGCATCAGTAAAATCAAATTCAACGCCTACGATATTACCACCAGAAATTGTTCCTCTCTTTTGACCTGCTATGATATTGTAAGGCTCTCCGTTTGCAAATTTTCTAACGAAATTGTTAGATACAAAAGCAGCCGGTGGTACGTTTACATTTCTATTGTTTTCTCTTACTGTAATATATGGTGTATAGAAAGCTGCAAAAGAAGCACCAAGATCTTGAGTAGGCAAGCTAAAGGTGTAAGAAGGATTCAAAGAAAGATTTCCTCCTTCTGCGATGTATTGGGCTTCCAACGGTGGGTATGGGTCGGAAGGTGTAGGCGCGTTGGTAAATCTAGGATCCGTGCTAGCTCTGAATTGTGCCATAGAAGGAGCATTAATGAAAGCCAACGCTTTCTGTCTCATCATAGCCAATTTAGAAAGCTGGTACTTAGAGTTGGGTTGAATAGTTCCACTGAAGGTATCTACGATGTATCGGAAGGAAATTGTGTCTTTTGTTGCTAAAGTAGCAGCAAGGTTCGTGTCATACAATACATTCAAGATCTCATCCACTCTTGCATCAGTTCCATTTGGTCTTTGTGCATCACGCATGGTGTAACCCCCTAGATAAATGAAATCAAAAGATCGGGTAAATTGTGGGATTGACTTGAACTTTTGTACTTGTATAGGATTGCCCGAGTAGTAAAGTATTGGTCTTGCACAAGTAACTCTTACAACTCCAGATGTTGTTGTTTGTGCAACAGAAGTTACTTTCGTTAATCTTCCTTGTCTATTTGCTCCAACCGTTTCGCAAAGAGAAAGATCAGTTGATACTAAATAGTCTCCAACCGAAATTATGAGATCGTTTACTTGATCTGGGGCAAATGTGAAGCTGGTGGAATCTATTTTGGTAATCACGCTTAGATACTGGTTAATCGAAGCAACAGATGAAACAATATCAGTCTTTCCTGACCCTATCGAAGTTCCAACGTTGTCTGATGCGTAAACAGTTCCAAAAGCTGGGTAATTTACAAGGGAACTAGGACTTAATCTAGAAAGATTGTTGAAAGCCCTAACGTTGGCTATGCTAAACTGATCTCTATCAACAGTTAATTGTGTGTCGAGAAAATACTCAGAAGAACCAGTTGAATTCAACCAGACAGTGTC
>JACCDP010426652.1_pt1 | contig 19326 bp, 12 predicted proteins | sample 7445841 | NCBI WGS metagenome assembly JACCDP01 (sample SAMN15323441, study PRJNA562643) | freshwater metagenome | isolation source: river surface water | place: USA:Blue River Watershed | collected 2017-08-17
CCCGACAGCTCGGCCTCGTCGCGATGATGCAGTCGGAGAGCTTTCGCGCCTTCGCCGCCGCCCTCGCCGGAGCGCCGCTTCGCGCGCGATGGGGCATGCAGCTGCTCTGCTACGGGCCTGGCGACTACACGGGACCGCACAACGACCACCACCCCGAGGATCCCGACGCCGCGGGTGGCTATGTCGACGTCCACGTCAGCCTCGCCGGCGACGCCGTCGCGCACCACCACCTCGTCTACGAGCAGGACGGCCACCTGTCGCAGATCACCAACGTCGCGACCCTGGGCGGCGTCAGCGCCTACCGTCTTCCGTTCTGGCACTACACGACACCGCTCGCGCCGAAGCCCGGCCGAGAGGCCGATGCGCGCAGGTGGCTGCTTCTGGGGACGTTTCTCTTCGACCGCCGCAGACGCGCGTCTCGCAGCTGAGGTGCTGAATCAAGGCTTCGGGTGCGCCTCGAGGAAGGCCCATATCCGGTCGCCAAAGCCGCCCTCCCCCGTCCGCAACCCGGGGATGTGCTGGCCCCCAAAGATGGTCCAGAGCTCCGCCGCGCCGCCCGAGCACCCCTCATGGCGCGTCACGAGCGTCTCCTCTCCGAGCAGCGTGAAGTCGAGGTCGATGGTCCCGGCCTGCGAGCGATCGGGCGAGCAGCCGTTCAGCCGGCCCCAGGTGCTCACCGTCTCCTGCGCGCCGGGATGGCGCGGAATCAGGACGTTCCCCATCGGATGGCCGCCCAGGTAGGCGATGGTCGTGTCGGCGGTGCCATGGATCTGCAGGACCGCCACGGGCGAGGTGGGCTGACACCGCGCCGCATCGAGCCACTGGGCGCCCGCAAGGCTGACGATGCCCGCGACGCGCTCCGACAAGTCGCAGGCGATGCGGTGCGCGAGGAAGCCTCCGTTCGAGTGTCCGACCAGGTAGACGCGCTTCTCGTCCAGCCGGTAACGCAGGGCCACATCGTCGATGATCGCGCCGATGTAGGCGACGTCATCCACACCCGTCTGGTCGAAGTCGCAGCAGGCGTCGGTGGCGTTCCAGTAGCGGTTTCGCAGGCGGTCGATCAGCCCCTCCGGCGTTGCGTAGAGGAACCCCTTGTCGTCGGCGGCCGGCTGCAGCTTCAGGTACCACTCCTGCCACGACGCGCTGCCCGAATAGCCATGCAGCAGAATGACGAGCGGCATCGCGCGGGCGCCGTCGTAGCTGGACGGGACATGCAGGTCGTAGGGTCTCGCCAGCACCGCCGACGGCCGCGTCCCGCCACCATCCACCCCTCCGGCATCGGCCGGCTCCGCCCCCGCGTCGCTTCCGGCTCCGGTGGAGCCATCGGTGGCCGTCTCCACCGAGGCATCGGGCGGTACGGCGCCCGCGTCGGAGGCCCCTTCCGAGGCCGGCGCAGCCGCACAGGCAAGGACGAATCCGACGGACAGGAGCAGGGCTTGGCGCATTTGCTCACTTTAATTCAGGCGGCGCACCGGGCACGCAAAACGACTATGTTCCAGCCATGTGCCGCACCCTTCTCGCCCTGCTTGCCAGCCTTTCGGCAGCTTGCGGCAACGCCGACCCCTGCAGCGCCCCGACGGCGGGCGTCTCCCTCCACGGCGCATCGCTCCAGCAACTCGCCATCGGCGCCAGCAGCCTCGACTGCGTCGGCAGCGTGGCCGGGAGCGAGCTCACGTGCAGCGGGAGCCCGTCGGTCGAAGCCGTTGCGTGCGACGATGGCTTCGGAATCACGCTGAGCCAGGGCGAAACAACCCTCCTCGTCCACCTCGCCAACCTCGAGGGATGGAGCGCGGGGGCGATGCTCGCCGACGGCACGGCCGCCGTGGGCGACCTGACCATCGCGGGCCTGGGCGCCTCTCCGCAGCCGCCCGTGAACTCCACGGTGGCGGGCAGCTTCGACCTCCGAGCGGACCAGGCGAAGGTCAACGGTGGGTTCAGCTTCGTGTGGTCGGCGAAGCAAACGACCCCGGCGATGCCGCCGCCCTGACCACCGGGTTGCACGCCGCGGCTCGTGTGGCATATGCGTGCGGCTCGGGCTGTTTCGTCCGGCACCCGCAGAGCAGCCGGCCGCGCTATGTTCCACGGCCGCTTTCGCTGCGGTTGAGGTGATGCATGTTCGGCATGTCGATGACGGAGATCATCATCATCGCCATCTTCGCGCTGATCGTGCTGGGTCCGAAGGAGTTGCCGCAGGTCGCACGCACCGTCGGCAAGACGCTGCGGGACGTCCGCAAGGCGAGCGACGACCTCAAGGAGACGTTCGAGCGAGAGGTGATGCTCGAGAAGCCCCCGCCAGCCATTCGCCCGGTCGCCGAGGCCGTGGCACAGGGCACGCCTGACCCGGCGCTGCCTGCCCATGCCGCTCCAGGGGATGTTCCCCCGCCAGCCAACACGTCCACAGCCCCGACTTCGGGTACGCCTGACTCGTCGGCCGCCGCACCAGCGCCAAAAGCTGACGGAGGGCCGAAGGCGTGACGACCGAACCGACGACGCCGGACGGACCGGAGGACGACGTCCACCTTTCACTCCTCGAGCACCTCGACGAGCTGCGCCGCCGGCTGCGCTACGCGGTCTTCGCGGTCTTCGGCGGTGTCGCCGTCAGCTACGCCTTCGCAGAGAAGATCCTCTGGTGGCTGATGCAGCCGGTGCTCGACGCGCTCAAGCAGATCAACGTCACGACGCTCGCCCAGCACGGCAGCCTCCAGTACTTCTTCGTGCTGCTCCGGGTGGCGCTCTACGCCGGACTTTTCGTCGCCGCGCCGGTCCTCCTCTATCAGGTCTGGGCCTTCGTCTCGCCGGGGCTCTACCGGAAGGAGCGCCGTCTGGCCGGCCCCTTCGTGGTTCTGGGAACGCTCTTCTTCGTGGGCGGTGGGCTGTTCGCGCGGCTGCTCGTGCTGCCGTACGCGCTCGAATACCTCGTCGGCGTCAACAGCCACCCGAGCCTCACTGCGGTTTTCTCCATCGAGGCCGAGCTGGACTTCGTGCTGGCGAGCGTGCTGGCGTTCGGCATCATCTTCGAGCTGCCGCTCGTGCTGACGCTGCTGGCCCAGGCGGGGGTCATTCCAGCCTCGGCGCTGGCGAAGTACCGGCGCCACGCGATGGTCGGCAACCTGATTCTCGCCGCGATCATCACGCCCACCGGCGACCCGTTCAACCTGATGCTGATGGCGGGCCCCCTGATCGTCTGCTACGAGCTGGGCATCATTGGCGCACGCATCGCGGAAAGGCAGCGCGCCCGCGATGAGTCGGAGGGCGCCGAAAACAGCGCCGACGTCAAGGCGCCCACCGCCAGCCCCTGAGGCCCCGCGGACGAACTTCGCTCCGTCACGGGCAAGGACTCTCCATGACCTCCCACATCGACTCTCCCTGGCTCCCTCGAATCGACGACGCCGTCCGCGCCGTCCGCGAGCTGTGCCTGGGAACCCCCGACATCGGCATCGTGCTGGGCAGCGGCCTGGGCGCCTTTGCCGACCAGCTCGAAGGGGCGAAGAGCCTTCCCTTTTCAGCATTCCCGCACTTCCCGACCTCCAGCGTCGTCGGCCACGCCGGCCGCGTGGTGGCGGGGCGATTGGGAAGCGTGAAGGTCGTCGCTCTCCAGGGCCGCGTCCACGGCTACGAGGGCTACTCGGCGCAGGAGGTCGTCTTCCCGATCCGCGTGCTGTGCCGTCTTGGCATCAAGGCACTGGTCGTGACGAACGCGGCCGGCTGCATCAACCCGGGCTGGGCGGCCGGCGACCTGATGCGCATCACGGACCACCTGAACCTGTCGGGCCGCAATCCGCTCGTGGGCCACAACGAGCCGGAGCTGGGGGCGCGCTTCCCCGACCTGTCGACGGCCTACGACCCGCGTCTCGCGGCTGCGGTCGATGCTTCGGCCAGGGCCCGCGGCGTGGAGCTTCGCGCCGGCGTCTACGCCTGCCTGCTCGGCCCCAGCTACGAGACGCCCGCCGAAATCCGCATGCTCCGGACCATGGGCGCCGACGCCGTCGGCATGTCGACCGTGCCCGAGGTCATCGCGGCGGTGCACATGGGCGTCCCGGTCGCGGGCATCTCGTGCCTCACCAACATGGCGGCCGGCATCCTCGACCAGCCGCTGAGCCATGCCGAGGTGACCGAGACCGCCGAGAGGGTGCGCGACCAGTTCATCGGGCTGCTGAGCGAGCTGCTGCCCCGCGCCGTGGCGGCGGTCAACTAAAGGCGGCGCAGGAGCCGTCACCGCCGCGGCCTCCAGACCACATCGAGGCAGAAGCACGAAGCCCGCCCCGGGAGACCGGAGCGGGCTTCGCCGTTCGAGGGTCCTGCCGTCGGGACTACGGCACGACAACAGGCCCGAAGACCGAGCCATCGTTGCCCGCGAAGTCTCGGGCGACATAGCCGACGACGAACGTCGAGCCGGACTGGTAGGGCGCTTGGACGAGCCGCGGTCCGGTCGCCGCCACCGAGACCGCCGTCGACGGGTCACCCAGCCGCCAGGTCACCGCACCCGACACCGGGTCGATGACCGGATACCAAGGAAGGAGCGTCCCGCTGTCCACCGGCCACGAGCCCGCCCCCTCACTCATGGTGTAGGCGCCTTGGAAGGTGCCGCTCGTCCAATCCTCCGTGAGGATGAAGGTCAGGACGATGTCCTCGGCCGGCAGCCCGGCCACGGTGTGCTGCACGATGGCGTTCGCCACGAGGAACGTGTTCGAACCGTCGACGAAGCTGTCTTCGACGAAGAGCGGAATCGCCACGACTCCGCTCGCCCCCGAGAGGAAGAGACCCGAGTAGTCCCAGGTGGTGCCGAGTTGGCCGCTGACGTCCGGCTTGACCGGCGTCTGGGCGAGCAGCACTGGCTGGCCTCCGCCGTCCGACGCGATGACCAGCATCGTCTCGGCCACGTCGTTGTCGGTGACTGCGCTCTCCAGCAGCACACCTGCCGGCAACATCGTCATCTGAAGCGCCGCGAGCGACGGCGGCGTGGTGTCCATCTGGCCCATCGCCGTGAACTGCTCCAGCAGGTCGGCCCACGGGGCGACGTCGCCGCCAAAGCGCGTGCGTCGGTACTCGGCGACGCTGAAGGCGTAAGCGGGGCGCTCTCCGGGGAAGTAGATGGAGAGGCCGGTGCTCTCGGCCCTCTGGACGCCGACGCTGTTGGAGACCACCAGATTTCCGAGGGCGCCCAGAACGGCCTGCGCGCGCTGGCTCACGTTCGGGTCGGTCGAGTTGTTGGACAGCAACTGCGCGAAATGGCCGATGTCGACGTAGCGCACCGGCTGCTTCGGATCGTTCCCGAAGCTGTCGGCGGCGGCCAGGCTGCCGGCGGTCTCGAGCCAGGTCGTCGGGTTCGCCATCCCGGGCGCGAGCGTCGTGCCGAGCTCGCTGATCGCCTGCACCATCGGCCCGACCCGATCCAGCTGCACGACAGACAGCGTCAGCTGCGGCTGGGTGCCCTGAGCCGTCGCTTCGTTCGTGTAGCTCTCGACGATCTCGGCGGCGATGTCTGTCGGGAGCACCGACGAACCGCCCCCCGTCAGCAGGCTGATCGCCTCACCCATCGTCCGGTAGTTCCAGCCGTGTGCAGGGACGACGTCCTCACTCGCGATCAGGAGCTCCGCAAGGCTTTCGAACTCGTACGCAACCTCGACGGTGGCCATGAGCGCCGAGTCGAAGCCGATCAGATCGAACCGCGTCGCGCCGGAGCGCGCGAGACCGGCGGCCAGCGCCGTCCGCATCTCGGGCAGCGTCAGGTGATCACCGGCGTCGGTCTCGTCCCAGCCGAAGCCCGGCCATGCACCGCCATGGTCCCAGAAGATCAGACCGCGTTGGGCCGACGGGTCGACCTGAGCCGACGCAAACGCCGGAAGCTGCGTCGAGACGAACAGCTCAAGCGTCGCCGGATCGCCCAAATTCAGTTCGCCCAGGTCGGCCGCTGGAATCGTCTGGCCGTTGTGGACCCAGAGCAGCTTCGTCGTCGTGAAGTCGCCCAGTGCTCCGAGCGCCGCGCTCGAGTGGCCGGGGGCACGGTCGACGAGCACCACGTACTGCACCTGGCCGCCCACGGTGCCGGCCTCCATCTCGGCGAGGTCGGTCAGGGCGTAGGGCTCGAGGTTGTTGTCGGCGTTCATGTAGACGAAGAAAGTGAACGCCGCAGGCGGCGTGGCAGGGCCGCACGCGGAGGCCACGCAGACCTCCCCGGCTCCGCCGCAGACGCTGCAGGCGACGCCTCCGCCGCCACACGCGGTCGCCTCGATACCCAGCCGGCAGGTGTCACCCTCGCAGCAGCCGGCGCAGTTGCCCGGATTGCACAGCGGCGCGACGTTGCAGCTGACGCCGTTGCCGATGTACCCGGCGTTGCAGGCGCAGGTGAAGGCCCCCGGGGTGTTGGTGCAGGTGGCGTTCACGTCGCAGTTCGACGTGCCGGCCGTGCACTCGTTGACGTCGTCACAAACGAGGCCGTCGCCCGAGAAGCCGGTGCGGCAGGAACAGTTGAAGCTGCCCGCAGTGTCGACACAGACGGCGTTCGGGCTGCAGTTCGAAAGACCGAGCGCGCACTCGTCGACGTTCTCGCAGGTGACGCCGTCGCCGTCATAGCCGGTGTTGCACTCGCACAGGAAGCCACCGTCGACGTTGGTACAGCTGGCGTTGGGACTGCAGTCCGAGGCGCCCAGGGCGCACTCGTCGACATCGGCGCACGCGACGCCGTCGCCGGTGAAGCCCGGCTTGCAGACGCACAGGAAGCTGCCCGGGGTGTCGAGACAATTGGCGTCGGGGCTGCAGTTCGAAATGGCCAGCGCGCACTCGTCGATGTTGGTGCAGCTCAGACCGTTGCCCGAGAAGCCTGCGTTGCAGCTGCACGAGAAGGTGCCGAAGCCGTCCGTGCAGGTGGCGTTCGGATCGCAGTCGTTCGTCGCCGGTGAGGCGCAGGAGTCGATGTCGGCGCACGCGCGGCCGTCGCCCGAGAAGCCGCGGCGGCAGGCGCAGCCGTACGAGCCGGGGCTGTTCGAGCAATCGGCGTTCGGGCTGCAGGTCGCGCTGCCGTCGGTACACTCGTCGACGTCGTTGCACGTGAAGCCGTCGCCGGAGTAGCCCGCCTTGCAGGCGCACGAGTAGGTCCCCTCGAGGTTGGTGCAGAGGGCGTTGCGACTGCAGAGGTTCGTCCCATCGAGGCACTCGTCGACGTCGTTGCACGTGACGCCGTCACCGATGAAGCCGAGGTTGCAGCTGCAAGTGAAGCTGCCCGGCGTGTCGATGCAGCCAGCGTCGGTGCTGCAGTTGTCGAGGCCCTCGGCGCACTCGTCGATGTTCAGGCAGAGGCCGGCGTTGCACCGCTCACCGGCGCCGCAGACCTTGCCGCGGCAGAGGTCGATGGCCGAGCATGCACCGGCGTTGCACTCCAAGCCTGTGGTGCAGTCGATGTCCTGCGTGCAGGTCGCCGTGTCCGCTGGAGGCAGCAGCAGGGCGCGGAAGGCGACGCCCCGCACCAGCATCGGGCGGTCGCTCAGCGTCGCCGTGTCGAAGCGCCAGACGAGCCGCTTGCCGCCGATGGCGGGCGAGGGGGAGACCGGAGCCGCCGGGGCGTCGACGTAGGGAGCCGAGCCGCTGTTGAGCGAGGCGAAGGTCGCCCCGCCGTCCGCCGACACTTGAATGCGCTCGAGGCCCGGAATCACGGCGCCCACACCCTGCGGCATGTTCGCCACGTTCAGGACGTTCGTCGCACCGGCGCCGCCCAATGCACCGAGGAGCCGCACGCGCCGCACCACCTTGTCGGAACCGGGGGCGTAGAGCGTCTCGTCATAGGCAGCGAGGCTCTGCGTCGTGAAGACGCCGCGCTGGCCGACGAACAGGCTGGCAGTGGCCGGAGCGAGCGGGTGTCCGAAGGTGCCGCTGATGCCGTCGATGTCACCGTAGTCCAGCCGCACGCGGCCACCGGCCGTGTTCTCAAAGCGCGTCACGTAAGGCGCACCGCCGGAGGAGGCGTCGTCGTTGAGCACGAAGCGCCCGCCCATCGCCCAGACGGTGCCGCCCTGCCCGGCCGTGCCGCCCGCGTCGATCACGGCAGCGCCATCGGCGAAGCTGTCGGCCGTGCGGAAGGAGAGCTTGCCCGCCGCGACGTAGACGACGCCGCCGTTTTGACCGGTCGGAGACTGACCCAGCAGCAGGCGGCTCAGCGCGGGCGTCGCGCTGGCGACCGGGTAGCCGCGCAGACCCGACGGCAGGCCGCGGTCCTGCATCGTCAGCGGACCGTTCAGCGTCAGGTCGCCGCTGACACGCAGCGCGAGAATGCCCGTCCCGCCGACGGGATAGCCGCTCTGGTTCGTCGGCGCGGTCGCGCTGATGCTGCCGCCCGCCTCGACGGTGACGCTGCGGAAGTGCGGAACGCGCTGCACGACGGTGCGCTGCGTGCTGTCGAAGGCCCCCGAGAGCGTCCCGTAGCTGCCCTTCACCGGCTCGGTGAAGACGATGCGACCGGTCGACACCCGCGCGACGCGCTTGAACTCGTGGTTGCCGATGTTGCCGGAGCCCGAGTCGACCCAGATCGTCGAGACCAGCACCTCGTCGCCCGGAGCGAGGCTCGGCACCACGGCATCGACCGTCACCTCGGATGCACCCATCGCGAGCACGTTCCACGCCTTGGCGTAGCCCTCGGCCTGAATGTCGCGCGGCGTGTTCACGACGAGGTCACCGTCGGCACCGGTGCCCAGCTGGAAGCCGGCCACCGAAAGCGAGGCGCCCAGCTGCGTGTCCCAGGCTGCCGTCGTGTTCCGGCGATCGAACAGCGTGGTCTGGGTGAAGTCTTCGGCGAAGTAGACCTCCCGCTCGTTCTGGGCGCTCGGGGCCGGCGGAACGAACGAGATCTTCGCGGTGGCCACCGCTCGGCCGCCGAGCGACGCGCGGGCCGTCAGCTCACGGGGAGCCGCACACGCGACGGGCGACTTGAGCAGCACCGTCGCGATGCCGTCACGGGTGGGGCGCTGCAGCCCCGGCGTAGCGATGTCGGCGTCGGCGCTGGCGAGCAGGTTGTCCGCCTGTCCCGCCGGGAAGTCGTGGCCGAAGGTGACGAGCGTGCCGTCGGGCACCACGAGTCCGTCGGCACCCGCAATCGCCGACGTGTGGAGCAGGAGTCGCGAGACGCCGTCGCAGTTCACCCGCGCGGCGGGCGTCGGCAGCATCGCCGTCAGCTGGAAGACCGGATTCGTCTCGGAGCCGCACTCCGGCGTCGCCGCGCTGACGACCCCGCCGAGACAGCCGACCGAGCCACGGGTGCCGCCGCACGCGCCGGTCGAGCAGGTGCCAAGGCAGTGCTCGACGAAGCGCCAGGAGGTCTTGCCCGCGCTGTCCCGCACGCACTTCTCGACCTCGACCCCCTTGCAGCGCATCTCGCCCTCGCTGCAGGTCGCATCGGTGACCACGCAGACGCCGGCGGCGCAAGACTGAGGGCAGGACTCGACCCGCTCGTAGCCGGTCCCGTCGGCCTTGCACGACTCGACCACCGCCACGCCCGTCGCCGCGTCGGCCGAGCAGCGGCGGGAGAGCGGCGCACAGACAGGCAGGGCGCAAGAGGCCTGGCGCAGGGCGGTCGCATCCGACGGGTCGGTGGCCGCGCTTCCCGTGCAGCCCGAGGCGCAGAACTGGACGAAGCCGAACGAGGCGTTGCCCGGGGCGCAGCGCAGCAGCGCCTGACCGTCGCACACTGTCTCGCCCGTCTCGCACACCTGGGGCGCGCAGGCCGGCTGTGTGCCAATCAGCTGACACCCGAAGGCGCACACCTGTGAGACGTTCCACTTGCTCTCGGTCGCATCGCACTCCTCGACCACCGAGCCGTTGCAGCGCTCCTCGCGAATCAGGGTGCCCGTGTCACCGTCTGGCGAGACCGAGCAGACCTTCGGCACGCAGCTGTCCTTGACGCAGCGCTCGCTGGCGGCGTCGCAGGCGGCGGCGCCCCAGGCCGTTCCTCGGGCGTTGCAGACCTCCAGCGTCAGCCCGTCGGTGCGGCAGCGGCGATCAAAGGGCACGCAGACGGTCGAGGGGCAACTCGCTGTCTGGAGGGTTGCGTCGAACTCGCAGCCCGTCGCGCAGATCTGCACCGGCTCGAAGCCCGTCTCCGTGTCGTTGCACTGCTCGACGACCGTACCGCGGCAGCGCTGCTGGCGGCCGACGACGGCGCCCGTGTCGTCCTTGGTCACCGAGCAGGCCTTCGCGAGGCAGCGACCGTCGAGGCAGACGCCCGTCACCGAGGCCGTGGAGCAGGACGAGTCGACCCACAGCATCCCGCGGGCGTTGCACGTCTGCAGCACGCCCGTGTCGCCCGCCTTGCAGCGGGTTTCGTAGGGCGGACAGATCGGCGACGAGCACTCCTTCGTCGTCTCGTCACAGGAGGTGGGACACGACTGGGTGAACGACCAGCCGGAGCCGTTCGAGAGGCACTGGAAGATCGCCGCGCCGTCGCACTTGCGCTCGTTGGGCGTGCAGACCGGCGCCTTGCAGGCGCCCTGGCTGCAGCCGGCCGGACAGTCCTCCGACGCCGTCCATCCGAGTCCGTTCACGTTGCAGATTTGGATGGTGTTGCCGTCGCAGCGCTTCGTGCCGGTCTCGCAGACGGTGTTGACGTCCACGGCGCAGCGCCCGTCCTTGCAGAAGAACGGCTCGGCGCAGTCGGTGTTGCGGATGCATGGGTCGCTGAAGCCGCCCGAGCCCGCCTCGACCTTGCCGCAGGCGGTGGCCAGCAGGAGCCCGCCGAGCACGACCAGCTTCGGCAGCAGCCCCGACAGCAGCCCCGACAGCAGCCCCGACAGCAGCCCCGAGAGAGCACGGGCACCCTTCGAACGAACCTTGCGGTCAATCTGTGCAGCGCTCATCGGACGAGCTCCAGGCGCAGGGCGAGCCCCTGCAGATAAATCGGTCGATCATCGAACGGCACCAGCCCGACGCGCCACCGCAGCGGCCCCGCCCCGGAGGGGAAGAGCGCATCAGGCGCAAGCGGCACGTAGTTCGCTCCGTCGTCGGCGCTCAGTTCGGCGCGGATTTCAGGCAGGTCGAGGCCCATCGGGGCGACCGGCAGGCGCACCGCGCGCGACGCCCCGCCGATGAAGCCGACCAGGGTCGCCGCGCTCACCTGAACGTTCGCGCCCAGCGGCAGCAGCGAGCGGGGCGACGAGACCGCGAACAGCGGTCCACCCTGCCCCACGGCGATGGCGGCCACCGGAACGGCAGGCATGACCATCGGAGCCGGCACCGAGAGCGGGTCGGGATCGGCCACGCCGTAATCGAGGAAGACCCCGCCGGCGCCGCCGAAGAGGCGCGGCGTCAGGTCGCCGGTCACGAGGCGACCGGCCTGCAGCCGGATGGTACCCGCGCCCGCCTCCTCGCCGCCCGACTCGCCCTGAACCGTCACGAGCGCAGTGACGGGAGAGACGGTGAAGTCGATGACGCCCGCGGCGATGGCGAGCGCGCCACCGCCGCTTCGTCCGCCGCCGGCAAACGCGGCGCGACCCAGCATCAGCCGCCCCGGCCCGGATGGAGCGGGCGTCGTCAGCACCTCGGCCGGGATTCCGCGCGCCGTCAGGTCGATGCGACCGTCGATGACCGCCTCTCCCCGGACGCGGAACGCTATAAGCCCGGTGCCGCCGCCAACGACGCCGAGCGACCCATCGGAGAGCAGGCCCGAGACGGGGGCGGTGGCGGTCAGCACCGCATCGGCCCCCACGACGAAGCGGCTGAAGTGCGGCACCCGCTGCACCACCGCGTGGACGTCGACGAAGTCGTCGTTGCCGGTCCGCCCGAACTGCTGGACGACCGGCTCCTCGAGATGAACGAGCCCCATCTCGACCGAGGCCACGCGGTGCAGCTCATAGCGGCCCACCGTGTCGGCGTCGCTCGACCAGAGCGTGGTCACCAGGACCTCGTCGCCGGACGACAGCGTCGGCAGCACCGGATCGACGACGATGGTGGAGCCGGTGATGCCGGCGATCCTCCACGCGGGGGCGTAGCCCTCGGCGGCGAGGTCATGCACCGCTCCGTCGTTCGCCAGATATTCGCCATCGCGCCCGGTCCCGAGATCGAAGGGTGCGAGGCCCAGGGCGAAGCCTGCCGGCGGGTCGAGAATCGCCGTCGAGCTGCGGTCCCAGGTCGCGGTGGACGTGTAGTCGTCGGCGACGTAGGCGACGTTGCCCCCGGCCGGAACCAGCGGAACGGCGGCGCTCGCGAGCGCCCGGCCTCCGACGGTCGCCGTCACGGTCGCCGGTGCATCGGTCGAAAGGCAGGAGGTCGGCGCGGTCAGCAGCACCGAGGCATGACCGGCGAAGGCGAGCCGCTGCAGGCCCGGCACCGCCGGCCGGGCATCGAGGCTGCCCAGACCTGCTCCCAAGGCTGCGCTCACCCCATCCAAAGCGAAGGTCACGGGCGTGCCGTCGGGCACCGGCGCTCCGGTGCTGGAGGCGAGGGGGCCGGCCACGACGAGCAGCCTCGACCAGCCGTCGCAGGGCAGCGCCTCGCCGGGAGGCAGCGCACTCTTGACCGGGAAGACGGGCCGGGCTTCGGCACCGCAGGGCACCTCTCCGGTTCCTCCTGCGCAGCCGACCCCGGCGCCGCCCAGACACTCGCTGTTGACGCAGGCGCCGGTGCACTCGTCCGACCAGCGCCACTCGGTCGCACCGTTCGCAAGCCGCGTGCAGACCTCCAGCGTGGCTCCGGTGCAGCGCGTCGTCCCTGCGCTGCAGCCCGCGTCCACGGAGGAGCAGAGGCCCGCCGAACAGCCTTGGGCACACGCCTCGATGGTCTGGAAGCGCGCGCCATCGGCCGTGCAGATCTCGACGCTCCAGAGGGTCGTGGCGACCTCCTGGAGGCATCGCCTGGCGAGCGGCTCGCAGAAAGTCGGAAGGCAGCGGGCGGACGGCGGACGCGTGGCCACGGCCTCGCAGCCGGCCGCGCAGTAGCGGACGAAATCGAGCGAGAGCCGGTCGTCGTTGCAGGCGAGCAGCGCACCATCGGGGCTGCAGCGCACCTCGCCCAGCTCGCAATTCGGCGTGACACAGGCCGGCTCGCCGGTCGCCTGCGAGCAGCCGAAGGCGCAGATTTCCGCCAACTCGAAGTTGGTCTCGGCGTCGTTGCAGCGCTCGATGACGGTGCCGCGGCAGCGGGCCTCGGGCTTGCGCTGGCCGCTCGGCTCGACCGTGACGGCGCAGGCCTTGGGCCGACAGATGCCGTCGATGCAGTGCGTGCCCGGCTCGCACCGGAACGACTCGACGGCGGTACCGAAGGCGTTGCAGACGCGGCGGAACCCGCCGTCGGGGCTGCAGGCGGGCGCGGCGAGGGCCAGCGGCGTGCAGACCTGCGGCGGGCAGACGGCGACGTCGGCGGCGTCGTCATAGACGCAGCCGTTGTTGCAGACCTCCCGCGTCACGAAAGCGGTTCCCGAGCCGTTGCAGCGCTCGGCCACGGCCCCCCGGCAGCGCTGATTGGGCAGCGGGTTGAGCTGCTGGTTCGCAGTAGCGCCGCCAGCCTCGGGCGAGCAGACCTTCCGGACACAGGCGGCGTTTTCGCAGGTGGTTCCGACGCCGCCCACGGGCTCGCAGGGCGAAGCCTCCCAGCGGGTGCCGCGGGCGGAACAGACCTCCAACGTCGTCGGGTCGCCTTCCCGGCAGCGCTTCGAGAACGGCTCGCAGGCGGCCGGCTCGCACTGGGCCACCTCACCGACCAGCTGGCAGGCCGTCGCGCAGACGAACAGGTCATTCCAACGGGCCCCGGCGCCGTCGCACTGCTGGATGGCCGAGGCGACGCCGACCTCGACGGGCGCGCAGCGGGTCGCGAAGGGCGTGCAGATCTGGGGCCGGCAGGTGACGAAGCCGTTCGCCTCGGTGAGGCAGCCCGCCGCGCAGCGGTCCACGGCAGGGTCGATGATCGTCCACGAGTCGCCGTTGATGCCGTCCCCCGCGTCGCCAACGCAGGTCTCGATGTCGTTGCCGTTGCAGCGCTTGGCGTTCTTCACGCACGGCAGCTTCGGGTCGGGCTGACAGACGGCGTCGATGCAGAGCAGCGGCGCGTTGCAGTCGACGTTCCGGTTGCAGGGGTCCCCGCGGACGCCGGCGCCGGACGGCACCTTGTCGCACCCCATCGCGGCGACGAGGAGCCCGGCCAGCGCCGCCGTGAGCGGGCTCCTGAATGCAACCGGTCCTGGCACGTTCATCGCCATGGAAGCGTTCGACCTTCGCCGCTACGGCGGCTGCGGAGCGGCACCGGTCGCCGCCCCGCCGTTGGAGAGCACCTCGCCCCCGCCGTCCTCGGCGGCAGGAGTGACGCCGAACTGGAACGACAGCCCGAGACGCGCAGTCAGCGTCGGCGGGATGGGCAGGCCGTCGAGCGGAATGACCGTCCGGGTGGTGTTTGACGAGAAGCCACGCCCGGCCGTCGTCAGCGCGTAGTCTGCCCCCGCATCGATGGCGACGTGCGGCGAGACGTCGACCCGCACGCCCAGTGAGGCGAAGTGAGGCAGCTGCCCGAAGACGGCGGGCAGCAGCGGCGGGTTCGGACCGCAGGTCTTCGTCTCGCTCGCACCCTCGCAGGTGGCCAACGGCAGCCGGGCGACGGGCACCACAAGCCGCCACTCGGCGTATGGGAAAATGCGGCTCGAGAAGTTGCCCTCGACGGCGAGCGCCGACTGGAACGTGTCGAAGCGTGAGGCGCCCACGGCGGTCGTGTTGAACGCCGTCCATCGGCCTGCGTAGGTCCGGGCGCTGTTGTCGAGGCGGTAGACGATGTTCGCGTGGAGACGCACGTAGGGCAGCTCGACGCTCCAGAGCGCGCCCAGCCGGCCGCCCACTGTGCGCTCGGCGCCGGAGACGATGGAGGGCAGTTCGAGAGCGCCGACGAGGGCCGCGCGGGAGACGCCGACGAGCGGGCTCGACCAGCGGACGCCCACACCGAGGTCCGTCCCGCGCAGTCCGACGAGGCCGCCTTGTCCCGACGGGTAGCTCAACGCCGTGCGTCCCGACGAGACGTCGACGAAGGTGGTCAGACTGTCGAGCGGCTGGAAGGCGATGGAGACCGAGCCGCTCTGGCCGAGCAGCGACGCGCCCGGATAGACGATGTCGCTCCCGTATTCGACCGCGCCGTCCAGTCGGACCTCGAACGCCCGACGCTGGAGCCGGCGGGCGGTCATCACCTGCCCGAGGCGCAGGGCACGGAACGGATGGCGCACCACAACGAGGCCCTCGGTGGGCTCGGCAGCGGCCTCGGCCGACTCGCGGGGCCCCCGGGGCGCGTAGGCGTCGATACGCTCGACGCGGCTCGAGTCGATTTCGGGCTCCGCGGACGCGACCTGCACCCTGGCGGGGCTGTCCTTGGAAGCGAAGGTGGCAGGGCCGTTGCCGAACTCGTCGTAGGCCTCGATCCAGAACTCGAACGGGCCGGTGACGTCGTCCAACTCTGCGATGAAGCCGGGACCCGACGACGGCAGCTCGACGTCGCGGTACGCCGTGTCGCCCTGGAGACGCCAGTGCAGCACCACCCCGAACAGCGAAGACTCATCGCGTATCGAGAAGCCGATGCGGACCTTCCCGGGCTGCACGCTCTCCGGCGGCAGGCAGGAGACGATGGGCGGGTCGGCGTCGACGCGCTGGACCGGCTTTGCAGGCGCTGCAGCGGGTTTCACCGAGGCCGCCGGCTTCGGCACCGCTGCCGGCTTCGCAGCGGCCGGCTTTGGGGCTGGCTTCACGGCCTTCGGCGCGGCGCTCGCGAATCCGGGGCAACAGGCAAGCGCGACGACGGCCGCAAGGGCGCGCCATGACCTGCCCGAACTGTTGCCGCCATTTGCGAGCATCAGGCCCCTGAAGCACGCCTCCCCGGCGCCTCGGTCGAGAAACGAGGTGCCATAGTATGACCGCCGTCGCTGACCTGACAAGGAATCATCCGGCTGCGAGCGGGTTCACGGGCGCGCTGGAGCTGGCCGCTGAAAGCGCAGCGTCAGACCGTCGGGATCGACCGCATCGAAGTAACGCCAGCCTCGACCGTCGTCGCGCACCTCGCCCGATGACCGAAGGCCGCGCGACGTCAGCAGGTCGCGCAGACCATCGGGGTCCTCGACCTGGAGGTCAAGCCGGAGGGAGAGGGGCGAAGAGGGGGCGGCGGCGTGGGTCAGCAAGAGCAGTCGCGGTCCGCCGCCGAGGGCGAGCAGCATGCCCTCCGCGGTGGTCTCGGCGCGAAGGCCCAGGACGTCCCGATAGAAGCGCAGCGAGGCGGACGGATCGCGCGGGCGCCAGGAGAGGCGGTCGAGGCCGGAGACACGCATGCTGTTGAGCCTTTTCGCGAGAGTTTCGAGAGACGGGTGGCGCCGCGCGCGGCGGGTCGCGGACCGGAACGGCACCTCACGGTAGCGCAATCGGCCGGACGGGGAGGATTCAAGACGGCGGCACAGGCCCAGACCTTGACCGGACGGCCCCGATGACGGAAGAGGCGTCGCAGGGAGGCCTCACGCCATCATGAAACCCGTCACGTGCGTCATCCTCGTGGTCTCGGACGATGCGGAGCGGCTGCTTCGGGCAGGCCTGTGGGCGGTGACGGCACAGGCGACGGGCGACGAGGTACGCGTTCTGCTGACGGCGCCGGCGCTGCGCACGCTCGCAGCGGATCACCCCACGACGCCCGAAGCAATGCGGATGGGGCTCGGGTCGCCTCTGACGCTGCTCGGAGAGGCTCGCGCCCTGGGCGCCCGGGTGGTCACCTGCGAAACCGAGCTGGCGCTGAGCGGACTCGCGGAGGCGATGGCCGCGAAGCTGGTCGACGCGATCGAGCCGCTGCCCAGCTTCTGGCGCGAAAGCCTTGGGGCGCAGCGCCTCGTCATCTGACTCGGCCGGTCCGCGCCTGAAGCGTTTTTCCACGGGCGGCATCGACGCTGGCAGCGGTCGGCGGTGGCATATCCCCCCGCCCCGCGTGATGAGGCCGGCGGTGCGCACTGTTTCCAAGGCTCGGAGGAAGGGCTCGGTCAAAGCAGGACGCGTGACGACGAAGCGGGCGAGCGCGGGGCGGACGGCGGTCCAGCGGAAGGGCGAGAGACCGGCGACGAGGAAGAAGGCGGGGCCCAAGCCGTCGCGCAAGGCCGGGAAGCCGACTGCACGAACCACCCCGCAGGCGGCCCGGCAAGGCGTATCGCTGCGCAAGACGAAGAAGAAAGCCACGAAGACTGTTGCCAAGAAGCGGACGACGTCGGCGCGCTCTGCTGCCGGTGCCCTGGCCGTCAAGTCAGCGGTGGCGATGGGACCGGTGGCGGCTCCCGAAGGCCTGGTGGAGGCGCCGGCCCGGAAGCATCGTGAGACGTCGGCGGTTTCCTCGAAGGTGCCGGTGCCCGCGAAGGTGCGGGACGCGTCGGAGCCAGCCGAGCGCCTGTCGATCAGGGCGATGACCAAGCCGGAAGCGCCCTCGAAACAGGGCTCGGCGCCTCAACGGCACGGGGCCGACCGGGCCGAGAACACCGACGGGAACGAGGTGGCGCGACGCCACGGGGAGGGGACGAAGATGCGAAGCCAGATTTCACAGGAGCACGACGCGCTCGCGCCCTACGTGCGCATTGCCCAGAAGCACCCACCCCTGACCCGCGAGCGGGAGTTCGCCCTGTCGGCTGCGGCGCGCGGCGGCGACGCGAAGGCCCGACAGCTGCTCATCAACCACAACCTCGCCTTCGTGCTGTCGATGTGCCGCCGCTACGCCAACAAGGGCTGCCGGCTGGACGACCTGGTGCAGGAGGGGATGATCGGCCTGTTGAAGGCCGTCGAACACTTCGATCCGGCGCGCGGCAACCGCTTCTCGACCTACGCCAGCTGGTGGATCCGCGCCTACGTTCAGAAGTACCTGCGCGACATGCGGGCCACGGTGAAGCCGATCGTCGCGCAGCCCGGTCAGGAGCGGTTCGCCCTGCCCCGCGACTTCTCGCTGGACGCGCCCATCGGCGACGACGACGACACGACCCACCTGGACCGGCTCGAGGACGCAGGCCCCACTCAGGAGGACCGCTACCTCCGCGACGAGCGCTCGGAGGAGGTCCGCGACGCGCTGGAGCGGATTCGCAAGCGCCTGGGCGGGCTCGGATGGGACATCATCCGCCAGCGGCTCGAGGAGGAGACGCCCCGCACGCTCGAGGAGATCGGGAAGGACTGGGGCCTGTCGCGCGAGCGCGTCCGCCAGGTCGAGAAGAGCACCCGCAGCTTCCTCGAGCGCTATCTGGAGCCGTTTGCAGCGTAGGCCCGCTCGGCCGAGGCCGCGCCCCGGGTGGGCTGTGTCACGCCAAATTTGCGCGGAGCCGGCTGTGGCCTGAACCAGAGGTGACGTCACCTTTGATTCAGGTCGCAGTTGTGGTCATTCGGTTCGCGGGGGGCCTGAGACCACTCCACTAAACGAAGAGTGACGAGAGGCTCTCGCCGAATCGCACGCGCCGGATGGCCTCGGCGAAGGTCCGGGCCACCGAGAGCTGCTCGATTTTCGGACAGGCCTTCGCGGCGGCACTCAGCTGGATCGTGTCGGTGAAGAAGACGCGCTCGATGGGCGACGCCTCGATCCGGGCGACGGCCGGTCCGGATAGTACGGCATGGCTCGCGAAGGCGAAGACCTGCTTCGCGCCCTTCTCGACCAGCGCGTTCGCGGCCTGGGTCAGGGTGCCCGCCGTATCGACCATGTCGTCCAGCAGGATGGCGGTCTTGCCCTTGACCTCGCCGATGAGGTTCATCACCTCGCTGACGTTGGCCTTCTGGCGCCGCTTGTCGACGATGGCGAGGGTGCAGCCGATCCGCTTGGAGTAGGCGCGCGCGCGCTCGACACCCCCGGCGTCGGGGCTGACGACGACGAGGTCGTCCGGCGCGCCCAGTTGCCGCATGCGCTCCAGCAGCACCGGCATCGCGTAGAGGTTGTCGGTCGGGATGTCGAAGAAGCCCTGCAGCTGCCCGGCGTGGAGGTCCATCGAGAGGACGCGCGACAGGCCGGCGGTCTGCATCATGTTCGCGACGAGCTTCGCCGATATCGGCGCGCGCGGCGCCACCTTGCGGTCCTGCCGGGCGTAGCCGAAGTAGGGCACCACCGCCGTGATGGTCGCGGCCGAAGCGCGCCGGAGCGCGTCGGTCATGATCAGCATTTCCATGAGGTGGTCGTTCACCGGCGCCGACGTCGACTGGATGATGAAGGTGTTCGAGCCGCGGACGTTCTCGCCAATCTCGACAGCGATCTCACCGTCCGAGAAGCGGCCCACGTCGGCCTTGGCGAGCTCGCCGTCCAGCAACTCGGCGATGGCGCGGGCGAGAGGCTGATTCGAGTTTCCTGCGAAGATCTTGAAGTCGCGGTCCCGGCCCATGGCGCCTCCCGTCCTCG
>JACCDP010252951.1_pt1 | contig 19325 bp, 19 predicted proteins | sample 7445841 | NCBI WGS metagenome assembly JACCDP01 (sample SAMN15323441, study PRJNA562643) | freshwater metagenome | isolation source: river surface water | place: USA:Blue River Watershed | collected 2017-08-17
GTCGTGGTTGGCGCAACAGATCACGACCACCACCTAGGCGAGGTGTGGCAATAATGCCGCTTTTTGATTTCACCGATTATGGCCTGCTATTGCAGCTGGTCATGCCATCGCTCGCGGTTGCTCTGGTTCTGGGGGTTCTAGGCGGGTTACTTAGCACAGTGGTTGTTCATCGCGACTCATCATTCGCGGTGCACGGCATCAGCGAGCTTTCCTTTGCTGGCGCAGCGATATTCTTGCTAATCGGGCTGGACGTGGTGCTCGGCGCAGTTACCGGTTCGATGCTCGCAGCTCTGATTATCGGGGTTGTCTCTGGCCGTGCCAGAAATAGAAATTCAATTACCGCTGTGCTTATGCCATGTGGTTTGGGTTTGGGCATTTTGGCGCTTTCGCTATATCCCGGCAGAGCCACCAGCAAATTTAGTTTGCTTACTGGCTCAATAGTTTCTATTGGTGACGAGAAAGCGATCACACTTCTAGCACTATCGGTGGTAATTCTCATCGTGCTTCTTTTGACTTGGCGCAGAATGTTATTTGCATCGGTTGATCCGCAGGTAGCACAAGCAAGAGGTGTGAACCTTCGAGTCCAATCAGTGCTGTTTATGATCTTGCTAGGTTTGGCTATTGCAGTTTGTATTCAGGTAGTTGGAGCGCTACTTGTGCTGTCGCTTCTTGTCACACCTGCTGCCGCAGCCATGCGGGTGACAAGTTCACAATTCCTAGGTCCATTACTTGCAATTATTTTTGCCATTACCGCAGCTCTTGGTGGAACGCTTATTTCATTAGGCTCGGCTTTACCGGTTAGCCCATTTATCACTACAGTTTCTTTCATGATTTATCTGGTTTGTTTCTTTATCGAGAAACTACAAAAAAGGAACGCTAATGGCTGAGAAGAGAAATACTTGGCAAAAAGATGCCGTTAGTCACGCCCTTACCGAAGCCAAGGGTTTTGTCAGCGCACAGCAACTATTTCTTGTTCTAAAGCAACACGGCTCAACAATTTCTCTCGCCACCGTGTATCGAGCTCTTACCGAATTAGTTGCAACCGGTAAAGCAGATACTTTGCAATCAAAAGAAGGCGAAGCGCTATATCGTGATTGTTCAGCCGATCACCATCATCACCTGGTTTGTCGCAAATGCGGATTGACTTTAGAGATTGAAGCTCAAGAAGCCGAGAGCTGGGCATCTAAAGTCGCAAAGGAAAATGGCTTCAGCGAAGTTTCTCATACAATAGAGATATTCGGAATCTGCAAAACTTGCAGTAGCTAGGGGAGAGCAATGCAAGATCTACAGCATGAAATAACAAGAATTACCGGCATCAGAAGGCTTATCGATGTAATTGGTATTTTCGCAGGCCTAACCGCTCTTCTCTTCCCGATGTTCTTTGGGATAGTTTTTCAGCCCAGGGAACATTACTTCACAGCCATTTTGATTTGGAACGTGAGCATGGGGCTTTTGCCGATCGCGTTTAACCTGATGGTGCTCGCAATTGCTCTAAGGCTTCGCGCAAGAGAGCTAGACAAGATTGCCAAAGCAGAACCAGAACAGGCCCAAGCCTTGCTTGATGCATATCTAACCAAGATTGATAGACACAGAATCGTTCTTTTGACTGTTGGTTGGCTAGCTGTCGCCAAAGCTGTTCTTGAGACGCTTATCCCGCTGGCAACTATTGCGGGAATCCTGGGGCGGGCCGGCGAATACTCGTCAACCCTAGTCATGTCGGTCGCTATTCAAATGGGCGTCACCGTGGCTCAGGGGCTTATCTTTGCTTTTGCCCAGTTCGGATTGGCTAAATTCCTGAAACTTCAGGGCCTTAGACTTGGTACCCCGAAGGCCGAAATTACAACAAATTAGCCCAATCTGGGACTTGCATAGCAGGGGTTAAGACCCCTAAACTTGTGTGGTTGCCCGAAATATCTGGTAATCCAAGGGTCTTTTATTTGGCCCAAAAACTATTCTTTTACACGGAGGAAGAGCATGTCTGCTTACTGCCAGGTCACTCAGACCAGTCCGCAGTTTGGACACAGTGTTTCGCACGCTCAGAACAAGACTAAGCGTCGCTTCAATCCAAACATCCAGAAGCGCACCTACTTCGTGCCTTCACTAAAGCGCAACGTAACCCTCAACCTTTCAGCCCGCGGCATCAAGGTAATTGACGTCCGTGGCATTGAATCAGTGGTTGCCGAGCTTATCGCCCGTGGCGAGAAAATCTAAGGCATAGATCATGGCTAAAAAAGACAAAGACATCCGTCCAATCATCAAGATGAAGTCAACTGCAGGCACCGGTTACACCTATGTAACTAGAAAGAACCGCCGCAATGACCCAGACCGTATGGTGCTAAAGAAGTATGACCCAGTTGTGCGCAAGCACGTTGAATTCCGTGAGGAGCGCTAGAAATGGCTAAGAAAAGCAAGATTGCTCGCAACGAGCAGCGCAAGGTTGTTGTTGAGCGTTACGCCGAAAAGCGTGCCGCTTTGAAGAAGGCTTTGGTTGACCCTAACTCAACCGACGAGCAAAGAGAAGAAGCACGTCTAGGCCTGCAAAAGCTTCCTAGAAACGCAAGCCCAACTCGTCTTCGCAGCCGTGACGCGATCGATGGCCGTCCTCGTGGAGTACTAAGCAAGTTTGGTGTTTCCCGTGTTCGTTTCCGTAACATGGCGCACAAGGGTGAACTACCAGGCATCACCAAGTCTTCTTGGTAAAACCCTTATAAATCAAGGCTTCCGCAGGCAGCGCCTGCGGATTTCTTGTTTAAACCCCGATAAATCAAGGGTTTTCCCCAATTTTGGTAGATGTTCGTTATCCTCAACACGCCGAGACCCTAATAAACACGCGGTAGTTAGCCGTATAGGGTTTATTCGACATACCGTCAAGCACTTTGAAAGTCCAGGAGGACCAAAATGTCAGCACTAAACAAGAGCGAGCTAGTAGCCGCTATCGCAAGCCAGACTGGTGAATCACAGGCTGCTGTCAACCGCATTGTTGACTCATTCTTTGAGACCATCGCCAAGACCGTCGCAGCTGGCGGCAAGGTGACCATCCCAGGATGGCTTTCAGTTCAGAAGGGTCACCGTGCAGCACGCGTTGGACGTAACCCTCAGACTGGCGCAACCCTACAGATCCCAGCATCGAACACCGTAAAGGTTTCTGCTGGTGCAAAGCTGAAGGCTGCAGTTAAGTAGTAGCTACTTAGTAAAAAGCAGACGGCGCACTTCGGTGCGCCGTTTTGCTTTAACTTAGGCTTGTTAAGTGAGCATGATGAAATCCGGTAAATGGCTTTTAGCGCTAGCCCTGCTATTGCTGGGTTCAGCAATTGGTCTTTTTGCCGGGATGGTCATCGGCGGTGCGGTAAATGCGGGCAAGTGGTTTAACTTATCGCCCTGGCTACTCTGGGGTGTCCCAGCTGCAAAAATCGCCTTTGAAATAGCTCAAGCGCTAACCATCGGTGGCCTTGTTTTCATGGCCTTTGCTCTTTCACCAAAATCTCCGGCCTTTAGTCGGGCACTTAGCTTTATCGCATTCGCAGCTGCCGTCTGGGCAATATCCGGAACCGCCTACCTATTTCTGACTTACCTAACTATCTCTGGCGGACTTTTCAGTCTCGACAACACCTTTTTTGATCAGTTCTGGATATTTCTAACTGCCATCGAACTAGGCCAGTTAGTTTCGCTAAATGTATTAGCCGCTTATCTTCTAGCGCTAGTGGTTTTACTAATTAGAAATCTAACCAGCGTGATTCTTGCCGCCATGCTTGGTTTAGCAAGTTTGATTCCGATGGCATTTAGCGGTCACGCTGCGGGTTCGTCCTCTCATGCGCTGGCGGTAAATGCACTTGGGCTTCACCTACTAGGTATTTGCATTTGGGTTGGTGGATTAGCTGCTTTGATGATTTCCTATCGCCAAGACCCGAGAGCAGATCTAGTTAAGAGATATTCATCGCTGGCATTATTCTCAATTGGTCTTGTCGCGATATCGGGTATTTCGTCTGCACAAATCAGAATCGGAACTCTTGAGAACTATTTGACTACTGGCTACGGACAAGTTACTTTGTTGAAAACAACGATGTTGATTCTGCTAGCCGGGTTTGGTTTTATTTATAGAACGCGCTTTATCGAAAAACTCAATGAAAGAGCTGCGGGTTTTTGGAAACTGGTAACTCTAGAGTTTCTAATCTTCGGTGCTGCCATGGGTCTTGGAACGGCGCTTGCCAGAACAGCGAACCCGGTTTCTGATTATCCGTCTGGTGATTTAACCCCAGCGGAGATTCTAACCGGAGCAAAATTACCAGCGGAACCGGGAGCTTGGTCCTGGCTAACGGTGTGGGAACTTGATCTACTCTGGACACTTATATGTTTAGCGCTAGCAGGTTTTTATGTCGTGGGTGTGCTGCGATTGCTTCGACGCGGGGATACTTGGCCAATCGCCAGAACCATATCTTGGGTTTCAGGTATCTTGCTACTTTTTTATGTCACCAGCGGATATTTCAACGTGTACGAACAATATTTGTTTAGCGCTCACATGCTCTCGCATATGTTATTGACCATGGGTGTTCCAGTTCTATTGGTGCCTGGTGCACCGGTAACGCTGATAGCGCGGGCAGCAATTAAAAGATCTGATGATTCCAGAGGCTTACGTGAATGGGTGCTCTGGGCAGTGAACACTAAGTATGCTCAGGTGATTGCCAATCCGCTTGTCGCAGCCTTTCTTTTTGCCAGCTCGCTAGTCGTGTTTTACTTCACACCGATATTCGGTTGGGCAACTAGAGAACATCTTGGTCACCAGTGGATGATTGTCCATTTTGTAATTACCGGTTACCTATTTGTTCAGGCTTTGGTTGGGGTTGACCCAGGCCCTGCAAGACTCGGCTACCCTCAGCGGCTAATGCTGTTGATTGGAACATTGGCATTTCACGCCTTCTTCGGTCTGGCCATAATGAACGGGCAAACACTTCTGCTACCTGACTGGTTTGGCGCTATGGGTAGAACTTGGGGGCCAACCCCGCTGGAGGACCAGCAAATCGGCGGGGCAATTGCTTGGGGCATCGGCGAGATACCAACAGCGATACTCACGCTGTATGTTGCCATCAGTTGGTCAAAAAGCGATCAGCGGGAAGCGAAAAGATTAGACAGAGCCAGTGATAGAAGTGGTAACCAAGATGTTGCCGAATACAATGAATGGCTTGAACGAATTAATAAAGGTAAGTAGTTGTCAGAAATAAAGCTCTCCAAAGAGCAATTAGCCCTATTTGAATACATCGAGAAAGACGGTCAAACCGTTTTTGTTACCGGCCGCGCCGGTACCGGTAAGTCGACGCTGCTTTCGTATTTACGCGATAACAGCCAGCAAAATGTTGTAGTTTGTGCTCCAACCGGGGTTGCCGCCTATAACGTTGGTGGCATAACTATCCATTCACTGTTTGGTTTTCCTTTCGGTGTGCTAACTGCAAGTGATGTTGCTAGGCATTTGGGGAGAAGAGCAAGGGAAGTTCTCAAGAGCATCGATATGTTGATTATCGATGAAGTATCGATGGTGTCAGCTAATTTGATGGATGCCATCGATGTTGCTCTTCGAACCGCAAGAGGAAGACCCAAGGTTCCTTTTGGTGCTTGCAAAGTAATCATGTTCGGTGATCCCTATCAACTAGCCCCGGTGCCAGCCAGAGGGCAAGAATTAGAACAGCTTGTGGAGATGGAATATCGCTCGCAGTGGTTCTTTGATGCCAAGGTCTGGTTAGCCGAGCGAATGGAAATATTTGAACTGGTAGAAATATTCCGACAACGCGATCCAGAGTTTAAACGAATACTAAATGCCATTCGAGTCGGCGATGTTGACCAGCAGATCGTCGATCAGATTAACAATGCCGGTAATCGCTTTCCGCCACATGAGGATGTAATTAGGTTGGCAACAATCAACAACACAGTTGACTCGGTCAATGCCAATCGACTTGCAAAACTAGATTCCGAGGAAAGAGTCTTTAGTTCGTCGTTTGCCTTAGGTGACGCTTCCGCATTTAATAACACACTGCCGGCAGAAAGCGAATTGCATCTAAAACTCGGTGCTCAAGTGATGTTCATCAAAAACGATGACCAGAAACCAATAAAAAATGCCGACGGGGTAATGAGCTGGCGATGGGTTAATGGCACCATCGGGAAGGTTACTGCCTTTGGTGATGGTAACCAGGTGCTAGTTGAAGCAGATGGTGAGATTCACACAGTTGGGATGAGCACATGGCAAAAGGTGCGCTATCTGGTTGAAGAGGAGTTCAACGAGGGCACCGGTAAATTCGATGAGACGTTGGTTCCGGAGATTCTCGCCGAGTTCAAGCAGATACCGCTGCGGCTAGCTTGGGCTGTGACTGTGCATAAATCACAGGGTCAAACCTACGATGAAGTGATAATCGACATGGGTTCAGGAGCATTTTCCTCGGGACACACCTACGTCGCGCTTTCTCGGGTTAGATCTTTGGAAGGGCTGTATCTAACTAAACCCATAAGGCTAAAAGATATTCAAGTAGATCCTGCGGTCATCGCCTTTATGGGTCAGGCAAGACCTGCCATCACAGAAGATCCGTTAGGAATTTAGCCACCAGTTGATCGGGTGCTCCACTCTGGCTGCCCACCAGGATTCTTTATGACCGGTGCCCGGATAAAGCTCCGCCTTGTAGTTCTTATCTCTTTGCCAACCAGCTTTATCCATGGCTTCAACAAAGTTGTAGTGCCAACTGTAGTAAGAGGCATCCAGCTCTTCGGTGCCAACGTCGGTGTATACCCTGACATTTTTAGGTAACCCAGAAACCAAATGATCGATAAGTTCTTGATGCCCTAATGGCCAAGCAGTTGATAAACCAAGCGCAGTGCCAAAAACTTCAGGGTGTCTTGATACTCCGTAAATAACCGCCAGTCCACCAAGAGAAGCACCAATCTGCGCTGTTCTTGCTGGATCAAGTTTTAGCCCATAACGCTTGGCTAGTTCTGGCACCAAGCGAAGCGCTAAGAGATCTTGGTAATCGTTTGCAGCGTAAACCAGATCCTTAGGTTTTCTAATTGCGCCGAGATTTTTTAGCATGTGTGGTCTTGGCTTCAAGATATCCTCTGGAGCCAATTCAGCCATACGCTGACTGTCATCGACTCGGTAAACACCGACGATTATCGGAAGCTTTCCATTCTTGGCAACTATTCTTCCTGCGGCAACAGCTTCCGGTATTCCCCAGTTTTGGTGATTCCAAGTTTCGTTGACATCGAGCAGGAAGTTTGCGCCATCGTGCGCCACCAATAGCGGTGTATCCGGGTAGATATCTTTTGGAACCCAAACATCGATACGCCTACCCTCAAAGACAAAGTTTTCTAAACTGCCGCCGGCTAGTTCCCTTTCAACTGGAACATTATGAATCGACTTGTTCCTACCAACCGCAGTCTTTTGTTTTGACTTAGCTAAATGTAATTCACGCATTGCTAGGAAGAACGGAAAGACGAATGCGATTGCTGAAATGAAACCGGCAAGAATATATAGATACACCCTCTTCATACCAATACGTTTTGACTCAATAATCATGAATGGGACGGCGGCGAAAGCTGTCAACAACAGGTCTAAGGCCAATACCCAGTCGGCATTATTGCCAAACCAAGATCCGAAGAAGTCTTCGCCACGAAGAATCGCTATGGTGTTGAAATACCATGCGGTAATTAAGCCAATAGCGGAGATTATGAAGTAAAACAGAGCTTTCGTGTTCATTCCAATTTCTTTCTCAGGTTCAGAACCTAGACTTAAAGCCTTATGAAGCCTCTAAGTAATTTTGTCATTCGCCACAGCAAACTAGCCCTGTTTGGCTTTGTTGGTCTAGTGTTGCTTTCTCTAATCGGCGGCGTCCAAGCCTTCGGAAACCTAAAAGGTGGCGGTTATAACGACCCGGGTGCTCAATCCCAGCGGGTAACCGAATTACTCCAAACCGAGTTCAACCAGAACGACCCGGAGGTTGTGCTGGTTCTTGACTTCGATAGAAGCGCCGATGATCTTCAATCAGAAGCAAGCGCTAACCTCGTAACCCAGGCATTACTTGATACCGCAGGTGTCAACAATGTTTATTCCTATTACACGGTGTTTAAGCCACCAACACTCAAATCCACCGATGGTAAAGCCGTCTACATGTTTGCCAAGCTCGACGATGATGCCAAACAGGCCGAAGTAGCACAGGTTATTGCGGATGAAATCGGTGGCAATAATTTTGGTGCAACCATATATGTTGCCGGTTGGGCACCGATAACCTCTGAAATAAATCACATCATTGAGCAAGACCTACTTAGAGCAGAATCAGTTGCGATACCGATTATTTTGCTGTTGATGATTTTTGTTTTTGGTTCTGTAGTGGCAGCCGGATTACCACTGATGATCGCGGGGCTCACCATCCTCGGTTCCTTCTTCTTTATTTGGTTATCATCGCTATTTACCGATACCTCAACCTTCTCGGTAAACCTAGTTACCGGTTTAGGACTTGGTTTAGGTATCGACTATGCCCTTTTGATGGTAAACCGTTTTAGAGAAGAGCGACACAAGAATCTAACTGTTGCCCAGTCGGTAGAGAACACAATTCTCTCCGCTGGAAGAACCGTCTTTTTCTCGGGCCTCACCGTTGTCTTAGTGATGGTTGCGCTGAACTTCTTCCCGCAATACTTCCTGAAATCTTTTGCCTTTGCTGGAGTTGTCTCGGTAACCATTGCCGTAGCCGCAGCGCTGATAGCTTTACCAGCCCTATTGAATCTGGTCGGCGATAACGTTGATCGCTGGCCGCTGTTTAAACACCGCGCACCAAAAGATCACGGCTTCTGGGAGATATTGGCTAAGTTTGTGATGCGCAGACCGGTAAGCATCATTTTGGTTTCACTAATTGGTTTAGGTTCACTAACCGCTCTAGGCATGAACGTGAAGCTTGGCCAGGTGGATGACCGCATTCTTCCTAAAGATAACCGAGTGGTTGTTGCCAGCAATCAAATTCGTGAACGCTTCGATGGACGTGAAGGTTCACCTATCGAAATCATTATTCCTAAGTCAGCGAATCGAAACGTTGAACAAGTAGCGATTGATCTTTCGAAAGAAGACGGAATCACTCGTGTTCAAACCAGCGCTGGCTTTTTCGTTGACGGCCAGTTAGTCGTTCCAGCGCAGAACCCTGGGTTTGAAACAACCGACTATTCCAGAATCAAAGCAACATCGGATGTTGAGCCAAGAAGCCCAGACGGTGAAGCACTAACTAAGTCAATTAGAGATTTTGACAAAGACTTTCTAGTCGGTGGATCATCTGCAATTTATACCGATGCGCTAGCCGGTATCACCAACAACCTGCCATGGGCAGCACTCTGGATAATCCTGACAACACTAGTGCTGCTGTTCTTGTTTACCGGATCACTGATTTTGCCAATCAAGGCAGTGCTGTTGAATTTCATGTCCCTTTTTGCAACCATGGGCTTTTTAGTCTGGGTGTTTATGAACGGCAACCTGAAGTGGCTATTAGGCGATTTCGGAACCACCGGAACTATTGATTCATCATCTTTGGTCCTCGTTGCTGTAATAAGTTTTGGTTTATCCATGGACTATGAACTATTCCTGCTATCGCGCATAAAGGAACAGCACGATCAGGGTCTAAACACTATTGACTCTGTTGCCATCGGCTTGCAGCGAAGCGGCAGAATCATCACAACGGCAGCTCTGGTGCTGGCGGTATCTTTCGCCGCTTTTGCTACCAGCGGGGTAAGCATCATGAAGATGCTTGGCCTCGGTATCGCCTTCGCAGTATTACTTGATGCCACCGTAATTAGAGCACTACTTGTTCCAGCACTGATGAGGCTATTCGGTGAGATTAACTGGTACGCCCCGAAGTGGATGAAGTGGGTCCAACGCAAAGTTGGCCTAGAGCACTAGGAATCTGCTTGAGCAATCAAGCAACGAATGGATAAGACAGGGTAACCTTTTCATTATGTTGATGTCAGACCGCGATATAAGAAGCCAGATTGAACAGGGTCGAATCGGCCTAGAGCCTTTGGAAATGGGTTTATTACAGCCCTCCAGCATGGATGTCAGATTAGACAGGTTCTTCAGGCTTTTTGATAATCACAAGTATGCATTTATTGATCCAGCTGAAGAACAGCCTGATCTAACCAGACTTATCGAGGTCAAAGCTGACGAACCTTTTATATTGCACCCGGGTGAGTTCGTTCTGGGTTCAACCTATGAGTTTGTCTCACTACCGGATGACATTGCAGCCAGATTAGAAGGTAAGTCATCGCTTGGAAGACTCGGACTACTTACTCACTCAACAGCTGGCTTTGTTGACCCAGGCTTTAGAGGCCACGTAACACTTGAACTATCAAATGTTGCAACACTGCCAATCAAATTATGGCCAGGTATGAAGATCGGTCAGCTCTGCTTCTTCCAACTATCTAGTGCCAGTGAAACACCTTACGGTAGCGCCAAATACAACAGCAGATACCAAGGTCAAAGAGGACCAACCGCATCACGCTCATTCCTCAACTTCTATAAAACAGACGTTGGCGATGAGCCGCTAGAGCAATCTAACTAATCAATTACCTTCGGGTTCGGGTGAACTCTGAGTAGTAGGAACAATCCGACTGTCAGGATCAGAACTATTCCCCAGATGCCGTAGACGGTCGTGTTACCAGTGACACCAACTGCAACTGCTGTTCCAATACTTAGTGACCAGAACGCACCTGATAGGAACGACACTGCTCTACCGGTGAATTGGTACAGACCGAATACTTCACCTTCGCGACCGGTCGGTGTGAATCTAGAAACAAATGTTCTAGATGATGCTTGGGCAGGACCCACGAATAGCGACAGCGTTAGACCGAAGATCCAGTAAGCGATTGGGCCCATGTAGCTGAATATAAAGACGCAGCTTCCAGAGATGATAAGACCAATAAGTGAACCAACAATTACTGCTCTAGAACCGATTCTGTCATCTAGCACTCCACCAACAGCTGCACCGATACCGGCAACAATATTTGCTGCAACACCGTAGAAAATAATTGATTGTTGATCAAAACCAAATGCCAGTGTTCCAAGAACTGCACCGAAGGTAAAGACACCGGCTAGTCCATCTCGATAGATAGCACTTGAAATCAAAAACTTTAGTGTTTCTGGTGCTTGGGCACGAAGAGTTTTTAGCTGAGCCCAAAGTTTTCCATAAGATTCAGCGATTGACTCTTTTTGTGCATTTGCTTTTTTAGGAATCTCAGGAACAAAAAGCAACAGGGGAATTGAGAACACTAAGGTCCAAATTGCACAGAACACAAATATGGCTCTAATGTTTAGCGAATCGTCTGTTGGAATTACAGGATTGTCGGGAAGGACAAAGGCAATCAATGAAACCATGAGCAATACGATTCCACCGACGTAACCTAGTGCCCAGGCAAAACCAGAAATCTTTCCGATGTTTGATTCGTTGGTAACACCTTTGAGCATCGCGTAGTAATTAATGAAAGCTGACTCTTGAATAACTGAACCCAAGGCGTAGAGGACTAAGCCGAATAGGAAGAACTCCGCTTTCGGTTCGACAAAGAAAGAGGCGAGCATGATTGCCACCAGCATGTAGGTGTTGATTACCAGCCAGAACTTTCTTCGACCATTCTCATCAGATCTGCGACCAAGCACTGGTGCTATAAGAGCTAGGACAACACCTGCTATTGCTGTTGCCCAACCAATTGCTTGATCAGGGTTTTGTGCTGAGGTTGCCACAGCACTTGCAAGATAGACCGGGAATATGAAGGTCTGCATGATTGTGGGGTAGGGCTGCTCTGCCCAGTCCCAAAGCATCCATGAAAAGGTTCTGAATTTCGAATTTGATTTCGTCATAGCCCCTAGTTTGGCGGGTAAAAAGACCCATTTGGCGGATATTTAGGCAACAATTCACTACCAGTTAGCCTTGAGCGAACTTGAGTCAGGATGACTCAAGATTACTTGACATGGTTGTTGATTTACGTGAAACTTGAGTCAACAAGGCTCAAGTTTGAGTCTTTGATTGCGGCCCAGAATGGGCGGATCTATAAAGGAGAACAAATAAATGGCACGAGCAGTAGGAATTGACCTAGGTACCACCAACAGCGCGGTGAGCGTTCTAGAAGGTGGCGAACCAACAGTTATTGCCAACGCAGAAGGCTTTAGAACCACCCCATCGATAGTGGCTTTCACTAAGGATGGTCAGGTTTTGGTTGGTGAGACCGCTAAGCGTCAGGCAGTAACCAACGTTGATCGAACAATTTCATCGGTAAAGCGTCACATGGGTACCACTTGGAACTTTGACGTTGATGGCAAAAAATACACAGCACAGGAGATCTCTTCTCGTATTTTGCAGAAGCTAAAGCGCGATGCAGAAACTTACCTGGGCGAACCAGTGACCGACGCGGTTATCACCGTACCGGCATATTTCAATGACGCCGAGCGTCAGGCTACCAAGGAAGCTGGTGAGATCGCAGGTCTAAACGTTTTGCGTATCATCAACGAGCCAACCGCAGCAGCACTTGCTTATGGTTTGGACAAGGGTAAGGAAGACGAACTTATTTTGGTATTCGACCTTGGTGGTGGAACCTTCGACGTATCACTTCTAGAAGTTGGTAAGGACGACGGCTTTTCAACTATTCAGGTAAAAGCAACTTCTGGAGATAACCGTCTTGGTGGTGACGACTGGGATGCCAGAGTGGTTGAACATCTAGCAAAGAAGTTCAAAGAGACAACCGGTGTTGATGTTTCGAAAGACAAGATCGCACTTCAGCGTCTAAAGGAAGCTGCGGAGCAAGCAAAGAAGGAATTATCACAGTCGATGTCTACCGCAGTTCAGCTACCGTACTTGTCTTTGACAGAGAATGGCCCAGCTAACTTGGATGAGACAATCACCAGAGCACAGTTTGAGCAGATGACTGCTGATCTACTTGAGCGCACCAAGAAGCCTTTCAACGATGTAATCAAAGAAGCCGGCATCAAGCTTGCTGATATCGATCACGTAGTTCTAGTTGGTGGATCAACTCGCATGCCGCAGGTTGCTGAATTAGTAAAGACACTAACCGGTGGTAAGGAACCTAACAAGGGTGTTAACCCTGATGAGGTTGTTGCTGTTGGTGCTTCTCTTCAAGCTGGTGTATTAAAGGGTGAGCGTAAAGACGTTCTGTTGATTGACGTGACCCCGCTATCGCTTGGTATCGAAACCAAGGGTGGCATTATGACTAAGTTGATTGAGCGCAACACTGCAATCCCAACTAAGCGATCAGAAGTTTTCACAACTGCTGATGATAACCAACCTGCAGTTAGCATTCAGGTCTTCCAAGGTGAGCGTGAGTTCACTCGTGATAACAAATCACTTGGAAACTTTGAGCTAACCGGCATCGCGCCTGCACCTAGAGGCATCCCACAAATCGAAGTGACATTTGATATTGATGCAAACGGTATTGTGCACGTGTCTGCTAAAGACAAGGGAACTAACAAGGAACAGTCGATGACTATCACCGGTGGTTCTTCACTATCTAAGGAAGACATCGAGAGAATGGTTCGCGATGCCGAGGAGCACGCCGCTGAAGACAAGAAGCGTCGTGAAGAGGCAGACACTCGTAACCAGGCCGAAGGCCTTGTCTACCAGATCGAGAAGTTGATCAAAGATAATGACCAGAAGCTATCCGAAGAGGTTAAAGCAGAAGTTCAAGCTGATGTTGATGCCTTGAAGAGCGCTCTTGCCGGTGAGGATATCGAGGCCGTAACAAGCGCTTACGAGAAGCTAAACCAGTCGCAAACCAAGCTAGGTGAAGCCATCTACGCCGCTTCCTCTCAAGAGGCTGAAGCACAACCAGAGTCCAGTGAAGACGTGGTTGACGCCGAGGTTGTTGAGGAAGAGGAAACTAAGTAATGTCGGACGAGTTTGAGTCGGCACCCGAGGGTGCCGACTCTAGCCCGGATCCGATTGACCAGGAACTTGCTGATCTGGTTGATGAGGTTGGGCCGATAAGTAAAGAGGCTGAACTTCTAGCCGACCTGCAACGGCTCCAAGCAGAGTTTGTGAACTATAAGGCTCGAGTTGAGCGCGATAAAGATGTATCACGCAATGCGGCGATAGCTGAGGTTTTTCGTTCGCTGCTTCCAGCGCTAGATGATCTTGCTTTAGCTGAATCGCACGGGGATCTGGAAGGCTCACCATTCGCGGCCGTGCTAACCAAAATCCGCAGTGCGGCAGAGAAGTTTGATTTAGTTTCCTTTGGGGTCAGTGGAGAAAAGTTTGACCCGGCACTGCATAATGCTTTAGTGCAGACACCCAATGCAGCGGTCACTGAAACTGTGATTGCCGATGTAATTTCTCTCGGCTATAAGCTCGGTGATCGAATTATCCGTCCAGCGATGGTTGCAGTTTTCATTCCTGAAGAGAAGTGATCTAGATGGCAAGTCAAGATTGGTTAGAAAAAGATTTCTATAAAGTCCTTGGCGTAGCTAAAGATGTAACGGATGCGGAACTAAAAAAGGTTTATCGAAAGCTCGCTAGAAAGTATCACCCGGATTCGAATGCGGGGGACGCTAAGGCTGAAGCTAAGTTTAAAGAAATCAGTGAAGCCTACTCGGTCTTATCTGATGCCGAACAGCGCAAAGAATACGATGCGTTTAGAGCTATGGGCGGCGGCGCAAGATTCACTTCTCCCGGTGGATCAACTAGTCAATCATCTGCAGGTTTTGAAGATGTATTTGCAAACCTATTCGGTGGTCGCGGCTTTGGCGGCTTCGGTGGGCCAGTGCCGGGTAATGACCTTACTGCAACAACTACCATTGCGTTTATTGATTCGGTCAATGGCACAACCATCAAGCTGAACTACGAAGGACTAGCTCCAATCAATGCAAAAATTCCTGCTGGTGTTTTGGATGGGCAGAAGATTAAACTGCGCGGTAAGGGACAACCTTCACCTAATGGCGGAGCGCACGGTGATTTGATTATTACTGTTTCGGTGAGACCGCATCCGGTATTTTCCAGAGACGGTAATAACCTTCGCCTAACCGTCCCGATTACTTTTGCCGAGGCAGTTTTAGGTGCAACCATTACTGTTCCAACTTTGGGCGGTGAGCCGGTAAAACTAAAGGTGGCACCGAACACCCCAAACGGTAGAGTGCTAAGAGTTAAAGGCAAAGGTGTGCCAGCTGCTAAAGGCACCGGCGATCTGTTGGCTACGGTAGAAGTTTTGGTACCGGCCCATGTTTCAGATAAGGCAGAAAAGGCCTTGAGAGAGTTTGATGAATTATTGCCGAAAGAAGATCCGAGAGCGGATCTAATTAACCGAGCAGGATTACTCTGATGAACGATATCGACCCAGACTTCCCGTTTCTGACTATCGCCGCAGCTGCCGATCTAGCCAGAATGCACCCGCAGACGCTAAGACAGTATGACCGGATGGGCTTAGTTAAGCCTTCTAGAACTGTTGGGCAGTCCCGTCGCTATACCCTGCGAAATGTCGCACAGTTAGCTGAAGTGGCAAGGTTATCTCAAGAGGGGGTATCGCTTGTGGCCATCAAGCGAATTCTTGAACTAGAGAATAAGGTTTTGGATCTCAAAACCGAATTACAAGAAATGCAACTAATTGTCGATCGGTTGATGGCAAGCCAACCAGGTGCCCGAGTCTTTGCTGTCGGTGATGCCGAGACGGTAATTTTGCCCTCTGGTAAAAGGCCGAGACGGTCTAACGCAATCGTGCTTTGGCGCGGGCGCTAGTTCTTTCTAGCGAACTAATCTAAATCCTGCTCAAAACTGCTCGGTAAAATGGATAACTATGTCCAGTGAAAATGAACGCAGTTACGGTCAAGGTGCTCAAGGTGAGCCAGAGCCAGCTAAACCAGTCAAAGCAACCCTGAGAGCAAAACTTCGCTATAGCTTTGATAACTCCATAGCCAGAAGCGGGATGTTCGTCACCTGGATGCTGATCTTGATGATCGTCTTCTCGATTCTTCTAGTCTTACTCCGAGCGATACTGATCTTCATTCCGGGATTTGCGCCGGAGGGCTCTTCTGTAGTTTTTGATTTCAACACCTTCTGGAAATCTTTCGCATCTATCTTTGGTAGGGGCGGCGAAGATTTCTGGATCGATCGCATAATGAACTTCTTAACCTGGGCGATAACTGTTGCCCTAGCCGGTAGCGTCACCGGTTTTATTGTCGGTGTTATAACCAGAACCTTTGATCGTTTGCGCAAGGGCAAGAGCCCAATCATTGACAATGGACACACCCTGATTCTTGGTTGGTCAAACCGGATTTATCCAATCCTGAAAGAACTAGCAATTGCTAACCAGAATGTTAGAAAAGCTAAAGTAGTTATTTTCTCCGAGCACACCAGAGATTTCATGGAAGATGAAATTGATGCAAGGGCAACAGAACTTGGCAAGCTGAAAGTTGTTACCAGAACCGGTGATGTTTCCAATCCGGAGGATCTAAAACGTAGCAATATCGCCGGCGCTAAATCAATCATCGTCTTAGATAGCGATGAAGCAGGAGATGCCAATGTGGTTAGTACTGTGCTGGCGATCAAATCGGTTAATCCAAATCCGAAGATAAGAATTGTTGCCGAGATAGATGACGCCAACACCGGTGAGGCACTGACTACCGCTACCAACGGTCAAGTCATCACAGTCCGTTCGCACGAAATCATCGCCCGGGTAACAGCACAGGCAAGTCGTCGCCCAGGGCTGGCTGCGGTAATTCTAGATCTATTGGATTTTGCTGGAGATGAAATTTACTTTGCTACAGTTCCAGCACTTGCGGGCAAAACTTATGCCGATGCGATCTTGGCATTTAACGAAGCGGCGGTAATCGGTATTCAACAAAATGGTGTTACCAAGCTAAACCCGACGATGGATACTGTTCTTAGTGCCGATACAAAAATAATTGCCGTAGCAGAAGATGATGACAAAGTCATCTATACCGGTGTTCGCGAGGACATCGCTAAAACCCAGGTAGTTAAGGCTGTTAGGGAAGCCGACAGGGCTGAAAGTCTTTTGATTATTGGCTGGTCGTCGATGGGTAGAACTGTGTTGAATGAATTGGCAGAGTTCCTTCCGGCAGGCTCTAACGTTCACATTGTGGCTCAGGAGCGATTCGTTGACCCAGCCCAATTGGCGGATCTTAGTTTTGGAGATATAGCGGTTAGCTACGCAACTGTGAGCGGGGATATTGATGATCTAATTGCCGCAGCCAAGGATAAGCGTTACGACGAGATTATTGTGCTTGGATACCGTAATGCGATTACTGAATCCGAGGCTGATGCTCAGACGATGTTGACCATGTTGCAGATGAACCAGCTTTTCAACCAAGAAGGAAATGGTGTTGAACCAACCAGGTTGGTAGCGGAAATCCTAGATTCCAGAAAGATTGAGTTAGCCAGAGTCGCTGCGGTGGATGATCTGGTGGTTAGCGATTCCCTTGCCGCCTTGGTTATAGCGCAGATAAGCGAGAACCCATCATTGGCTCCGGTATTTGCTGATCTGTTTGATGCAGAGGGTGCCACTATGAATGTTCGAGGCATTACCGATTACGCACCGGTGGGTAAGTCAGTTAGCTTTGCTGAATTAGCCGCAACAGCCAGAAACTTTGGTGAATCAGCAATCGGCTACCGAAGTGCCAGCCGTGCAGTTGGTGATTCGGTAACTGGCGTTTTACTAAACCCAGCGAAGACCATGGAGTTTATTCCAGCAACCGGAGATGCACTAGTTGTGGTTGGAAACTTGTAATTGCTAAAAGCAATTCAGCAAGAGTTAGCTAACTTAGCTAGTCCAAGTAGGGCAATAAAATCCGCACATTATTTTCGAACTGGAACACAATTAGCTGGGACGGTTGATATCTATCGCGGCGTTGCAGTTCCCGAGATTAGAAGAATAGCTAAGGCCAATAAAGAGATTTCAATAAACGATTTGGCTAAGTTGGCTAAATCAAAATTCCACGATGAACGACTCTGCGCTTTGATTATTTTGAATCACAAATTTGATAAAGCAACCAGCGATGTTGAGCGCATCGATTACTTTGAGTTCTGGCTTGACCTACTTAGATCAAACAGGGTCAATAACTGGGATTTGATTGACACCAGCGCACCGGTGATGGGCAAAATCCTAGCTCGGCATCTAGGTTATAACGCCGAGTTTTTGCACGGTTTAGCTAAATCAGAAGTGCTCTGGGAGCGAAGAGCAGCCATACTGCTAACTTTTGCACTTATCCGAATCAATAAATTTGGTCCGACGCTGGCCATAGCCAGAGATTTACTAAATGATAAAGAAGATCTGATTCATAAAGCGGTTGGCTGGATGCTACGTGAAGTTGGTAATCGCGATCAAGAGAAGCTAACCGAGTTTCTAAATAAATACAAGGCACAAATGCCTCGCACTATGCTTCGCTACGCCATTGAGAAATACAGCCCCAAACAGCGCGCAGCCTTTATGGCTCGTTAGTTTTGGCAGGTGCAGAGATCTGCTTCGGCAACACCGGATAGGGCTTGCTCAACATGTTCGCCACAGCCTTCCCAGGTAATCTTCCCGCAGGCTTCGCAATTGACAGGACTACACATAAACATTTCTCCTAAACTAAATCTATGAAGACGATAAGAATACTACTTGCTGCCATCTTCGCCGTGTCTATGGTTGCGGGTCTAACTGCTTGCACAACCGAAAATTCAGCAAAAGTAGCAGCAGGAGTAATTCTCGATGTCAGGACAGCCGAAGAATATTTGGCTGGGCATCTAGAAGGTGCTGTGAATATCGATGTTGAGTCTGAAGATTTTGAGCAACTGGTCTCCGGTCTTGCGCAAGAAGGCGAGTATCAGCTTTACTGCCGATCGGGAAGACGCTCTGCGATTGCTAAGCAAAAGATGCTTGATCTTGGCTTTACCAATGTGACCGATCTAGGTTCGTTGGAAGACGCTTCTGCGGCAACCGGTATTGGTATAACTCCGTAATTGCAATTTTTGTAGTGCAGGAATGATTACTAGCCCAGTTCCACTACAACAGGTACGTGATCTGATGGGCCTTCGCCCTTACGCTCATCGCGGTGTATTTCAGCACCTGTTACTCTTTCAGCAAAACTTTCATTACCTAAAATAAAGTCGATTCGCATTCCCTCATTTTTTGGAAAGCGCAGTTGCTGGTAATCCCAATATGTATAGCCTTCTGGAATTAGCGGTCTAACTACATCCTGCATGCCGATTTGCTCAAAGGCTTCGAAAGCCTGTCGCTCTTGATCAGAAACATGAGTTTGACCAATAAATGCATCCATATCCCAGACATCGGTATCTAAAGGTGCAATGTTGAAATCCCCCATTAGA
>JACCDP010851135.1_pt1 | contig 19325 bp, 22 predicted proteins | sample 7445841 | NCBI WGS metagenome assembly JACCDP01 (sample SAMN15323441, study PRJNA562643) | freshwater metagenome | isolation source: river surface water | place: USA:Blue River Watershed | collected 2017-08-17
CGCTGCGCTGATACGATGCGCCTTCATTAATTTTCAAGGAAAAGGAAATCACTTCGTGGCAAATATTAAGTCGCAGATCAAGCGAATCCGCACCAACAACAAGGCGCAGGATCGCAACAAGGCGTACCGCTCAGCTCTAAAGACAGCGATCCGTCGTTTCCGCGATGCAGTAACTGCTGGCGATAAGAGCAAGATCACCGCTGAACTTCGCGATGCATCTCGTTCATTGGATATGGCTGTTTCAAAGGGCGTAATTCACGCAAACCAAGCAGCAAATAAAAAGTCAGCGTTGGCTAAATTAGCTAACAAAGCTGGCGTTCGTTAATTCGCCTCTAACTCAATCGGCGTAAAGGCTGACTTAATATGCCTGCAATATCCTCAGCAAAAGCTCCGCAGCCTGCTGCCACAAATCCAAATCAGATTCGTAACTTTTGCATTATTGCTCATATTGATCACGGCAAATCAACACTTGCCGATCGCATGCTGGGAATTACCGGCGTTGTAGAGGATCGCAATATGCGTGCGCAGTATTTAGATCGCATGGATATTGAACGTGAACGCGGAATCACAATTAAAAGCCAAGCGGTTCGCCTGCCTTGGAAATCTGGAATTGATAATCAGGATTACATTTTAAATATGATCGATACACCGGGCCACGTCGATTTTACCTACGAGGTATCTCGCTCTCTCGCTGCATGTGAAGGTGCAATTTTATTGGTGGATTGTGCGCAGGGAATTGAGGCGCAGACTCTGGCAAATCTTTACTTAGCGATGGAGAACAATCTAACGATTATTCCAGTGTTGAATAAAATCGATCTACCAGCTGCACAACCAGAAAAATTTGCAATTGAACTTGCAAAATTAATTGGTTGCCAACCTGAGGATTGTTTGCGAGTATCTGGCAAAACAGGAGATGGTGTTGTTGAATTACTCGATCAGATTGTTAAGCAAATTCCAGCACCAACTGGGGATGCAAATGCACCAACTCGTGCCTTAATTTTTGACTCAGTTTACGATCTTTATCGTGGCGTAGTTACCTATGTTCGTGTTGTAGATGGACATCTATCGCCACGTGATCAGATTCAGATGTACTCAACTGGCGTGCGTCATGAGATGTTAGAGGTAGGCGTAATTTCACCAGAACCAATTGCTAGTAAGGGATTAGGTGTTGGTGAGGTTGGTTATTTAATTACTGGCGTTAAAGATGTTCGTCAATCGCGAGTTGGTGACACAGTTACTACCTACAACAACCCAACTACAAAACCACTTGCAGGCTATAAAGATCCCAAGCCAATGGTTTTCTCTGGCCTATTTCCAATTGATGGTGCCGAGTATCCAATGCTCCGTGAAGCGTTAGATAAGTTGCAATTAAATGATGCTGCATTAGTTTTTGAACCAGAATCATCAACTGCACTAGGTTTTGGTTTCCGCTGCGGCTTCTTAGGTTTATTACATATGGAGATTGTGCGCGAGCGACTAGAGCGCGAAGCGGGATTAACCTTAATTTCAACCGCACCTAGCGTGGTTTACAACGTCACATTAGATGATGGAAAACATTTAACAGTTACAAATCCATCTGAGTATCCAGATGGAAAGATCGCTGAGGTACAGGAGCCAGTTGTAAAAGCAACTATTTTGGCACCAAGTGAGTTCATCGGCAGCATCATGGAGTTATGCCAACAACGTCGCGGAATTTTAAAGGGTATGGATTACCTATCTGAGGATCGAGTAGAGATTAGATACACCTTGCCACTTGCTGAAATTGTCTTTGATTTCTTTGATAATTTGAAATCTAGAACTCGTGGTTATGCATCATTAGATTATGAACCAACAGGTGAAGAAGCTGCTGATTTAGTAAAGGTAGATATCTTGCTACAGGGCGAGAAGGTGGATGCTTTTAGTCAGATTGTGCACCGCGATAAAGCTTATGCATATGGCGTGATGATGACTGAGAAATTGCGTGAATTAATTCCACGCCAACAATTCGAAGTTCCGATTCAAGCAGCAATAGGTGCAAAAATCATTGCCCGCGAAAACATTCGTGCGATTCGCAAGGATGTATTGGCTAAATGTTACGGTGGCGATATCACTCGTAAACGTAAACTTTTGGAGAAGCAAAAAGAGGGTAAGAAGCGCATGAAGATGGTTGGACGTGTTGAGGTGCCACAAGAGGCATTTATTGCAGCGCTAACAACTGATTCAGATAAGGCGAAAGAGAAGTAAATTAAGTGGAGCTCTCCTTTTACGTACACATCCCTTACTGCGTAAAACGTTGTGGCTACTGCGACTTTAATACCTACACACCAGCAGAGCTACAAATTTCTACTGGCTTAACTCAAATATCAAACTCTTATATCGATCTATTAATTTCTGAAATAGATATGGCTAAATCACAGGTGGGCGATGCAACTGTGCCAACTATCTTCTTCGGAGGTGGCACACCATCACTGATGGAGCCAACCGATATCGGTCGAGTAATTTCAGCGATCGATAGTAAGTTTGGTTTAACTCAAGATTGTGAAATAACCCTTGAGACAAATCCAGATACTGTTGATAAGGAAAAGCTTGCAGCATTTAAGGCAGCCGGGATAAATCGAATCTCCTTTGGAATGCAATCTGCAGTACCTCACGTACTGACAACCTTAGATCGCACTCACAATCCAGATAATCTGCCACAAGTTACTAAGTGGGCAGCAGAGGTTGGCTTTAAAGATGTATCTGTTGATCTTATTTACGGCACACCAGGTGAATCACTTAATGATTGGCAGAAAAGTATTGATGCCGCACTTGCACTGCCGATTAATCACATCAGTGCATATGCATTAATTGTGGAGGATGGCACCAAGCTGGCAAATGCGATCAAACGTGGTGAGATAGCAAATATTGATGATGATTTAACAGCTGAAAAGTATTTGATGGCAGATGCTGCCTTTAGTAAAGCGGGATTTACTTGGTATGAATTAAGTAACTGGAGTAAAGAATTAGGTGAGAGTAAACATAATATTGCTTATTGGTTAAATAAAAATTGGTGGGGCGCAGGCCCTGGTGCGCACTCACATATCAACGGTAAACGTTGGTGGAATTTAAAGCATCCAAATCTCTACCGTGAGAAATTACAACAAAATATCTCACCGGTTTTAGATTCTGAAGTTTTAGAACCAATACAAATTGAAAGTGAGCGATTAATGCTGTCAATTAGGTTGCCAGAGGGAATTACTAAAGAATCATTAACAGCTGATCAAATTATGAGCTTGGATCAGTATTTACAATCTGGTGCGTTAGATTCCACGAAATGGGATGCAGGAAGTGTGAGTTTAACTTTGAATGGACGCTTAATTGCAGATCGAATCGTGCGAGAAATACTTCTGTAGTAGCGTTGGCTTATGACCTATAACATCATCTCCGGCTTGCTTGCAGTTATCTTTTTGATCTCAGGTTTGTCCAAAATATCAGGCAGCAGTGCTGGTTTATCTGGAACTCGTGATGTTGGAATTAAAGATCCACTTGCCAGATTAATCGGCATTGTTGAAGCGGTAGCAGCGGTGGGTTTAATTTGGGGATTAAAAAATCGAGAGGATTCTCTTGGTTGGTATGCCGCAGCAACCTTATGGATAGCGATGGGTGTTGCTATTTATACCCACTTCCGCGCAGAAAAATTAAAGACCGCCTTTCCAGCATTTTTCTTACTTACTTTAACAACTGTATTGATGGTAATTAAATAAGTATGCAACATCGGCAATTAGCAATATTGCGAGCAATCGTTGAGGATTATGTAGCAACTGAGGAGCCAGTAGGCTCTAAAAATTTAGCTGCCAGACATGGTTTAGGTGTATCGCCAGCAACTATTCGAAATGAGATGGCGGTTTTGGAGGAGGCGGGTTTGATTACCCAGCCACACACCAGCGCTGGCCGGATTCCAACAAACAAGGGTTACCGAGTATTTGTAGATAAGTTAGCTTCAGTTAAACCTTTATCAGGAGCCGAACGCAAAGCAATTGAAACATTTTTAGATGGTGCAACAGATTTAGATGATGTTATTTCTAGAACAGTTCGTTTGCTAGCACAGGTAACCAAGCAAGTAGCGGTGGTTCAGTATCCATCATTAACTCGAGCTAAGGTTCGACACATTGAATTGGTATTACTTGCACCAACTCGAGTAATGATGGTTTTAATTACCGATGCTGGCCGGGTTGAGCAGCGAATGATTGAGCTGCCATTTGATATTTCTGATGGCGCACTATCTGATCTACATAAGAAGTTAAATACATTGGTTGCTAATCAAGCACTGGCAAATGTGGCGAGCAAGATCGAAGGCTTATCAGCCGGTGTTCGTGGCAATGAGCGAGCAAATGTCGTAACAATTATGACCACCTTAATTGAGATGGCGGTAGAGCATCCAGAAGAAAAGGTTGTGCTGGCTGGAACCTCAAATTTAGCAAGAGCAAATCAGGATCTGACTCAAAGCATGCATCCAATTCTGGAGGCGTTAGAGGAGCAGGTTGTACTGCTTCGTTTATTATCTGACTCTGATTCATCAGTTAAAGTTTTAATTGGTGAGGAGCAAAGTGAGAAATCTTTGCGTTCTACCAGCCTAGTAAGTGTTGGTTATGGGGATTTAGGAGCAATGGGAATTATCGGACCTACTCGCATGGATTACACCGCATCCATGAGCGCAGTTAATGCAGTTGCAAATTATGTTGGCAGATTTTTAGTGGAGAGTAAGTAATGGCTGATCTTTATCAAACATTAGGTGTAGATCGCGATGCCAGCTTTGATGATATTAAAAAGGCGTACCGTAAATTGGCTCGCAGTTACCATCCCGATGTAAATCCAGATCCGGCGATGGCAGATAAATTTAAAGAGATTACCGCCGCATATGAAGTGTTAAGTGATCCAGATAAGAGACAAAATTACGATATTGGTGGCAGTGGCTTTGGTGGTGGATTTGGTAATGCCAACTTTGGTTTTGGCGACATCATGGATGCATTTTTTGGTGGCGGCGGACAACGTGGTCCAAGACCGCGTACTCGTGCTGGGCAGGATGCATTAATCAGAGTAGAGGTAGATTTGATGGAGGCAACCTTTGGTTGCCAGCGAGATTTAAATATTGAAACAGCAATTGCCTGCGATAAGTGCCAAGGCACAGGATGTGCCAACAACAGCAAACCAAGTACCTGCCAAATTTGTAAGGGTCGTGGTGAAACTCAACAAGTAGCACGTTCAATATTGGGTCAGGTGATGACATCTCGTCCTTGTAATAATTGTGGTGGCTTCGGATCGGTAATTGCAGATCCATGTGGTGAGTGTGCAGGAGATGGTCGAGTACGTTCACGAAAATCAATTCCAGTTGAAATTCCAGCAGGTGTTGAAACTGGAAATCGAATTCAACTATCTGGGCAAGGTGAGGTCGGCCCTGGTGGTGGACCAGCCGGAGATTTGTATGTGGAAATTGTTGAGTTAGCACATGAATTTTTAGTTCGCGAACAAAGTAATTTACATATTTCAATTGCAATTCCGATGTCATCTGCAGCAACTGGCACGACGGTAAAGATCCCCACTTTAGATGGTGAACAAGAGTTAGAGATTAAAGAGGGAACTCAAAGTGGAGCAACGGTAATTTTAAAAGGATTAGGTGTAACTAAATTACGTGGCAGTGGCCGCGGTGATTTAATCGCGCATGTTGAGGTGCAAACCCCAAGTAAATTAAATAAAGAGCAATCGGAGTTATTAAAGAAGTTTGCCCAATTACGTGGTGAAAAATCAGATAAGGTTGAAATTCATACCCACAAAGATGAGGGCTTCTTTGGTCGTGTGCGAAATGCTTTCCGCTAATGCTCTCACTCTTTTTTGTTGATCAATTAAGTTCTGGAACCACACAAGAGCTAGGCGGCGATGAGGGTCATCACGCAGTAGCGGTGATGCGCTTGGGCATTGGAGAGCAAATAAAGATTGCAGATGGAGCCGGCAACTGGGTAAGCGGAACAATCACTGAGGTTAATAAGAAGAGTTTAAAGATTGATGTGGCGCAGCGAGGAAGTGCGCAGGCAGGTAAACCAGAGTTAATTGTTGTTCAAGCGGTAACAAAATCAGATCGCACCAAGGAGATGTTAGAGCTACTAACAGTTGGTGGCGCTGATCAAATAATTCCCTGGCAGGCAGAGCGTTGCATAAGTAAGTGGCAGAAAGATTCAGCGCAAAAGTGGGAAAGTGCCATTAAAGAGGCGGCAAAGCAATCCCGTCGCGTTAAGTTGCCAGTACTGGGGGATGAGGTAACAACAAATCAATTAATTAAATTATTTCAGCCAGCTGACAAGGTAGTAATTTTGCATGAGAGTGCAAGTATTGGAATATCTCAACTGAATTTATCAAATGAGTTTGCGAGAATAATTATAATAATTGGGCCAGAGGGTGGAATATCTGATGCAGAAATTTCGCAGCTAGAAGTTGCCGGAGCTGTGACTGCTCGGATGGGTGAGTTAGTTTTGCGATCAGCACATGCTGGCTTTGCCGCATTATCAGCAATCCAAAGCTCAATAGGCCGGTGGTAATTATGAAGGATGATAATTGTTTGTTTTGCAAAATTGTGGCTGGAGATATTCCAGCATCGATCATTAAAAAAACAGATCGTGTAACTGTTTTTAAAGATATTGCGCCAGAGGCACCAACTCATTTACTGGTAATTCCAAATCAACACTTTGCCAATATGGCAGAGGTAGCAAAAGAAGATCCATCTTTAGTTGGCGAAATAATTTCGATAGCAGATCAGGTAGCCACAGAGCTTGGGCTATCTAGTTACCGCACCAACATAAATACCGGCGCCGGCGCCGGCCAATCTGTTTTCCACGCTCATTTACATCTACTGGGCGGGCGTGCCTTCGCCTGGCCACCCGGTTAAGCGCAAAGATAAATATAGTATTCAACTAATGGAGCCACGCATTATTAAATTACCTGCCGCCTTTTCTATGGTGGCGCTGGTTGGCCCAAATGATTCATACTTTCGAATTTTAGAAAATCGTTTTCCAGAGCTCGCGATCACAATTCGCGGCAATGAAATTTATGTAAAAGGCGATGCCGATCAAGTAAAGCAATTCTCCGATTTAGTAGAAGAGTTAATTGCCATTTTACGTGGCGGCCAGAATTTAACTGAGGATATGGTTGCTAGATCTGTTTCAATGATCAAACAAGATCCTGCCCAACACCCAGCAGAGGTTTTAACTCTAAATATTTTAAGCAATCGTGGCAAAACAATTAGACCAAAGACTGCAAATCAAAAAAAGTATGTTGATGCAATTGATCAAAACACAATTACCTTTGGCATCGGCCCGGCGGGCTCTGGAAAAACATATCTTGCGATGGCAAAGGCGATTCAAGCATTACAAGCAAAGCAGGTAAATCGAATTATCTTGACTCGTCCGGCGGTTGAAGCGGGTGAGCATTTAGGATTTTTACCTGGCTCATTAAATGAAAAGATCGATCCATATCTGCGCCCATTATTTGATGCCTTGCATGACATGCTTGATCAAGATGCGATTCCAAGGTTAATGAGCACTGGTGTTATTGAGGTCGCACCTCTTGCTTATATGCGCGGTCGAACATTAAATGATGCATTTATTATTTTAGATGAGGCTCAAAATACAACGCCAGAGCAGATGAAGATGTTTTTAACTCGTCTCGGTTTTGGTTCAAAGATGATTATTACCGGTGATACAACTCAGGTTGATCTACCAAATCATGCTAAATCTGGCTTAAAGGTAGTTCAGGATATTTTAGATAAGGTTGAAGATATTGCCTTCATGTATTTAAGTGCAGAGGATGTAGTAAGAAATAGATTAGTAGGTGACATTGTTACCGCGTATGGTGCATGGGATGAAAATGTCTCCAAAAATACCTTTCCTATTCGCAATGAGAAGCGGTGATCAGCAATAATCATTGAATTAGAAAATATTTCTGATTACAAATGTGATGCAGCTGGCTTGAAATCTCTTGCTGAATTTGCATTAAATCAGATGGGAATTCACCCAGATAGTGAATTAAATATTCGCATTGTGGCTGAGGATGAGATGACCGATCTTCATGTTAAGTGGATGGATCTGCCAGGTCCAACCGATGTTATGTCATTTCCCATGGATGAGTTAAAGCCAAACTCTAAGAGTGAAGGGCCGGGGGTAGTCGGAGATATTGTGTTATGCCCAGCCTTTGCAGAAAAGAATGGAAAGCAATCATTAGAAATGGAGTTAGAACTGTTAACAGTTCATGGTGTTTTACATTTACTGGGATTTGATCATGAGGATATTGCTGAAGAAAAGGCGATGTTTAAATTACAAGATGAACTTCTAACAAATTGGCGGAGCACACAATGAGTTTGATTAATCTCTTAGTAATTATCGGCCTACTTTTATTTGCTGGCTTTTTAGCTGGAAGTGAATCAGCCCTAACCTCCTTATCCCGAGTTTTGATTGAGGAGATTGTTGAAGCCAAACCAAGGTATGCCAAAAAGTTTGCAAAGTTGCTTGATAATCCTGCTCGATATTTAAATGTTTTGTTATTGGTTCGCAAAGGTTGTGAATTAACCGCCACCGTATTTGTTGCAGATTATGCAATCTTGCGTGAAGAAAATAATGGCTTGGTTCTTGCTGGTGTAGTTCTACTTATGTTGATGATCTCTTATGTAATTGTTGGAGTTGGTCCACGCACCTTAGGAAAACAACATGCAATTGCTTGGGCTAAACCGGCGATAAATACCGCAGATATTTTGGCAAAATTATTAGGCCCAGTTACCAATCTATTGATTGCAATTGGAAATGCATTAACACCTGGTCGTGGCTTTAAATCAGGTCCATTTGCAAGTGAGGCGGAGTTTAGAGATTTAGTAGATCAGGCAAGTGAGAGCGGCTTTGTTGAAGAGTCAGAGCGAGAGATGATCCACTCAGTTTTCGATTTAGGAGAAACCTTAGTTCGCGAGTTGATGGTTCCTCGTACTGAAATGGTTTGGATTGAATCGGGTAAGAATTTGCGGCAGGGATTATCACTTGCACTGCGCTCTGGATTTACTCGAATCCCAGTTATCAGTGAGAATCTAGATAATGTAATTGGCATTGCATATGTAAAGGATTTGGCAAAGCGCGTACATGAGCACCATGAGGCAGAATTAACTGAAAACATTGAGGAACACCTTCGCAAAGCTACCTTTGTGCCAGAGACAAAAACCGCTTCTGATTTATTAAAGGAGATGCAATCAGATCAAATCCATATGGCGATTGTGGTTGATGAGTACGGCGGAACTGCTGGGTTAATTACCATTGAAGATATTCTGGAAGAGATCGTTGGCGAAATTGCTGATGAATATGATGATGAAACTGAGGAGATTGAATGGCTCTCAGATGATAGAGCGCGGATCTCTACCAGGTTGCATGTAGAGGATTTTGCACAGGAGTTTAAATCAGAGTTTTCACCAGATGAGGTTGCAGATGTTGACACAATTGGTGGCTTAATCGCTAAACAATTAGGGCGAGTACCTATTCCAGGCAGCACAATTTCAGTTCCGGGTTGGAAGTTAACTGCAGAGCGACCTGCTGGCAGAAGACATCGAATAATTACAGTTCTTGCTGAGCGAATTACGCAGGTAAGTGAAGGCTCAGATCACTTATAGAATTACCTAATGCGTATTGTTAGATTCTCCGCTCCTGCCGAATTAGGTGTAGGAAGTGATCCATTATTTGGATTGTTAAATGAATCAGATTCAATTTTGGTTTTAAAGGGTGATCCGATTTATTCGGGAATTGTGCCGATTGATAAGACTGTGAAGTTATCTGAAGTCAGATTATTAGCACCAGTAATTCCACGCAGCAAGGTGGTTTGTATCGGTAAAAATTATGCAGATCATGCAGCAGAGATGGATTCTGTGGTTCCTGAGGAGCCAATTATTTTTATCAAACCAAACACAGCGGTGATTGGTCCAAATGACACAATTCAATGGCCGCGCATGAGTGAGCGAGTGGATTTTGAAGCAGAGCTAGCAATTGTGATTGGTCGGATTTGCAAAGAGGTGCCGGCGGCAAAGGCTAATGATGTAATTTTTGGTTACACCTTAGCTAATGATGTAACCGCTAGAGATTTACAAAAAAAGGATGGCCAATGGTCACGGGCTAAGGGCTTTGATACTTTCTGCCCGCTTGGATCATGGATAGATACTGAGTTTGTCCCTGCCAATCAGAAAATTACCTCAACCTTAAATGGTGAGGTAAAACAAGATGCCACCTTAGATCAGATGATCTTTAAAATTCCACAGATAATTGAGTTTGTTACAAGTGTGATGACACTTCTGCCAGGTGATGTAGTTTTGACTGGTACACCAGCTGGAATTGCACCAATGCCCGCTGGTTCAACAATTACCGTGGCGATTGATGGATTGGGCACATTAACTAATAAGGTTTCCGCTCGTGGCTAATAAAGCAGAGGTTAGAGTTCGTTTTGCACCATCGCCAACTGGTGATTTACATGTGGGAAATATTCGAACCGCACTTTTTGATTGGGCATATGCCCGCCATACAAATGGCAAATTAATTTTTAGAATTGAAGATACCGATCGCGAGCGAGTAACAGATGAGTACATACAAGCTGCAATTGATACCTTAAAGTGGCTTGGTTTAAATTGGGATGAGGGCCCAGAGGTTGGTGGCCAATATGGTCCATATTTACAATCACAACGTTTAGATATTTACGCCGAGTGGGCACAGAAATTTTTAGATCAAGGCGATGCGTACCACTGTTACTGCAGTGGTGAAGAGTTAGAAGAGCGCCGTCAAATTCAGATGAAAAATAATCAAGCACCTGGTTACGATGGAAAGTGCCGTGATCTTTCAAATACTCAAATCGATGATTACAAATCTCAAGGCCGAAAACCAGTGGTGCGCATGCGCATGCCACAAGGTGAAACGGTATTTACCGATGCCATTCGCGGTGAGGTTAAGTTTGAACATCTATATGTTCCTGATTTTGTATTAGTGCGCGGCGATGGCTCACCTCTTTATACATTAGCTGTTGCTGTCGATGATGTTTTAATGAAGATTACACATGTACTTCGTGGTGAGGATCTACTTTCTTCAACACCAAGACAAATTCGGGTTTATCAAGCAATGGGAGTTAGTGAAGCTGATTACCCAATCTTTGCTCACCTGCCATTTGTGATGGGTCAAGATAATGCCAAATTATCAAAGCGAAATGGCGAGGTTTCAATTGCTTGGTATCGCGAACATGGATTCCTGCCAGAGGCAATCTGTAATTACCTAGCTTTACTTGGTTGGTCACCAGGTGATGATAAAGAGAATATTACGATGAAGGAGTTAGTGGATTTATTTACAGTTGAACGAGTAAATAGCAGCCCAGCGCGATTTGATATGAAGAAGTTAGAGGCAATTAATGGCGACAAGATTCGGGCATTAACGCCAGATAAATTCCTAGAGTGGGCCTTGCCATTTTTAACCAATGCCAAGGTAATAAGTGGCAGCAATGATGAGATTGAGTTAGTAAAGAAAGCACTTCCAATCATTCAAGAGCGCATCGTTACCTTGAGTGAAATCCCAGCGATGCTTAACTTCCTATTTGTTAAGGAGTTTGCAGTTGAACCAGAGGAAAAACCAAAACTTGCGGAAAGCGGTGCCCAAGAGGTGCTAAAGGTTGCATTAAGCAAGATTGAACCATTGGAAAATTGGAATCACACAGCTATTGAAGAGGTACTGCGTAAGGCTTTAATTGAAGATATGGGACTTAAGCCTCGTATTGCATTTAGTGCACTTAGGATTGCAGTAACTGGATCACATATTTCACCACCACTATTTGAATCACTTGAATTGCTTGGTAAAGCGGGCTCAATCGCCCGAATTAAGCAGGCGATCTCCGCATAAGATTTCATCTTCAATAGATGGTCAGGTATTCTTAGTGAGTATTGAAAAATTATTGGGGTATGGGGTAATTGGCAGCCCAGCTGATTCTGGTTCAGCTTGTCTAGGTTCGAGTCCTGGTACCCCAGCGATTTACATGCACGGCTCCGTCGTCTAGTGGCCTAGGACTCTGGCTTCTCAAGCCAGCTACGAGGGTTCGAATCCCTTCGGAGCTACCAGCTTTAACTAATGCTTGCTATTTCTTAGCAAGTGCCTGAGATAATTTATTTGCAGTTGCAACTACAGCAGCTGCATGCATACGTCCAGGCTGACGACTTAAACGCTCTATTGGTCCACTAATACTTACCGCAGCAATAACTTTATTGTTTGGTCCACGAACTGGTGCAGAAACAGAGGCGACGCCAGCCTCGCGCTCGCCAACTGATTGTGCCCAACCACGACGACGAACCGCTGCAAGATTTACCGCATTAAATTTTGCACCAACTAAACCTCTATGTAATTTATCTGGCTCCTCCCACGCCATCAAAATTTGCGCACCAGAGCCTGCTTGCATCGCAAGTGAGGTGCCAACTGGAACAGAATCACGAAGGCCGCTTAATCGCTCTGCTGCTGCAACACAGATTCGGGAATCTCCTTGGCGGCGATATAGCTGCGCACTTTCACCAGTGGCCTCCCGCAGTGAAATTAATGCCGGAGCTGCTAATACAAGTAAACGATCCTCACCCGCTGCAGAAGCTAACTCTGAAGAGCGGGCACCTAAAATAAAACGACCTGAAAAATCTCGTGAAACTAATCTATGAAACTCAAGTGCAACCGCTAATCGGTGAGCGGTGGGACGGGCAATTCCAGTTGCCGAAACTAATTCACTAAGTGATCTTGGTCCCGCCTCTAGCGCAGCCATGATGGCGACCGCTTTATCTAGAACGCCAACCCCGCTATTCTTTCTGTCCATACTCTGATAATGCCATCTCAATTATTGAGAAGCAAATTCTGGGGTGAAGTTAATTTAAGAAAGGAAATGCAAAGTAAATGGGTAAGACCTTAGCGGAAAAGATTTGGGCAGAACATGTTGTTTCATCTGCTGCTAATGAACCTGATTTACTTTACATCGATCTTCATTTAATTCATGAGGTGACTAGCCCACAAGCATTTGATGGTTTAAGACTTGCTGGTCGTAAAGTTCGTCGCCCTGATTTAACAATTGCAACTGAAGATCACAATGTTCCGACTTTAAATATTGATAAACCAATCGCCGATCCCGTTTCAAAATTACAGGTAGATACATTAAGAAAGAATTGCGCCGAGTTTGGCGTCAGACTTCACTCATTGGGTGATATCGATCAAGGAATCGTCCACGTAGTAGGTCCACAACTTGGAATTACTCAACCAGGAATGACAATTGTTTGCGGAGATTCACACACCTCAACCCATGGCGCCTTTGGTGCACTGGCATTTGGAATTGGAACTAGTGAGGTTGAGCATGTACTTGCAACTCAAACACTTCCATTAATTCGACCAAAGACAATGGCGATTAATGTTGAAGGAACTCTAAAACCAGGTGTTACAAGTAAAGATATTATTTTGGCAGTTATTGCAAAGATCGGAACAGGCGGCGGCCAGGGTTACATTCTTGAGTACCGCGGCAGTGCAATTCGCGCACTTTCCATGGAAGCTCGAATGACTATTTGCAATATGTCGATTGAAGCTGGTGCTCGTGCTGGATTAATTGCACCAGATCAAACAACATTTGATTATGTAAAGGGTAAAGCTCATGCACCAGAAGGTGCTGATTGGGATGCAGCTGTTGCTTATTGGAAGACATTAACAACTGATGCTGATGCAAAATTTGATGTTGAGGTTAATTTAAATGCAGATGAGTTAGCACCATTTGTCACTTGGGGAACAAATCCAGGTCAAGGCTTGCCACTATCTGCCGCTGTTCCAAACCCAGCTGATTTCGCTAATGCTGAAGATCGCGGCGCTGCAGAGCGTGCCCTTGAGTACATGGGATTAACCGCCGGAACACCATTAAAAGATATCAAGATAGATACAGTTTTCTTAGGCTCATGTACCAATGGCCGAATTGAGGATTTACGTTCTGCAGCCGATATTTTAAAGGGCAAAAAAATTGCTAGCTCACTTCGTTTATTGGTTGTTCCAGGATCTGCGCGAGTTAGATTGCAAGCTGAATCTGAAGGGTTAGATAAGGTGTTTTTAGATGCTGGAGCTGAATGGCGCAGTGCTGGATGCTCAATGTGTCTTGGTATGAATCCAGATCAATTAACGGTGGGAGAGCGCGCAGCCTCTACTAGCAATCGAAATTTTGAAGGCCGACAAGGAAAGGGTGGACGCACTCACTTAGTAAGCCCACTTGTTGCCGCTGCAACTGCAATTAAAGGCACTCTAGCTTCACCGGCGGATTTATAAATGGATAAATTCATAAAGCACACCGGCTCTGCATTACCTCTTCGTCGAAGCAATGTTGATACCGATCAGATAATTCCAGCGGTATATCTAAAGCGAATTACCAAAAGTGGATTTGAGGATGGCTTATTTGGTGCATGGCGAAATGATCCAGAGTTTGTGCTTAATCAGCCGCAATATAAGAACGCAACAGTTTTAGTTGCAGGTCCTGATTTTGGAACTGGCTCCTCCCGTGAACATGCGGTTTGGGCACTTCAAAATTATGGGTTTAAGGTTGTTCTATCTAGTCGCTTTGCCGATATCTTCCGCGGTAATTCTCAAAAGGCTGGTTTGTTAACTGTTATTTTGCCGCAGGATGAGATTGAAAAGATTTGGAAAACCATTGAGACAAAGCCAGATACCCAAGTAACAGCTGATCTTGAGAGCAAAACTGTTTCCTACGATGGTGTAACCCTGAACTTTGAGATCGATGATTACACCCGCTGGCGCCTGATGGAGGGGCTAGATGACATTGGTCTGACCTTTACAAAGATCGATAAGGTTTCAGAGTTTGAAGAAAAAAGAGCAACTTTTAAGCCTAAAACACTGCCTATTAAGTAATTTAAACTCTAAAGTAATTATTTAGAGTTACTTAATTTTCCGTTCAAATCATTTAAAAAGCAGTATTTTTCGCTATTTTTTTGAGTGCGACACACCGATTTGGTTGTCATCTAAAAATTTACTCACCCCTTAGATTAACCCTCAGTTAAGCAAACGCTTAATGTTTTACACGTAAATAAGGGGATTTAATGAACAAGGCCCAGTTCATCGCTTACTTAGCACCACAATTTGGTGATAGTAAGAAGGAAGCTGCACGTGCAGTTGAAGTTGTATTTGATGCGATCGTACGCAACATCTCAAAAGGTGAAGATGTAATGATCAATGATTTCGGTAAGTTCAAGAAGGTTGATCGTCCAGCACGTAAGGGACGTAACCCATTTACCGGTGAGACAATTCAAATCAAAGCAAGCAAGAAGGTTCGCTTTCTTCCTGCAAAGGGTTTGAAGGATGTAATCTCTGGCGCTAAGAAGTTAGGTGCAGCACCAGCTGCTCCTGCAAAGGCTGCTCCAGCAAAAGCTGTTAAAGCAACTAAGGCTAAGAAAGTTAGCAAGTTGAAGAAGGCTGTAAAGAAAGCAAAGCCAGCTAAGAAGGCAAAGGCAAAGAAGCGCCGCTAAGTAATAAGTAATTAAAAACGGGAGTTCGCAATATGAACTCCCGTTTTTTTACGCTCAAAATCACCGATTTTATGGTGATATTCCTATCCGTCGTAGAATTAGCAGATGTCGGAATCTATGAACTCAGTAATGAAGATTTCCTATGATGCACCAACCGGAAAACCGCTTGGTGTAACTAGTTGGTTTAGATTTGGTGCCAATTTACTGCGACCTTTATTAAATTTAATTGCTAAACGTGATTGGCGCGGTGCCGAAAATCTACCAAAGAGCGGAGCTGCAATTGCAGTTTGCAACCACATATCTCATATTGATCCATTGGTCTTTACCCACTTTTTGTATAACAATGGCAGAGCGGTTCGGTACTTAGGCAAAGCTTCCGTCTTCAAGGTGCCGGTTGTTGGTCGAGTACTACTAGGTGCAGGTCAGATTCCGGTAGAGCGCGAGACAGCAAATGCATCTGATGCATTGCAACATGCGATTGCATTTTTGAAGGCGGGCCACCTACTTGGTGTTTATCCTGAAGGCACATTAACGCGGGATGCTAATTATTGGCCGATGAAGGCTAAGACTGGAATTGCCAGGCTTGCGATCATCTCTAAGGTTCCGGTGATTCCATGTGCGCAATGGGGAGCTCAAGAGATACTGCCGGCTTACAGTAAAAAAATTAAATTATTTCCAAGAACTCAGGTAACTGTCGTTGCTGGAAAGCCGCTAGATTTTTCTAAGTGGTATGGCAAAGAGAATGATCCGGTAGCCCTTGAAGAGGCGACCGCCTTTGTTATGAGTGCAATAACAAATCTGCTGGAAGATATTCGCGGTGAAAAATCGCCAGCTGAAATTTTTGATCCAAAGAAATCAAATCTGCCACGTATTGGAAATTTTAAGAAGGAAAAGAGATGAAAAAGGTAGCGGTCCTTGGTTCAGGTGCTTGGGGTACCACCCTTGGGCAGGTTATGTGTGATTCTGGGCAACAGGTTTTAATCTGGGGTCGAAATAAAAAAGTAGTTCGCGAAATAAATCGCCGTAATTCAAATCGCAAATACTTAAAGGGTATTGATCTACCACCGCAGTTAAAAGCCACAACTGACATTAAGGCAGCGCTCGAGTTTGCTGAAGTAATTTTGCTGGCAATTCCTGCACAAACTTTGCGAGAAAATTTAGAGTCATGGAAGACATTTTTCCCAGCAGATGTTCCAGTTATCAGTACATTAAAAGGTATTGAAGTATCTACTCAATTTAGAATGACTGAGGTGGTGCAAGAGGTATTAGGAATTGATAAATCGAGAATTGGTTTAATAACTGGACCGAATTTATCTAGCGAGATCATTGCTCGTCAGCCAGCTGGCGCGGTTGCCGCCTCTGAAAATCCACAATTAATCGCACTTATGGAGAAGTTATTTACAACTGAGTACTTCCGAATTTATCCATCTGCGGATTTGATTGGTTGCGAGTTTGCAGGAGCTGCAAAGAGCATCATCGCACTTGCAGTTGGTATGGCAGTTGGTATGAATTATGGAGAGAACACACAAGGCTTAATGATTACTCGTGGCCTATCTGAGGTCGCCAGACTTGGTGGCGCATACGGGGCAAATCCACTTACCTTCTTAGGTCTTGCTGGTATTGGTGACTTGGTAGCAAGTGCTCAATCACCACTTTCTCGCAATAGATCATTTGGTGAGATCCTTGGTAAATCTGGATCAATGGCTAAAGCAAGACAACAAAGTGTGAAGACTGTTGAAGGTGTTCCATCAGCAGGTGCGATGCTAGAACTTGCGCACCGCGTTGGAATTGAAGTACCGATTATTGAAGCAGTTTCCGATGTAGTAGGTGGAACGCTGACACCAAAGGGTGCAATGAATAGATTGATGACCATTTCGATCAAGGCAGAGATTTAATGGCAAAGATTAAGGTTGGCATCATCTGTGGCGGTAAGAGCAGTGAACATGAGATCTCGTGTGTTTCTGCAGCCGGAGTAATTGCTGCAATTGATAAGGATAAATTTGAGCCAGTTTTAATTGGAATTACAAAATCAGGTAAGTGGCTACTGCTGCCAAATGATATTAATTTTTCTATAGTCGATGGCGCACTTCCATCTGTTCCAGAGAGCGGAATAGATGTGATTATCAGCAGTAACTCTCTGCAAGCAGGGGGCAAGGATTTAGCTATTGATGTTGTCTTCCCAGTTTTGCATGGTCCCTATGGCGAGGACGGAACCATTCAAGGTTTATTTGAAATGATTAACATGAAATATGTTGGCTCTGGCGTTCTAGCTAGTGCAGTAAGCATGGATAAATCATTTGCTAAGCCGATCTTTGCATCTGCTGGATTAAAGGTCGCCCCTGGAATTGTTGTTACATCTAGCAACTTTCAATTACCAGCAGATTTAAAATTTCCATTATTTGTTAAGCCAGCCCGTAGTGGCTCAAGTCGCGGTACTACAAAGGTAAAGAGTGAGGCTGATTTAAAAAATGCGGTGGCATTTGCTCTTGAATTTGATACCAAGGTTTTAATCGAAGCGGCCATTATTGGCCGTGAAATTGAGTGCGCAGTTTTGCAAGATTCCGGAAAAACCATCGCATCACCTGTTGGGCAGATTGTGATCGATAGCAAGTATGAGTTTTATGATTTCCAAGCAAAGTATTTAGACAACTCGATGCAATTACTTTTTCCAACTGATTTACCTGCTGGAGTTGAAGCAAAGATTCAGGAACAGGCGATCACCGCTTTTAATGCTGCCGGGTGTGAGGGCTTAGCCCGAGTTGATTTCTTCTATACAAATGATGGCGAAATTATTATCAATGAAATAAACACTATGCCCGGCTTCACACCTCTTTCGGTTTACCCGAAGTTAATTGCTAAATCTGGCGTTGATTACAAGGAATTAATTAGCAAGTTAATTGCAAGTGCATTAACTCGCTCCGCCAATATCACCCGCTAAATATGGATGGTGTTTTAGAAAAAGCTGCCGTAAAGCGTGTTGCTCAAGCTTTAATTGATCTAAATATGAGTGGGCATATCAAAGTTTTATCAGATTCAGCAAGAAGTGCTGTAGAGGCTGCTGCCGCCTTAGGCATAGAGGTTGGCCAAATCGCTTCTTCAATCTTATTTAAATTACCGGATGATTCACCTTTGTTAGTTATTACATCGGGTCGTCATCGGGTAGATACAGATTTAGTTGCAACCAAGTTAGGTGTTGCTTCCCTTGGCCGAGTAGATGCAGATTATGTGAAGGAAAAATCTGGGTTTTCAATTGGCGGAGTGGCACCAATTGGTTGGATAAATCCGGCGACAATAATTATTGATGAGGCGTTAAATGATTACCAAGTTGTTTGGGCCGCAGCTGGACATCCGCATGCAGTATTTCCTACAACCTATGATGAACTTTCAAAGATTACTTCGGCAACTCAGATGCGAGTTGCCGATTAGTAATTATTTTTTACTTAAAAGCTAGTTACCGGACAGGTAAGTGTTCTGGTAATTCCAGCAACAGCTTGAACCTTTGCAAGTACTGTGCGTCCTAGATCCTCCATGCTTGGTGCTTCAGCACGCATGATTACATCGTATGGACCAGTTACGCCTTCAGCCAGCGTTACACCGGAGATTGCAGATACCGCTTTTGCAACGCTAGATGCTTTACCAACCTCAGTTTGAATAAGAATGTAAGCCTGAACAGACATCTCTTGCCTTTCTTAATATTTATAACAGTTAACTAGATTCTTCGATGAAGTAGTTACCTGATTAAGGGTAGCCTATAGCGAGTTAATTAGGGAGAGGTAATTTGAGCGCA